>Ga0310884_10000143_pt1 | contig 15225 bp, 14 predicted proteins | sample T60D1metaG_FD_203446 | JGI IMG/M metagenome (GOLD analysis project Ga0310884, IMG submission 203446) | Lab incubated soil microbial communities from West Virginia University Organic Research Farm, Morgantown, WV, United States - T60D1 | ecosystem: Environmental > Terrestrial > Soil >...
GGTGACAGGTGCGGCGCGATCGCCATGAACGGGACCGACGTGATCAGCGTCCAGAAGATCACGCGCCTCGCGCCGACGCGGTCTGCGAGCGGCCCGCCGAAGAAGCCGCCGACACCGCTCGAGAACAAATAGAGGGACACGGCAGTGCTCGCCTCGCCGATCGTCCAGCCCTGCCGCGTCAGCAGCGTTGGCGTAAAGGTCATGAAACCGTAGGTCGTCGCCGTGCGCAGGACGATCGTGAAATAGAGCAGCAGGAGTGGAACGGCGGCAGGCCGCAGCGTGCGCCATGTCGATCGTTCATGTGCGTGCAGCGATGCCATCGCCGGCACCTGCCGCAGCGTCCACGACAGCGCGACTAGCCCGGGGATCATCACGAGCGGCGACCACTTCAGTCCCATGTAGGCGATGAACGGCGCGAACAGCACCGGCGCCGTGGCAAAGCCGAGCGAGCCGCCCGAGAGATGCGTCGACATCGCCAGGCCTTTGTTGCGATGGTCCGAGAGCTTGTAGACCAGGGCGGCGGCCGGTGGATGAAACGCCGCGCCGCCAAGCCCGCCGAGCACCAGGATCACACCCAGCGTCAGCGGCGATCCGGCGAGGCCGATCATGCTCATGATGATCACCGCGACGAGCGGTCCGGCGATGACGAGCACGCGCGGCCGCCAGCGATCGGCGAGCGCGCCGAAGGCGAGCTGCGACACCGAGTTGGCCATCTGGAAGCACATCGCCAGGATGCCGGCCATCGACAGCGACAGGCCGAGCTGCGGGATCAGCAGCGGCAGCATCGGCGCGTACATGTTGTTGTAGGCGTCGACCACCACGTGCGTGGAGGCGATCTTCCAGATCGACGTGTGGAGTCCCCACCAGCCGCGTTCTTTCAACCGACCATCCTTTTCAACCGGCCAAGAATGAGATCGCGCGCCTCGCCGAATTCCTGGATGCGCAACACCTGCGCAACCGCCGCGAGCGTCGCGAGCGAAAGCGTAATAGTGACCAGGAGCCGCACCATCTGCAGCACCAGCGATGCCCCCGGCAGCATGCCGATCATCACCTCGTGCACGCTCCAGGTGACGGCGCCCATCACCGTCGACGCGGCCATCACCTTCACGAACGACGCCGCGATCCGCGAGCCCTCGAGTCCGTGAATCTCCCGCCGCAACAGGAACAATTGCACGCTGGCGTTGATGATCGCGGTGATCGAGGTGCCGAGCGCGAGGCCGCGATAGCCGAGCGTCCGCACCAGCGTGACGTTCAAGGCGATGTTGACGAGCACCGATCCCGCCGAGACCATCACCGGAATGCGGCTTCGGCCGACGGCATAGAACGTCGGCGAGATGATGCGCACGATCGAGTAGCCGATCAGGCCAATGGCGTAGAGCTGGAGCGCGGCGGCGGTGTTGATCGTGTCCGAGGCCGCGAATTCGCCGTGCTCGAAGATCACCGCGATGATCGGCCGCGCCAGGATGATCAAGCCGATCGTCGCCGGCAGGTTGAGGAACAGCATCAAGCCGAGCGCGCCGGCCAGCGTCGATCGAATGCGCGGGAAATCCTGCTCGGCGACCATCCGCGAGATCGCTGGCGTGGCCGCGGTCGCGATCGAGACGCCGAACAAACCGATCGGCAGATACATGATCCGAAACGCGAAGTCGAGCCACGACACCGCGCCGGTGCCTTGACCGGTCGCCAGCACACTGTTGACGAGCACGTTGATCTGCGTCGCCGCCATGCCGATCGTCCCCGGCCCCATCAACAGCAGCACGCGATGCAGGCCCTCATCCTTCAGATCAAGAACAAGCTGATAACGAAAGCCTTCTTTGCGCAACGGCGGCCACTGGATCACCAGCTGCCCGACACCGCCGACCAGCGTCGCGATCGCGACGATCGTGATCGGCTGAACGCCGATCGAATCAGCGAACGGAATCAGCGTCAGCGACATGACGATCACCGCGACGTTGAACATCGCCGGAGACAGCGCCGGAATGAAAAAGTGCCCGAGCGAGTTGAGCATTCCCATCAACACTGCCGCGACGGCAACGAAGGTGAGGAACGGGAACACGATGCGGGTGAGATAGATCGTCAATTCGATCTTCCCGGGCACTTCGCTGAAGTCCGACGCGAACAGGCGCACGAGCGGCGCCGCGAAGATCATCCCGGCGACGACGATCGCACCCGTCACGAGAATGAGGGCGTTGATGACCGAGCTGGCGAGGCGCCACGACCGCTCGCGGCCTTCGAGCGTGAGCTGCCTCGTGAATGTCGGCACAAACGCCGCGCTCATGGCACCCTCGGCAAAGAGGTCACGGACGAGGTTGGGGATTCGGCTGGCGATGCGGAAGGCGTCGTTGGCGTTGCCGGCGCCGAAGTAGTACGCGATGACCTGATCGCGGGCCAACCCGAGGATGCGGCTCGTGATGGTCGCCAGCCCGAAGACCCCGGCCGACCGGGCCAGGCGAGGAGGGCCGCCTTCGCTCCTACGAGCTTCGGCGGGACTATCGGAATCGGCCATCAGTCAGGGCAAGCGTAGCATGCGGATTCCTGCCCGCTGGTGGAACGTCGTCCCGAAGGCGAACAGTCGGAGATTACGAGCGTGTAACCCGCGTTGTTTTTAAGGCAAAAAATTAGGGCTCTGACCGTTCGGTCGGAGCCCTAAGGAGGATGGTGAGAGGCTGACTAGGCCTTTCAAAGTAATAGACGGGTGGCCCGGCAAAAATGTTTGCCTGTGTTTTGTAAAGGTTGTGAAAAGCCCTGGGACGAACGGAATCAGCCCAGTTTCGCCTTCACACTTTCGCTGACCTTCTTCCCGTCGACCGTCTTGCCGGCGAGCCCGGCCATGACGGCTTTCATGACTTTCCCCATGTCCTTGGCGTTCGTGGCGCCGGTCTCGGCAATGGCGGCGGTCACGGCCGCGGCGATTTCATCGTCCGATGCGGACGCCGGCAGGTAGGTGTTGAGGACCACGATCTCGGCCTGCTCCTTGTCGGCAAGGTCGGTGCGTCCGCCTTTGGTGAACTGCTCGATCGAATCGCGGCGCTGCTTGACGAGCATCGACACGACCTGCAGCTCCTCCGCGCCTTCGAGCGCGCGTCCCTTCTCGATACCCTTGTTGGTGAGCGCGGTCTTCAGCATGCGCAGCGCCGTGAGCTTCGTCGCGTCCTTGGCCTTCATCGCGGTGACGATATCGGCGCCGAGCGTTTGTTCGAGAGACATCTGCTTTAGTCCTCTGAATCCGAAATCAGAAATCCGAGATCCGAAATCCGAAATCCGAGATCCGACATCTAGTGGTCCAGTTCTCCATCGCCGAGCGTGAAGTGCCAATCATCCGCCGAGTCGTAAAAGCCCTTCGGCACCGGCACGGCGTTGACCTTGACCGTGAGATCGATGCCGGACTTGACGACGAAGTAGCCCGATCGGCGCAGCACGCGCCGGAAGGCGGCGTTCGTGACGTAACAGCGAATCTTGTCCGAATCGTTCATGCGCGCTTCGCGATCGACCCAGCGCGCCAGGGTCTTGATGCCGCGCTCGTCGGACGGGTCCGCCATCAGATCGACGATCTGCGTGACGCGACCCTGCGGCTCGCGCAGATGCCGGTAGACCACGTAGCCTTCGACCTCGTCGCCGCGCCGCAGCAGCGCCATCGTGTAGCGCACGTGCGGCGGCTCGGCGTACTTCCAGTTCAAGTATCTCGCGTCGCGGCGCACCGCCAACGTGAATCGTGGTGACAGCCGATCCCACAGGCGATCGACGCGCGCGTCGAATCGCCGCACCACTTCGACTTCTTCCTTCAGCGGCTGGTTGCGGGAGACGACGCGGACGAGTGGCAGCGCGATCGCCGAGACCAGGCGATTGATCGCGACCGGCCAGGTCGGAATGCGGAACGCGCGCCGGCTGATCGGCTTGACGAGGCTCGGCAGCGGCTGCGCTTTCGGCCAGCGCATCTCATCGAGCCGGCCGCGCGTCGCCGGCGAGAGCGCGGCGCCGAGGGCGACACCCGTGCCGCGATCCCACGCGCGCAGCAGCGATCCGCCGAGCCCCTGGCGTTGCCGTTCGGCGACGACGAGCGGATCGGAGCTCCAAGTGCCGGGGACTTCGGTTCCGGCGACGTTGACCTTGACCGGCGTGAGAGGCGACGCCGCGATCAGCGTCGGACCTTCACGCACGACCCAATACGGCGGCTCGACACCGTTGGCGGGATTGCGGCGCGCCCAGTCCCAATGCAGCCGCAGGCGCTCGGCCGCTTCGTTGCCCAGCGTGCGCCTGTGAAGCTGCTCGATGCCTCGTCGATCGTCGGGAGTGAAGCGTTCGATGTCCGCCATGAAACGAAGTTGCCAGTGACCAGTTACCAGTTACCAGTTGGCAGAAGACACAAATATTGTCTCCTAACTGGCAACTGGAAACTGGTCACTGGAAACTTCGAGCGTCTATCTGCCCGGCGGGCGGATCATCGGCGGCGCCGTCGCAGGTGACGTCGGTTGCGGCGCCGCCGCAGGCGGATTGACCATCATGCCTGGCTTCGACACGCCGATCGGACCGGTCGGCTGGCCGGGCGACGTCGCCGGACTGATCGTGATCGGTCCCTGACCGCTGGCGGGATTCACGGTGATCCCAACCGGGGGCGCGTTCTGGAACTGGCCCGGCTGATTCGTAGAGCCGTTCGGGTTCTGCTGCGGGAACGTGAAGACCGGCGGGCTCGGCGGATTCTCGTCCGGCTCGTCGGCTTCATTCGGTTCCGCCACTTCCCGCTGCTGACGCTGGGGGGGAACGAAACGTTGCGTGCCGTTGAGCGCGGCGTTCGGCTGTTGCGCGCCCGGCCTCGCATTGTTTGCAGCCGGCGCCGGCGCCGGCGCCGACGTCGTCGCCATCACGAGGATGCGGTCGTACCTCGACAGGCCCACACCGGTGGTGCGCGGTGCGGCCATGTAACCGGCGGCGCTGCGCAGGATGGTCTCGAGCGCCTGCGCTTCGGTCACATTGATCAACTTCACCGTGAGCGGCGCGCCGGAGATGCGCTCCGCGCCGACGATCTTCGTGCCGCCGACCTTGCCCCATTCGGTGAGGATCACGCGCGCGGGCACCGCGTTCGCGTCGACCGTGACACGGCCGTCATGGAAGTCGACCTTGAGGCCCTGCGCGGCGGCGGGCCAGGCGATCGCCAGCGAAAGTGCAACGGTGAGAAACAGGGCTCGGCGCATGATTGAGACTTCCAATTATAGGGTCATTGGTAAGACGCGGATCAGCGGCCGAAAGTCGCTGCCGCTACAGCCACAGCTGCGACGGCCGCGTCGGAAAGGCCCGGATACATCGGCAACGACACGACTTGCGCGCAGACCCGGTCGGCGATGGGACACATGGCCGGGCTGGCCGACTGAAGAGCCGGCTGACGCGGAATCGGTACGGGGTAGTGGATCAGCGTCTCGATCCCCCGCTCCTTCATGTGAGCCTGGAAGCGATCGCGGGCATCGGTCAGCACCGGGAAGAGGTGATACACGTGCCCGGCGTCAAACTCTCGGGGCACGGTCACGCCGGCTCCGTTGAGCGCTGAGCGATAACGCGCCGCGATCGATCGCCGCTTCGCGGTCCATCCAGCCAGATACTTCAGGCGCGCGCGGAGGATCGCCGCCTGCATTTCGTCGAGTCGCGAGTTCACGCCGAACTCGTCGTGCCGGTAACGCGTCGTCTGTCCGCCGTTTCGCAAGCGCTTCACGCGCGCCGCGAGCTGCGCGTCGCGCGTCAGCACCGCGCCGCCATCACCGGCCGCGCCGAGATTCTTCGTCGGATAGAAGCTGGTCGCCGCCGCGACGCCGATCGTTCCGACCGGGCGTCCGTCCGCTGTGGCCAGGTGCGCCTGCGCCGCGTCTTCGACGATCGCGAGGTTGTGCTGTTGCGCGATCGCTTCGAGCGGCCGCATGTCCGCCGCTTGTCCGTACAAATGCACGGGCATGATCGCGCGCGTCCGTGCGGTGATTGCGGCTTCAGTCGCGCGAGGATCCAGCGTCAACCGCTCGGGGTCGATGTCCGCGAACACCGGCCGTGCGCCGGCCATCATCACGGCGAGCGCGGAGTACGCGGCCGACAGCGGCGGGGTGATCACTTCGTCGCCCGCGCCAATGTCGAGCGCGCGCAGGATTAGCGTGATCGCGTCGGTGCCCGTGCCGACGCCGACGGCATGCGGCACCCGGCTCGCGGCGGCGAACTCGGCTTCAAACGCTTCGACCTCGGGACCGAGGATGAACCAGCCGCTCGCGAGTACGCGATCGATCGCGGCCCTGACGTCGGCGGCGTCTTCCGCCGGCTTCAGCGCGTTAAACGGAACTGTCGCCGACATATCGAACAAGGTGTTGGCGGTAGTACTCGAACGTCCGCGCGAAGCCTTCGCGCAGGCGGACCCCCGGCGTCCATCCGACGCGGCCGCGGAACAGCGACGAGTCCGCGTAGAAGTCGCCGATGTCGATCGCCTTCTTGTCGGTGGGCCATTCGACGAACGTGAAGCGGCCGCTGCCGGCGATCTCGACCAGCATCTTCACCAGGTCGCGATGCGTGATGTGCTCTTCGCCGCCCACGTTGAACGCTTCGCCGTTGACGCTGTCGGTGGCGCCTGCCGCGAGGAACGCCTCGACCGCATCGTCCACGTAGACGAAGTCGCGGATCTGCGAGCCGTCGCCGAAGACCTGGATCTCCTTGTTCTCGAGCACGAGGCGCACGAACCAGCCGATGAAGCCCTGCCGGTTGTGGCGCAGCAGCTGGCGCGGGCCGTAGACGTTCGTCAAGCGCAGCGCGCACGCGCGCACGCCGAAGACGTTGTTGTAGACGAGATGGTAGTACTCGCCCGCCGCCTTGTTGATGCCGTTCACGTCGGTGGGGCGGACGAGGTGCCGCTCGGTGACCGGCAGCTCGTCCGGCTTGCCGTAGATCTGCCTGGTGCTCGCGAAGATCACCTTGGCGCGCGGGTTGTGATGGCGGCACGCTTCGAGCAGCGTCAGCTGGCTGCGGCAGTTGATCTCGAGATCGGTGTGCGGGTCGCGCATGCTGTCGATGTGGCTGACCTGTCCCGCGAGGTTGAAGATCACGTCGCGGCCCTGCACCAGGTAATTCATCGTGCTCGCCTGCCGCACGTCGGCCACGTTCACCGTCACCTGGTCTTCAATCCCGGCGATGTTGAACAGGTTGCCGCCGTAGTCGGGAATCAGCGAGTCGACGAGGAGCACGTCGGCGCCCAGCTGCACGAGCCGGTGGGCGAGGTTGCTGCCGATGAAACCGAGACCTCCGGTGATCATCACGCGCCGGCCGCGATAGAAGGCGTCGGCGGTCATCGCCCCTTGAGGTGTTCCTTGCGGATCACGAGCCGCCACCACAGTTTCATCACGTCAATCACCGTCCGATAGATCCGCGGAAAGTTGAAGAACTGCGACTTGCCGTAGGCGCGATGGTAATGATGAACCGGATGCTCCGCAACGCGAAACCCGGCATCCTGGAACTTCTTCATCATCTCCAGGCAGATCACGCCGCTGTTCTTCTCCAGGCGGACGACGTCGAAGATGCGGCGCCGCATCAGGCGGAAATCGCAGTCGACGTCGCGCACCTTCAGGCCGAACAGCAGCTTCACAATGTGGTGATAGAGGCGGCCGATGATGATGCGGTGCAGCGGATCGGATCGGCTGATCTTCCACCCGTTCACCCAATCCACGTCGGCGGACATCTTCTCCCACAGCAGCGTCACTTCGGCCGGATCATACTGGGCGTCGCCGTCGGTGTAGAAGACGAAGTCCTTGGTCGCGGTCGCAAAACCGGTGCGCAGCGCGCCGCCGTAGCCGCGATTGGTCTCGTGGTGCACGATGCGGACCCGGTCCGGATAGATTCGCGCGAGCTCATCGAGGATCTTCGCGGTGTCGTCCTCGCTGCAGTCGTTGATGACGATGACTTCGAAATCGTCGGTCAGTGTCGCCGCGACCTTGATCGACGTGATCACGAGGCTGGCAATGGTGCCGCCGTCGTTGTAGGCCGGGAAGAACACGCTGAGCCCGGGCATCAGCGCGACTTGATGCGGCCGTGCCGCATGATCAGTTTCCACGGCGTCAGCAGCGATTCCAGCAGCACGCCGCTCGACAGCTTCGACGCGCCGATGCGGCGCTCGATGAAGATGATCGGCGACTCGACGATCGAGAGCCCGGCATCGGCGGCCATGAACGTGACATCGAGCAGGAACGCGTAGCCGTCGGACACGATGCGATCGAGCGGCAGCCTCGCCAGCGATTCACGGCGCCAGCAGCGATAGCCGGTCGTGATGTCGCGCAGGTGCAGGCCCGTCACCGTGCGGATGTAGAAGTTGGCGAACTGGCTCAGGATGATGCGCCGCAGCGGCCAGTTCACGACGCTGATCCCGTTCAGGTATCGCGAGCCGATCACGAGATCGGCGCCCTGCTCGGCGGCCTCGATCATGGCCGGCAAGTACTTGGGATCGTGCGAGAGGTCGGCGTCCATCTGGCCGACGAAGTCGTAGTCGCTCTCGATGGCGCGGTGAAAGCCTTCGAGATACGACACACCGAGGCCGCGCTGACCGGTGCGATGCAGCGCGAAGACGCGGCCGGGATACTTCACGCCCAGCTCGTCGGCGACCTTGCCGGTGCCGTCCGGCGATTGATCGTCGAGCACCATCACCGAGACGCCGGGAATCGTCATCAGATCCGCGATCAGGATCGGGATGTTGTCTTTCTCGTTGTACGTCGGGATCAGAACCAGCGTCTTGGTCATGCCGCTAGGAGCGCCGGCCCTCGAAACGGAGCGCCGAGATCTGTTCCGAGATCAAGCCGACGAGAATCACAATCACCGAGAACATCAGCAGCAGCACGGCCCCGTTCGGAATGCGCGCGTGATAGACGTAGTTCCACGCGCCATAGATCGCGCCGACGGCGAAGGCGACGCCGCTCACCGGCGCGAAGATGCGCAACGGGCTGAAGATGGTGATGACTTTCAGCAAGATGAGAAAGAATTTTGCGCCGTCGCTCGCCAGCCGGATCTTCGACGTGCCCACACGCGGCCGCGCGGCGATCGGCTCGAACGCGACATTGTAGCCTGCCTTGATGAACGCCAGCGTCGTCGTGGTCGGCGTCGAAAACCCGTTCGGCAGCAGGTGGATGAACTCCAGCAGGTATTCGCGGCGCGCCGCCCGGTAACCGGAAGTCAGATCCGGAATCGGGCGCTCCGTGAGGTAGCTGGCCAGCCAGTTCAGGATCGCATTGCCGAGCCGCCGCCCCGGCGTGGCTTGCGTATCCGGATCGCGCGCGCCAACCACCAGATCGTAGTCGCCGAGCCTCTGGACGATCCGCCTGGCGTCCTCGGTGCGATGCTGGCCGTCGGCGTCGACGATCGCGATCCAGTCGCTGGTCGCGGCGCGAATGCCGCTCTTCACCGCCGCGCCGTTGCCCTTGTTGTAGGGATGGCGCACGACCCGCGCGCCCGCATCCTGCGCGGCCTCGCCGGTGCCGTCCGTCGAGCCGTCGTCGATCACGATCACTTCGTGCCACGGCGCCGCCGCGCGCAGGGCCGTGACCACGCCGCCGATGCTGCCGCTCTCGTTGAAGGCGGGCACGACGATGGTGACGGACTCGGGCGCAGCCATCGTTAGGTGGCGTGACGGAAGTTGATGATGTCGCCGTCCTGGACGACGTATTCCTTGCCTTCGAGCCGGAGCTCGCCGCTGTCGCGGCACGCCGCCATCGAGCCGCGCGCCATGAACGCGTCGTAGCCGACGACTTCGGCGCGGATGAAGCCGCGCGAGATGTCGCTGTGAATCTCGCCGGCGGCGTCGAGCGCGCTCGTGCCGCGGCGGATCGACCAGGCGCGGCACTCGTCTTCGCCGACGGTGAGGAACGACATGTAGCCAAGCAGATCGTAACTGGCTCGGATCACACGATCGAGCCCCGACTCCGCCAAGCCCATGTCCTTCAGGAACGCCGCGGCGTCGGCCGGCTCCAATGCCGCGATCTCGAGCTCGATCTTCGCGCAGAGCGGCACCGCGCGCGTGCCTTCTCTCGAGAGAAATGCGGTCATGCCGGTGCGCTCGGCGGCCGTGTCAACACTCGCCGCAGCATCGACATCGGCTTCGTCGAGATTGATCACGACGAGCAGCGGCTTGGCGGAAAGCAGTTGGAAGCCGCGCAGGCGCCGCACGTCTTCACCGGCCAGGCCGAGCGCGCGCAGCGGCTGGCCGTTCTCGAGCGCGGCCTTGCACTTGAGCAGCAGCTCTTTTTCCTTGTCGAGCTCGGGCGATTTGTTCTTCTTGAGATCCTTCTCCATGCGCTCGAGCCGTCGTTCGACGACGCCGAGGTCGGCGAGGATCAATTCGTCTTCCATCGCCTGCGCATCGCGCGCCGGATCGACCGAGCCGGCGGGATGCGGCACCGCGGGATCGCGAAACGCGCGCACCACGTGCACGAGCGCGTCGGCATTCTTGTAGCCGGCGACATCGACGAGCGCGGCGGCGCCGCCGCGCCCTGGCGCGATGATGTCGGTGAACTCGATCGTGGCCGGGACGCGCTTCTTCGGATTGAAGATCGCGGTCAGCTTGTCGAGCCGGACGTCAGGCACCCTCGAAATGCCGATGACGGTGTCGCCCTTGCCCTTCGGCGCGTCTTTCGCGCTCGTCATCAGCTGGAAGAGGGTCGACTTTCCGGTGGAGGGGAAACCTATCAAGGCGGCGTGAAGCATGAACAGAACATCATATCCTTTCGCCCCCTTCCATCATCTAGTAGTCAAAATTTTGACACGCCTTCGCATTGGTGGCGAAACAAAGGCGTAACGCCAAATCTGTCAACTGTTTAACGCACTTCGCCGTTGACAAGGCCAGTGGCCTGTCTCTACTATCGCAGTGGATTTTTGTGGAGCGAAGTGGACCAGTCGGCGTGCTCAGGGGCAACGCGCCGGCGAAAATTGATGATAAGGGCCGGCTCAAGGTTCCGAACGCATTTCGTGCCGTGATTCAAAAAGAACACGGTCCAGATGTCTTCGTGACGAGCTTGACGGGCCAGTCCGTACGGATCTATCCGATGCCGGTGTGGGTCGAGCTCGAAAAACGGCTCGCACAGGTCCCTTCCACGAATCCCGCGCGCCAGCGTTTTCTCGATCGCGTGAATTTTTACGGCCAGGTCGCCGAGCTCGATGCGCAGGGCCGCGTGGTGATCCACCCGCGGCTTCGAGACAGCGCGCAGATCACGGGCGAGGTCGACGTGCTTGGCCAGCAGAGTTACCTCGAGGTCTGGAACCACGAGCGTCTCGTCGCGAAGCTCTCCGCGGAGCCCTTTACCGACGACGACGCGAAGGCGCTTTCAGATTTCGGAATTTAACGGCGTGCAGATTGACAGCCCGCACGAACGCTCCGGTGTCGCGTTCGCGAAGGCAGGTTGAACGCCGGTGTCGGAACAGCAACACGTTCCGGTTTTGCTCGACGAAGTGCGCACGCTCCTGCAACCGGAGCGCGGCGGCACTTTCGTCGATTGCACGGTCGGCCTCGGCGGTCACGCTCGGATGTTGCTCGAGGGTGGCGCCACGCGGCTGATCGGGATCGATCGCGACACCGACGCCCTCGCCGTGGCGAGTGCGGAGCTCGGCAGGTTCAGCGATCGAGCGACGCTGGTGCACGCCGACTATCGCGAGATCGACGCGGTGCTCGATGCGAACGGCGTCGGCGAAGTTTCAGGGGTGCTGGCGGATCTCGGCGTGTCGTCGATGCAGCTCGATGCCGAGGGCCGTGGTTTTAGTTTTCGCCGTGACGAGCCTCTCGACATGCGGATGGACCGCACGAGGGGCGAGACCGCCGCGGACCTGATCGATCGGGTCGACGAGAAAGAGCTCGCCGACGTGATCTACCGGTTCGGCGAAGAGCGGCGGTCGCGGCAAGTGGCGCGCGCCATCGTGTATGCGCGGCAGCAGTCGCGCATCGAGACGACGGCGCGGCTGGCGGAGATCGTGCGGCGCGGTGTCGCCGCACGCGGCTGGCAACGGATTGATCCGGCGACGCGCACCTTCCAGGCGCTGCGCATCTGGGTCAATGGCGAGCTGGACGGGCTGGATTCGTTTATCGGCTCAGCTGCTGCGAGGCTGCAGAGCGACGGACGGATGGCCCTGATCGCGTTTCACTCGCTGGAAGACCGCGTCGTGAAACACACGTTCCGCGCGTTGTCTCGTCCGCCATCGTTCGAAGAGCGAGCGGCGGGACAGTCGGAACCGGCAGTGAAGTTGAAGGTGCTGACCAAGCATCCGGTCATCGCGACGGATGCGGAGGCGGCAGCCAATCCGCGCGCGCGCAGCGCCAAGCTGCGCGCCGCCGTTCGAGTTTCCGCCTTCGCTCAACGAACGAGCTACGGCGGGACAGGCTAAGGGGGGCGCATGAACAAAGGCACTTTCGAATATGAAATTCGGAAGGACTTCCGCAACAACCAGATCGTGCGGGAAGTCGATGAACGCCGGCTGCGCGATCTCTGGCAGTCGCTCGGCATCGGCGTGGTGCTGGTGCTGGCGCTGCTGTTCTCGGCCTGGCAGCACTTCGAGCTGCTGCGCCACGGCTATCGCCTCGAGCAGATGCAGCGCGATCGCTCCGCCGAAGGCGACATCAACCGCCACCTCCGGCTCGAGATGGAAACGCTGCGCGCGCCGCAGCGGATCGAAAAGCTCGCGACCGAGCGTCTGGGCATGGTGGCGCCCTCCGACAAGGAGGCGATCGTCCTCGAGCGGGTTGCCCCCCAGGCGCCCCCCGCCAAGTCCGTCGTTGCGTCGCGATAACGAGTTATTACGTGACCCTTCCGCCTGATCCCCACTGGCGCCCGATGTTGAACAGCCGCCTCATGGTGGCGGCGGGCCTGCTCGTACTGTGGGCGCTCGGGATCGAAGTGCGCCTCGTGGTGCTGCAAGTGGTGCAGTATCCCGAGCTGGTCGCGCGCGCCGAACGGCAGCAGATGAGCACCGTGGTCGCGCCGGCGAAACGCGGCGAGATCTTCGATCGCAACGGCCGGCTGCTCGCCTACAGCGTCGACGCCGACACCATCTACGCGGTCCCGACCGAGATTACCGATGCGGCACGGACGGCGGCGGCCTTGTGCGCGGCGCTCGAGGACTGCACGAAAAAGTCGCGCGAGGAGCTGCGCGATCGCCTGTCGCAATCGCGGTCGTTCGTGTTCGTGCGCCGGCGCGCCTCGCCGATGCAGGCCAAGCGCGTCGCCGCGCTCGGGCTCGACGGCGTCGCGTTCCGCAAGGAGAGCAAGCGCTATTACCCGAATCGCGAGCTGGCCGCGCACCTGCTCGGCTATGTCGGCGTCGACAACGTCGGACTGAGCGGGCTCGAAGCGACCTACGACAAGACGGTGCGCGGGCGCGAGGGCAAGCTGCTCGTGCAGACCGACGCGCGCCGGCACGTGTTCAGCCGGCTCGAGCGATCGCCGACCGCCGGCGCATCGATCGAGCTGACGATCGACGAGCACCTGCAGTACATCGCCGAGCGCGAGGTGCGCGCCGGCGTCGAGGCGGCGCGCGCCGACGGCGGCACCGCCGTGATCATGGATCCGTACACCGGCGAGATCCTCGCGATGGCGAGCTGGCCGACGTTCAATCCGAACGATTACAGCGATGCGCCGGAGAACGCCCGCCGTAACCGCGCCGTCCAGGATCTCTATGAACCCGGATCGACGTTCAAGCTCGTCACCGCGTCCGCCGCGATCGAGGAGAAGGTCGTCACGCCGGACGAGATCATCGACGTCAGCGCCGGCAACATCCGCTTCGGCAATCGCGTGATCGACGACATGCACCGCAACGGCCCGCTGACGTTCACCGACGTGATCGTGAAGTCGAGCAACGTCGGCGCGATCAAGGTCGGCCTGAAGCTCGGCGCGGAGCGCATGGGCCTGTACATCCGCCGTTTCGGATTCGGCCGGCCCACGTCACCGGACTTTCCCGGCGAGAGCCCCGGCATCGTGTGGGAGCCGTCGAAACTGAACGACGGCGCGCTCGCATCGGTGTCGATGGGCTACCAGGTCGGCGTCACGCCGCTGCAGATGGCCGCGGCCGCGAGCGTGATCGCGAACGGCGGAACGCTCTTCGAACCGCATGTCGTTCGCACGATCGTCAACGGCGGGATTCGAACATTCGTCGAGCCGAAGCCGGTGCGCCGCGCGATTCTGGCCGAGACCGCGGCGACGCTCACCGACATCATGGAGAAGGTCGTGCGCGAGGGCACGGCGCGGGGCGCGCAACTGGTCAGCTACGGCGTTGCGGGCAAGACGGGCACCGCCGACAAGCTCGTCAACGGCCGGTACTCGCCGTATCAGCAGAACGTCTCGTTCGTGGGCTTCGTGCCGTCGCGCAAGCCGGCGCTGACGATCATCGTGATGGTCGATTCGCCGCGCGTCGGCGGCGACACCGGCAGCGCCATCGCCGTGCCGATTTTCAAGCGCATCGCCGATGCGAGCCTGCGCCAGCTCGGCGTGACACCGACGATCAATCCCGTGCCGCCCGTGATCGTCGCGCGCAACCAGCCGACTCCGGTCACGCCCGCGGCCGCAGTGGGCACGCCGAACGTCGTGGCGATTCCCGCCAGCATGACCGAGACCGGCCTGCCGGATCTGCGCGGCATGAGCGCGCGCGAAGCGCTCCGCGAGCTGGCGCGCCTTGGGCTCACGGCCCGCATGCAAGGCATCGGCGTGGTCGTCGATCAGAGTCCCGTTGCCGGATCGCCGCTCGAACCGGGCGGCACGTGCACCCTCGTTCTCAATCGCCGCGTCGCGTTGCGGCCGGCAGGAGCCAATGGAGATCAGCGGTGACGCTCGGCGACATGGCCGATGCCCTGCGCGATCAGGCGGTGGACGCACCGTCGGCGGGGCTCGAAGTTAATGCGTCGATCAGCGCCATCACGTACGACTCGCGGCGCGTCGTGCCCGGTTCTGTCTTCGTCGCCCTCAAGGGCCTGCGCGCCGACGGCGGCGCGTTCGCGGCACAAGCGGCGCAGCGCGGCGCGCTGGCGATCGTCTCGGAATCGGCGCGGCCGGATTCGATCCAGGTTCCGTGGCTCACCGTCCGCGATGCGCGATTGGCGCTGGCGCTGCTCGCCGATCGTTTCTTCAATCACCCGAGCCGCCGCATGCCGGTCATCGGTGTCACTGGCACCAACGGCAAGACGACGACCGCCTATCTCCTGGCGTCCATCCTGGACGCGGCCGGCCTTCGCGCCGGCATGCTCGGCACCGT
>Ga0310884_10000152_pt1 | contig 14945 bp, 14 predicted proteins | sample T60D1metaG_FD_203446 | JGI IMG/M metagenome (GOLD analysis project Ga0310884, IMG submission 203446) | Lab incubated soil microbial communities from West Virginia University Organic Research Farm, Morgantown, WV, United States - T60D1 | ecosystem: Environmental > Terrestrial > Soil >...
CACCAGCCCGGAGAGAACGATGTCGAGCGCGAGAGTCATGAGAAGTGCTTTCACCGTCATTCCGGATGGCGATCCGGAATCCAGTTACAGGCGCGGATCCACTACCTGGATTCCGGGTTCGCGCGCTAAGGCGCGCGCCCCGGAATGACCAGTTTGTTTATTACCACGCCGGCTTGGCGACGACAGGCTTGGCACCCTGCTTCGAGATTGGCGCAACGCCGAAGAAGTCCGCGCCCTGCCATTGGCCAACGGCCCAGATATTTTTGTTGAGGCCGTTCTCCAATTTCACCTTGCCGATGATGGTGTCAAAGCTGCCTGTGTTGATTTCCTTGATGACGGCCGCGCGGTCGACTTTGCCCACGCGCTCGATCGCCTGTTGCAGAACCTGCAAACTGGCATAGGTGATCGGGCTCGCCCACCGATCGGGCTCGCGTCCGATGATTTCCTTGTGGTGCTGGATGTACCACTTGATGCCCGGAAGCGAGGCATCGGAGCCGCCGATGCCCATGATCCCCTCCGCGCCCGCGGCGAACTTGCCCTTGTACATCGGGAACGCGGTGCCCACGCCGACGAAGAAGACCTTGGGATTGAAGCCGAGCACCTTGGAGGTGTCGGTAATCGCGAAGGTGTCAGGTGGATAGCTGAAGGCAAGGAGAACGTCGGGATTGGCCGCCTGCGCATCCTTGAGTACCGGCTGCATATCCTGCGTTCCGAACGGATAGGACTTGTCGTAGACCAGATCGAAGCCGGCCTTTTTCAGTCCTGCGCGCGTCGCCGTTGACAGCTCGATGCCGAACTGATCGCCGACCGCGATCATCGCGATCTTCTTGTTGATCTTGCCGTCCTTCTCAAGCTTGGCGAAGGTCTCGACGATACCGTCGACGATCTCCGACGGCAGACCGAGCCAGAAAGTCAGATTGGGCCAGCGCTTTGTCAGCTCCAACGCCTGGTTGGTATTGGCCGTGACAGCGAGCTGCGGATAGCCGAGCTTGTTGAAGATCGGAGCCGCCGCGAGATTCATCCCCGTGCTCCAGGGGGGCAGGATGAAATCGACCTTGTCCTGCGTAGCGAGCCGCTCGACCGCCTTGATCATTTCTTCCGAATTGCTGCGGTCGTCGTATTCGATTACCTCGATCTTGAGCTTCTTGCCGCCGACATTAATGCCGCCGGCATCGTTCACGTCTTTCACCCATACCTGATAGTTCGGCAGAGTGGTGACGCCGGCGCCCGCCGCAAAGGGTCCGGTCTTTGAAATCGCCCACCCGATCTTGATCGAATCTTGTGCCTGCGCTGGCGCGCCGGCAACCAACAACATCGCGGCCGCCGCGACAAACGCCCCGATCGCGGCCAACTTAGTCCTTCGCATCACAGTCGCCTCCTCTTGTGCATGCCCGCCGGCTTTGCACCGGCATCCTTTGTTTGCAGTTCGCTAGATCAGCACGTCACACGCCAAATCGTTGGACACCAAACCATTTCACGAGGGTAACCGATGCCGGACAGGTGCTTGGGTTTGACTTCGCACCCGAGATCGTTCGATCTACTGACCGGAATCGATTCCTTGTCTTTTCAATGCTCGCCTCACCCGGCTAGCTAAGGCCGACCGGTCGAGCGGCCTATATAAGCAGGTTTTTTCGACAGTGGGCAGAGATGGGAAGTTCGAACGATAACCTGCGCTCTTTTCTCGCAGGGTTGTTTCGCACCGCGGTATCGGCGGCACATCCGGCAACATGCCTTCCGCCTCTCCTGCCGGCTTTGCCGTCAGGCCAACTGATATTGCTTGCCGCAGGCAAGGCCGCGGGTTCGATGGCCGAGACGGCCGAAGCGCACTACCTCGACCGGAGGCGAACTGCGGCGGAACGCCTGACCGGCGTGGCCGTCGCGCGTCACGGCTACGCGCGTCATCTTCGCAAGGTTCGAATGATCGAGGCCGGGCATCCGATCCCGGACGCTGCAGGCCTAGAGGCTGCCGAACGCGCACTTGCTTTGGCTGACGGCGCAGGCGCGGACGATCTCGTCCTGGTGCTGATGTCTGGCGGTGCGTCGGCGAACTGGATCGCGCCAGCGGAAGGAATATCATTTGAGGACAAACAAACCGTGACCCGCGCGCTTCTGCGCTCGGGTGCGGCCATCGGTGAAATCAACACCGTGCGCAAACATCTCTCGCGCATCAAAGGCGGGCGTCTGGCGCGCCACGCTCATCCGGCCAAGCTTTTGACCATCGCGATCTCGGACGTGCCGGGCGACGATCCATCGGCGATCGGCTCGGGGCCGACCGTTCCCGATCCGACGACGCTGGCCGACGCGCGGGCCATTATCGCGAAATACAAGATCGCGCCTGCGGCGGCGATCACGCAAGCGCTGACCAACCAGAGAAATGAATCGCCAAAGCCCGGCGATCCGGCATTTGCCGACAGCCAGTTCAAGCTGGCGGCCCGGCCGGCCGACGCCATGCGCGCGGCTGAAGACGCGGTCCGTGCGGACGGATACGAATGCATTTCGCTCGGCGACCGGGTTGAAGGCGAAGCGCGCGATGTTGCCGCTGCCCATGCACGCCTCGCACGCGAATTGCGCGATCAAGGCAAACGCGCTGTCGTGATCTCAGGCGGCGAGCTGACCGTGACGATCCGCGGCAAAGGGCGTGGCGGGCCAAATCAAGAGTACGCGCTGGCGCTCGCAATTGGCCTCGCGGGCTTGCCGGCGGTCGCGGCGCTCGCCGGCGATACGGACGGCACCGACGGCGGCTCGGGGGCGGCAACCGACCCCGCGGGCGCGCTGGTTGATGGCGAATCAGTGGCGCGCGCGCAGGCCAAAGGCCTCGATCCCGCCGCCTTCCTTGCCGATAACAATTCGACCGGATTTTTCACCGCCCTCGGGGATTTGCTATCCCCTGGGCCGACTTACACAAACGTAAACGACTTCCGTGCCATCGTCATTGACACTCCGTGACTGATCACGCCACAACCGCGCATCCTTCGAAACCGCCGACACGTATGACTGCTTTGCCATTCATCGCCATCAGGCGTCACATTCTGCATTTCGTTGCCTTCCCGGCGGTCCTCATCGCGTCGCTCGTGGTTTCGGCGCCGAAGGCGAAGGCGGATTTCCGCCTTTGCAACAACACCGGCAGCCGCGTGGGTGTCGCGATCGGATACAAGGACAATGAGGGTTGGACGACAGAAGGCTGGTGGAACGTTTCGTCACGCTCTTGCGAAACGCTGCTGCGCGGCGCACTGGTTGCACGTTACTATTACATCTATGCGGTCGACTACGACCGTGGCGGCGAGTGGTCTGGCAAGGCTTACATGTGCTCACGTGAGAAAGAGTTCACTATCCGCGGGACTGAGAACTGTCTGGCGCGCGGCTACGATCGCACCGGCTTTTTCGAGGTCGATACCAACGAGCAGCGCTCCTGGACGGTGCAGTTGACGGACACCGCCGAACAAGCGCCCGAGCGCCCATTGCCTCCGCGCGCGCCCCTTGGAAATTCGCGCCCACCGACGACGTTGTCGCCGCCGGCCGGAGGCGCCCGACCATGAGACGTCTGCGCCGCGCCAAGATCGTCGCCACTCTCGGACCCGCGTCGTCGAATGCCGACATGATCGCGCAGCTGTTTAAGGCGGGCGCCGACGTTTTTCGTATCAACATGAGCCACACCACCCAGGATCGCATGCGCGAGCTGGTTGGCATGATCCGCGCCGTCGAGCGCGACACCGGCCGGCCGATTGGAGTGCTCATCGACCTGCAGGGCCCGAAACTTCGCCTCGGTACCTTTACCGGCGGCTCTGCGACCGTGAAAGCCGGCGACACCTTCGTGCTCGACGCCGACACCGCCGCCGGAGATGCCAGACGAGCGTACCTGCCGCATCCCGAAATCTTTGCCACCATCAGGCCGGGCCACACGCTGCTGATCGATGACGGCAAGGTCAGGCTCACTGTTACCGAGGCCGATTCAAAACGCATCACGACCCGGGTCGCGGTCGGCGGAAAGCTCTCCGACCGCAAGGGCGTGAGCCTGCCCGACACGACAATCCCGTTTTCGGCGCTGGCCGATAAGGATCGGTCGGACCTGGAAGCTGCGCTAGCAACCGGTATCGACTGGGTGGCGCTGTCGTTCATTCAGCGGCCGGAAGACCTCGCCGAGGCGAAGAAGATCACGCGGGCGCGGGCGGCCGTAATGGCCAAGATCGAGAAACCGCAGGCGGTCAATCGACTGTCCGAAATTATGGATCTTGCGGACGCTTTGATGGTCGCGCGCGGTGATCTCGGCGTGGAAATGCCCTTGGAAAAAGTGCCTGGCGTGCAGAAGCAAATGACGCGCGCATGCCGCGTGGCGGGCAAGCCCGTGGTCGTCGCCACGCAGATGCTGGAATCGATGATCAATGCGCCTGTTCCGACGCGCGCCGAGGTGTCCGACGTGGCCACTGCCATTTTCGAAGGCGCCGATGCAGTAATGCTGTCGGCTGAATCGGCAGCGGGACAATTTCCGATCCAGGCGGTCACGACGATGAACAGGATTGCAGAAGAGGTGGAAGGCGATCCGCTTTACCGCAATATCATCACCGCCCAGCGCGCCGCACCCGAAGCGACCGGTGCGGATGCGATTGCCGACGCGGCGCGCCACATCGCCGACACGCTCGATCTTGCCGCAGTGATCTGCTGGACGGCGTCGGGCTCGACCGCGCTACGTGTGGCGCGCGAGCGCCCGCGCGCTCCGATCGTTGCGCTGTCACCGAACATCGCCACCGGCCGGCGCCTGGCGGTCGCGTGGGGCGTCCACTGCGTCGTGACCGAGGATGCTCACGACCAGGACGATATGGTCGATCGTGCCTGCCGGATTGCGGTCAAGGAAGGATTTGCAAAGGTTGGCCAACGTGTGATCGTCGTTGCTGGCGTCCCGCTTGGCACGCCCGGGGCAACCAACATGCTGCGCATCGCCTATGTCGGCGCAGATGCAGCGGCGGGTTGACGTGTAACAGCGATAAAGCCGGGGATTAGATGTCCCTGCCCTCGACCTTTTCCTGCAGGGTCTTCACGAGATCGGGAATGCGCTCCATCCGGGGGTAGAGCGCGAGGGCGCGGCGATAGACTTCCAGTGCCTGCTTGTTGTCGCCGATGTCCTGCATGATCAGCCCGAGGCCGGCCAACGCGCCAAAATGACGGGGCTCGCGCCTGAGAACTTCGCGAATATCGTTCAGGGCACGGCCGTAATCTTTCTTCATGTAGTGGATCGTCGCGCGTCGGTTCCACGCTTCCACATAGTCTGGCTTGACCTTCACGATCGCGCTCAAAAGCTTGATCGCCAGATCGAGATCCTTTGCCTCGATCGCGGTCTTCACGCGAGTCATCAAAAGATTGGCAGTGTCGCTCGGTGAGAGCGTCCACAATGCCCAGATCCGTTCCTCGATCGCTTTGGCGGTGACATCGTCAGGCGCGACCTTCAGCGCGCCGAACAAAAAGTCGAGGTTGCGGGTTTTGTCCCCCCGTCCGACCTGCGGCAGCTTGTCGGGCGGCGTGAGCCAGTGACCCGATTGCGCGCCGGCCGGCGCGGCAGAAATCGCGGCCGTTGCGGCAATCAGGAGTGCTGCGAGGAATCGAGTGCGCATAAGCGGAGTTTAAACTCTCCGCGTTTCTTGGCCAATATGGGGCGACGGAACAGGCGCCAATGCGCCTATTTCAGCCCTGCCGGGCTTTGAAGCGGCGGTTGGTCTTGTTGATGATGTAGACCCGTCCCTTACGCCGCACCAGGCGGTTGTTGCGGTGCCGGCCACGCAGGGATTTCAGGGAGTTGCGGACTTTCATGTCAATCTCGGGCTGCTGTTTGCCGGGTACATACGCAGCCCACTCGAGGCTGTCAACGCGAGCGGCCCACCCGTGGTTAGCGGCCACGGCCTGCTTTACAGTTCATTCAGGGAGTTCAAGCCGTGCAACGTAGCCGCGACCGTTTTCTAACCACCCATACCGGCAGCCTGCCGCGTCCAGATGATCTCATCCGCATGATGTACGCCAAGGAGGAAGGCGTACCCGTCGATCCGCAATCGCTCGCAGCGCGAGTGCGCGCCGCGGTGGCCGAAATCGTCCGCAAACAAGCCGACGCCGGCGTCGACCTGATCAATGACGGCGAATTGTCGAAACCGAGTTACGCCACCTACATCAAGGATCGACTCAACGGTTTTGGCGGCACGGGCAATACATTCGTCTATCAGGACCTTGCCGATTTCCCGCGCCTGGAAAAACGCGTGTTCGGCGATCCTGGCCGCTCGCGCCGCAAAACGCCGGCCTGCAACGCGCCGATCAGCGTTCGCGACAAGCAGGCTCCGCAAAGCGACGCGGACAATCTCAAGGCTGCCCTCAAGGATGTGAAGTCCGTGGGTGGCTTCATGAGCGCCGCCTCGCCCGGCGTGGTGTCGTTGTTCTTTCGCAACGACCACTACAAGGATTTCGAGACCTACATCTACGCGATCGCCGATGCGATGCGTCACGAATACGAGACCGTCGCGAAAGCCGGCTTCGTGCTGCAGATCGACTGCCCCGACCTCGGCATGGGACGTCACATCCAGTATGCAGACTTGAGCCTGCCGGAGTTCCGCAAACGCGCGCAGCTTCACATCGAGGCCCTCAATCATGCCGTTGCAAACATTCCGCCGGAGCAGCTGCGCATGCACCTTTGCTGGGGCAACTATGAGGGACCGCATCATCGCGATGTGCCGTTGACGGACGTCATCGACCTGGTCTTTGCAGCCAAACCCGTGGCGATCTCGCTCGAGGCCGCCAACCCGCGCCATGCGCACGAATGGACTTTGTTTGAGCGCATGAAGCTGCCGGATGGCAAGGTTCTGATTCCGGGCGTGATCGAGTCGAAATCGAATTTCATCGAACATCCCGAGCTGATCGCGCAACGCATCGCCCGCTACGCCAACCTCGTCGGGCGCGAAAACGTCATCGCGGGCAGTGACTGCGGCTTCGGAACTTGGGTCGGGCAAGCGGCCGTGGATCCAGACGTGGTCTTCGCCAAGCTCAAGGCAATGGCGGACGGCGCGGCGCTCGCATCTCGCCAGTTTTGGAAATAGGAAATGAGCAATGAGCTTTGAGTTGCCGCGGGCCGACAAACCCGAAGACGTCGGCCTCTCGTCTGAACGCTTGCAGCGACTGACGGACACGCTGAAAGCGGACATCGACAAGGGAATCGTACCCGGCGCCGTCGCGTTGATCGCGCGGCGCGGCAAGATCGCGTACGAGATAGCGCTTGGTTACCGTGACCGCGAAGCAGGCACTGCGATGGAAGTCGATACGATCTTCCGGATCGCCTCGATGACAAAGCCGTTTACCTCTCTCGCTGCAATGATGCTCGCCGAGGAAGGTAAGCTGCTGATTGCCGATCCGGTCGCGCACTTCATACCCGAATTTGCCGGACTGAAGGTCGTGACCGATTCCGACAACACATCGGCGAAAACCCTGGTCACCGAGCCATGCCGGCGACAAATGACCGTGCAGGACCTGCTGCGTCACACGTCCGGCTTCACTTATGGGCATCTGACGGGTCCGCTGCTGAAACAGGCTTACGAGGCGACCAACGTTAGCGATGAAAAGCAGACCAATGCCGAAATGGCCGCCAAGCTCGCCATGGTACCCCTCGCCTATCAACCTGGCAGCACATGGCAATACGGCATGTCGACAGACGTGCTCGGCCGCGTGGTCGAGTCGGCAAGCGGAATGGACCTCGACCGCTTCGTCATCGAGCGAATCTGCAAGCCGCTCGGGCTCAAGGATACAAGCTTCGGACCGATCGCCTATGCGCGCGCAGCGCAGCCACAGGTCGATGCTGCTTCAGGCAAACGCCCGCCGATGCGCGACCCGACCATCCGGTCAAACTGGATTTCCGGCGGCAGCGCACTTCTGTCGACGGCGCGCGATTATGTGCGTTTCTGCCAGATGCTACTCAACGGCGGCGAGTTCGGCGGCACGAGATTCGTTTCGCCGGCGACCGTCACCCTCATGACGTCCGACCACCTGACGCCAGAGACGCGCCGCAGTCCGTCGACGCCCGTTCTCTTCGGCGCGCTGGCGCCATCGCCGGAGCTGGGCCTTGGCTTTGGGCTTGGATTCGCGGTGAGAACACACGCCGGACGCAATCCGCTGCCGGGATCGGTCGGCGACTTCTCGTGGAGCGGCGTCACGGGAACCTACTTCTGGATCGATCCGCAGCAGGACCTCATCGCCATCCTCCTAATGCAGGCGCCGGCGCAACGAATGCATTATCGTTACTTGATGCGGACGATGGTTTATCAGGCGATCGTGCAATGAAAGAGGTTTGCATCTATACGGCGCGTTATTGCCCCTACTGCACTTCGGCAAAATCGCTGCTGAAGCGAAAAGGAATTTCTTTCACTGAGATTGACATCGGCGGCAATTGGGAGCGCCGCGACGAAATGATCGAGAGAGCAAACGGACGGGTAACCGTTCCGCAGGTCTTTATTGGGGACCTTCACGTCGGAGGCCATGAAGAACTCCAAACGCTCGACCGGGAGGGCAAGCTTGATCAATTGCTCCGGAATGACACTGCAGGTTGAGCGCTGCCGGCGATAAAAATGGGATAAAGAAGCCTATCCAGTGCGGACGCGGTGATGAGCCAAGCGAACGGATTTATCGAAAGGCACGGTCTTTGGACGGACGATCAACGCCGTCTCGCCAAGGCGCTTGCGGCGCGCGTCAAAAAAGAAAAGTTGAAACTGTTTCGCGTTGCCTGGGCCGATCCGCACGGCGCCTCGCGTGCGAAAACAGTCACACTTCCCGCGTTCCTGGATGCGTTGCAGAACGGGTACAACATAAACGTCGCAACTACGACGCTCGATGCGTCCGGCGCGCGGACGTTTGCTTCCTTCACGCGAGGCGGCGGGATGAACCTCGACGAAATGACGGGGTCACCGAACCTGATCATAGTTCCCGATCCTGCAACCTTTCGGGTTCTTCCGTGGGAGCCGGATGTCGGCTGGATTTTGTGCGACGAATATTTTGTCTCCGGAAAGCCTTTCTATTTTTCACCGCGGCATCTGCTGCGGAAACAGATCGAAAGGCTGAAAAAAAGGGGGATGGACTGCGGCATCGGCCTCGAGGTCGAATGGTACTTGCTAAAGCTCGCCGAACAACAACTGACTCTTGAGAACATCGGCGCGCCGGGCCTCAAGGGCCGCGCGCCGAATGTCTGTCCTGTCGAGCCGGGATATTCCTTTCACTCGGAAAGCAATCTGGACCGGATGCAGGCGCCGCTTTCGGCGGTGGCGGATGCGCTGGAGAAACTGGATCTTCCGCTTAGGTCATTCGAGAATGAATGGGGGCCGGGACAGGTGGAATGCACTTTCGCACCCCGCACCGCGCTCGAAGCAGCCGACAATCTCGTTCTTTTCCGGACCGCGACGCGCCAGGTCTGCCGGCGCCTTGGTTATCTGGCGACCTTCATGTGCCGGCCGGCGCTCAAAGGCTTCTACTCAAGCGGCTGGCATCTGCACCAGTCGCTGACAAACGCGAAAACCGGACTGAATCTCTTCATACCGAAGTCATCAGAAGAGGTGCTTTCCCCTCTCGGCAAGCAATACCTGGCCGGCTTGTTGCACCATGCCCTTGCCAGCACGGTGCTGGCCAACCCCACCGTTAACGCGTACCGGCGTTTCCGTATCAACTCTCTCGCGCCGGATCGGGCCGCGTGGGGCCTCGATCATCGCGGGGTGTTGCTGCGGGTCCTCGGCGGTAGAAAGGATCCGGCCACGCGCATCGAAAACCGCATGGGCGAGCCCTCGGCAAATCCGTATCTTTATATCGCCTCGCAGATTGTTACAGGCCTTGATGGTGTCGACCACGAACGCGATCCCGGCGCTCCCGAGACCGATCCGTACACGTCGCAGCGTCCCATGCTTCCGGCGACGCTCGCGGACGCGCTGACGCTCTTCGACCAGGAGCCCTTGTTCAGAGACCAATTTGGGAAGACCTTTGTCGACTACTACACCAAGATCAAGCGAACCGAGCTGCAGCGCTACGAAACATATGCCAGGGACAACGGCATCGACCGCGGCAGCGAGGCGACCACGCAGTGGGAGCAGGACGAGTACTTCGATTTCTTCTGACGAAGCGCGCAGGCGAGGCAAAGAATAAGAGGACCCCGCGATGACAACATTGGAACGGATGCGAATCCCGTCGCGCGCCGCCAACGCCCCTTTATACGACTGGGACGAGCTCGTGCAGGAAGATCGGGTTCATAGGTTGATCTATACCGACCCGGCGGTGTTTGACACGGAGATGACGCACATCTTCGGCGGCACCTGGGTCTATCTCGCGCACGAGAGCCAGATTCCGAACGCGAACGATTTCATCACGGGCAAGCTCGGTCTGCGGCCGCTCATCATTACGCGCGACTCAGAAGGCGTCATCCGAGCGCTGTTCAACCGGTGCACCCACCGCGGCACGACACTTTGCCGCTGGAACAAGGGCAATGCGCGTTCGTTTCAGTGCCCTTATCACGGATGGAATTTCGCAAACTCGGGCAAGCTTCGCGGTGTGCCTTGGCCGGACGGATACGCGGAAAAGCTTGTTCGAGACCCGAAGTTCAATCTGGCCCAGGTGCCCCGCGTGGAATCCTATCGTGGCTTTATCTTTGGGACGCTCAATGTCGGGGCGCCGCGGATCGAAGACCACCTCGGACCTATCAAGAAACCGATCGATGAATGGCTCGACCGTAATCCGGGCGGCAAGGTCACCGTGTGCGAAGCCAACCGATTCAAATACAGGGGCAACTGGAAGCTGGCCTACGACAATTCAGGCGACGGCTACCATGTCATCTATTCGCATCAATCACTGCTTGAAACAGAGAACCGGTTCAAGGACGAGGATACGGCGAAGGGCATGTCCTACTACAAGCAACAGCCCGACGAGCAACCGATGTACATCCAGTACATGGGCAACGGCCATCATTTCAAAGACAAGCGTCCAAATCTGGAGAAACGTCCGGGCAGTCTTTGGGCGATCGAATCCTTGCACCCAGGCATGGAGCATGTCGCCGAGAAGCTGCGCGCGAAATACGGCGACAAGGCCGAGTCGCTTCTCGACCTTGCAGGCTCCGAGCCCGTGAACATCAACGTCTTTCCTAATCTCTCGCTGCTCGGCAACCACATCCAGGTCTTCCAACCGGTTTCCTACGAGGAAACCGACGCGATCTGGTACGGCACAAAGATCGACGATGTCGAGGGCAGCATCGGCGCCGACGCATTGAACGACATCAACGCGCTTCGCATGCGTACGCAGGAAGGTTTTCCAAATTTCGGCGAGGTCGACGACATCACCAATTTCGAGCAGATCCAGCGCGGTCTTCGCTGCATCGAAGACGAATGGATCTACATGCATCGCGGCCTCGGCATACCGGGCCGTATCGAGACCCTCAAAGACGGGACGATCAAAGGGCCGGCGACCGACGAGCTCTTCATGCGCGAGTACATCCGCGAATGGAAACGGCTTATGAAGGCCGAACCCGACATCGCCATTCGTCGGGAGCCATGACGATGGGCAGCCAGGCAAATTACGATCCGTCACGATTTTCGTACTACGTGACCGATGCCTTCTACAGCGAGTTGGTCGAGGATTTTTCCGACTGGCAGACTGACGACCGCGCGATTGAAGATGCAGCTGAGCGCGACATGTTCCGGCGGCTGGTCGAGCAGGAGGCGCGCATCCTGGACAATCTTCTGTTCGAAGACTGGCTGAAGCTTTTTGCGCCCGAATGCGCCTACTGGGTGCCCTCAACACCGGAACGCGGCGATCCGCGACGCGAGATCGCCGTCATGTTCGACGATCGCCGGCGGCTTGAAGATCGCGTCTATCGCCTGCGCACAGGATATGCGTGGTCGCAGGCACCTTCATCACGGACGTCGCGCGTTGTCGCAAACGTCGAAGTCTTCCTTGGCCGCACCGGCGAGCAGCGCATGGTACGCTCGAATTTCATCATCAGCGAATTCTGGGACAATGAAATCCGCACCCTGTGCGGATGGACCGGCCATCGCTTTCGCAAGCTCAATGGCCAATGGAAGATCTCAGCCAAGCAGGTGAATTTGCTCGACTGCGATCAGTGCATCCGCAATCCGAGTATTATTTTGTAGCGGTGCGCTTGATGGATGGTGTCGCGATGTTCGTTCGATGTCACGCAATCGAAACGGACTTCGCCAACCAGACGACGGCAGCTGCCATCGTCACTGTGCCGGCCAGCAAACCAATCAAAGCAATCATCGGCAATTCGATCGACCCCATCGCTTTGCTCCGTGACGCTCAGCATCATGGATACAAAATGCTCGTCGCGTGCGCGTCATGCGATCGGAGGAAAATCGAGGAAAAATGGTGGCGCACGCAGTCCAAGTCGAACCCGTCTCCATTGCCGAATTCCCTGCTAACAGGGAAATTAACAGGGATATCCGTCAAATCGGCCCGCGTGAGCCGATTTCGAACCCTAATACTCGAGCAAAATTACTGACTTGCGGCAAAATTCCCTACGCAACAGAACAGGCAATTATTTTGGAGGAACAGGGTATTCGCACGCAAGAATAGGGAATTTTGTTTTACCAATGAGCTTGAAGCGCGCGTCATAAACGTCCCGAAACTCAAACCGGGAGATTGTTTACAGCCACCATGTCCGCTTCAGACATTTCGCATCCAAAAGCGGACATTGGCGCTGCACAAAGCGATGTCTGCTAAGGGCCAATAGCGGACATTAGTGTATGGTGAGTAGTGGTGAGGCAATTAACACCGCGCCATACAGCACAAGCACGACACCTGCGGTGTAAGAAGCCGATGTTGGCCAAGGCAGTGTTTTCTCAGCCAATATAACGAGAGTGATGACTGCCATCGCTCCGACGGTCATACCGAGCGGGAAAAGCGCCGCAAAGAGGAGCCAGTTGCAGCCGAGACAATAAGCTCCATGGAGCAAGCCCATACGAAATGAGCCAGCCGTATCGCGATGCCACGTCGTCATGTCGATTGGTGTGCGACATTCCGAAAGGCATTTCTCCTTGAGCGGGGTGAATTGGTAGAGACCCGCAATCAAGAGGATTGCGGCGCCGAATTGAGCCGCAACGACGGGGCCGAGCGAGGCATGTATTGCTGCGCTTTCGGCAACCAGGGCGCCCGCGTAAGCAGCCATTCCCGCCACTGCCCACATCAACAAATAAGCCGTCACGAACACCCACGTGGAACCGAATGCTTCATCCGCGTGCCTAACGGCTTGCGCTTTATAGAAAGCGAGGATCATGAGCGCAGCGGCCGGAAACATCATCGCCACCATCATGACTACCCAGTCCGCAAAGAAATACGCCGCATGCAGGCCCGTGGTCATTGCAATTTCAGTGGTGTGGCTGTGCGAAAAAAGGAATGCCCACGCCGCGAACGCGAGCTCCATCAGCAAAATCAGTGTGAGAATGAGTTGAAACGATGGATGAGCTAATGGCGACGTGTCTTTCGCCGTGCCCTCAGGGGCGCGAGCAGATAACGCGATAAAACCGCGTTTCAATTTCTCGAATAAAGGCAAACCGAATCCCCCGTCACCGATATCCTACGTATCAGTCTGTGACAGCAATTTGGCCTGCTTGTTTTTCAATGCAGCTAAACGTGCGTATTGCAGCGATCAGCGAAATTATAATTCGTCGACCCGCCTACGCGAGTAATTAAATAGCCCTGCGCCGGGAGTACACCGCACAGTGACTCTATATTTTTTGGTTATGGTCCTTGGCAGGTGTCAGAAACACCTCGAAAATTTTGGGTAGCGGCGCATTCTGATCGTAGGGCGTCCGCAAGGATGTTTCCAAAGTCTCTGCCAAATTGGCCTTGCGTTCATAGTCGGCTGCGAGCTGAAACATCTGCGTGCGCGGCTTGACGTTCCGAAATGCCTGAGCCTTTGATCGGCATTCTTCTGCCAAGGCTCGGCACCTCTGACTGAGGCTCAGTGTCATTTTATCCTCCGACATAACTCAGCAACTCACGCGCAGCCGTAACTTTTCATAGATACAATGCTGTGCATGGTGGCAAAATCGAGTTGGACTGAAGTCCAATATCGGGGTGCCTCACGTCCGCGTTGGGTCAAAAGCAGACCTGTGCGATGCAAAAAGCCATGTCCGCTTTGCCCCCCGAAAGCAGACGTGTGCGGTGCACTCGTCCATGTCTGCTTTGGGCCAGAAGCGGACATCACCAATTTATTCGATCACATCGTCGGCACGCGACAGCAGCGCCTGCGGAACGGTGAGGCCAAGCGCCTTCGCGGTCCTCTGGTTGATGTGTAGCTCGACTTTAGTTACCTGCTGCACCGGCAGATCGGCCGGTTTGTCGCCCTTGAGAATACGGCCGGTATAGTTGCCGGCCAGTCGGTAAACATCCGTAACGGCCGCTCCATAGCTCACCAGACCTCCGGCCGCCGCGAACTCGCGCCAGTGGTAAACCGCAGGCACTGCGTGGTGGAGCGTCAGCGCGGCGAGCTGGTCGGTCCGGCTAGTGAAAAATGGATCGCTGCCAATCACGAGCCCGCCTGCTCGCAATTGGATGAGTTGTGCGAAGACGCCATTGAATTCACCTTCGGTGCTGGCGGTCAAAACATGGAGATCCAGTCCGAGGGTACGAGCCGCTGCCTGCAATGCCCTTGTGCTGCTGTCGGCGAGAGTAGGACTGGCCGGATTAACAAGCAGAGCCATGACCCTCGCTGTAGGGTTCAACTCTTGCAGCAATTGCAGCTGCTTCGGCGCTACCTCCACGGTCGCTTGCGTCGCGCCCGTGACGTTGCCGCCCGGTCGGTTAAGACTGGCGACGAGGCCGAGACGCACTGGATCGTCGGCGGTCGTGAAGACGATGGGTATTGTGGTTGTCGCCGCCTTAGCAACAATTGCAGCAGGCGTACTGGTCGCTGCAATCACGGTCACCTTGCGCTCGAT
>Ga0310884_10000161_pt1 | contig 14731 bp, 14 predicted proteins | sample T60D1metaG_FD_203446 | JGI IMG/M metagenome (GOLD analysis project Ga0310884, IMG submission 203446) | Lab incubated soil microbial communities from West Virginia University Organic Research Farm, Morgantown, WV, United States - T60D1 | ecosystem: Environmental > Terrestrial > Soil >...
GCCGCTTGTCGGCAAGCGCCGCGAGCAAGCCATCGGCCGTTCGAGCGTCGTCGGAAAACCGGACAGGGATCGCGTGGTCGGCCCAGGGATCGTCGAGCTGATCGCACCGATCGCTCGCGAACATCAGGGACGCGCCAACCGCGCGCGCCGCCTCCCCGAAGGAGCGAATCTGGTATCCGGTCGTCGTTGCGAGCAGAAGAACGCGCTTCACACGTAATTGGCTATGTCGGGGCCGGGCTCCGCACAGCAGTACCACGCTTCCGTGAGACAAGGCGCCGGCGAATCCGTCCTGCGAGCCGCCGATGTCGTCCGCCGCTCGAATCCGGCGCATTCCCGGGCCGCGGCATCGATCACTTCGAATACGTCGCGCCGTGACGCTCCACGCGTGGACGCGACAATCTCCATCACTCTCGCCTGAAGCCGATCGATCGACGGATCACGGTGGCGCCACGGCCATGTCAATGACTCAGCGTCGAAGGCGTCAACTGCGGCGCGAATCTCGTCGAGCTCCAGCAATGCGGAGTCCGCCGTGACCAGCAGACGGATGCCGAGCTGCACGGGCGCCACATCATCTTCCAGGCCCAGCACAGCCAGCTGATCCAGCAGCTCGACATAGCCGGCGGCCGTCGTCCATGGAGTGAAGGGCACGAATGTCGGCGACAGCCGCACTCCAGCGTCACGGCACAGAGACACGGCGCGTACGAAGTCCTCGCGTGTGTGCCCCTTCCGCAGACGGGTCAGCACCGATTCGTCGATCGACTCGACGGCGCTCGTGACGAACAGGCAGCCGGTGTCACGCAGGAGAGGCAGCATGTCGGCGTGTTTGAGGAGGTGCTCGATCTTGATGGTCACGTCGTAGGTCACGCCGGGGCATTCGACCGCGAGGCGCTCGACGATCCGGCGCGCGTGCGCCGGCCCATTCAGGAAATCCGGATCGCCGAACGAGATGTGCTGGGCGCCGGCGGCCACCTGCGCTCGCACGTCGTCCAGCACGGTAGCAACAGGGATCACGCGGAACGCGCCCTTGTAGACCGGAACGATCGGGCAATGACGGCACAGGTGCTTGCACCCGCGGGTGGCGTCGGTGGCGCCGGCCACGCGCCGCGATCCGTCCGGCATCTGCAGCGCCGCGTACCGCTGCAACGGCGGCAGCGTCGTGCGGTCTGGCTGAATGAACTTCAGCCGCGGAAGTTCCTCCGCTCGGGTTTGGACGTTGGGAATTGGGAGTTGGGAGTTGTGTGCGGCGTGCGACTTGGCAAGACTCACCAGCTCCTCTTCCGCCTCCGGCCCGAGCACCGCAGACACACCGCGATCGTGGAGCCACTGGGCATTGAGCGGTGCATAGAGCCCGTACGCAACAACGGTCGCCGAAGGGTTGACGGCACGCACGCGGTCGATGACCGGCGCGGCCAGCCGGGTTGCCGTGTGCATCGGCAGGTGGAATGCGATGAGCGAGGCCCGCCGAACGGTCTCGTCGTCGAGTGCCTGTCGGGAAGTGTCGACGCAGTCCGTCTCGACACCCGCGCGTCTCAGCCAGGCTGCGGGCGAGGCAAGACCGAATGGCTGGCGGCCCAGGTCATAGGTCGAGATCAGAACTACCCGCACGTCTTTCATTGTTCCACGTTATCCTTCAATCAACCGCGGGGTTGGACTTTTGACTACCCGCGAGCCCTCGGCTGATTGGCAGTATCTACTTGGCCGCGCCTCGCGCGGCTAGGGAGGACCCGTGAACCCACCGACTGCGACAGGCGCTGCCAGGCATACGGATGTGACGGCAGCAGCCAGTTCGGATACGAGCTTTTTTGGCCATCCTCGCGGGCTCTCGACGCTCTTCTTTACCGAAATGTGGGAGCGCTTCAGTTACTACGGGATGCGCGGCTTCCTCATCCTGTACATGACGGCGAGCGCTGCCACGGGCGGAATGGGTCTGGACGTGGCCACCGCAGCGGCGATCTACGGGACCTACACCTCGCTCGTGTACTTGATGAGCGTTCCAGGCGGCTGGCTGGCGGATCGCGTGCTCGGTCAGCGCAAGGCGGTGCTGTACGGCGGCATCCTGATCGCGGCGGGACACTACACGCTGGCTGTACCGGCGGAGACCGCGTTCTATGTCGGCCTCGTGCTCATCGTGCTCGGCACCGGCCTGCTCAAGCCGAACATCAGCGCCATCGTTGGTCAACTATACGCGCCAACGGACATCCGGCGCGACGCAGCCTTCTCGATCTTCTACATGGGCATCAACATGGGGGCCTTTTTCGGTCCCCTCGTCACCGGCTTCCTTGCGCAGGATGCGCGCTTCCGCGCGATGATCGAGGGCTGGGGATTCGACCCGAATTCGACGTGGCACTTCGCGTTCGGCGCCGCTGGTGTCGGGATGACGTTCGGGCTCCTGCAGTACGTCCTGGCTGGCCGGGCGATGGGATCGGCCGGTATCACTCCAGGTGGTGCCACGACGCCCGCTCTCGTCGCGAAGTACCGTCAGCAGGCGTTCGCCTGGGGCGGTGCGGCGGTTGCGGGACTCGCCGTCCTGACCCTGCTGGCGTGGACCGGTTCCGTCGTGCTCTCGCCTGAGTTGATCAGGAACCTCACAGCCTACTCGCTCCTCGCGATCACGGTCGTGTTCTTTGCCACGCTCTTTCTCGATCGCAGCTGGACCCGCGAGGAACGAGGCCGCCTCTGGGTGGTCTTCATCTTCTTCGTCTGCGCGGCGCTCTTCTGGTCGGTCTTCGAACAGGCGGGCTCGACTCTCAATCTCTTCGCCGATCGCAGCACGCGGAACGAGTTCTTCGGGTCTGCGTTCCCGAGCAGCTGGTTTCAATCGCTGAACGCGCTCTTCATCGTCGCCTTTGCGCCGCTGTTCGCCTGGATGTGGGTGAAGCTCGGATCGCGGCAGCCCGCGAGCCCGACCAAGTTCGGAATCGGCCTCATTGGCGTCGCGCTCGGTTTCATCCTGATGATCCCTGCGGCTCAGATGGCAGCGTCCGGCGGCAAGGTCAGCCCGATGTGGCTCACCTCCGTGTATCTGGTCCACACATTCGCCGAGCTGTGCCTGAGCCCCGTCGGTCTCAGTTCCATGACCAAGCTGGCGCCGGCGCGCGTCGTCGGCTCGATGATGGGCGTCTGGTTCCTTGGCGCGTCGGTCGGCAACTTCATCGCCGGGCAGCTTGCGTCGTTCTACGAGGAGATGCCGCTCCAGGAGCTGCTCGCTGCCGTCAGCGTGCTGCCGATCCTGGCAGGGATCGTCATGCTGGCCTTCTCGAAGCGCTTCACGAAGATGATGAGCGGAGTGAAGTAGGAAGTGGCGCTCGAGAAGTACAAGGCCAAGCGCAACTTCTCCGAGTCGCCGGAACCAGCCGGAAACACAAAGCACCGCTCGCCCGGCGGACGCACGCCGCGTTTCTTCTGCGTGCAGAAACATCTGGCGAGCCACCTCCATTACGACTTCCGTATCGAGCACGAGGGCGTCCTGCTCTCTTGGGCCGTTCCCAAGGGACCCTCGCTCGACCCATCCACCAAGCGTCTCGCGATGCACGTCGAGGATCACCCGGTCGAGTACGGCGACTTCGAAGGCGTGATTCCTTCCGGCTACGGCGCTGGGATCGTCATGCTGTGGGACCGCGGCACGTGGACTCCTGAAGTTGACGACGTGGATGCGGCGTTGAAGAAGGGCGATTTGAAGTTCACGCTCGACGGCTTCAAGTTGAAGGGGTCCTGGGTGCTCGTGCGCACGAAAGGCTGGGGCGGCGGCGGAGGCGACGGCCGCTCCTGGCTGCTGATCAAGCACCGTGACGACTGGGCCGGCAACGTGGACATTACCGAGTTCGCCCCGCTCAGCATCAAGGGCACCGGCGACTTCGCGGACATCCTGGCCCAGGACAACCCGGCAATCTGGATCTCGCACCGGCCCGCTGAGGGCGGCGAGACCGGTGAAATGTTCAGGAAGATCGTCGAGCGCGCGGTCGCCCTGCGCTCCGAAGGCACAGGCGGCAAGCCGGCGGCGAAAAAGAAAGCGGCGCCGGCTGCGAAGAAGAAGGCAGCAACGAAGAAAGCGGCGGCGAAGAAAGCTGTTACGAAGAAGAAAGTCGCGACGAAGGCAGCGACGCGGACACGGACGCGCTGACCCGCTGATCGTGCAGCAGCCGCTGGCTGAGCACGGTCCAGACCGCAAATGACAGGCGGCGCCGATCGTGCCGCGCCATCTCCGTTCTCCAGAACGCGCCGCGCACTACCTCCGTCGCCGAATCGAGGGCGCCCTCGGCAAGCGGCTCCTTGTGTTCGGCGGCGTAGCGTGTCACGGCCTCGTCCGACGGCGGACCGTCGTTGACGATCGCGACATCCACTGGACGATTGATCGCCTCTGAGACCCAGCGCACGGCGTCCGCCGCCGTGAACCCGGACATCCCCCGGCCTTCCGTCAGCAGGTTGTTGATCAGGATGATCGGCCCGCGCACGTCGGCGAGCGCTTCCCTGACTCCGCGCACGAGCAGCGGCGGCATGAGGCTGGTGAAGAAGCTGCCGGGCCCGATGATGACCGCATCGAACCTGCGGATCGCATCGGCAACCGCGGGGTGAATCGAGGCGGCCGGCTCGAGCCAGAGGCGACGCACCTGGTGTCCGCTCGATTGACGCGCGTCAACCTCCACCTCTCCGCGCGACGTCGTCCCATCTCCGTACTCGGCGACGAGCGAGGCCGGCTCGACGCTCACCGGCCAGACGCGGCCTCGGCAGCCGAGCAGGCTGCGCAAGCCGTCCACGGCGGCGAGGAAATCCCCGCTGTACTGCTCCATCATCGAGAGCAGCAGGTTGCCGCCTGTGTGTCCCGCCAGACGGTCGTGCTGCTCGAGCGTCGGCAACCGCGCGAGCAACACCCGACGGGCCTCGCCCTCGTTCCGCGCCAGCGCAAGCGCACACTTGAGAACGTCGCCAGGCGGCAGCACACCAAGCTCGTCCCTCAGCTGTCCGGAGCTGCCACCGCTGTCGAACATCGTCACCACGGCGTTGAGTCGCAGCCAGGGGTTCACCTTCAAGCCGCCGATGAGACTCGGCAGTCCGGTCCCGCCGCCGAAACAGCCGACGTTCAACTCGCGTAGATCCATTCTGAGCATTGTACCTACCACTACAATGACGGCATGAACACTTCGTGGCAGCCGGCGGCGCTCGGGCTCGTCGGTGATCTTCGCAACGTGTTCGGCGACCGTCTGCGATCCGTCGTGGCGTATGGTCCGCGCGTCGAGGGACACGACGCCACACCGCTGACCTGCCTCGCGCTCGTCAGCGGACTGGGCGTCTCCGATCTCGAGTCGCTGGCGCGCCAGACCTCGAAGTGGCGCCGGAACCACGTGGCCACGCCGCTCGTCCTGTCGGATACGGAGTTCCGCACGTCCCTGGATTCGTTTCCTCTGGAATACGGAGAGATCATCCGCGCTCACGAGCGCGTCTACGGGAACGACCCGTTCGAAGGCGTCGCCATCGCCCAGCCGGATCTGCGGCGCGCGTGCGAGACGCAGATCAAGAGTCATCTCGTCCACCTGCGCGAAGGCTTTCTGGAGTCCGGCGGCCAGCCCACGGCCGTTGCCGATCTCGTCGAGGATTCGGCGCCCGCGTTCACCGCCCTGCTTCGCCACGTCGCGTGGCTGAGCGGCGATCAGACGAAGGAGCGCCGCGCCGCTACTCTCGCCGGCGCCCGCGCCGCGGGGATTTCCGACGCAGTCGTCGCGGACATGATCTCGCTGGAGCACCGGCAAGACGTGCGCACCGCGGACCCCGCGCGGCTTTTTCCCGACTACATCGGCGCCGTCGAACAGCTGGCTCGCGCCGTAGACGCGTGGCGCGTCTGATCCTGCCCCGAAGATGATTCGTCACCTTCTGTGGGCGCTTGCCGTTCTTGCGCTCGTTGCCGTTCCCGCCGTTCACGCGCAGGATTTGCCGCCACAGCTCACGCAGCCTGTCAACGACTTCGCAAAAGTCGTCGATTCGGACAGCGCCGTCGCGATGGATGCGTTGATCCGCTCCCTGCAGAGCGCGAGCGGAGACGTGGTGGTCGTCGCCACTGTCGACACCTTTAAGCCCTATGGCGACATCCGCGACTACGCGGTGAAGATGTTCGAGAATCGCGGCCGCGGCATCGGAGAGAAAGGCAAAGACAACGGCATCCTGATCCTTCTGGCCGTCGAGGATCGTCAGGTACGGGTGGAAGTTGGCTACGACCTCGAGCAGTTCATCACCGACGGGTTCGCCGGCGAAGTCAGCCGGAAGGTGATGGTGCCCGAGTTCCGCCAAGGCAACTATGGCCGGGGCCTGCTCGCCGGTCTCGAGCGTATCGTCGGACGGATCGCCGAACAGCGAAACGTCACGTTGCGCGGCACCCCACCGATATCACGCCAGCGTCACCGAGATGAAGTTGGATCCGGCGCCAGCTCCATCGTCGGTTTCATCATCATCCTGATCCTCCTGAACATGATCGGCCGTACGCGGCGGCGCCGCCGCCGGTACTGGGGCGGGTCGTCGTGGAGCGGCTGGAACAGCGGCGTTGGCCCGTTTGGCGGCGGACTCGGCCGTGGCGGGTTCGGCGGAGGGTTCGGAGGCGGCGGGTTTGGCGGTGGGTTTGGCGGTTTTGGTGGTGGTCGGAGTGGCGGAGGGGGCGGCGGCGCGTCGTGGTGATGCGGCACGGACGGGCGTACCCTTGTAGAAGGAGCAACGAATGAAGCTGATGCGTTGGACTGGCGCCGTGGCACTGATGGCGCTGCTGGCCGTGGGGCTCACGGGATGCTCGTACAACCGATTCGTCGGTCAGGAAGAGGCAATCAAGACGCAGTGGGCGCAGGTGGAGAATCAGCTCCAGCGTCGCAACGACCTGATTCCCAACCTCGTGGACACGGTGAAGGGGATCTCGCAGCAGGAAAAGGATGTCTTCGGACAGATCGCCGAGTCCCGCGCAAAGCTCGCCGGTGCACAGACGCCGGAGCAGACCATCGAGGCTGCGAATCAGCAGAGCGCCGCGCTCGCACGGCTCCTGGTGGTCGTGGAGAACTACCCGCAGCTGCGATCGAGCGAGGAATATGCCCGGCTGCACGACTCGCTCGAAGGCACCGAGAATCGACTCGCCACCGAGCGGATGCGGTATAACGAGCGCGTGCAGGCGTACAACACGTCGCGGCGGCAGTTCCCTTCGAACGTGACCGCCGGCATCTTCGGCTTCAAGGAATATCCGCTATTCAACGCGCCGGCCTCGGCCGAGCAGGTCCCGCGCGTCAACTTCGGAACACAGAAATAGCCATGCCGATCGCCGACTCACTCCTCCCGGAGTTCGATCATGAGATGACCGTCACCCGCAAGCTGCTCGAGCGGGTGCCGGACGGCCAGCTGGCCTGGAAGCCTCATGAGAAGTCGATGTCGCTCGGACAACTGGCCCAGCACGTCGCCACCATCCCGCGCTGGGGCGACGTGACGTTGTCGCGCACGGAGTTCGATCTCGCCAGCGAGCCGGCGCCTGCCCCGATGGGCAGCCGTGCCGAGATGCTCGCGGCGTTCGACCGCCATGTCGCCGCCGCACGCGCCGCGCTGGTGGGCAAAGGCGACGGCGAGCTGACTGCTCCCTGGGCGCTGAAACGAAGCGGAACCACGATCTTCTCGATGCCGCGCACCGCCGTCTGGCGCTCGTTCGTCATGAGCCACATCATTCACCACCGCGCGCAGCTCGGCGTGTATCTGCGCATGCATGACGTGCCGCTGCCTTCCGTGTACGGCCCGAGCGCGGACGAGGGGAGTCTCTGACGAACATCCAAATCCCAGATCCCAAAACCCAGATTTCAAAGCGCGTGAGTTCACCCCGTTGGGGTGTGGGATTGGGGATTTGGGGTCTGGGATTCAGCTGCATCCTTTTTGTACTTCTAGCCACGGCCAACGCCGCCGGCTATAGGTACGGCACGTCGGACCAGGCGTTCTACATTCCCGCGGTGGTCCGCGCGCTGCAACCGTCAGCGTTCCCGCGTGACGCGGCGCTGATTGATTCTCAGGGCCGCCTGATGCTGGCCGACGATCTGATTGCCGGCATCATGCGCACGACAGGCATCCCGCTCGATGTCCTCTTCCTGGCTGGCTTCCTGCTGTCACTGCTGCTGATCTGGGTCGCCATCACGATGATTGGACGACGGCTCTACGTTTCGACGTGGGCGACCGCCGCCCTCGCCGCGGCGTTCACGCTGAGGCACCGGATCCCGCGCACCAGCGCCAACTCCTTCGAACCGTACTTTCACCCGCGGATGCTCGCGTTCGCATGTGGTGCCCTGGCGATTGCAGCGCTGCTCCGTCGCCGTTTCTGGCTGGCCATTGCGCTCGTCGGCGTGAGCGCGGCCGTTCACGTGACGACCGCGCTCTGGTTTGGGGTGCTCATCGGCGTCGCCCTTGTCTTCCTTGACCGCAGGTTCCGCGGGCTGGCGATCGCCAGCATGACGGCGACGGCCGCCTTCCTGGCGTGGGCGGCCACCTCCGGGATGCTGCGCGATGCGTTTGCCGTCATGGACAGCACATGGCTTGCGGCCGTCGCGGGCAAGGACTCGCTGTTCGCGTCGGATTGGCCCGCCTGGGCGTGGGTGGCAAACCTGTCGCTGCTGGCGATCGCCTGGCTAGCGCACTCCGCACGACGGCGGCACGGCACCTCCACCGACGAGGAACGCGCCATCCTCTGGGGAGCGACGGCGCTCGTCGTGCTGTTCCTGGCGACGTTTCCGCTCGCCCTGGCCAGGATCGCGCTGCCGGTGCAACTCCAGATTTCACGGGTGTTCTGGATCGTGGACTTCGTCACGCTCATGTGTGTGATTGGGCTCGCTCGCAGCGAACGCGCAGTCAGGACGGTGGCGGCCTTGCTCATCGGAGTCGCCTGCGTTCGCGGTGTCTACGTGATGGCCGTCGAGCACCCGGAGCGGCCGCTGTTTGCGATGCACCTCCCAGCTACTGAGTGGGAGGAGGCGGCGAGATGGCTCAAGTCTCAGCCGTCAGACATTCACGTCCTTGCCGATCCCGGCCACGCGTGGAAATACGGCACCAGCATCCGCGTTGCGGCCGAGCGTGATGTGTTCCTCGAGGACGTGAAGGACTCGGCCGTCGCGATCTACTCGCGTGACGTGGCCGTACGGTTTGCCGAACGGGCCCCGCTCGTGGCTGGCTTCGATCAGATGACGGCCGGGCGTACCCACGACCTGGCCAGACGCTATGACCTCGACTACCTGGTCACGGAGGCTGACCTTCCGTTGCCACTCGCCCATCGGAATTCCCGCTTTCGCGTCTACAGACTCGGGACCAGGGACTAGAGCAGCAGTGTCTCGATGCGATGGGCGTGCACCATGCCCTCGCCCGGCGACCAGGCAAACACGGTGAAGCGGCCATCCTGCGAGGCGACCAGCGCCAGCGAGTCACGCTGATCGTGGATGAACTGCGCGCCGGCAAGATGCCGCGTCGCGCCGATCTCGCCCGGCGACAGGATCCGGGCCGCGGTGCCCTCGATCGGCTCCGTCAGCGTCAGCTGTTCGATCTGTGTGCCGCCCTTGCGGCGCGCCACCTTGGCGCCGAACGCCAGCACGTGATGCCCGATGGTCATGATGGTCGCGCCGTCCACGGCCGTCAGGCTGGCCACGGCTTCAACCGAGCGGTTGAGCTCTTCCCGCCAGGCACGCTTGCTCACGCCGTCCGCTGGCCCGCCGGCGAGCATCGCCAGCTCGCTGAACGGCGGACTCACCTCATAGTTCAGCGGGTGAACAATCGAGTGGCGCCAGTGGTCCGACGCCTCCGGCACGACGAGCAGCACGCCGCCCCGCCCGTGCGCGCGCATCGACACCGCAAGCTGCACGAGGACGTTGACGCTTGCCGCCCACGTGGACGGCGAATCGAACGCCAGCAGCGACGTCAGCAGCGATGGGCAATCCGGAAGGCTCGAGGCGTCCTCGTCGATCACCTTCACGCTGTCGCCCTGCAGCACCGCCACGTTGACGAACTTGGCCTGCGCCTCGCCGCGATGGTGCTTGATCACCAGCAGCCCGGGCTCGGCGACCTCCACGACGCAGCAGTACTTCGGAATCGTTCTCGCCATTCCCCACACCAGCAGGCCGCCGTCCTGATAGGCCACCCCGAGGTGCACACCGCGGCGTTCGACCACGGCGGAGAGGCGTGTGAGCGCGGCGGGCTCGAGCTGAATGGGATGCTCCAGCACGAGAGGATTGATCGCCTGCTCCCGAGTCAGGAACGCCAGCGAGATCTTCGGCTGCATCCCCTCCTCGCGGCGGAGACTTGCCCAGAACGCGGCGTCGATCATCCTGGCGATCGCGTGCTCGTCGGGCACCGATCCGAGGCTGTGCTCCCCTCTGCTGCGCGCGGTATCGACGTGGAGCGCCAGGTGCGCCAGGACGGACGGCGCGGCGGCGCCCGCCGCGGCGTAGGTGAAATCGGGCATTCGATCATTATGAGGTGCGAAGAGTGCGGAGAGCCTAAGAAGACGCGTCTGGTAAGCTCAGTTCAGTGGGCTTCGAGCCGACCACATACCGTCCGCGCTTCACGGGTGGCCACTTCCAGACAATCTACGCGTGGGCAAAGCCGCGGCGATTCGACGCGCTGCCGCCACCGGTCGAGCGCTATTTCGACGTCGCCGACGATGCGCGGGTGCTTGCGCATTGTCACTGGCAGCCATCGTCCGCCGATCACCCGACGCTGCTGCTGCTTCACGGACTCGAGGGCTCGAGCCTCGCCCACTACATCGGCGGCATGTCGGACAAAGCCTGGGCCGCGGGGTGGAACGTCGTCCGGCTCAATCAGCGGAACTGCTGCAATACCGAACACCTGTCACGCGGCCTGTATCACTCGGGACTCACCCACGATCCGCTGTTCGTGATCCGGGAGCTGATACGGACGGAGGGGATCAGCCGGCTGGCCATCGCCGGCTATTCGCTGGGCGGCAATCTCACGCTGAAGCTGGCCGGCGAGGTCGGCGACGGCAGCCTCCCTGAACTGAAGGCCGTCTGCGCCGTATCGCCGACGATGGACTTGTCCGCCTGCGTGAAGGCGCTGGAGCGAAAGTCCAACATCGCGTACGAGTTCAACTTCGTCCGTCACCTGAAGGCACGGATGCGTCGCAAGGCTGCAGCCTATCCCGAGGTCTTTCCGCTCGAGCGGCTGCCGGGAATCTGGACCGTGCGCCAGTTCGACGAGGCCTATACCGCCCCGCATCATGGCTTCAAGGACGCAACCGACTACTACCACCGCGCGAGTGCGCTCCGGGTCGCCGAGCACATCCGCGTGCCGGCGCTGATCCTGACCGCCGAGGACGATCCGTTCGTCCCCACCGACGCCTTCAACGCACATCCGGTCAGGCAGAATCCGGCCATCACGGTGGTGGTGACGCCGCACGGCGGCCATTGCGCGTTCGTGGAGCACGCGCAGAACGGCTATGACGGGTACTGGGCCGAGCGTGAAGTCGTGCGGTTCGTGACCGCGCACGTCGCATGATGTGAATTTCCGGCATCCACGTTCACGCCTGGATGGCCAGCTTTTCCATCAGCAGCTTGCCGAACTCCGGCCCCTTTCCGGACTCCTCGTGCTTGAAGTACACGAAGATTTCGCCGCAGCCTGACGTCTTCTCACGGATCACATCGGCCCAACGAGCGATATCGTCCGGCGTGTAGCCCTCGTCGCGAAGGCGGAAATACGCATAGTCCGCAGTGATCTCGACCGGCGTTGCCAGCTTCTCGCTGTCGGCCACACAGAGGGCGAGATTCCGTGCCCGCAGGCGGCTATAGACGTCGTCGTCCAGCCACGACGCGTGACGGAACTCGAACGCGGCGCACACGCGCGGAGGGAACGCGTCCAGGAAGGCGTCGAGGAGCACGACGTCCTTTTTCAGATTCGGCGGCAGCTGGAACAGCAGCGCGCCAAGCTTTGGCCCCAGCACGGCTGCAGTCTCGAGAAACTGACGTACACGGTCCGCGCAGTCCCGCAGCCGTGCCTCGTGCGTGATGCGCTTGGGCGCTTTCAGCGTCAGCTTGAAGAGGTCGGGCGTCGCCGCGTTCCAGCCCTCGAGGATCTTCTCGTTCGGCGTGCGATAGAACGTGTAGTTGATCTCGACTGTTGGAAACCGCTCGGCGTAGTACGGCAGCATCTTCGCCGCAGCCAGCTTGTCCGGATAGAACGTCCCCCGCCACTCTGGGTAGTTGTAGCCAGAGGTGCCGATCCAGATCACGCCTGCCTTGCCCAGCGCACGAGCGTGGCGACGTTTGGCGGCCGGCCGTGCATCAGTAGGCCGACCTTGAAGATCTTCGCCGCAAACCAGATCGCCGCGTACACGGTGGCCAGTCCGATGAGCACCGTCAGCCACACCTGCCACGCCGGGGGGGGCGACTCGGAGGCCATCCTCGTCATCATGGCGAAGCTGTTGATGGGTGGGATGAAGCTGATCGCGACGCTCAACGGCGAGTTCGGCGCGCGCCCGATCATTGGCGACAGCATGTAGGGGAACAGCAGCATCAGCATCACCGGCCCCATCAGCGAACCCGCTTCCTGCATCGTATTGACCGCCGCGCCGATCGACATCATCAGCGCGCCGAAGACCAGATAGGTGATCAGGAAGAACACCAGGAAGTAGACGATCAGCATCGGGTCGATGATCCCGAGCATCGCGAACGAATACAACGCCAGCAGGCCGAGACCGAGATAGATCGCCATCCCGAGCAGGCCGACGGCGGTCTGTCCCAGGAGCTTCCCGAACATCAACTGAAACGGCGAAACCGCCGCCAGCAGCACCTCGACCACCCGGCTGGACTTCTCCTCGACGGTGGACGTCATCAGCTGCTGGCCGCCCATGATCACCGCCACGAAGAGCATCACGCCGACCACGAACGGCAGCATCTGCATGAACTGGCGACGCGAGCGCTGTTCCCCGGCCTGGGTCACCGTGACGGACACGGGCCGGCGCACCCGGGTCATCGTGTCGATGCGCTTCTGGTCGAGCTGCGAGGCATTGAGCCTGGCTGTGACGATGGCTTCCCGAAGCGAGTCGTACACCGCCCGCTCGGTGTCGTCGTTGAGATCACGCGAGGCGTAGATGCTGTAGGTTCCAAACTCGCTGCCGTTCCCCGGCCGTTCGACGGCATCGGCAGCGACAACCACGAGGGCCAGGGCGCGAGCCGACTGATCGGTTGACGAGAGCGCCTTCTTCTCGCTTTCGAGATCTGCGGACGGGGGCCGCTCCACGATCGTCAGGTCGGGAGCCGGAGTGAACTCCCGCGTTGCCGGAGAGGACGCCACCCGTTCACCACCCGGGACGGTGGCCAGTGCGCGTCTGGCCTCCGCCTGCCTCCGCTCCTGTATCGCGGAGAGCGACAGTGTTGACCGCAGAACGGGCAGCACCTGGCCTGTCGGGTCGATCACGGCGATGCGGCCGACGACTTGAGGGGAACGCATAGCGCCAAGCAGCCGCGGACCGAAGAGCACGGCCAACCCGAGCAGCGCCGGCATGAGGAACAGGCCGAAGATGAACCCCTTGTTGACAACGGTCGTGAGGAACTCGCGCCTGGCGATCAGGAGGATCTTGTTCATGCCACCGCTCCCTCAGTCCCGAGCCCCTGCAGATCCGCACGCAGCGCCTGCTCGGCTTCGCGATCCCCCGCATCGGCCGCGACGACTCGCAGGAACACGTCCTCGAGGCGCAGGCGCGACAGGCCGACGCGCGCAACCGGGATCGTCGCGGTAATGCGCTGCATCACGGCGTTGGGCTCGGTGCCGGGGTGCAGATGCACCGCACAGCCGTCCGCCATGGGCCGCACCTCCGCAACGCCTGGAATCTGGCCGAGCGACTGCATCGGACTGGATTCGTCGAGCGGCTCGACCTGGATGACCCGCGTGTCGTACTGGCGCCTGAGGCCGGCCATCGGCTCGTCGAGCACCTTGCGACCGCGGTGAATCATCACCACGTGCCCGCACAGCTCCTCGGCGTGCGCCATGATGTGCGTCGAGAAGAGGATTGTGGCGCCGCGCCGCTGCTCCGCGGCAACCAGATCCTTCAAGAGCTTGACGCTGACCGGGTCGAGACCGCTGAACGGCTCGTCCAGGATGATCAGCTCGGGCCGGTTGATGATCGCCGCCACGAATTCGACGCGATGGAGCATCCCCTTCGACAGCTCCTCGCACTTCTTCTTGTCGATGTCCACCAGTCCGGTCCGGGCCAGCAGGTCCTTCGCCCGCGGCAGCGCTTCACTTTCCGGAACGCCCTTCAGCTGGGCGATGTAGGTCAGGAAGTCGCCGACGCGCATGCGGCGATAGACGCCGCGCTCTTCCGGCAGATAGCCGATGCGATCCTTGGCTTCGAGCGCCGAGCGCCGGCCGAGCACCGACAACTCGCCCGAATCCGGAAAGAGAATCGACATGATCATCCGGATGCACGTCGTCTTGCCCGCGCCGCTGGGGCCGATGAACCCGTACGTGGCGCCTCGCGGCACGACGAGATCGAGCTCGTCCACGGCGCGCGTCGAGCCGAATGTTTTCGCCAGCCGATCAAGTCTCAGCGCTGGTTCCATCACCTGTCCTCGTGAGCTCCGCTTATACCACGGCGTCCACGCGGCCTGCCCCGGCGAAGCTGCGACGCGCGGCCTGCCCCGACGAAGCCGCGAAGCACGGCCTGCCCCGACGAAGCCGCGACGCACGGCCTGCCCCGACGAAGCTGCGAAGCAGCGTAGTCGGGTTAGAGTGAATA
>Ga0310884_10000169_pt1 | contig 14472 bp, 13 predicted proteins | sample T60D1metaG_FD_203446 | JGI IMG/M metagenome (GOLD analysis project Ga0310884, IMG submission 203446) | Lab incubated soil microbial communities from West Virginia University Organic Research Farm, Morgantown, WV, United States - T60D1 | ecosystem: Environmental > Terrestrial > Soil >...
GTGTCGCGAAAGATCTCCGCGAAGGGCGAATCAATGGCCGGCCGATTCCCGTGATGTACGTGCCGGTGGCCCAGGCCAACATTGCCGGTATTCGCGCCAGCCACACGTACTTTCCAATGAGCTGGGTGGTTCGGACGACAGGGGCGACACCCGACGTCATTCGCGGATTCCGCGAGGCCATGCACGCGACCGATCCGAAGCAGCCATTTTCTGCATTCGCAACGATGGACGAGGTCAAGGCGGCGTCGATGTCCGACCAGACATTTCAGATGATCCTGCTCTCTGGATTGGCAGCGGTCGGATTACTTCTCGCGGTTGCGGGAATCTATGGGTTGATGGCGTACATGGTTGCGCAGCGCTCGCGCGAGTTTGGGATTCGTCTCGCGCTTGGCGCATCACGGTCGCGGATTCTCAGCGACGTGCTGCGCCGTGGACTCGTCCTCGCGTCGATCGGAACTGTCGTGGGAGCCGCAGCGGCGCTTGCCCTGAACCGAAGTCTGCAGACCTTTGTGTATGGCGTGAGCACCATGGACCCGCTTACTTACGCATTCGTAGGGGCCCTGTTGATCGCCGCGGCGGGTTTGGCGAGTTTCGTCCCGGCATTGCGGGCTGTGCGGTTGAATCCTGTCGCGGCGTTGCGCGAATAGCACTGGCGCGTTCCAGCTGTGAAATCCGCTCGCGAAGTGACACGGTAAAGCTCGCCGCCTCTTCGTCGGTCGCACCACTCGCAATCAGTGCGGCTCGAATCTGTTCGTCAGAGATTTGGCAAAGCTGGCGGCATAGCCAGATCGCATCTTCAACGCGAATCCCGCTTGCCATATCGGCCGTGCGCTGACCGGCATAGCCGAACAGCACGATGCCATTCTCCACACCGCTCACAAAGTGCGGCGTCTGCGCCGCAAATCCGTGCGGATCCCATCGTCCTCGGGTGACGATGTTCCCGCCCCAGCGCCCCATCGATCCACCCCAATCGGTGATCAAATACCGTGCTTCGCGCCGCCAACGTGAAACGCGCTCTTCGAAGATCGCCGTGTTCGAACCTCGCGCGACATCGCGACGATCCTTCGTGTCCCAGTTGGACAACAACATCACCAGGATTTTCAGGCCATGAAGCTCACGTGTCCCGATGAACGGGTTGTCATTCCACGCCCAACTGTGCTCTTCGAACAACTTGCGCACGGAGGGATCGTCGAGCTCGAAACGTGCTTCCCGGAACTTTCCCTGCTCATCGACGCAGGTGCGAGCGCGCTGTAAATCTCGACACGCGGCAATCTCCCCATCGTCGATGAAGTACGTCGTCTCCGCGAAGTAGCCGCAGGCCCAGACCAGCCGAACGGCGAAATTCTCCGAACGCACCTCGTTGCCCCATTTCACGCGCCATCTTTTCCCTGCATCATCGCGAACCGACACGCAGGGCTGGGAGCCGGAGGTGTGCTCCTCCAGGAATTCGAACGGCGGTCGCGGCGCGCCAGCCCTCCCACCGGGCCCGTTCACGAGATCGAGCCCGGCGACGTCACCCGGATCGCGCCAGATGGTGTGCTTTGACGCGAGGAGCCGCCGAGGTCCAGCCCGATTGATGCGATACGCGCCAAGCGCCAGCCAGATCAGCCGTACACACGCGATGGTCACGACCGTGCCGAGCACGGTGACGAGGATGTAAAGAATCGCTTTATACGGATCCATCGCGTGGTTTGGTTAAACGTTGGGCGGGGAAGTGGGGTCTAAACGTGTCAGATGAGAATCCTGCGTGGTCTCTCGAGCAAGTGGCTGCCGTGTGAGTGCTTGGTCGGTGTGTACGAGACGTACGACGGTCTGGTGGTGACGATTGTGGACGCCAAAGGTACCGCGTGTGCGGATGCCTCACATCGCGCCGACCATGTCATACCGCGCGAGGGGGTTCGCGCGGAACCGGATCCCGCGCAGACAACTGCCACGTAAGCATCTCATCTGCTGACGCCTTTCATCGCGCGTGCCCCCTCGGGTGCGGCCTACCCATCGGAACTCTGCCCTTCGCAATAGGAGTACCGTACAGCCCATGGCGAAGGTGTGGCCATGGGGTCAGGCCCCTGTGTACGGGGAGTCAGACCCTGGTCGTCGTTCACACTACGATCAGACTGTATGAAGATTGCGACCTGGAACGTCAACGGTATCCGTGCGCGTCAGGCGGAACTACAGGACTGGCTGGAACGCGTTCAACCGGATGTCGTCTGTCTCCAGGAGATTAAAGCGTCAACGGATCAGCTGCCGGTCTGGCTCTGTGAGATCGAAGGCTACTGGTGTTACTGGCACGGCGTGAAGGGATACTCGGGAGTCGCGCTCCATGTCAGTCAGCGGATCTCGCCAGAGCGTCCTGCGTTCGAGCATCCGTCATTCGACTACGAGAACCGGATCGTGGTCGTGCACTTGCCAGCGATTACCGTTGTGTCCGTCTACGTACCCAATGGCGGCAAGGACTTTCCCGCCAAGCTGCGCTTCCTTGACGCCCTCGAACGGTTCGCCCTCGACGCGCGCGCTGCAGCAAATCCGATTCTGATTTGCGGCGATCTGAACATCGCCCGGGCCGACATGGACGTTCATCCCAAAGAGCGCAAGCCGCACGCGATCGGACAGCTTCCCGAGGAACGCGCGCAGCTCGAACGAATCATCGGCTATGGCCTGGTGGACGTCGGAAGGGCGCTCGAACCTGAGAACGATCAAATGTTCACGTGGTGGGCGCCCTGGCGCAACATGCGCCAGCGCAACATTGGCTGGCGCCTCGACTACCTGCTCGCGAGTGAACGCCTTTTCGAGCGTGTGCGCAGTTGCACAATTGAGCGGGAGACCGGCACGAGCGATCACGCGCCGGTCGTCGGTGACTTTGATCTGTGAGGCCCGACCCGGATCCCGCACACCGGGTCCCGCAGACTATTGAGCGAAGTTGATCGTGACCGTCATCATGATCGCCACCGGCTGGCCGTTCACGAGGGTCGTTTCGAACTCCCACTGCTTAACGGCGTCAAGTGCCGCCTCATCGAGGAGCGGAATCGATTTCAGAACGCGGCCCTCTTCGATGCGGCCGTCGCTGCCGATCTTTACTTCCAAAATGACGACCCCGGCAATGCCCGCTTCGCGGGCGATCGGCGGATACACTGGCCGAACGTCTTTCACCTTTTTCGGTGCCTTGATGTCGTCCCCGACACGAAGAGTGGTGTTGTCAGCCGATCGAGGCTTGAACGCCATCACTGGTTCGGCCGTTCCGATACGCACCTGTACCGCAAAAGTCAGCGGAGCTTCGAACGGTGCCTCGTACCGCCACTGGCGCACTGACGCAAGCACCGCCTCAACCAGCGCCTCGTGTGATTGACGACTCGGATCACGATCGAGCTTGAGAGAAGCTGGTCGATAGATGTCCACCATCCGCGCCTCAGCGATCCGACCGACGTCGTCGAGGGTGATCTTTACATCCACAAGTGCGCGCTCCGAACCGACCGAATCGGGCAGTACCGGCTCCTCGTAGTGGACCCGCCGCGGTATCGGGTTCTCGGGTGTGACAGTGTGGGCCTTGCGCTCGAGCGGTCCGGGTTGGGCCTGGTTTCTCACCGGCGACTGCGCCGTCACCTGTAGCGGAAACGCGGAAACGGCATACCAGCTTCCGGCAGCGACGATGAGCGCCATTGCGGCGCAGGTGGCGATGATCCGTCGTGAGGACATGACACTCTCCTTTGAAACGAGCGCGATCCGTCTGAAAAGATGGCGACGTCGAGCGAATGCGGCCGTCGGGACGACGGAGGTGGCGTCGGAAAACGCCAGCAACGCCTCGACATAGGCTCTGCGGCGGCCGGTGAGTTGGATCGCCAATTCGTCGACGACCTCCTCGCGCGCGCGCTGAATCTGCGCGGTGACCCACCAACTGGCGGGATGAAACCAGAACACACACACCGCGACCTCTTCGACGATGAGCCATGCCCAATCACGTCGCTTGACGTGCAGCAGTTCATGGCCGAGTACGGCCTCTTGAATTTCGCGCGGCTGACTACACAAAGTTTCAGGAAGCATGACGATCGGCCTGAACAGGCCGAAGGTGACCGGCTGTTCGATATCGGGAACGTAACGGACCGCCGAAGTCGTCCCAAGAGTCGCCTGTAGATCCTTCTCGATTGCGACAATCGCATGACGGTTTGCGTTGCGTCGCACGGTTCGAAGTCTGATTAACCCGAGGGTCAACCATCCGAATCGCACGACGACTCCAAGGGCGAGCACCCCGAGAAGAAGCCACTCCCAATTGAGGTGTGGAACGGTCCGCGCGACGGCACTGACCGCAGTCGTCGCGACGGTGACGCCGGTTGCGTCACTTGCCGGCGCCGACACGCGCAAATCGCGATACGGCTGAATCCACGGCAGGGTCAGACACAGCACTGCGACGGCGCGCCAATACACGTAGCGAACCCCGGCGGTGTCGAGGCGAAACAACCAGGGCAGCATCGAGGCGACGGCGACAATCGCGGCGACCTGGAGACACCACGGAAGCAAGTTGGCGAAGAGGTCGGTGGCGATCATTCTTCCATCTCCTCGATGATGCGTTGAACCGCTTTCCGCTGGCGTTCGGTGAGACGCGAGTCTTTGGCGAGATGAAGGAGGAGCGAGGCGGAAGCGCCGTCGAAGACGCGATCGACGAAGTCGCGGACCATCGCGCCAACGACCTGGTGTCGGGGCTTGGTCGGGGTGTAGACGTGCGCGCGGCCGTTGCTCTTCTTCTCGAGATAGCCCTTATCCTCGAGTACGTTCATCATCGTCATGACCGTGGTGTAGGCGATGGGCCGCGTCTTTCTCAGCACTTCGTAGACCGCGCGCACGGTCGGGGCCTCGAGTCGCCAGACGACTTTCATGATCGAGAGTTCCTGCGGGGTGAGAGTGCTGCTGGGCTTGCGCATATTTAATACTAACTATTTAGTATTTAGTAGTCAATGTCAAGTGCCGCCCGCAGGCGTATCATCTCTAGGTAACACGGGGTGCCCCGTCGGAGCTTGCGGAGGTCGTCATGCTAGCCACTTTGTTGCTTGCCTCGAGCCTGCCTTTATTCGCACAGTCGCAGCCGCCCCGCGATCGTACGGTGCCGCGTACGCCTGTCGCCGTCGCCGATTCAGCCGTGCGCGAGGCGGAACTCCAGAAACGCATCACCGGAGCGCCAACGGGGGTCGCCGCATACATTGAGCTCGCGAAACTGCAAGAGTCGCGTGGTTCGTTCAACGACGCCGAACAGACACTGATGCGAGCCCGACAGGCGGTGCCGGCCAACAAGGACGTCGTCATGGCGCTTGCGGCGTTCTATAACCGGCAGGGTGACTTCACGAAAACGATGGAGATGCTCGACGCTGTCGAGCGACTGGATCCGACCGATCCTACCGCTCCGCAGATCATCGCGACGTACTACTGGGAGAAAGCCTACAAAGATCAGCGCCTGCTGCCGGCAGAAAAATACAAGTACACCCTGAGTGCCATCGAAGCGACCGATCGCGCGCTGGCGCTGAAACCCGACTATGCGGACGCGCTCACCTACAAGAACCTCTTGCTCCGGATGCGCGCCAGCCAGGAAACCGATCCTGTGCTGAAACAGCAGCTGATCGCTGAAGCCGACGTCCTCCGCAACCGCGCGATCGAGTTGAACAAGCAACGCACCGCAATCAATAGCGGTAACAGCGCCGTTGCGCTTCCCCCACCTCCACCGCCGCCGCCTCCTCCGCCCGCACCGGATGCTCCGGTTCGAGTCGGTGGCGGGATCAAAACGCCGACGAAGATCAAAGACGTGCGCCCGGTCTATCCGCCAGACGCGCTCGATGCACGGATCCAGGGCGTCGTGATTATCGAAGCCACGGTTGATGGCGACGGCCGCGTCGCAGATGCAAAGGTTCTTCGTTCGATTCCGCAATTAGACGACGCGGCACTCACCGCCGTGCGCCAGTGGGAATTCACCTCCACATCGGTCAACGGGGTGCCCGTCCCGGTCATCATGACGGTCACCGTGAATTTCACGTTGCAGTGAACCAGGAGCGTTCAGCAATCTCGCGCCCACAGCTCACAGAGCCCGACGATCACTTCGACCGCTTTGTCCATGTCTTCGGCCGAGATCCATTCGAGCCGCGAGTGAAAGTTATGTTCGCCGGCGAAGAGGTTTGGCGTCGGTAGCCCCATGAACGACAAGCGTGATCCATCGGTACCGCCGCGAATGGGACGCTCGATCGGTTCCATCCCGGCGCGCCGAATCGCTTGACGCGCCAAGTCGATCACGCGTGGGTGCTGTTCGAGCACCTCACGCATGTTGCGATACTGCTCGGCGATCGCAAACTCCACAGACGCGCCTGGATGATCGCGCACGACATCGCGGGCGATCTGCTGAATGTAGTCTTCCTTCTCCTTGAGCTTCGCCGTCACGAAATCGCGGACGAGTATTTTCACGCTTGTCGCATCCACCGCAGGGTGCAACTGATACGGATGCAAATAGCCTTCGTAGCCCTCAGTGGTTTCAGGGCTCATCGTGTCCTGCGGCAGACGGGTGACGAAGTCGGCGGCGACGCGAATCGCATTGACCATACGTCCCTTCGCGTATCCGGGATGAGTGTTGAAGCCTTTGAACGTGATCGTGACCGCATCAGCGGAGAAGCTTTCGAATTCGAGTTCGCCGCGGCCGCCGCCGTCGAGCGTATAGGCGCACGCCGCGCCGAACCGGCTCACGTCGAAATGATTCGCGCCGCGGCCAATCTCTTCGTCGGGCGTGAAGGCAATGCGCACGGGACCGTGCTCGATTTCAGGATGAGCAACGAGGTATTCGACTGCGGCGACGATTTCCGCGACTCCCGCTTTGTCGTCAGATCCAAGAAGCGTGAGTCCGGACGCAGTTACGATGGTGTTGCCGATCTGAGCGGCGAGCGCCGGGTTCTCGGATGCTCGCAGGACGACGGACCGATCGTCTGGAAGCGCGAGATCGCCCCCGTCGTAGTGCTCGTGGACGAGCGGTCGAACGTCATGCCCTGGCATTTCCGGCGACGTGTCGACATGCGCGATGAACCCGATCACCGGTACACGGTCACGTCCAACCGTGGGCGCCACGGTGGCCATGACATATCCGTGATCGTCCATGGCGGCGTCCCGCACACCAAGTGCCTGCAGTTCCGCGACGAGTTCGCGAAGGAGCACCAGTTGTCCGGGTGTGCTCGGAAACGTCGATGAGTGCTCGTCCGATCGCGTGTCATATGTGACGTACTTCAGAAACCGACGTAGCGCGGAGGTTTGGATCTGCGATTGTTTTTTGCCCGCGCTGGTCATGATCCGTTCGACTCCTCGAGAGACGCCACGTCTCGGGCAAAGGACTGGCTGTCGAGCACATGCAGCAGCAGCAGATCCGCAGATCGCAGCGCTTCGATGAACCCTGCGCGGTCGAAGGGAAGTTTCGACTCGAGCAGTCGTCGCAGCGCGAAGTGGTGAACCACTGCCGCACATGTGCGAACCCACTCGACAATGGAGCGGAGTCCCTGCCCTTGATAGGCGATCCAGTTTCCAAAAAGACGAGCAGCGAGGTAGTTCTTCATGCCCTGGTCGAACCAGTCAAGCGGCACGATTCCTACACGGTCCCGCCAGTGCGCCGCGAAATCCGCGATCGGTGCGAGGTCCTCACCGGCGGACCCGGCCGTCAAGCGTGCGACACGCTGCATCACACGGCTGTAACAGCCCGTGGCCGGCACATTTCGCTTCTCCGTCCGGAAGGCCGCCCGGACGGTGTCAGGCAGTGAATCGTTCCCGGGTCTCCATTGCCGAATGACCTCCGTGATCGCCGCAAGATCGTCAAGACAGCGGCCATGTGGGTGCTGTGGCCGCGCCAAGCTCGCCAGGCCAGCCTTCTCCCATTCCGCGTAGCCGGCGACATCGCACAGCAACCCCGGTCGCAACAGCGGGGGCAGGGCGTCACGTGCATCGAGACCTTCCATTTCGCACTCGAGTCGAAGTGGTGGGTGCGCATCGACAATGGCCGGCGTTCCATCGGCCAGTAACATCGCCGCGGCCGTCGGGCAGAAGTGCGAAAGCGAGATCAGCGTCCCGCGCGCGTCATGCAACACGCGACGCGGGAAGTGGCGGCACGCCGACGGCAGCGCTTCCTCGCCGACGTCACGATGAATGACGCACAGCTGACCGCCGCTTCGGTCGAAAAAAACACACTCACCGCGAGTATCACGGGCGACGGTCCAGAGTTCTTCGCCGCGTGAGTCGGCGGATTTCATGAAGAGTGGACCGGCCTCTCCCTGCCGTCCTATTGATCTACTGGAGACGATTTCTACGATGGCGGGCTCCGCCGGCACCGTCCAACTCTCGCAGCACGCCCCGGAATGGCGACATTGGTACCGGGCATGAAAATCGAGGCAAAACGCGGCCACTCGGGCATCATCTCAGGCCTCGTGCTTCAAACGCAAAACGAACTCGTTGACGAAAGCGTCATCGAAACGAACCAGTCGATTACAAAAGTGAAGCTGCACGCGGCTGCATAGACGGCGAACGTTAAAGATCTCGTGAGATATGGTCCGGCTCGATCTTTGCTCCTCGCCAGGATCCGCATGTCGGACAGAGATACCTTTGGTCCCCGCCTTCGAAGCGAACGGGAACGGCGCGGCATCAGCATCGAAACGATAGTGACCGTCACGAAAGTCGGCGCCGATCTCTGGCTTGGACTGGAGCGCAACGACTTCTCGAAGTGGCCGTCTGGCATCTTCGCCCGCGCGTTTGTTCGCGACTACGCCAAAGCCGTTGGTCTCGATGCCGACGAAATCGTCGACGAGTTCTGTCGCCTGTTTCCGAACGGCGATCGACGCGCCGCGCGGATCATCAAGGCGCAGGCGGAGCTGATTGGACATTCAGCCGGGACGCTCGATGATCCCTCACTTGTACCGCGCGGAGGAGATCGTCGCGCGGCCGCTCACGATCGAAAAGCCCAGGCCCGCGCCCGTCGCGTCCGGCTGGCGCCGCGAACACTTGCCGCCTCGATTGACGTTGGCTGCACCGCCGCGCTCGCGCTTCTCGGGCCCGCGGTAGTCGGGGCCGGGTTCTGGGCCTCAGCGGGGGTCGCGGCCATCGTCTACTACAGCCTGTCGACCATTCTCAGCGGCGCCACGGTTGGAACGCACACCGTCGAATTCCTGCGTCAACGGATGCCGGAGCTGTTTGCCGTCCGGGACCGGCGCGCCCACGCGTAGGATCAGCTTTCCTTTCTGTGGCGGTCGCCGCTCTGGCTTGCTCTACTTGGTTCTTCCAGGTGCTATTTCGTCTCCTACCTAGTTGAGCCTCAGGTTGCGCGACCCGGCAACCTCGGTAATACACGAGGAACCCAGCAGAACCGCGAAGAACCTCGTAGAACCTCGTAGAACCCCGTGAGAATCCGCCCATTCGGAAGGCGCCATCTGATCGTTGCACTCCGCCGAGCTCTGGAGTATACGGATGGACACTCCTTTGCATCGCCCGGCACAGGAAGAAGGGGAGGGACGATCGATGTTCGCTATTCTCTCGTGGATTGTGTTCGGCTTGGTCATCGGCATCATTGCCAAGTTGCTGATGCCAGGCAAGGATCCTGGAGGGTTCATCGTCACGATTCTGCTTGGCGTCGCCGGAGCGCTCGTCGGCGGCTTCATTGGCCGCGCGATGGGATTCTACGGCGACGGGCAGGGCGCCGGCTGGCTGATGTCCATCCTCGGCGCGATTATCCTGTTGGCGCTATACCGCATGTTGGTTCGGCGCCGGGTCTGACCCCGTCCGGCAACTCAGTTCACGACGCACCGCGGCTTTGCCGTTGTGCGTCGTGATCTGTACGGCCGCCTTTCGTGTGAGAATCGATCCCGCCGGCCTGCGCGCTCAAGGAGTGATGGCATGCTTCGTTGGTCTCAAGTCGCTGCCGGAGTTGTGGCAGCTCTCTGGCTCACCTGCGGCGTTCTGCACGCACAGACGGTGGACGAGATCATCGCCACCAATCTGAAAACGAAAGGAGGCCTGGAGAAGATCAAGGCGACGAACACGGTGCGGATGTCCGGAGCGGTTGTTGCGCGCGACATGAGCGGGCGCGAGTTGACGGGCACGATGACCATGGTTGCCAAGCGCCCGAACTTGATGCGCCGCGACGTCGACCTCAATGGTCAGCGCATCGTCAATGCATTCGACGGCTCCATGTTGTGGATGGCGATCGGCAACGCGCCGCCGCAGCAGGTTCCAGGCACGCAGAACGCCTACTCGTCGCAAGACGCGGAGTTCGACAGCGTTTTCGTCGACTACAAGGAAAAAGGGCACAAGATCGAACTCGTCGGGAAGGAAACTGTCGATGGCACTCCGGCCTTCCATCTGAAAGTCACGAAAAAGGGTGGACCGCCGCAGGACTACTACCTGGATGCGGAAACCGGCCTGGAAAAAAAGATCAGCGTCAACGGTCGTGGTCCGGACGGATCTCCAATGTTGAACGTCACGGAGTTTTCGGACTACCGCAGCGTCGACGGGGGCATGGTGCCGTTCGTGCTGAAGCAGCGGCAGAACGGTACGATCATCGCGACCACCACGCTGGACAAAGTGGAGTTCAACGTGTCGATTGAGGATGGACTCTTTAAAATGCCTGCGAAATAGCTGCGAGCGGCAGCGTGCTCAACTCCTGCAGGAGTTCATCGCGCGTAAAGGGGCGAACGAGAACGGGGCCCGGGTGTTGTGCCACCTGGTCGGCGATATAGAGGCTTCGCAGTGCCGGGTGATGGCGGCGAAGAGTGGACGCGAGCGATTCCCCGGTCATGTCATCGAGTGCGAGGTCGCTGATCATCACATCGATGTTATTTCGCATGATCGCGGCGAGCAACGCATGACCCGCGTGACGGGCGATCACGACGTCGAATCCTTCCTGCTCGAGCACTCGCGTCACGGCAGCGGCCAGGTTCCCGTCGCCAGTCACGACCAGTATCGTCCCGGGTGATGAGGCCTGAGCATCCGCGACAGGCAACACCGCGGCTTTCACACGACGTCCTTCAATACTATTCAGCATTTCAGCCCACCCGGCACGATGAGGGGTTAGGCGGCGCGGATGGGCAAAGGCAGTGCCGCGAACTTGCGCCAGTTTTGCACGCGATCCGGCATATCGGCTGATGTGAGCCGTTACGGTATTGGCAGGAACTTACGATTCTGTTAGTCGCTCGGCGGGTATGCTGACGAAGTTCGGGGTCAGACGGGGTCGGACCCCAGTCTGACCCCGGTCTGACCCCGGTCTGACCCCGGTCTGACCCCGGTCTGACCCCGGTCTGACCCCGGTCTGACCCCGGTCTGACCCCGGTCTGACCCTACGCCCGCAGTCGGTCCTGGAGCTTCTCGCGGTAGCCGCGACTCAAGGTGAGACGGGTGCCGGTTCGGAGCAGCACGGCGTACTCGCCGTTCAGCCACGGCTGCAGTTCCTGGATCCGCTCCATGTTGACAATCCGAGAGCGGTGAATGCGGAAGAACTTTTCCGGATCGAGCCGGCTTTCGATGGCATTCATCGTCTCGCGCAGCAGATGCGACGTCGACCCGACGTGCAGGCGGACGTAATTGCCAGCCGCCTCCACCCAATCGATCTCGTCGGCGCGCAGGAAGAACAGACGCCCTCCAGACTTCACCACGAGACGATCGGTTCGTGGCTGATCGCGCCGCAGATCCTTGACGAGCGCGAGCAGCCGCCGGCCCAGATCGCCGCTCTCGTCGCGTTCAATCTGCTTCCGCGCGCGCTGCAATGAGTCGGTGAAGCGCTCCCGATCGAACGGCTTCAACAGGTAATCGAGCGCGCGAACCTGAAACGCCCGCAGCGCGTGTTGATCGTAGGCGGTCACGAAGATGACGAGCGGCATGCGCTCGCCTCCGACCGCTTCGATGACCTCGAAGCCGTTCATCTGCGGCATCTGGACGTCGAGAAACACGAGGTCCGGCTCGTGATCCACGATCGCGGTCACGGCTTCCTCCCCGTCGCGACACTGCGCCACGATCTCGATATCCGGTTCATTCGACAAGAGCCCGGCAAGGCGTTCGCGCGCCAGAGGTTCGTCGTCCACGATCAGCGTCCTGATTTTCTTCATATCGTCTGTCCCAGATAAGGCCGGCCGAGTGCCGGGGTTTGCGACCGAGCGGCGCCCATTGCTCCGTCGATCGAGTCGGTGCCACGTCCGTTGGACGCGTCAATCGATTCATCGCTCTCCTGTGTCCGATCCACCGGCCGCGTCGTTCGCCAGGGCACGGCGACGACGACTGCTACTCCCTGTTCAAGCCGGTGGAACTCGAACCGGAAGTCCGCTCCAAACCGATGCTGCAGACGCGCGCGGGTCGTCGACACGCCGATGCCTTTCTGAAGCGCCGCGAGGGCGCTGTCGGAGAGGCCCAACCCGTCGTCCCGCACCTCGATCCGGAGCTTGTCGTGATCCTGTCGCGCTCGAATGTCGATGTGACCGGGACCAGACTTCTTCGAGATGCCGTGTTTGATCGCGTTCTCGACGAGCGGCTGCAGAAGCAGCGTCGGCAACAGCGCGTCGAGCGCATCCGGTTCGATGTCGAATCGCACGACCAATCGATCGGCGAACCGCGTCTGCTCGATCTCGAGATACTTCGCGAGGAAATCGAGTTCGGCCTTCAGCGTGTTTTCGTGCTGACCGAGATTCTCGAGCGTCATTCGCAGCAAATCGCTGAGCCGCATCAACGTCCGATCCGCCGCGTAGACGTCCTTGTGCATCAGCGTCGAGATCGCATGAAGCGTGTTGAACAGGAAGTGCGGTTGCAACTGGTGCTGCAGCGCCGCCATCCGCGCCTCGACAAGCTCGGTCTCGAGCTGTGACGCGCGAAGGGCACGATCGCGCGACTCGCGATAGTAGAGGACCGCATGACTGAGCCCCGCGATCGCCCAGTAGGTCATCATTTCCCAATCGAAGTTCATTAACGCCGAGCGCTTCACCTCCGCCCACCACGGATACGCGTGGTTCGAGCTGAGTCCCCACTGCACGCCCGCCATCGCCGCAATGTGAGCGAACGAGAAGACGGTGACCGAGGGGACGTGAACGAGAATCGCCCGCACGAGGCCCTGTCGCTCGAATCGGAAGTGCTGCGAGAGCCAGACGATCGACGGGGTAAAAAGCGCCCAGACGTACCAATACGCCGCGTTCAGAACAACGAGCGGGATCCAGTTGGTCGTCGGTCTTCCCAGCGCACGCGTGAAGCTCAGCGCCAGTGCCGAGGACACGACGGCGAGCAGGGTCGCCATGCCGAGAACCAGGGGCCAACGCAGCCCGTACCTGGGGCGCGCGGGTGCGGGCAGATCGATGCCAGCACCGGTCATGTCGAGCAGTCGATCGCTTGGCGGTTTCATAGCCGTCTGGTCGATTTCCGCCTCCGCGCCAAGCGCTACGGCGAGACCTCGCCGAAGCCTTGGCGTAGGCGGGGCGCAAGAGCGAATGTTGTGGGTTAGACGTAGCCGAACGCACTTTCGTCTTGTTCAAAACAAGCTTTTTCACACGGTGCATGTCGCTCGCCACACTCGCCACACGGCGGCAAAATCAGCCAAAAAGCACTTGATCCATGATTTTCCACCGTTCGTCCCACCCAATCGAGGGTTTGTCCCACGAGATGTCGTCCCATCGGTTTCTTGACAGTGCCCGGCAACGACCAGCCCTCGACCATTTCCGGACAGTGCGTGCTTCGTAGCTTGGAGCGGGGGACCGGGATCCAAGATCCGCCGCCGCCGCTCTTGCTATGACATACGGATGCAACACCCACCGTGTTGGTAAGAACCGAGGCGCGGGACACGGTGACCTGCGATCGGGATCCTCGATGTGATTTCAAGAGCCGAGACCGGGGTTCAACCATGGACCTTCACTGTCGCACGGCGATCGTGTCTTAGAGACACGCAGGTGAAGGGAGAAGGGAGAACCAAAACAGACCTGAGGGCAGCGTGACAGTGAAGGATGATGATTGATGCTTGGACGCAGATCGCAGCCAGGCATCATTTTTGAAAAGCGATTTCGGAAAACGTGTGTATCATGTTCGCGTGAGCAGCTCGATTACACGAGGTCATCGCACATGGAAGGCCGGAGAAGCCTTTACCATCGCCGATGCTACAGACCTCTACGAGCTGGACCGCTGGGGGAAGGGATACTTCTCGATCTCCCCGGCGGGACACGTTCTCGTCCATCCAACCAAAGATCCGGCCCGCTCGATCGACCTGAAGCAGCTGACCGATCACCTGCAGCTTCGTGGCATCGGGCTGCCGGTGCTGATTCGATTCCGCGACATCCTGCGGCATCGGGTTGGAGACATTCATAACGCGTTTCGGACGGCCATCGCCCAGCATCAATATGAGGGGCGCTACGTCTGCGTCTATCCAATCAAGGTCAATCAACAGCGGCAGGTCGTCGAGGAAGTGCTCGATTTCGGCCGGGAGTACGGGTTCGGTCTCGAAGCGGGCTCCAAGCCTGAGCT
>Ga0310884_10000183_pt1 | contig 14171 bp, 16 predicted proteins | sample T60D1metaG_FD_203446 | JGI IMG/M metagenome (GOLD analysis project Ga0310884, IMG submission 203446) | Lab incubated soil microbial communities from West Virginia University Organic Research Farm, Morgantown, WV, United States - T60D1 | ecosystem: Environmental > Terrestrial > Soil >...
CAAAACGATCGGCGGCTGATCGGCGAGATCGCGGCCGAAGAGGTCGCCGAGATCGCGTGCCAGCGCGGCACGGTCGTGCTGCCGAATGTAGGCGTCCGGCATCACCATCCGCACCATTCCGTGTCGGCGCATCGCGCGAGTGCCGATGCGGCTTTGCAGCGCGAGCACGAGCATCCGCCCCGACAGTCGCGTGGCTCGCGCGCCGTCGGCGAACGTGCAGAGCAGGGCAAGACTCTTCACCCGTTCCCGCCGGGTGAGCGCAAGATGTTGCGCGACGAGTCCGCCCATCGAATGTCCGACGACATGGACTCGATCGATGCCTTCGGCGTCGACAATGGCGAGCGCATCGCCAGCCATGCGCTCGATCGTCAGCGGCCCGTCTCCACGTGTGTTGGCCCCGATGCCGCGATTGTCGAAGGTGATGAACCTGAATGCGGTCGAGAGGCGATCGACCTGTGGACGCCAGCCCCGGCCCATGACGCCGACGCCCTGAATGGCGAGCACGCCAGGGCCGGCTCCGGCCACGACGTACGACACGTCGCCGTCTGACGTCGCGATCGTCCTCACTCCGCGAGGGGTGTCGGCGGCGTCAGCCATCCCTTATTATTGCGGACTATGAAAGATGCGCAAACGTTTCCGATTGATCTGGAGTCGGTGAAGATCGAGTTTCTCGAAGAGATGGCGGCGAAACATGGCCTTGCCGACGTGGGCAAGGCCGTTCGCTGCTTGATCAACTACGCCCGCGAGAATCCCGACAAGCACGCGGACATATTCGACGAGGTGCGGTGCCTCGATTGTTGACCGGGCTCAGCGCGACTCGGGCGAGAGGATCCAGCGGAGTCGCACGCGTTCACCAGCATCGGCCGGCAGCGCCGACACGTCGAGGTGCACGCGCATCGGTCGTCGATCGCGCGGTTGCAGCGTGCTCATGCGATCGATGAGCAGACCTTCGGACGCGCGCAGCAATTCGCTCAGGAGACGCGGACGATTGTCGGTGATGAATGCCGGAAGATTGCGTCCACGCAATCCGCGCGCCGACAGGTTCAGCATCTTGGCGGCTTCGGCGCTGATCTCGAGAATGTCGCCGAGCGCATCGGTGACGGCCCATGCCTCGCCGAGGGCAGTCCCCGGTTCAACTTTGCGCTTCAGCAGCGTTTCAATCGTGCGAACGAGTTGCTCGGGCGCGATCGGCTCGAGCAGGAACGCGTCGGCCCCAACCGCGAACGCGTCGCGACGCGCTTGAGCCGTGCGGTACACAGATGTCACCATCACGACCGGCAGTGTCGGTGCCGCGCGTTTGACCGCTTCGCAGACGCTGAAGCCATCTCCATCGGGGAGCTTGACGTCGAGTAGGAGCAGCGACGCCGTAGCAGCGCGCTCAATGGCTCCGGCTGCGCTATCGACCTCATCGACCCCAAAACCGGCACGCTGAAGAATGCGCGTGCGAAGAAAACGCGCCGGTGCGTGATCGTCGACGTTTAAAACTGGTCGTATATCCATAAATCACCAAATCACCTGGTCGTTTTTGTGACAGTAGAGTTTACTGCCTCTGCCTGCCCATTGTCGACGTTGTTTTAACACACTGGCAGAGATATGCAATTGCCGTATCAGTTAGTTAAATGCCCGAATTGAAGGAGTTTGTTCGCAAACGATACGCGCCTGAGCGGACCTCAGCGAGCGATGAGCATAGCTCGGTCGCTACTTCAAGAGGTTACCCGGGACCACCGTCGCAGCGGCCGCGAGCCTTCATGCGCGTGCGATCGTCGCTCCGCCCGTGTTCGCAAGGGGAGGCGAAGGTTCGCGCCCGGGGGGTTACAACAAAGGTTGGTAACCAAATTCTCCGGGATCGCGGCGTAAGTCTTTCTCTATAGAATAGCGGATCGTGGCGCTTCCAAAAGCGATTCATTGAGCAAAACTCCCAACAGCGCTCAGCAACTCGAGTTCGTCCGATTGAGGGCGTTCATAACTGTCGGGTTAGAACACGTCATCGCAATGCTCCCACTCTCACCAGACCATCACCCAGCCGCTGTAGCGGACCGCATCTGGGCGCAGTCTCCCGCGCTGGCTCTGCGGGGACTCCGCGCGGCTGCCTCAGATGTCGTCGAGATGCTGCAAGATCTCAATGGACCACAATTAGCCGCGTTCGACGCTCGTCTCGCGAAAGCCGGTGCCCCAACGCTTTCGAACATGCGCAGCCGGATGGCAGAAAATGTGTTCCAGATATTGGTTCGCGGTCAGATTCGGAATGACGACGAGTGGCGCCTTCTAAATGGCGTGCTCTCCAACGTAAACGACCGATTGCTGGACGAACCGACCCGCGATTTGGCGAACAGGATTCTGGGGAGTTACGAGGCTGCTCGACGAGGTGGCGGAGGAGCGAACGAGCGCAGCGAGTGAGCCGCGCGAACGGAGCGCGCCGACGAAGCGGCGCGCGAGAGAGCGTGTAGGGGAATCTGAGGGGCGAAGCCCCTCAGATTAAAGAAGGTTCGCGCCCGGCAGGATTCGAACCTGCGACCTTTGGCTCCGGAGGCCAACGCTCTATCCAGCTGAGCTACGGGCGCACAGTGACCAGTCCGCCTCACCGTCGCGAATCTGCGCATCGCGGTAGTGACCCAACTCCTATTTACCGTCGATTGAGCGGAATCGTCAAAACAGAATAAACGCTCATTATAGCTTGCCCGGCGCGCTACGGGTGTCAGGCTCTCGTGTTGCGTGCGCCCCTGCTGATCTTGCAGCCGATCGAGGAAAACACAATCTGATCTCGCGCGGTGAGCGGACAATGAATGAATGGCGCGCCCGGAGGGATTTGAACCCCCGACCTACGGGTTCGAAGCCCGGCGCTCTATCCAACTGAGCTACGGGCGCGCACAGGGAACTCCGGAATGCACGCGAGACGGAACCTGCGAATGCAGAATCCCGATCATATCGGATTGCTCGCGAAGCACAAATCCTCGACCACGCGGCCACCGATCAGGTGTTCCTGGATGATTCGTTCGGCGTTCTCCGGCGTGACATTGCGATACCACGTGCCCTCCGGGTACACAACGCAGATGGGGCCGTTGCTGCAAATGCGGAGACACTGACATTTGGTGCGATAGAACGGTCCATCGGCGCCAGTAATGTTGAGCTCTTTCATTCTCCCTTTGAGATACACCCACGTCCGTTCGCCGGTTTCCAGGTCGGTGCAATCGGGCCCAAGACAAATGAAGAGGTGACGCGTCAGGCGCCCAATGCCAAACGCACGAGCCGCCTCTTCTGGTGAATCCGTTCGCTTCGCCATCCGCTCGATGATAACGCAGCCGTGGCACCTCGTTTGCTCGCCTCGCTCGTACACGAAAGGAGCATCCATGGCTAGAAGAGACAGCGGTCAGAGCCACGACTCGTCACGTGACGAAGAGTGGATGGATCGGGATGATCGTGTTCGCGGGCGCGCCGACGAGATGGAGGATGCGTCGCGCGACGAAGACTTCGAGGATACCGATGATCTTGGCGACGAGGACGAAGACGACGAGGGTAGTTTTTGACGAGTTCTCACTCGGCGGCCGTGATTTTCGATGTCGACGGAACGCTGGTCGACAGCAATGACGCGCACGCACGTGCGTGGATTCAAGCATTCGCCGAGCACGAAATCACGGTGACGTACGAGTCGGTCCGGCGCGCGATCGGCATGGGCGGAGACAAGCTCATGCCGCTCGTCGCCGGCATCGAAGAGGACTCATCGCAGGGAAAAAGAATCTCCAAACGGCGACAGGACATCTTCAAAGAAACATACCTGCCGCAGCTGCAGCCATTTCCCGGTGTCCGCGGTCTCGCCCAACGCCTCGTGCGTGATCGCTTCGCGCTCGCCGTTGCAAGTTCTGCGAAAGAGGACGAACTCCACTCGCTTCTCGATGTCGCGCATGTTTCCGATCTCATCCCGACCCGCACATCGTCCGACGACGCGGATCGATCGAAGCCGGATCCGGACATCGTGACCGCGGCGGTGAAACGCGCAGGCTGTGCGAAGGAGTGCACCGTCATGATTGGAGATACGCCGTACGACGTCGAAGCGGCGTTGCGCGCGGGCATTCAGATCATCGCCCTGACGTGCGGCGGATGGAAGGCTGACGATCTCAAAGGTGCTGTTTCCGTCTACCGTGATCCGGCGGATTTGCTGGCGCAGTATGACGGCTCCCGCCTTGGCCAAGGTTTCGGCGCGGCAGGCTGTGAGGCTGATGTCGGAGTCCGGATCCCGCATACCGGATCCCGGTAGCGTCAGAGTGTCTTCTTATACTTCTTGAACACACTCTCGAGATTTGCCGGTTTCGATTTGCGCAGCCGCGCCCACAGATCACCAACCTCGCGGAATCGCGCAGGAGCGGTTTTGATCGTGAAGTCTTTTGGATTCACGCCTGCGTGCACTTCATCCCACGTCAACGGCGTTGAGACACCGGCGAACTCGCTCGCGCGCGCGCTGTAAGCGGTCGCCAGCGTTTTGCCGAGGATGTTCTGCAGAAAATCGACGTACACCGTTCCGCGCGGGCGAGCGCGAACGGTGCGCTCGACCGTCGCCGCCTTCGGATGTCTGGACGCCACGACGGTGGCGACGATTTGACAAAAGAGCTGCCCGGATTCATACGAGGTGTGAGGCGGAAGCGGGACGTAGATGTGCAGTCCGCTCGACCCGGACGTCTTCGGCACTCCGGGCACACCAAGCGCCTCGAGTTCGTCGTGCACCCAGCGCGCGACCTCGAGCACCCGCGAGAACGGCGCATCATCGTCGGGATCGAGATCGATCGCCGCATAGTCGGCGTCGAGCGGGGATTGCGCGCGCGAGAACCAGGGATCCTGGGAGATCGCGGCGATCTGAGTCATATACAGGAGCGTGATCAGCGATCCTCCGATGAAACGCTGCTCATCTCCTTCGAGGATGGGATCGATGTTGTCGGCGATCGTTTCGATGCGCACGCCGGGTGGCGGCTGCTCGAGCCGTTTACGTTGCTGATAAAACGCCACACCGGTTACGCCATTGGGAAACCGCTTCATGACGAGCGGGCGATCGGCGACGGCGGGAAGAATGTACGGTGACGCCTCGACGTAGTAACGAAGCAGATCACCCTTGGTCAGCTTGCCTTGCGGCCAGAAAACTTTGTGAGGATTGCTGACGCCAAGGCGACCGCCGTCCGGTAACTCGATCGTCCCATCGCGACGGGCATCTTCCAGCGCCTGAAGTTGTTCGATGACGTGCGACAGCGACGTGTCGATGTTGTTTGAGGTTCGGCGACGGGGTTTGACCCCGGTCTGACCCCGGTTTGACCTCGGTCTGACCCCGGTCTGACCCCGGTTTGACCCCTTCACGGGTTCCTCGCGTCGAACGTCGCTCGCTCGTTTGTCATCTCGCAGACCCAGATAAACGGGATGGCGGAGTTTGGCATCCGCGGTCCACTCCGTAAAGCGCACTTGCGCGACAAGGTCGGGGCGTGCCCAGTGCGGCGGTTCGTTGGTCTTCGGTTGCGTCGCAAAAGGGGATCGTGGGATCTCACGAACCTTCAGGAGCTTCGACACGCGTTGAAGCTCGGCTTGATCGAATCCGGTTCCGGTATGTCCGACGTAGGTGAGCGCGCCCGTCGTGTCGTCGTGCACGCCGAGCAGCAGCGCACCAAAGTACGATCGCGTGTGTCGCGGTTCAGTCCATCCGCCGACGACGAATTCCTGCTCATGGACGACCTTGCGCTTGCGCCAGGCAGGGCTGCGCCGTCCCGACTGATAGGGCGCGGCGGCTTCCTTGACGATCAGTCCCTCCCAGCCTTCGCGCCGCGCGCGCGCATCGAGCGCGGTTCCGTCCCCTGCCGTCTGTTCACTGATGCGCAGGGCGGCAGACACATGCGGGCCGATGCGCGCGTCGAGTCGAGCGCGCCGTTCGGTCAGTGGCAACCCGCGAATGTCTTGGTCGCCGTCGCGGAGCAGATCGAAGGCGATGAGCGCGACCGGTTGCGCTTTGTCGACCTGTTCGACTTCACGGGCGCCGGTGAGATGAATACGCCCCTGGAGACGTTGAAATCCTGCCGGGTTGCCTTTCCCGTCGAGGGCGACAATCTCTGCGTCAAGGAGGAGTGGCGCGCGAAGCGAACGCCGCAGCGGTTCCAGCGCGCGGACCAGGGATGGAAACTGCGCCGTTTTATCGTTCCCCAACCGCGACCAGAGGTGCACGCCGCTCGGATCAGCTTTTGGAGGCACGTGGACCAACGCCCGAATGCCGTCGTACTTCGGTTCGTACACGAGACCGCGGCCGGTCAGCGGCGGTTCAGCCAGTGTCGCGAGCATCGGCCGGACCGAAGCCGGGTTTTCACGCCATTTCATAGCGCCCCCGAGCGAGCGCGAGCGGGCGTGGCCCCGTGAGCCGTAGGAAATGCTGACCGATTTTCCCATTGGGCCGGCCGTGCAGTTGTGTGCAGTCGCACTGGTACCCGTATCATTTCTATCCGATAATCTGTGTTGCCGATAGGCTTGCTGAAGGAGCGACATCAATGGCCGCCAGACCGACGTGGAAAGGTTTCATGAAGATCAGCCTCGTCAACATCCCGGTGCGGGTGTTTCCCGCCACGGATTCGGCGGCGACGATCAGCTTCAACCAGCTTCATGCCGAGTGCCAGACGCGAATACAGCAGAAGCGCTGGTGTCCCAATTGTCAGCGCGAGGTTCCGATCTCGGAAATCGCCAAAGGCTACGAATTCGAGAAGGGACGCTACGTCGTCATGAGCGAGGACGACGTCGCCAAGGTGCGTCCCGAGTCGACCCGCGTCATCGATCTCGTGCAGTTCGCGGACGCGGCCAGCATCGATCCGATCTACTTCGAGCGCCCGTACTATCTCGCGCCGGACGGCGCGATGGCGACGGAAGCGTTTGCGGTCATGCGCGAAGGGATGAAAGGGAAAGCGGGCATCGGCAAGCTGGCGCTCTATGGCCGCGAGTATCTCGTCGCGGTGCAGCCGCGCGAGCGGGGGATGGTGATGTACACCATGCGGCACGCGAAGGAATTGCGCAGCATGGACAACATCGAGGAGCTCGACAACGTGCCGGTGAAGATCAAGCCGGAGGAAATCAAGCTCGCCAAGCAGGTCATCGAGAACTTTGAGGCCGACCTGAACCTGACGGAATTCCGCGACGAGTATCAGGAAGAACTGCAGCGGATCATCGACGCCAAGATTGCCGGCGAAGAAGTCGTCGCCACGACCGAGGAAGCGCCGCCCAAGGTGGTCAACTTAATGGACGCGCTTCGCCAAAGTCTCGACCGCGTGAGCACCGGCAAGAAGAAATCGGCGAAGGCGGAGATCGAGAAGCCGGCGAAAGCCGCACCAAAGAAACGCGCCGCCAGGTAACTTCCGCCTTTCGGCGGAAGTTACCCGTGCGCGGTGTACTGCTCGAAAATCTGCTGACGCACCCACTGCGCCGTCGATCCGGCGCCGCAGCGAATTCGAAGCTGCCCGGGACCGCGACCTCCCTGGATTTCGATCCGCCACTCGCCCGGGCGCTCGTCGGACGTGACCGTCACGATGGCACCGACGACCCCGAGTTCCCGCAATGTTGCCTGGGCAATTCGCTCGACATCGACCTGATTCACACGACCCCCACCTATTTCAGCTTCGCCTCTTTGATCCGATCTGCGACTTTCAGCGCGATCGGATGCGCGAGCGTTCCACTGGAGCCTGCGCCCTGCGAGTAGAAGTTCGTCCGAATGGTTTCTTTTCGCTCGAGGACTTTCTTGCCGGAGGTGTCAGCGACGTGAAACTCGATGTCACTGGCCTCGCGACCCGACCCCATCCCGACGAACATTCGCTTGGCCGCATTGCCGGGACGCCAGCCAGTGATCACCCCATTGAGCGAGTAGACCGTCCCCTCCTGTGCGGTGGGGACTTCGCTGATGATGTTGTAGTCCTTCAACTCGACTTTCAGTTCCGCGACGAGTTGTGTCTGCAGCAATTTCATGTCGTATGGCAGTTCGACACCCTGTGCCACCGTGAACGCGTGAACAACCAGTTTCGGCTTTTCCTGCGAGGCCAGCCCAGCGGCCGCCATGACCAGGGCGCCGACAGTGGACAGAAGTCTCTTCATACCAGCTCCTTTCATGCCACGACACGATGGCCGAACAGCTGCCGACGAGTGCGCCAACGATGTTGTTAACGAGGTTGAAACTGCAGGATTACGACGCGAATGCGTATACCACAGTCATCGCTGCCGCGGCAACATCGAGGCAAACCTGCTCCCTGAATCGCTGTCCAGGACAAGAAAACGGGGCAGCGCCATCAACCTGTCACGCGGCGTGACCGCCCGGCGGTCGAGCGTGAATCCCGCTGCATAGCCTGACTGACTTGCGGTCGCAATCAATTCGTCGTCGTAGATGCCGAATGGCCAGGCGAGCATCGTGGCATCGACCGCAAGCCTGTCTCGCAGCACTGTTCTCGGTTTGTTGAACTGCATCGTCACAAACGATCGATAGGCGTCGGCCGACAGCCGACGCTTCTCTGTCTTGAAGTTCGGATGCCAGTAGGTGTGCGATTGGATGTCGAACAGGGCGGTGCGCGAGAGCTCTCTGAGCTGGTCCCATGTCATCGCATACGAAGCGTTCGAGATCGCTGACGGATAGATGAACAGCGTGACCGGCACACGATTCTCGCGAATGAAGGGAAGCACCTCGCTGAACACTGATGCATGTCCATCATCGATGGTGATCACGACCGCGTGAGGCGGAGGTGCGGGTCCTTTGCCGAGGAGATGGTTCACCAGTGTTCTCAGCGGGACGATCGGATAGTTATGTTCCTTCAGGTAGTCGAGCTGTGAACGAAAGGTCGCTGTCCGGACGGTCATGGAGTCGTGCACGACCGGTCCGAATCGGTGGTAGACGAGAATCGACGCCTCAACAGCCGCGGGCGCGGGTTGGTGAGCGCTGTTTGGTTGCTCCTGTACAACCGCGAGCGCGATCGCTGCTGTCAGGCATCTCGCGAGGGGTGACAGACGCCACAAGAATCGTCGATTCATGTGGCTATTGTGCAGCGACTCAGCCCGTGGCGCTGCGGCGACCGGCGAGGCAATCGACGACGGCGCGGACGAGCGCTTCCGGCATGATCGGTTTGTGCAAGACACGCGAGACATTCAGTGCACGCGTCCGCTCGGGCGCCAGACCGGTGACCACGACGACTGGAACGTGTTTCACGTGGTGCATGAGCTCACGGTGGACCTCGAATCCGCTGATGAGCGGCAGGTTCAGATCGAGGACCACCAGATCCGGTGCGTCCGCTTCGATGGCGCGTAAGGCTGTGAGTCCGTCAGAGGCCTGGGAGACCTGGAAGCCCGCGGCGCGGAGAGCGATCTTGTAAAGGCCGCGCAGATCGTCGTTGTCTTCTACAACCAGGATCCGCTCGGCCGGCACGGGCGAAATCCTACCAGATTTCTTTCCATACCTATCTCAACCACTCGAGCGAGCGCGGCGAGCCGACGAAGCGCTCGCGGGTGAGGGTGTTTGGGAGTTCGGAGGGCTGAAGCCCCTCGAGTAATGGGTGGATGACGGGGTTCGAACCCGCGACTTCCGGAGCCACAGTCCGGCGCTCTACCGCTGAGCTACACCCACCATAGGTGTCGTGAAAGGGGCGTCCGCCTGCAGGCGTACCTCCACCTTAAAAGGTGGAAGCTATAGAGATCCCAAGCCGATCAGTGTAACACCCGCGCGGAGAGAGTCGCAATCAGGAACGGCGCTCGACTGTGGTGGGGCGAGCCTTCACGAAATCGCCGCGGATCTCGACGAGCGCACTGTTCTGCACATCGACCGCGGTCTGGTGGACGTGATCGGCTTTGCTGCTCTTGGCGTCGTACATCAATTGATCTGCGCGATGGATCAATTCGGCGGCAAGCTTCCGTGCGACGCCGCGCCGTTCAGCGACGGGACCGAGATGCAGACAGACGACGCCGACGTCGACACGGACCGGCCGCGTCGCGAGCCGCCGATCGTCGCGGCTCCAGTCGTGCGCTTCGACGGCATGCTTGAAGCGATCGGCGATCTCGACCGCTTCAGCGCAGCCAGGGAGATCGGGGATCAAAAAACAGAATTCATCGCCGCCGAACCGGGCGTGGAGATCGCGGGCGTCGGCGCCACCGCGTTCGAGGGCGAGGAAGTCCTCCGAGCGGATTTGATCGGACAGAATCCGCGCCACGCGCTCGATGATCCGATCGCCGATCGCATGGCCGAGCGTGTCGTTGTACCACTTGAAGCTGTTGATGTCGACGACGCCAACGCCGCACCATCGCACGCGCTGTTCGACTGAAAGAAACGATTCGAGCCGCTCCATGAACCAGTCGAAGTTGAGGAGTTTGGTTTTTGGATCGCGATGCGATTTGTCCGTCAGACCGGCGACGACCTCTTCGAAGTAGCGCGCGATGTTGCTGACGGTCACGTCCTTCTCGGTCAACTGCCGCTGAAGCCGCGACATCTTCTCGGCGAACCCCTCCGACAACGCGCGAATCGCTTCATGCTTGGATTCTTCGAGCAACTGACGCTGGTTGCCGAGCACGTTGTCGATCGCTTCAAGGAGCCGCGCCTGCTGTTCCGGATCGAGTGTCAACGCACGACGGACCCATTCCCGCAAGTCCGACGTCGTGCGGGGGGTTTCGTCCGTCGAGTCCTCTCGACGGTCGGGTGCCGGAACCTCTGCCATATGCATCTGCGCGAGCCCTGATCAATCAAGGGATGTGCCGGATTGGCCGAAACGGTTGAGGTTTCGAGATGTGGGCTGACTCGACCATAAACCGATCAATAAAGGCGCGGCATGGTGCGGTGCGGGCACTGTGTGCTCACGCGATCTCGTGGTCGCGGGCTCGCCGCCAGGTGGGGAAGTGACTACAGTTTTGTGGCAGCAGTGTTCAGCGCGGCTTCGCCACCACGACCGTCACGTCGTCGCGGCGGCGGCTGAAATCACGATAGAGAATCCCGGCGATGACGCTTGGGTGACGCGTCGACACCCCGGGATACGCCGCGAGGTCCCACTGTGAGCCCAAACCGTCTGAATACATGACGATCATCGGCCGCGAGGGAAGTGGATAGCTGAATTCGTGAATCCGGCTGGCCATGTGTCCGGCCGTGCCATTCTGTGAAACCATGCCGTGCCGGGATCCGTCGGCGGAGACCAGGGCCGCGCCGATGTTGCCCACGCCGCAGAAGGTTGCCACGCCGCGGTCGGTGTCCACGGCAACTGTCGCGACTGCCGCCCCGCGTGTCGGGCGCAGAGCCGCATGCACATCGGCGATCAATCGCGACGGCGACGCCTCGTGGTCGCGATAGAAGATGGCGATCGCCGCGTCGGCGGCTTCATGCGCCAATAAACCATGACCGAGACCGTCCGCCACCATGATGGCAAATCGATCGTCGCGCATGGCCCAGCCCCAGGCATCGCCGCAGATCATTTCGCCGGGATGCGAGACGAGAACGGCACCGATCTGATAGAGCGGCTGTCGCGCGGCAAGCGGCCGCCGTTCGGACCAGAGCTGCGCCACCGCCACCGTACCTGACGGCTGCGAATAGATTTGAAAAAAATCAGATTGCCGTTCGATCGATCCGAGACCGTGGCCAAGCGTCCCGGCGGTGGAGTAGCCGTCCTCGCGTGCGCGCGGAACATCCGGCATCCCGGGACCGCGATCGATGGCAAGGATCTCGATACCTTCCGGCGCGGCGCCGCCGTTTGCCTGGATCGTACGGAGGACCATTTCGCCGTTTCTTGCGTGTTTGGCGAGGTTGGTGCCCAGTTCGGTGACGATCAGCGCCGCCTGCCCCGCGCGCTCTTCCGAGAATCCGAGGCGGCCGACGAGATCCAATACCGCGCGTCGCGCTGAGGCAACCTCGCTGGAATCGTGGACGGCGTGCGCTGCTGCCGCGTTCATCGCCACCGGACGATGGTGACGCGTGTCCCTTCGCCGGGACGGGAGTGGATATCAAATTCGTTCGAGAGACGCTTTGCGCCGGACAGTCCAAGGCCGAGGCCGTTGCCTGTCGTGTAACCGTCTTTCATTGCGAGTTCGAGGTTCGCAATACCCGGGCCATCGTCCTCGAACACGAGACGAAGTCCGCGACGCGGCCCTTCGATGATTTCTTCTATGCGCAGCGTGCCGCCGCCGCCGTACTGAAGAGTGTTGCGGGCCAGTTCACTCGCAGCGGTGACGATCTTCGTCTGATCGACGAGGTTGAATCCGAGCTCGACGGCGCGCTGTCTCACCGCCTGCCGCACCGCAACTACATCCTCCGGCGTCGCAATCGGCCGATTCTCGCTAAGCGGAACCAGCATCGTCGCGTCCTCTCGCCGAGATGAGTCCGCGGAGCAGCTCCATCCCACGTTCGATGTTGAGTGCGGTGCGGACCCCGGGTAACGACAGGCCAAGCTCGACGAGCGTGATCGCGACCGCCGGTCGCATGCCGACGACGACGGTTTCCGCGTCGAGCACGCGCGACATCGCCGCGATGTCGCCGAACATGCGGCCGATAAAGGAGTCGACCATCTCGAGCGCAGAGATGTCGATGAGGACGCCTTTCGCGCGAGCGGAGACGATTCGCGACGTCAGATCGTCCTGCAGTGACATCGCCAGACGATCGTGCATGTCCACCTGGATGGTGACGAGCAGGTACTCCCCCATTTTGAGAATCGGAATGCGTTCCACGATCAGCCCTCACCGCGTTCGGCCGCCGCGCGCGCATCTGCGCCTTCGTCGTCGCGGCGGCGTGGTGCAGTAGATGCTTTCTGCACTACCAGGCCGACACGCTTCAGGGCAATGGCGAAGGCGTCGGCCAACGTGGCCTTGGTGACGACGGTGCCGAGTTCGACACCGAGATGCACGATCGTCTGCGCGATCTGTGGACGGATGCCGCTGATGATGCAGTCGGCGCCCATCAGCCGGGCCGCCGCGACGGTCTTGAGAAGATGCTGGGCGGTGACAGTGTCGACCGTCGGCACACCAGTGATGTCGATGATGGCGATCGCCGCGCCACTCTCGACGATGCGTTGCAGCAGGTTTTCCATGACTACCTGGGTGCGGGCGCTGTCGAGCGTGCCGATCAGCGGTAGCGCAAGTACTCCGTCCCACAACGTGACGACCGGTGTCGACAGCTCCATCAGTTCCTGCTGCTGGCGGATGATGACCTTCTCGCGGCCGCGCTGGAACACCTCCGTCGTGTACAGACCGAGTCGATCGAGCAGGAGATTGATCGGCCACAGACGAGCGACAGCCTCGGTTTGTCCGATGACACGTTGCAATCGATCGAACAGCGGCTCTTTCAGCGAGAAGATGAACGTCGCGGTTTCCGAGGGGGAGAATCCCTGTTGCGCTCGAGAGACCGACAGGTCGTCGAGCATCTGCCGGACGCCGGTCCATGCCGGACTCATGATGTCCTGTTCGCCCCCCCTGACGGCATCGCGCATCAGGGCGAGGAAGCGTCGAGACTGATCCATCAGGTCCTGGCGGCTCGTGCGATCGGGGCGGAAGGCCGATGCGTTGACCTGATTGTCGACCCAGCTCTGGAGCAGTGTGGCTTCATCCTTCTGGAGAACTTCGTTCAACGAGGCGATCGAATCGGTAGCCATCAAGCCATTCCTTCTGTGCGTATGGTTAGTCGCGGGCCGGCTTCCATCGCCTGACGGACAATGGCCGGCGCGCTGATTCGCGTCAGATTGCGCTTCGACAGAATTGCCGACGCGTGCTGCAGCAACCCCCGGGTTTCCTCGGCATCCAGCTCGACACCCGTGCAGATGACCACGGGGATGTCGCGCGTCGCCTGATCGCGGCGCAGATCCGCAAGCGTTTCTCTCCCGTCTTTCCCCGGCATGATCAGATCGAGCAGGATGACGTCGGGCCGATCCGCCTGCGCGCGAAGAACTCCCTCGTCACCGTTGGACGCCTCCATGACCTCGAAGATCGGTGTGGTCAGACATTGCCGCAAGAGATACCGGGACATGGCATCGTCGTCGATCGAGAGGACACGGATAGCCGTGTGCGTCCGCGCCTGCAGGCCGGTGATCGTATCGAGCAACGCGCGCCGCTCAATCGGCTTGACGAGGTAGGCGTCCGCTCCAAGCGCGAGCGCCTTGTCCTGTCGCGCGACCGCACTGACAATGACGACCGGTATGTGACGGGTTCGGTCGTCCCGTTTCAACCGAACG
>Ga0310884_10000186_pt1 | contig 14148 bp, 11 predicted proteins | sample T60D1metaG_FD_203446 | JGI IMG/M metagenome (GOLD analysis project Ga0310884, IMG submission 203446) | Lab incubated soil microbial communities from West Virginia University Organic Research Farm, Morgantown, WV, United States - T60D1 | ecosystem: Environmental > Terrestrial > Soil >...
GAACGGAATCACCATCAGCGCCGGATCGGTGACGATGCCGCCAAGCTGGCTCGAGTAGAACGCCGTGTACTTGACGGGCTGCTTCTCCCGCAGGGCGCGAAGCTTTTCGAAAACGTCGCGGTCGGCGAGAATCGGCAGAGAGGTGTTGGTGGCCGTCATGACAGTCAAGTCTAGCGCGATTCGAGGTGGCGAATCATCGTCGTCATCGCCGCGTTCACCGGGCAGGCGATGCCGTACTTCTGTCCGAGGTCGACGACCGCGCCGTTCATGTGATCGATCTCGGTCTTGCGGCCTTTCATGAGGTCCTGCCGCATCGAGGCGATGGTGCGCGCGCCGGCAAACACGCGATCGATCAGCGCGATGAAATCTTCCTCGAACGTCACGCCGTCGGCCTTCGCCACCGCCAGGCACTCGTCGATGATCTGCTGCTTCAACCCGTTGAGCCCGGGATCGACGATGCCGCCGACCTCGGATCCGATCAGCGTCGTGGTCGGATTAATCACGCAGTTGAAGATCGCCTTCCGCCACATTTCCTTCTTGATGTCTGGGACGATGCGGCCGTCGAGGCCGGCCTCGGTGAGCAGCTCTGCGATCGCCGGCGATTGCTGGTGCGATTCAAGCAACGTGTAGCCTGCGACGGTGTTGTCGACGACGCCGGGCCGGACGAGCACGCCGCCGACCTGGGTGATGGCGCGCAGCACCAGCGCGCGGTCGCCGACGAGATCCTTCACGAGGTCTTCGGAATAAAGGCCATTCTGCACGCACACGATGGTGACGTCCGCAGGCAACAACGGCACGATCGGCTTCACGCACGCGACGTTGTTGTTGACCTTGGCGGTCAACAGGATCAACGTGCCCGGCTCGATTGATGGGATCGTCGTGGATGCGGGCAGGCGCAGCGTGCCGGTGGTCTGGCCCGCCATGACGAGGCCATCGCGCTGGATGGCCTCCACGTGAGCTGCGCCCCCAATCAGCGTGACGTCGTGAAACTGCGACAGTTTGGCGCCGTAGGTGCTGCCGATCGCACCGGCGCCGAGGACGATGATGCGCACCGTCCCGCCATTTTATGCTGTCGCTATATTTAAGTATTGACTTATATAAGTTAGTGCGAATATAGATCACGATCATGGAGATCGACATTGCGAAACAGATTGGCGCGGTGGCGAGGGAAGTGGCGTCGCGCGATTACGAGGGCAAGCCGGCGCGGGTCGTCGTTGCGTCGCAGACCTACTCGACCACCGCCGAGGATTTGTTTGAGGCGATCACGACGGCCGAGCGCATCCCGCGATGGTTCATGCCGATCACCGGCGACCTGCGCCTCGGCGGGCGTTACCAGCTGCAAGGCAACGCCGGCGGCGAGATCCTGATCTGCGAGCCGCCGACGCACCTGAGAGTGACGTGGGAATTCGGCGGCGAGACGAGCTGGCTCGAAGTGTGGATCGAGGCGGTGTCGCCGAAGTCCGCGCGGCTCACGCTCGAGCACGTCGCCTACGTGAGCGACGAACGCTGGAACCAGTTCGGGCCGGGCGCGGTCGGCGCCGGATGGGATCTTGCCCTGGTCGGCCTCACGCTGCACATCGAGACGGGCGCGCCGAAGATTACCGAGGCAGGCATGGCCTGGATGATGTCGGACGAGGGCAAGTCGTTCGTAGGGCAAAGCAGCGAGGCGTGGTGCCGTGCCTCGATCGCCGCCGGCACGGATCCCGCCGCCGCGAAAGCCGCCGCGGATCGCACGACCGCTGCCTATACCGGAACCTAATGCACGCCTTTGACGTTCTAGGCGATCCTGTACGACGCCGCATCCTCGAGCTGCTCGCCGATGGTGAGCACGCGTCGGGCGAGGTGGTGACGATCGTCCAGGAGGAATTCGACATCTCGCAGCCCGCGGTCTCGCAGCACCTCAAAGTGCTGCGCGAGAGCGGCTTTGCGAGCGTGCGTGTCGATGGCACGCGAAGGATCTACACCGTAGACGCGGCAGCGATGCAGGAAGTGGACGTCTGGCTCGATCGCTTCCGCGGCTTCTGGAACCGCAAGCTCGATGCGCTCGCCACGGAAATCGCGCGCGGCAAGCGAAGAAAGAAAGTTAAGAGTTAAGAGTTAAAAGTTAAAAGTTAAAGCGGACCGAGATGTCGACCTGGCGCGGGTTCGAGACGCTCGTCGCCTGCAGGAAATATTGCGAGGTCATCACGCCGCTGAAGCCCGAGTAGTTGTGGCGGTTCGTGAAGTTCTGCGCCGACATGTTGATCGTGATGCCCTTCTGACGGCCGCCGCCGCGGGGACCGCCGGGAGGCCCTCCGGGACGTCCGCCTGGACCCGGTCGTCCGCCTGCTCCGGGACGTCCGGGTTCGGCTCCCGGTGCCTTGCCGATCGGAATCGTGTAGGACAGGTTGGCCGACAGCGTCGAACGCCAAGGCAGCCGCGCGCTGTTGCGCGGCACGTCGAACGGCCGATCGTTGAAGATCGAATCGCCGTTCTCGTCGATGCCGGTGGTGATCGTATACGGCGCGCCGCTATTAGTGTCCCAGCTCATTTGCGCGTTGAGATTGCGGTAGGCCTGCGTCGATACCGACGTGCGCAGGCGGTGCCACGTGTCGCCGCCGGCCGGGCCCCACTGATTGGCCAGCGAGCCGCTCGGCGACACGCTGAACGAGCCGTCGGTGTTGTTGTAGGCGCGGCGATGCCGGTAGTTGAACCGCACCGTCGTGCGGAGCGGATTCCACTTCGCCTGGTCGGCATTGCGAACGCCGCCCGCGAAATTGATGCTGAAGTCCGGGACCAGCTCGTAGGTTTCCATCGATGCGTCCGAGGTCACCTCGATGATGTTGGCGAATGACGGATCGGGACGCACGCCGCGCACCGGCGCGTTGAGATTCACCCCGCGCAGCTGGTTGTGAGACCGCGCCGTCGCGAAGGCGAGGCTGGCGCGCAGCTTCCGTGAGATGGCGCGATCGATCGCGGCGCTGAAGCGATGAATGCGCTCCATCTGGATGTCGCCGAGCACGTACTTGTTGCTGGCGCTGATCGTCGCGTCGCCGCCAGGATTGGGAAACGACGGGTTCTCGATGTTGATTTCCCGCTGGCGGACGCCGTCGACGCGCAACGTCTGCTCGTAAACGTTGGTGCCGAGCCAGTTGTAGAAAATGCCGTAGCTGGTGCGAATCGTCGTGCCGCCATTCTTGCCCGGCGCCCAGGTCAGGCCAAGACGCGGTCCGAAGCCGGTGCGATCGTGAACGTGCGTCTGCAATTCATAGCGCAGGCCGGGACTGAACGTCAGGTTCGGACGCAGGCGCAGGTCGTCCTGCACATAGGCGCCTCCCTCGAGATGCGAATAGACGATCAACGGATCGCCGATGCGCTGCGTGAAGTTGCGGGGCCGGCCGTTCAGGAACGACTCGCCATTCGGAAAGATGAAAGTGCCGAGATAATTCGAGGCGCTGTCGGTGCGATAGTGACGGCCTTCGAGCTCGAGGCCGGCTCGCATCGTGTGGATGCCGCGGATGTAATTCAGGTCCGTCGCCAGCTCGATGTCCTTCTGGTTGACGCCGCCGTCGACCTGCGCTCCGCCCCGGGTGACGCCGTCGAGCACGCGGATCGTCTGCGCTTCGAGCTCGGCAGTGGATTCGCTGCGGAACAGGCGCAACTGCAGCCGGGTGTTCAGGAACATGTTCGTTCCGATCGGTCCCGTCTCCTGCATCCGCAGCTGGTTGCCGCTGGTCTCGCTCGAATACGCGCGCTCGGCAAGATCGAATCCGCCGATGCCGAGATTGCTGCGCGTCGAGTAGTTCTGCGAGTAGCCGACTCGCAGCACATGACTCTTGTTCAGGTTGTAGTCGAACATGCCGTTTGCATTCCAGCCATCATTCGGCCGCCGGCCGAGCAGCGTCGATGTCTTGCCCGCGAGGGTGACGTAGGTCGCAACCGGCGTATCGAATGCCTTGCGCCCGCTGACGAACATCGAGAACGAGCTCTTGTTCGGTTTGATCGCGCCGCCGAGATTGGCGTCGAAGTTCTGCGTCCGCTCCGGCGCCTTGACGTCCACGAACGGGTTGTCGCCGCTGAAGACGCTGTCGCGCACGCGCGTCGAGAAGCCGCCGCGAATCGGGCCGATGCCGGCCTGCGTGATGATGTCGATGCCGTCGTTTTCCGCCGAGTGGTTTTCGGCCGGGAAGGTGTCGCGGACAATGCGCACCGAGCGGATGACGTCGCGCGACGGCAGCGATCCGCCGTTGAAGCCGTCGATGCGCACGCGCGCGGCGCCGCCGGTCATCTCGACGAGCTGCCGCATCATCTCGTTCGGATCGTCCGACAGGTTCTCGATCTCATCGGCGCTGAGCTCGGTCGCCAGCGTGTTGTTCGGATTCGACGCGGCGGCCTGCGGATCCTGTCCGACTTCGACGGTGTCGGTGAAGCCGGTGAGCTCGAGCTCGACGTGCTGCTTGTTGTCGCCCGCGCGCAACCGCACGTCTTCAAGCTCAATCGCATCGAAGCCCGGGAACTCCGCCTTGATCGCGTAGCGGCCCGGCTTGAGGCCGGACACTGTCGCAATGCCGTCATCGGTCGCGGTCACGACCATTGCTTGAGCGGGACGGTCGCGCGGTGTAATTGTGACCGTGGCGCCTGGAAGAATCGCGCCGGTCATGTCGACGATCGTGACGATGGCCCGCGCATCGCGCGGGGTTTGCGCCGCCGCCGTCACCGCAGTGACTGTAAAAAACGCCAGAAAAAGTGACCGCATCAGCTCAGCAGATTAGACACTATCGCGCTCTTACTGGTTGGGATGGTTCGGTGTTTACCAGTGCGGCAAAGACCTTGCAAAACGCCACGCGGGGGTAATAGAACATGAACGTAAGATTCCTTACGGTAGCGTTTGCCGCAGCCGCATCCATGACGGCCTTCGCGCAGGCGCCACAAAGCGCACCCACGCCACAGTCACCGGATCGTCCGAGCCCGCCGGCCATGCAGGTGCCGAATCGCGCGACGCCGGCGAACGCCACGATCACGATCAGCGGCTGCCTCAAGGAGGAGAAGGACGTCCCGGCATTGAAGCCAAGCGCCACGGAAAAAGCCGGCATGGGCGAAGACTACGTCCTCACCGACGTGAAGATGTCGCCGTCGAGCGCGGTGTCAGGCATCGGCATCTCGACCAAGTACGAGATTGAAGGCATCGAAAAAGCAGACTTGAAGAAGCACGTGAACCATCAGATCGAGGTGACGGGCCAGATCGTGCAGCCGCCCGCGAGCGCCTCTGCCGACGACGCGCCCGATTTCAAGGCGACGTCAATGAAAATGCTGTCGGCGACCTGCGGCGCGGCGCAGTAGCGTCAGCGGCTGATCAGGCGAACGCCGAAGACCGGTGTGACTTCGAGGCCGCCCGTGGCCTCGAAGCGCACCGTCAGTTGTTCCTTGTGCCGCATCAACTCGGCGGGAATCACGTATTCCTTGTCGTAAAACCTCGAGACGCTGTTCTGCGATTGCGTCTCCGATGCGATCTTCTCCCCATCGATCAACACATCGAAGCTGCGGGGACGACGCTGGTCGCTGTTGTAGGTGGCGACAAGCGTCACCATGGTTTGCGCCTTGACCGGAAGGTCGTATGAGAACCACCGGATGGCGCGGCGGCCGCTGCGGCCGTCGGTACGAATCACCGAAGTTTCCACGCCTTGCTGATTGAAGGTCTTTTCCGACTCGCGATCGCCAATCGTCACCGACGAGATCGTCGCCGCATCGAGCGCCCGCGCGCGCTCGCGTTCCGCGGCCAGCTCTCGCGCACGCGTCGTCAGCTCGGCGGGCGTCAGGAGGTCCCAGTAGGCCGCGTATGTGCGGCGGTGCATCGAGAAGAACGGCGAGAACTCGACGTCGAGTGGCTCCTGAGTCGAGATCGTGCGGGCGATTCCTGATGCCTGGAACACCCCCGGCTTTCCGGCGACCGGCTTCAGCCATTCCGTGACGGGTCGATCCGTCACGAGCGCCACGGGGTCGGGCGCCAAGGCTCGAACGCCGTCGCCGTCGCCATCGTCGCCGCGCCGCGGCGCGGCGCCCAAATCGCCGGCGAGGACCAGCGGTCCCCACAGCACGGCCGCCTTCTTCGGGTGGTCCTTCAACCGCTCGAGCCTCAACGATTTTGGCAGCGTCAGCGTGATCTCGTCGCCCGGTATCCACGTTCGAGTGATCTCGACATACCCGGACTGCAGCCGTTGTGCGACTTTCTTGTCGTTCACGCGCGCCTCGAAGCCCTCTCCCGCCCACGACGGACGGCGGAGAGCGAGCGTGAACGATTTGGACTCCCGCAGATCGAGCTTCAGCGTCACCGTTTCGACCTCGGGAAACGACGTCTCCATCGTCAACTTGACGCCGGCGGATTCCCATTGCGCGGTCGACGGCGCATAGATGTTCACATACAGCTTGTCGCCGCTCTCGTAGTACAGGCCCAAACCGTGAAGCGCGTGACTTTCCATGCCGGTGCCGACGCAGCAGGTGAAGCTGCGATGCATGTCCGCGTATTCGCGGCGCACGCCTGATCCGACGGGCACCATGTAGCACGTCGCGCCATCGTCGCTGTCCATCGAGCCGAGGATGTGATTGAACAGCGCGCGCTCGTGGAATTCCGCGTAGCGGATGTCGGGCTGCAACGCGAACAGCTTCCGCGTCAGCTTCAGCATGTTGTAGACGTTGCAGGTCTCCGCCGTGCGTCCTTCGGTGATGTTGCCCAGCTTGTCGGGCTCCCGGAAGTATTCGTCCTTGCCGTGGCCGCCCGTTGCGAAGGTGTGGTGATTGACGACGCGATCCCAGAACACGGTCGCCGCAGTCAGATCGTCCTGGTTGCCGGCGTAGGCGTAGCGCGCTGCCGAGCCGACGAGCTTCGGCACTTGCGTGTTGCCATGCAGGCTGCTCAACGGATCGTCGCCGTGCTTGAGGGGATCGAGAACGGCCTTGTGCTCGAACTTGTAGGAGAGGTCGAGCCAGCGCTTGTCGCCGGTATCGGCAAACAGGTCAGCCATCATCTCGTTCATGCCGCCAAACTCGCAGGCGAGCATGCGCTGGATGGTCGCATCGTCCATCGGCGCGAGATACTTCTCGGCCCATCCGGCGAAGTTCACGGCGACCGCGAGCGCGGTCTCGTTGCCGGTGTGACGATACGCATCGCGAAGACCTGCGAACGTCTTGTGGAGCGTGTACCAAGGGGACCAGAGGCCGTTCAGATCGAAATTCGCGGCCTTGATGTTGCCCTTCGAGACTTCGGCGAACGCTTCCTTCACACCTGGCAACGCGCCGGCGAATCCGTCCCCGTTGGCGTCCTGGCAGGCCTTGATTTCAGAGACGAGATAGTCTGCGCGCTGCCTGAAGCGCGCATCGCCGGTTGCCGAGTACATCAAGCTGACGGCGGAGAGGTGATGGCCGGCGATGTGACCGGTGAGCTGACGGCCGTCCGCATCCCAACCGGTGTAGCCCTCCGCCTTCTGGGCCAGGCCCGCGCGTTTGCGATAGAACGCGAGCATGCGATCCGGATCCAGCGAGAGCAGATACGCCGCGTCGAGGTCCTGGGCCTTCTTCAACGGTCCGCCGGTCAGCCGCACCGCCGTCAAGGGCAACGGCCGCGCCGCATCGGCGACCGCGAGCTTGATCTTCTGCGCAAAGCCCGACGACACGAGCCACGCCGAGCCGCCGGCGACCAACTGGAAAAACTGACTTCTCGAGATCTTCATACTCGATCCCCTGGCACTCCAGGCACCTTAGGCACTCCAGGCACCCTAGTCCTGTCCGGACATTTTTTTCCACTGTTGCTCATACGCGTCGACGTTGTCCCTGGTGACGATGTCGACGCCAGAATCGATGATCGCCGCCGGCGGATTCTTTCCTTGCTTGATGTCGCGCAAGAGCCTGACCGACTCGCTGCCCCAGCCGAAGTACTTCTGCCCAAGCAGGACCTGCACTTTTCCTTCACGCAGGATATCGAGCGCCGGACTGATCGTATCGAACGAGATCACTTTCGTTTTCGACGGGTCGACGCTTGCGAGCGCGTTGCGCGTGAACACCGGCCAGCCGCCGACGGAGATCCATGCCGCGAGGTCCGGGTAGCGTCGCGATCCGCTGGCGATGATTTCCGCGCAGCGAATCACATCTTCCTTGATGTCGTAGGTCTCGACGACCTCGATGCCTGGCGCCTTTGCCAGCGCTTCCTTCACGCCGGCCAATCGATTCTGCAGGTTCGCGGCGCCGAGGCTGGTGATCAGCGCCACCTTGCCCTTGCCGTTCAGCAGAGCAATCGCCTGCTCGCCCATGATGCGGCCCGACGCGAGATCGTCGACGCCGTAGAACGCGATTCGCTTCGACGTCGGCGCATCGGAATCCCACGTGGTCACGGGGATGCCGGCATCGATGGCACGGTTGATCGTGTCTTTCAGGAATTCGCCGTTGAGCGACGAGATCGCAATGCCGTCGACGCGCTGCGTGATGTACGACTCGAGGATTTCCTTCTGCTTCAATTGATCCGCCGACGCCGGTGCGTTCCACAACACCTCGACATCGCCGTATTCCTGCGCCGCCCGGTCGGCGCCGATCTTCGCGTAGTTGAAGACGGGAATATCGAGCGCTTTCGGGATAATCGCGAAGCGCAGCTTGCGCGGCGTTGCGGCATCGGTCCTGGGGGGCGGACCTGGGCAGCCGATGGAGCAGCCGGCGGCGCCGGCGCCGCAACCCGCGGCGAACAGCAACGAGACGATGAGGAGGCGCGCGCGATTCACGATTTCGAGCTCCTTCTGAGCAGCAACTGGTCGACGACGACGATGATGATGACGACGACGCCGACGATGAGGCGATCGTAGAACGTGGCGCCGGGAATTTGCGGCAGCGCGTTTCGCAGCACGCCGAAAATCAGCGTGCCGAGCACCGCGCCCATCACCGAGCCGCGGCCGCCGGCCAGGCTCGCCCCGCCGACTACCGCCGAAGCGATGATATCCAACTCGTACCCCGTCGCAAGGTCGGCCTTCCCCTGGCCCTGGACGAGCACGAGGACGACACCGGCGAGGGAGGCGAGGACGCCGCTGATGACATAGACCGACGCCTTGACGCGGCCGATGGCAATCCCGGAAAAGAGCGCCGCGGTTTCGTTGCCCCCGATCGAAAACACCGAGCGGCCCCATTGGAAACGCGTCATCACGACTTGGAAGATCAGCGCCATGGCGAACATCACGATCGGCGCCAGCCAGTCGATCGGCACGCCCAGTGGCCGCCAACCCGCCGGCAGCCGGCTCGAGACGTCGTAGTACTGGCCTTCCGTGATGATGAACGCGATCCCGCGTGTGATGCCCATCATGCCAAGCGTGGCGATGAACGGCGGCAGCTTCGCGTTGACGATCAACAGCGAGGTCAGCAGGCCCGACAGCACGCCGACCGAAAGACCCGCGGCAATGCTCGGCACGAGGGCCCAGTCGTGGGCCACGAAGTGATAGCCGGTGACGACTCCGGAAAGCGCGATCACCGCGCCGGGCGCAAGATCGATACCCCCTGAGATGATCACCACCGCGGCGCCGACTGCGGCGATGCCGTAGATGGACGAATACTTCAGGATGAGCAGCGCGTTCTCGGCGTTGAGGAACGGATGCGCGCGCCCGGCGTCCGGCCAGAGATACCAGGCGAAGAACAGCACTTCCGCGATCAGGATCGCCACGGTGCTCAACTCGCGAACGGCTCGAAGCCGCTTCATGCCGTCACCGCTTCATGCGTCGCCAGATGCATCACCGCTTCCTCGGTGGCGGTGGCGCCGTCCAGCTCGCCTTGCAGCTCGCCCTCCTTCATCACCAGGACGCGATCGGCGAGCGCGAGGACCTCCGGCAGGTCGCTCGAGACGACGAGCACGGCGAGCCCCTCGCTCGCCTGTTGTCGGATCATCTCGTGAATCTCGAACTTCGCGCCGACGTCCACGCCCTTCGTCGGCTCGTCGAGGAGCAACACACGCGGCTTGGTCGCCATCCACTTGGCCACGACCACCTTCTGCTGATTGCCACCGCTCAACGAGTCCGGCAAGGCATCGATGCCGGCAGCCTTGATCCGCCAGTCGCCCAGCATCTTGGCCGCGTCGCGGCGTTCGCCGCCGGTATCGATCAGCACGTTGTCCTGCAGCGTGCCTTTCGGAATCACGAGGTTGTGACGAAGATCGAGGTTGAAGAGCAAGGCCTGTCGATGGCGCTCTTCGGGCACGAGCACGATGCCGGCGCGAGCGGCATCGCGAGGTGATCGAATAGTGTTTGACGCGCCATCGAGCTGAATGTCGCCGGAGTCGGGCTGATGAATGCCGAAGATCGTCTCCAGCAGTTCCGAGCGGCCCGATCCTACCAGACCGAAGATTCCGACGACCTCGCCACTCGCGACGGTCAGACTAATGTTGCGAAAGTGTGGCGATCGCGAGAGGCGGAGCATCGACAAACGATCGTTTGAACGCCTTGCCGAACGACCGTCTGAACGTCCGGCTGACCGATCGTCTGAACGTTTCGGAAGATCTCTTCCGACCATGGCTCTGACGATGGTATTTGTGTCCACTGCGGCGGTCGTGAACGTGTCGACGAAGGCTCCGTCGCGAAGGACGGTGATGCGATCACAGAGCCGGAACACCTCCGGCAATCGATGCGAGACGTACAGGATCGTCGTGCCGTCCTTCTTCAACTCGCGCAGGACATCGAACAGGTGATCGGCTTCCGCGTCGGTCAGCGCCGTCGTCGGCTCGTCGAGCACGAGGATCCGGCAATCGAACGCCAGCGCGCGGGCGACCTGCAGCAACTGGCGCTGGGCGGCGGAGAGCGATTCGGCGAGCGCATCCGGATCGATTCGTAACGCCAGTCGATCGAGCACCAAGTGCGTGCGAGCGCGCATCGCGGCATCATCGAGGAGCCCGAGGCGGCAGATCTCGCGGCCGCAAAAGATGTTGGCCGAGACGCTGAGATTGGGCAGGCACAGCATCTCCTGGTAGACCATGCCGATGCCGTGCTCGATCGCTCCCCGCGGGCTCGAAGACGCGAACCGCTGTCCTTGCCAGCGGATTTCGCCAGCGTCGGCCTTGACCAGCCCGGCGAGGATCTTCAGCAGCGTCGACTTGCCGGCGCCGTTCTCGCCGACGAGCGCATGTGCCTCGCCCTCGGCGACATCGAAACTGACGCCGCGGAGCGCGTTGACGGCGCCGAACGATTTTTCGATGCGCTCGAACTGTAGACTCAAGCAGCCAAATGGTAGCCTAGCAAGGCTTCGCATGAGACATTGGCGCTCCGCCTCGCTAGGTGACAGTATTGCTTGCCCCGCCTCCGGCGGGGCGTCTGGCTGCATATGAAGTCCTGGCTTTGTTTGATCGCCCTGGTCGCCGCGGCGGGATGCAGCGCGCCGCCGTCAACCACGCCATCACCCACCACTCCAGCGGGGCCCGTCGTGAAACGTGAAGCATTCGGCAGCGCCGCCGGCCGGGCGATCGAGCAGCTGACGCTGGCCAACAAGAACGGCGTCGAAGTCCGCGCCATCACCTACGGCGGCATCATCACCTCGATCAAGACCCCCGATCGCGCCGGCGCGATGGGCGATATCGTCCTCGGTTTCGACTCGATCGACGGCTACCTTGGCGGCCATCCGTACTTCGGCGCGATCATCGGCCGCTACGGCAACCGCATTGCAAAAGGCCGCTTCACGATCGACTCGCACCAATACACCCTTGCGACCAACAACGGTCCGAATCACCTGCACGGCGGCATCAAGGGGTTCGACAAGCAGGTCTGGAGCGCGAAGATCCTGCCGCTGACGGCGGGGCAGAGTGGCGTCGCGTTCTCCTACACCAGCGCCGACGGAGAAGAAGGTTATCCAGGTCAGCTCATCGTCGAGGTCACATACACCCTCAACGACAGGAACGAGCTCGTCGTCGACTACCTGGCGCGGACCGACCAAGCGACGCACGTCAACCTGACCCAGCACAGTTATTTCAATCTCGCGGGCGAGGGCGACATCCTCGGGCACGAAATGACGATCAACGCGGATCGATTCACGCCTGTCGATGCGACGCTGATTCCCACCGGTGAGATTGCGACGGTCGAAGGCACACCATTCGACTTCCGCAAGTCCACGGTGATCGGCGCGCGCATCGATGCGCCGCATCCGCAATTGAAAAATGGCACCGGCTACGATCACAATTGGGTGTTGAACAAGAGCGGCGAGGGGCCGCAGCATGCGGCCCGTGTCGTCGAACCCAGGTCGGGACGAACGCTCGACGTGTCGACTACAGAACCTGGCATGCAGTTCTACGCGGGAAATTTCCTCGACGGCAAGCTGATCGGAAAGGGCGGACAGTCGTATGGGCGGCGCAGCGGATTCTGTCTGGAGACGCAGCACTTTCCCGACACGCCGAACCAGTCGAACTTTCCCACGACGCTCGTGAAGCCCGGCCAGGAGTACAAGAGCCGCACCGTCTTTACATTCGGCGCGACCAAGTAGGGCCGGCGAGCCTAGCGTATTCGTATCACGGTCGACACCACCACTTCGGTCGCGTCGTCGCCGATGCTGAGGGCCGTGTCGACTTGCACGAAGTTCTTCAGCGCAAGACCCCAGCCGGCCGTAAAGCCGTAGTGCGTTTGCGGCTGCTGGGTGTTGAAACGAAAATTCAGAATCGGATCGGCGGGGTGCTCGAGGTTGTTGCCGCCGCTCTGGAAGCGGAGCGGATGGTCGGGGTCGGAGAACACCCCGCCGCGAAACGCCATGGTGAATTTGGGGCGATACCATCGAAACTCCGCCCCGACATGCGCTTCGAACACATCGGATATCGAGAAGTTGCACGGCTGTTTACACACGCGCGTCTCCTCATCCTTGATCAGGCCGGCGTCGGGATCCTGGAAGTCGACAATTAGAAAGCGATCAGTGATGCGCTCGGAGTAGTTGATCCTGGATAAATCAGCCAGCACAGTGAATGTCGGCAGCGCGCGCCACGATGTCCCCACTGCCCATCGCGACGGCATCACGTAATCAATGGTGAACCGGTCACCGGTACGGACGACCGATTCGCGCGTTGATGGATCGCCGATCACTCTGGTGCGCAGGAACGAACCGAAGAGGGTCGTGTCGACCTGGAAGGTGGTCCGCTTGTGATACGTGGCACCGACCGACAGCGTCCGAAGCGGCTTGAAGAGCACGCCGACGACCAGGGACTGTGCCGAGTCGGCATCAATCGTATCGGTGCCATTGCGAGGGTTTGATTCGATGATGACGTCCCCACGCACTTCCGGCGACGCGGATCGTGCACGGGTCGAGAGCGACAGCGTGGAGTAGGCCCACGAGCCGCCGATCGACAGGCGGGGATGAACGACGAATGCGCCGCTGATGCCTTGATTCTCGCTCTCGGCGACGATCGTGCCGAAGGCGCCGTCTTCGAAATTACTGTCGCCCCCGGGCAGCGCGCGCTCGGCGAAGCCGAAGCTCTCGCGATAATCCTGCACGGTGTGACGGTAAAACGACGCCGTCAATCGCTTCAGCGGCAGCACGTAGCTCAGAAACGAGGGCGTCGTCACGTATTCACCAAAGGTTTGTGTCGGCGGCGTGCCTCCAGGGATGAATCGCTTGTGCTTGATCTGCGTACCGATGAACTCGACCGAAAACTCCTGTTCGAGCAGGTTCGACATCCCGGCGGGATTGCTTTCAGCGGCGGTCGCGTCGTCGGCCAGGCCCACGAACGTCTTGCCCATGCCGACGGCTCGCGCGCCGGGCGTGACGAAACGAAAATCGAGGTCCTCGTAGATACGCTCGTTGGTCTGCGCCGCCGCGTCCGACGTCACCAGCGCCAGGCAACAGATCGTCACGCCGGCGGCAACGATGCCGGCTCGCGAGGAGTACTGACGCGCCCGCATCATCGGCGCGTCTCGGCGCTGTTCATCGCGTCGATGACCGCAAGGAAGAAGTACGGCTCGAAGTCGATGGCCGACCACAACCCGCGATCCGGCGTGGCCAGGCCGCACGTCGATACCGGCGCGGCCTCGGCGAGAGCGACGAGTCCGTTGTGCGCTTGCGTCAGCTTCTGGCGCCGTTCATCCGGCCGCGATTCATTGACGGCGGCACGCATTGCGGCGATGGCGTCGCGATAGATGCGTTCGTCCGGGTAGCCTGCAAACTGCGCGCGCATGTTCGATTCAC
>Ga0310884_10000192_pt1 | contig 14031 bp, 15 predicted proteins | sample T60D1metaG_FD_203446 | JGI IMG/M metagenome (GOLD analysis project Ga0310884, IMG submission 203446) | Lab incubated soil microbial communities from West Virginia University Organic Research Farm, Morgantown, WV, United States - T60D1 | ecosystem: Environmental > Terrestrial > Soil >...
ATCCGGCGTGTAGACCTCCGACGAACGCGGTGTCGTTCAGATCTCCGGAGTTCGGAAATATCCCGAAAAAGGGCACATCAGGAAGCGGGTCAAACCGCCCGTCGCCCCTCGTCCATAGGGCGCCAACATGACCACCAACATAAAAACCGGTCCAGCTATAGACCGGCGTGATGGGGGCCATGACTGGGGCCTTCCGAGGAAGGTCTGCGGCCGAGGCGACCGACGCGATGCACACAGCACCGACGATGCCGAGCGTGGTACGAAGCATGAGACAGCCCCCGTAATCTACTCCAGCGATCGGCAATATTAGGCCTTACCCCGATGGAGCGGAAGGTATCGGGGCCCCGGATGGCTCTATTCACCTCAATTCGTCAACATGTTGCAGTTCAGCAACTGTCGTGAAGTTTCGGCGTCCTCTTGGCCCGCGATACTGGCAATGCGGTTGGGGCCGCCGGGGCGCAATCAGCGTTTGGGCGTGAACTAATTTGGTCAGACATGTCCGCTTTGGGTCAATTAGCCGACATATGCAGTGCAAAACGGCATGTCCGCTTTACCCCCAATAGCGACCGCAAAAGCGGACATGCCGCAAATGGTCATGTCTGCTTTACCCTCGAAAGCAGACATGTGCAGTGCAACGCGCCATGTCTGCTTTGGGCCAATAGCGGACATCGTGGCAGCTGCGGAAGATTGGAATTAATCGGGCAACCCAGCGAGTCGCAACGCTTCGGAGAACTTCGTCCAGACGCTTTCGTGCTGCATTCGCATCCGCGGCTGCAGGCTGGAAATCGTAAGGTTCGGTTCAATTTTGAGCAATTCCCGGATGGCCTCTCGGGCACGAACTTTCTGGCCCAAACATGCGAGGCTTGCTGCGAGGACACGAAGCGCGACTGCAGAACGTGGGTTTTGTGCCAACGCTTTTTTGTTCCAAAGGACGGCTTCGTCATACTGCCCCGCTATAAAATGAGCCATCCCTATGCCCGTATTTATGAACCACGTTCTTGGGTCACGGGGGCTCAGCCGGTCGGCACGATGAAGGTGCTCTAACGCTTTGACCGGCTCGGCCAAGATAGCCTCAATCCAACCGGTCATTGCCAGCGCGATAGCGGAATTCGGATTGAGTTGCAGCGAACGATACGCGCGCTCCATCGCCAACTGTGCATCCTTCGACAATTGGCGCGCGGCATACGCGGCCATCCAAAGTACATTGCCATCTGTTTTGGCTAATTCGACCGCTCTGTTGGCTAGACGGATGCCCTCTGCCGTCTCTCGCTCGCGATCTTTCAGCCAGTCTTGCTGGCTGCGCTCTGCGTAGCAATAGGCCGCCAAAGCCATGGCTTGCGCGTAGTTAGGATCAATATCGAGCGCCTGCCGGCAATAATTGATTGCCTGCAATAAGCTCTCGTTGGTGAGTTCATATTCCGACTGCTGCGCTCGCAATAGCAGATCGTAAGCATTGAAATCCTTCGCGGGCTTTTTTCTCAGCCTTTCGATTTCTGCAAGCTGGATATTTGGTTCGATTGCCGCAACAACACTCTCTGTAATGCGATCCTGTAGCTTGAATACGTCTTCGATTACACCATCGAAACGATCGGCCCAGATTTGAGCGCCTGACGTCGCATCGATCAATTGCGCTGTAAACCTCAGCAAATCGCCGGACCGACGGACACTTCCTTCGAGGACGTATCGCACGCCGAGCTCACGCCCGATCTGCCGCACATCGATGGTCTTGCCTTTATAGGCAAATGAAGAATTTCGTGCGATGACAAACAAGGACTTGCAGTACGATAGCGACGTCAGGATTTCTTCCGCCATCCCATCAGCGAAATACTCCTGTTCTGGATCACCGCTCAGGTTCTGAAATGGCAATACGGCTAGGGACGGCTTATCCGGCAGAGGTGGTGTCGGAGTTGTTGGGAGGATTGCGTGGTCGCCACTGCTGGAAGAGCTTTCCGCATTGCGGAGTTCACCGACGAAACGAATGCCCTTACGGGCAATGGTGCGGATTAGCCTTTGTTGATCGCCACTGTCTCCGATAGCTTGCCGGGCAGCTGTAATCCGGCTGGTCAGTGTGGACTCCGACACGATTCGGCCATGCCAGACGTGCTCTATTAGATCGTCCTTGCTGACCACCCGCTCCCGATTGCGGATCAAGTATTGCAGAAGATCGAGAACCTGCGGCTCGACATCGACCATTTCTGTCCCACGCCGCAATTCCTGGCGCTCAACGTCAAGCGAGTAGTCAGCAAATTGGTAGATCAAATGGACCCCCTGAAATGGGCCTCAAAGGGCATTCTAAGGGATAAATCGGGGTAAAATCAGCGCTAATTCAGTTAGCACGCAAGGACCGGGCACCGCAGCGGTGACATGGATAGGCCTGCTTCAAGGAGGTCACCATGACCGCGCAAATTCGCATATCGACTTATTTCGTCGCTCCCGCCCGACCCTTTCAATGGCGCAACAAGATCATCACGTTAAGGGCGTTCCGTCAGTGCATTACTGAATGGTGCCGCCGTATCCGCGAACGGAACGAACTCAGAAAACTTAGCGACCGCGATCTGGCTGACTTCATGTGCAGCAAAGCTGATGCTTGCGCCGAAACAAGTAAATGGTTCTGGCAGGCCTAGACTAATGCCCGCTTTGGGTCATTAGCGGACGTATGCAGCGCAAAAAGGCACTTCCGCTTTGCCCCCATTAGCGACCGCGAAAGCGGACTCCTTGCCCCCGAAAGCAGACATGTGCGCTGCGACTACAGATGTCGGCTATAGGCCAGTAGCGCACACCGCGCGACCTATTCGATCAATTCGTCGGCCCGGCCGATAAGCGTGTTGGGGACGTTGAGGCCGAGCGCTTTTGCAGTCTTCATGTTGATGATCATCTCGACTTTCGCGATCTGCTGGACCGGCAGATCGCCCGGCTTCTCCCCCTTAAGTATCCGGGCGGTGTAGACGCCGACCTGACGGGCCGCTTCCGTGAAGCTGCCTCCATAGCTCATCAGGCCGCCGGCCACGGTGAACTCGCGAAACTGGGTAATCGCGGGCACCGCATGGCGGAGCGTCAACGCGCCTAGCTGTTCGCTCCGGCTGATGAACATTGCATCGGGAGCGATCACGAGCGCATCGGCCCGCAATTGGAGGAGGGTTTCGAATACCTTATCGAAGTCGCGCTCGGTGCTGGCATTCAGGATATGGAGCTGCAGCCCGAGGGTTCGGGCAGCCGACTGCAGTTCTCTCGATATGTTCTCAGTCACAAAGGGGCTGGTCGGGTTGACGAGGAGCGCAATAGTATTCGCCGTGGGTATCAGCTCGCGCAGCAGCTCCAGTCGCTTCGGCCCCAGCTCCGTGTTCAAGTTGGTAACGCCCGTGACATTGCCGCCCGGTCGGACAAGGCTGGCGACAAGTCCAGCCGCGACTGGGTCAGTTCCCACCTGGAATACGACGGGAATCGTACTGGTCGCTGCCTTCGCCGCCAGCGTCGCCGGGGTGCCGACAAGCACAGCAATCACGCTCACCTGACGGCGAACTAAATCGGCCGCCAACGCGGGCAATCGATCATTCTGTCCGCCCGCCCAGCGGTATTCGATAGCGACATTTCTGCCCTCGACATAGCCGATGTCGCTCAGGCCTTGGCGAAACGCCTGCAACGCTTTGGCATATAGGTCAGGCGACGCGCTGCCGAGGAACCCAATCACCGCCATCGCCGGCTGCTGCGCGCGCGCACCAAGCGGCCACGTTGCCGCCGCGCCGCCGACAAGCGTGATGAATTCGCGGCGCTTCATTCGCGGACCTCCCGCCAAAGACAGGTAACCGTACCGGCAAAAACTAGCGCACCGGAAGGGGCCATTGATGTCCGCTTTGGGTCACAAGCAGACATATGCGCTGCAATAAGCGATGTCCGCTTTACCCCCAATAGCGACTAGGAAAGCGCCCTCTCTCAAAACCCATGTCTGCTTTACCCCTGAAAGCGGACATGTGCGGTGCACTAGCTGATGTCTGCTAAGGGCCAAAAGCGGACATATTGACATTAGAATTGGATATTGTGTGGGACGTGACTAATTTCCATAATGATTACGGATCGAAACGCGAGATCGGGAAGAACGCCGATGAAACGCATCGCGCCAAAACCAAGGATATTAAATGATACCAAGCCTATATTTAGTTTTTCGCCGCATCGATTAACTGACCGATTGACCCCACTCGAATTGTTATACGGGACCAGTGACCTCGGCATTCCAGAAGTGGAAGTTGCCGATTGGAAACTTGACATTGCAGGGCTCGTCAACAATCCGATTTCGCTTTCTTTCGATGATTTAAAGGGCCTCCCAAAGCGAAGCATAGAAACTGTCTTTATTTGTTCAGGCAACCCACACTTTCCGACTCAACCGTCGCGAAAAGTGGCCAATGTACGGTGGGCTGGCGCAGATTTGGCGCAACTCCTCGAAAAAGCAAAAGTCAACGAGCGCGCGATATACCTGTGGTCGTATGGCTTAGATTTCGGCGAAAAAGAAAATTATGGAGAAATTCCTCATTACGTCAAAGATATGCCTCTCACTCGCCTGCAAGAAGGAGACATACTGATAGCGTATGAACTCAATGGCGAACCTTTGGCAGTGAAAAACGGATTTCCAGCCCGTCTCGTGATCCCAGGCTATTACAGCACTAACAGCACAAAATGGCTTTTCAGGCTGGAGTTGGCGGATCGCCGCGCCGATAGTTACCATACAACTGTTATGTACAACGACCCCAATTTTGATGCAGATCCATCTGGCAAGGTGACAAAACCAGTTTGGGCCGTAGCGCCGCAATGCATATTTGCCTCCCATAAACAAAAAAACGAAATTCTAAATGAACCCACCGAACTTTGGGGATGGGCCTGGTCAAGATGTCCGGTCGACTGGGTTGAGGTAAGCACAGATGGCGGAGCTACATGGGAACGAGCCGAATTGGAGCCTGCCCAGCGGAGGGCATGGCAGAGATTTTCTTACATGTGGACTCCTCCTAAACCCGGCGACTATGACGTTCGCTGCCGCACTCAGGACGTGAACGGTGAAACACAGCCACCGAACAACGCCCGACATTCAATCCAATCGATACTGATCGCGGTAACAAGCTGACCCGATTAATTGAGTTGATTGATATCCGCTTAGGGTTCTTTGCGGCCTAGCTGATCGAGGTCGCCCCTCGTTTGTCCGCTTTGGGTCATAAGCGGACATATGCAGTGCAGCAGGTCATGTCCGCTTTGCCCCTGAAAACAACCGAAATAGCGGACATCGTAGGTTTCCGATCAGGGGCAAAGCAGAAGTGCTCTGCCCCTGAAAGGTTCAAAGTTCAAACGTCGACCTGCTCCGCTATTGTAAGAGCATCATCCACATCGATGCCCAGATACCGGATGGTGCTCTCTATCTTGGTGTGGCCGAGCAGAAGCTGCACGGCTCGCAGATTCCCGGTGCGGCGGTAGATGAGCGTCGCTTTAGTTCGCCGCAATGAGTGAGTACCGTACAGGTGCGGGTCCAGCCCAATACCGATCAGCCAATCTGATACAAGCCGCCCATACTGACGAGGTGTCATGCTTCGCCCAGATCTTCGACTTGTGAAAAGGAACTCACCAGGCTTCTTACGAGAGGACTTGAGGTAGGCGTCTATGGCCTGACGTGTGTGCTCGGTCAGTTCAAATCGAACAGGCCGTCCGGTCTTTCTCTGACGCACCGTTGCTCGATCAACTGCGTACCCGTTAGGGGCGACGTCTTCCACCTTAATTGCGACTACGTCGCAGCCACGCAGCTTACTGTCGATGGCAAGATTGAACATTGCTAGATCGCGTTTAGTCCGCTTATTTTGGAGCAAGCTGCGAATTGCCCAGACATGCTTTTGCCTGAGCGGCGGCTTAGCTCCAATTAACTTGCCCTTGTTCCACGGGACATCGGTGGGTGTGGATACCGTCAAGATCGCTTGTCCTTGCATGGTCAAACTCCTCTGTTGCTAACCAGAGGACCATGGCGCCCTGCGCTGCGATGTCGGCTTTTTCGGTCGAAATCGGGAGCAAAGCGGACATAACGATTGCATTGCAAAATGTCCGCTTGTGACCCAAAGCGGACATGCCGTGTGCAGCGCAAAAATTTGCCAATTGCCAAGTGGCTATTGTCGTTTCGCCGTTGACCGCGTGACCAGTTATTTGGTCCCCTTTCGATTAGGACAAGACCTACAGGGAGGAAACCATGTTACGCATACGTTATCTGCTGCTACCTGTCGCCGCTTTCGCGATGGTTCTAATCGGGGGCGCGCCGTCGCGGGCCGAAACGATCATCGACGAATGGCAAAACGTCAAAGCGCCGCCTGCTCCTAAGCTTGAATCTGTTACGCTCGATCCGAAGACGACCGCGCTCCTGGTCATCGATATCATCAAGCAGACTTGCAACATGCAAAGGCGGCCCCGCTGCGTCGCCATGCTTCCCAAAGTTCAGAAGCTCTTGACAGAGGCGCGCGCTAAAGGCGTCTTCGTGATCTACGCCTTGTTCCCCAGCCCGAACCCGGCGACGTTCCCCAATCCGAAAATCAGCGATTACGTTCCAGAGCTTGCGGCAAAGGGCGACGAACCCGTTGTGACGGCGTTTGTCAACAAGTTCGAGCTCGCGGGCAAAGATACCGGCCTGGAAAAAATACTGAAGGACAAGGGGATCAAGAACCTCGTTACGGTTGGCGTGACGTCGCACAATGGCGAGCTCTTCACGTCCGTCGAGGCGGCAATGCGCGGCTATAACGTGGTCGTGCCGGTGGACGGAATGGCGGGCAACAACGCCTATGAAGATCAGCTTGCGGCTTACACTCTAACGAGTTCGATTGTTTACAAGGTCAAACTTACCAGCGTTGACATGCTTAAGTTCGAGTAAGTGCAAACCTAAACTGACTTCGGAGAGACCGCCGCGAGGGCGGTCTTTCTTTTTACTGCGGTGCATGCGTGCTTTGAGCAAATTCTAGCGGCGCCGTATTTGATCCTTGTGGCTTAAGACGTCACTGTTTTGGCTCGTGAAAAGCCGAGACCCAACGCGCCAGTCGATCTTGGGATGCGGAACCTGGGCAGAACCAATAACCCACTCGTCTGCGCTGCTCACCAGCCAGTTAACTGCCCAAAGTCGGCGATCAACAGGCGAACGTACGTACGCGAAATTGCTCTGCCCATCTAAGTGGTTGGACGCCTTTTCACCCAGCGCCATAAGACTATGAATGTTAGCGAGGGCGCATGACCCGCCGCCCTGCTGTCCATCTAATGTTTCAAGAATCCATTTGTCATCTGCCGTGTACAACAGGGTCCAAGCAATTATTTGTGTTTCCAAAACATGATGTTCGATAACACTAAGAAAATGTCTTGAAAAATTCCAGCTGATCACGCTCAACGTCCGGCCACCGATTTTGCTTCCCACTCTGAAAGCGTCCGTGACGGCAAAAGTGTCTTTGCCCGGCAATGTCAGCAGTGCGTGTTGCTCGAACGCAGCGGTTTGGATCATCTGCATGACGCCCCCCGCGCCAAGCCAATGTCCCGGACAGCGTACGATGGTCGGCCGTACGTTCTGTGACGTAGTTCACAGAACATGTCGGTTTTACGGAATATTTACGCGTTGCCTGACTTCGCGCTTTCAAACTCGTTGCTTCCACCATCAATTGACAAGGTGACCGAGTGATCGGGTTCCGCTTTTGGCCCTTAGCCGACATTCCTAATTGCACTGCACATGTCCGCTTTCAAGGGCAAAGCGTACATAGCATCATACGGTATTCGTTTCGTCACCCATTCAGGGAGATTTTGATGCCGACGTACATCATGCTTGTGAACTTCACTGATCAAGGGCTTAAGGGCGTTAAGGAGGTTCCGAACAGGCAGGACAAATCGCGTGAAATAGCTAAACAATTTGGCGTTGAAAGAAAGACTGTCTGGATGACCTTTGGCCCCTACGACTTTGTTCACCTTTACGAAGCGCCCAACGATGAAGCTATGGCGAAGTTTGTGATGACGCTCGCTTCCTTTGGCAATATTCGCACGACGTTGATGAGAGCGTGGGACGAGTCAGAACATCTTCCGCTCATACGAGAGCTGTCCTGACGAGCTGTTATGTCCGCTATTGGCCCTTAGCGGACATTGTTAGTTGCGCCGCACACGTCCGCTTTCGGGGGTAAAGCAGACATGAGTTATTGCAGCGCATATGTCTGCTTATGACCCAAAGCGGACATGGCCTCTTACGGCTATTTCACAATCTGCTATCTTACAATCAGAGATGGCGTCGTACCCGGGGGTAGGACGTGCGGCGGCGAGAATTCATCAAAGCTATTGCTGGCTCGGCAGTCGTGTGGCCGCTCGCGGCGCGCGCGCAAACGCCGGAACGCCTCCGGCTTATCGGCATGCTTACCACCAGCAATGACCCAGAGATGAAGGCATTCGAGCAGGAACTCGAAAAGCGTGGATGGTCCGAGGGCCGCAGTATCCATATTGAACGTCGGCATGCGCCAGCGGGCGCTCAAGCGCAAACGCTCGCCAAAGAATTAGTCGCAATGCAGCCCGAGGTAATTTTTGCGATGTCACGACCGGCTACCGCCGCGTTGCAAAAGGAAACCAGCACAACACCAATCGTGTTCACCTACGTCATAGATCCGATCGGTGCGGGCTTCATCGCAAGTCTGGCACGTCCGGGTGGGAACATCACCGGTCTCATGGCTTACGATCCAAGCGCGGTCGGCAAATGGCTCAGCATGCTCAAAGAGATCGCACCGCAAACCGCACGCGTGGGGCTTCTGGGCAACCCGAAAACTGCCGCCTATTACGACTACTTACTGGGCGCCGCCCAGGCGGTAGCGCCGTCACTGAGCATTGAAGCGTTCCCCAGCCGGATCGAGAATGATGCGGCTGATATCGAGCGCGCGATTACGGCGATCGCCAGCACGCCAAATAACGCCATACTTGTATTACCGGAAGCCACCACCGTCGTGCATCAGAAGCTCATCAGTACGCTCGCGGCTCGCAACCGCTTACCGGCAGTTTACAGTTTTAAATTTATGGTCGGTGAGGGCGCTCTCATGTCCTACGGTATTGTCTCTGCTGACCATTATCGGCAGGCGGCGTTTTACGTCGACCGGATTCTCCGTGGTGCCAAGCCGGCCGAACTGCCGGTACAGGCGCCGACGAAATACGAGACTGCTCTCAATCTCAAAACGGCAAAAGCTTTAGGGTTGACCCCGCCCGCCGGCCTGATTGTCGCCGCCGACGAGGTGATCGAATGAGATGATGTCCGCTTTTGGCACTTAGCGGACATGCCTGGTTCGACCTGATAGGATGCCTTGTCATTGAGCCTCGGGGGGAGGCAATGCGACGGCGCCAATTCATCACGCTACTCGGCAGCGCAATGTCGTCGTCGCTTACGTGGCCGTTCGCCGTGAGCGCGCAGCAGGCCGAGCGGATGCGGCGTATTGGCGTGGTTATGGGGGCCGCCGAGAGCGATCCGATGGCGCAACGTAACGTCGCGGCCCTACGGAAGGAACTCCAGAAGCTTGGTTGGGAGGAAGGGCGCAATATCCGCATTGATGCTCGCTTTGCCCTCGCGGATGCCGGTCGAGTACGTGCGGCCCTCAAGGAGTTGATGAGCTTCACACCGGATATTTTGGTCTCCAGCACCAACCTGGTAACGACGGTTCTTCAGGCGGAAGTCCGCACCATACCGATTGTTTTTATATCCGTCGGCGATCCGGTCGGTTCCGGTTATGTCAGCAACGAGGCGCGCCCCACCGGCAACCTCACGGGGTTTGCCAATTGGGAGATGTCGATGGGCGGAAAATGGGTAGAGCTGCTCAAGGAGGTGGCGCCCCGGGTCGAGCGCGTGGGGTTCATGCTGCATCCCGAGGCGGCCCCCAACATTGGGCTCCTCAAATTCGCTGAAGCCGCGGCCCCCGCGCTCAAGGTCAAGCTGGTGGCACTCGCTGTACATGACGCCGACGAGATCGAGCGGGCTATGACGGCGTTCGCTGCCGACGGCAATGGTGGCTTTGTTGTCGCTCCGCACGCTGTCACGCTTGTCAATCGCGATCTCATCGTCGCACTGGCCGCGCGCATGCGCTTACCAGCACTCTATCCGGCTGATCAATTTGCTAAATCGGGCGGACTGATTTCGTATAGCTTTGATCGTCCGAACCAGTTCCGGCAGGGAGCTGGATATGTCGACCGAATACTGCGCGGTGCTAAGCCCGCTGACCTACCGGTGCAGTACCCGACGAAGTATGAATTGGTCATCAATCTGAAGACGGCCAAGGCGCTCGGCCTTGAAATTCCGATGCACCTCCAGCAGAGCGCCGATGAGATAATTGAATAATGTTGGCATGTCCGCTATTGGCCCGTAGCAGACATGAGCCATTGCACTGCACAAGTCTGCTTTCGAGGGCAGAGCAGACATGACCATTGGTACATGTCTGCTTTCGCGGTCGCTATTGGGGGTAAAGCGGACATCGCTTTTTGCGGCGCATATGTCGGCTTGTGACCCAAAGCGGACATGAGCTTGTGCGCCACACATGTCCGCTGCTGATCCAGAACGGACGGATGCATTCTCAGTTCATTGGCTCAATCTCTTGACGCCTTCGGCGGCCAGCGCAGCTCCACACGGGCAGCCCGAGGTTCATAAGAGGCTCCCCTATCTGCTAGAACTTGATCATGTCGAACGTGGTCAGGGTGACCTTCGGCCCGATCCCGCCGGTGCCGTTGGCCAAGAGCCACGCCGACGCCTGATCGAAATAGAGGTCCTCCGACGACATGCCGTCCGCCGGCACGATCACATTGAAGCCACGGAGCGCGGCCGCGCTGCCGGTGTAGAGAACTGCGCCGTAGGACGCCACACCGACCGGAATCACGGTGGTGATACCCTTGTCCTTGAGCATCTTCTGAAGGCCGGTATCTTTGTCGGCGATCATGAATTTGTCCACCCAGGCCGAAATCACCGGCTCGCCCGGCTTCGGCGCGACCGCCGGCAGTACATCCTCAACCTTTGCGATCGGGAGGCTGGTGTGGACCACCATCATTTCCTTTTCGCGCGCCAATGCCAGGAATTTGGCGATGGCTGGAACGGATGCGACGCAGCGCGGCCGGCGCTGTTCGTTGCAGCCCTGCTTGATGAGGTCCATTACCAGCAGAGCGGTCGTCTTCGGATCGACCGTGACCTCCTTCAGCGGCGGCGGCGCGGGCGCCTTCACGCTCGCCCACTCGTTGATGATATTGGCGGCCTGGGCCGGCAGCGCCAGTGCCGCCAGAACTGCGGCGGCCGTCAACAGCTTGCATTTCATGATGTCCTCCCTGGTTCGCCCTTATTGCAACGGTATGGACTTAGACCAGTTTGCAATGTCCCGAAAGACTAGCGTCTGTGAACCGATGGCACTCGGGAATATGCGCGCCAACAACTTTCGTGCGTTATTGGCCCTTAGCAGGCATCCCCTAGTGCAATGCACATGTCCGCTTTCGGGGGTAAAGCAGACATGACCTTTTGCGGGAATTCGTTTTCGCGGTCGCTATTCGGGGTAAAGCGGACATTGCGTCGCGCACAGATTTTTAATGTCGATTTTATCCCTTCAAGCCGGACTGCGGTGTGACACTCCCGCGTTGAGTTCGAAATCGCACGCTCGTTAGTGGGGGCATTACTGGCTTACTCAGAGCGGTCGCAGGAGGGCAGACAAATGCGCTTTGTGCTGTTGTTCCTAGCTCTATTGATCGCTTCGCCTGCACACGCAAGATGGAAGCCGCAGTACGCGTCATCGCCTTACGCAGCCTGGTATGAAAGCCAGCGGGGCTGTGGCGGCGGTAAGTGCTGCAACAAGGCCGATGCGGAAGCCTATTACGGGAACTGGAGCTTCAACGCGGACGGTTCGGTGACATTAGATAACGGCGCAAAGATCGCCTCCTGTAGCGTACTCCGCGGCCCTAATCCTACCGGTCACGCAGTGTGGTGGCACAACGGTCCAGTAAGCTTCTGTTTCGCGCCTGGCAGCGATTTTTAATGTTTGCCGCTTCGCTATGCTGATCAAGTGCTAACGGCGACGCTCGATGATGTGACCGAGATATGAGGTCATGTCCGTCTTAGCTCCAAAAGCTATGTTGATCGCGTCCTCAAAGGCGAGAAGGCAGCCGACCTTCCGGTACAGGCGGCGACCAAGTACGAAATGGCGATCAACCTCAAGACCGCAAAAGCAATCGACCTCACAATTCCGCAATCCGTCCTCGGCCGCGCCGACGAGGTGATCGAATAGTTCGCAATGTCCGCTTTTGGCCCAAAACGGACATGGTCTGGTGCACCGCACATGTCCGCTTTCGGGGCTAGAGCGGACATGCGTCCCTGTCGCAAAAGCCGATTAGGCGTGGGCAATGCTGGGTCGGCTTGCGACATGCTCGTGCCAGGATTTCAGATTGCTAAGTTCGGTCGGGATTTCGATTTTGGAGATAGCCGCGTAGATGAGGCCTGCAAACCCCGTAATGTCGGCCATTGTAAACCGGTCACCAGCAAGAAATGGTTGCCTCGCTAGAACCTGATCGAGATAGCGCATGCCGGCGACCGCTCGCTCACGATTTTTTTCGCCCCATTCGCGGTTCTGGTAGACCTCGATCTTCGGCCCCAGCCCTGGCGTCGCATGGTGGAAATATGTCGCAGCTGCATCGAGCAAACCCGTTTCGGCTCGGCGCTGCATCATGTGAATGACGGCGCGATCCTTGGCACTTTTTCCGGTCAGCACCGGCTCACCCACCAAATTGTCGACATACTCGGTGATGGCCGTGCATTCGCTAATGCACGTTCCATCCTCGAGCTCGAGCACGGGAACGGTCGCATACGGGTTTTTCTTGGCAAACGTGGGAAGCCTGTGTTCGCCGCCAGGGACGTCAATCGAAATGAACTCCACCCTGTCTGAAAGTCCTTTTTCGGCGAGCGCAATACGGACACGCGTCGGATTTGGGAAGCCTTTGTAGTCGTAGATCTTCAGCATTTTGAAAAACCTTAGTTTCGTTGAAGTTGCGGTGATCACGATTTGCAGGGTGCCGCTACGGGTTGCCCGGTTAGCATTGAGTTGGATCAGGCGTTGCGTCCGGCCGTCACGCCGCCGTCCACCGGGAGAATGACGCCTGTAATCCAGCCGGATAGTGCGTCATCTGCCAGAAAGAGGAACGCCGAAGTGATGTCATGCGGCTGCCCGTTTCGCCCTAGCGGATGAAAACTGTTGAACGAAGCAAGTTGCTCCGGCGTTCCCACGGAGTCGAAAAGCGGGGTTTCGACTACGGCGGGCGCGATCGCATTGACGCGGATCTTGTCAGCGGCAAGTTCGATGGCGAGCTCGCGCGTCAGCGAATGAATGCCGCCTTTTGCCATCGAGGGTACGCTGGAAGGCGTGGCGCCGATGCCCTGAAGCGCCCAAATCGATCCAACGCTAATGACCGCACCTCCGCCTCGTTTTTTCATTTCGGCGACTGCGCGCTGAGTGACCATGAAATAGCCGCCCATGAGGTTGAAATATTCGCGCAAGTCATCCCGGGTTACCTGCGGGAACGGCTTTATCGCAAACACGCCCGCATTATTGAAAAGCACATCTACCCCGCCGAACCTGTCGGACGCCGTTTTCACGAGACGCACGCCGATTTCGGGATCACCGATGTCGCCTGCGACATAAGCGACATTTTTGCCGGTCGGATCGACGCTCGATGCGACCTCGGCCAGCTTGTCCTCGCGCCGTCCGTTAAGAACGACACTGGCGCCCGCCGCGCGAGACGCCTTTGCTGCGTCGGCACCCATTCCTGTGCCGCCACCGGTGATGACGACAACTTTACCCTTGAGACTCATTTTGCACTCCAGCTTGCTGATGAAAGTTACCCCCCATGGTGAAAGCCACACGAACTTAGGAGGTCAGTAAATGCGTGCCGTGCGTCAGCGCCGCACCCGCGCGCAGGGCGGTCGCAACGAAGACTGTTTCGCTGAGTTCGATTTCAGTCGCGCCAGCGTCAAGCGCTGCCTTGCGATGGATCTCGATGCAGTAG
>Ga0310884_10000195_pt1 | contig 14008 bp, 15 predicted proteins | sample T60D1metaG_FD_203446 | JGI IMG/M metagenome (GOLD analysis project Ga0310884, IMG submission 203446) | Lab incubated soil microbial communities from West Virginia University Organic Research Farm, Morgantown, WV, United States - T60D1 | ecosystem: Environmental > Terrestrial > Soil >...
ACGTATCGAAAATGGATCGACGCGGTGAAGGCCGGCAGAAACTATGTGTCGGACGGCAAGAGTCACCTGATCGACTTCTCGGTCAACGGCGTCGAGGCGGGCACCAGCGACAGTGAGATTCGACTCGACCGGCCGGGCCGTGTGAAGGTGACACTGAAGGCGGCGGCGAATCTCGATGTCACGCCAAACGACGTGATTCGAAATACGCCATACGATGCCAATCCCTACTGGGATCTGGAACGGGCGAGGGTCGGTGCACGACGCGAGGTGCCGGTCGAGATCGTCGTCAACGGCACCGTGGTGGCGATGCAGCCACTCGTCGCGGATGGCACCGTGCGAGATTTGACATTTGAGATCCCGGTCGAGGCGAGCAGCTGGATCACCGCGCGGATTCTGCCGTCATCGCATACCAATCCCGTCTTTGCTCTCGTCGGCGGCAAGCCCATCCGGGCTTCGCGCGAAAGCCTGCGGTGGTGCATCACCGCGGTCAACCAGTGCTGGAGCCAGAAAGCTCCGAAGATCCGCGACAATGAGATCGACGCGGCGCGGCGGGCGTACGACCACGCGCGTCAGGTCTATCAGGATCGATTGGCGGAACTGGAAAAGATATCCAGCGGTCAATAATTACGAATGCCCCACAGGTTCCGAGCGGCACTCGCCCTTTCGTGCGCGCTGGCGTGCGCGGTTTCGGTGAGAGGCGCGCCGCAAGCGGCACGACCGGCGGCGATGATCGATTTCGAGCGGCAGATCGAACCGATCATCAAAGAGCGGTGCCTCGAGTGCCACAGCCAGGACAAGCGAAAGGGCGGCCTCTCCCTGGCGACCTACGCCGACGCGCTCGACGGCGGGCGTAACGGCCCAGCGATCAGGCCAGGAAACGCCGCGCGAAGCATTCTCATCCATCGGGTGACCGGCGCGGTCGAACCGCAGATGCCGAAGGATGAGGACCCGCTCACGCCTCGCGAGGTTGCGCTGATCCGGTTGTGGATCAATCAGGGGGCGAGGCGCACGCCGACCTCTGCGCGCGCTCCCCAGCCGTGGGAAGCGCCGCTGGCGTTGACCAAGCCGGTCCTGCCAGCGGCAGTCTGGCCGGACTGGAACGCGCCTCTCGATCGATTGGTGGCGGCGTATCTGGCGACCGGCAAGGTCGCGCGACCCACGCCCGTGTCTGACGCGACTTTCGCGCGGCGCGTGTACCTCGACGTCTGGGGTCTCTTGCCGACGCCGGACGAGCTGCAGCATTTCCTCGACGACACGTCACCGGAGAAACGTACCGCTCTGGTTGCCGCACTGCTCAGCGACACCGAGAAGTACGCGGAGCACTGGATGTCGTTCTGGAACGACCTCCTGCGCAACGAGGATGGGGTGACGTACTTTTCGGAAACCGCCGGACGCAAGAGCATCAGCGACTGGTTGTACGCCTCGCTGAAGAGCAACATGCCGTACGATCAATTTGTGCGAAAGCTGCTCAATCCGAAGGATCCCGGCGATCCCGATGGATTTCTCGTTGGCGTCAATTGGCGTGGCGAAACCAGCGCGGCCGTCACGCCGTGGATGCAGGCGGCCCAGAACACCGCGCAGATCTTCGCCGGCATCAATCTCAAGTGCAACGCGTGTCACGACAGCTTCGTGAGCAAGTGGAAGCTGAAGGATGCATATTCGCTCGCCGCGTACTTTGCGCCCGAACCGCGTCTCCAGATGTATCGCTGCGACGTTGCGCTGAACCGCTTCGCCGAACCGGGCTTCCTGTTCCCCGAGATCACGCGTGCCCCCGCATCGTCGTCGTTGAACGATCGACGGGCGGCGGCAGCGGACATTTTCACCGATCGGCGCATGGGCCGGATGCCGCGCACGGTGGTCAATCGCGTCTGGACGCGACTGTTTGGCCGCGGTCTCGTGGCCAATCCCGACGAAATGGACGGCGTGCCATGGAGTTCAGCCGTGCTGGACTGGCTCGCGAGTGATTTCGTCGATCGCGGCTACGACGTGAAGCACCTGATTCAGACGATCCTGACGTCGCGCGCGTATGCGCTGCCTGCCGTGTCGAGACCTGGTGAGCCGGCGACACGCGGCTACGTCTTCGCCGGGCCGGAAGTCCGGCGGCTGACGGCCGAGGAGTTTGCCGACGCGATTGGGGCGATCACCGGCGAGTGGAACACCTATACGCCTCGTGCGCCGACGTCGTCATCGCCGTCCGCGACTCGTCCGGCTCCGGAGCGTCCACCATCCATGCCGTCGACGTCAGGTGTTTACGGTCGCGAATGGCGAGTGGCCTCGAGCAGCTTGACCCGCGCGCTCAGCCGACCGACGCGCGATCAAGTGACGTCGGTGCGCGCGGCGCACGCATCGACGCTGCAGTCGCTGGAACTGGTCAACGGCGAGTTACTGACGCAGTCGCTCTCCCGCGCGGCGCGACGGATGCTGGACGAATTACCCCCCGAGCCGCTCAGCCTCTACAACCGAACCGTTGCCGGACGATATGCGGCCGCGTCGGCCTTCGAAGTGGATGTGTCGAACGCCACGCGACTCTGGCTCGTTGTGCAGGAGAACGGATCGAACGCGCCGGAACTGATCCAGCCGGCCTGGGCGCAGGCGGAATTCACCGGTCCGTCGGCGACGACCGCGTTGTCGTCGTTGACGCCGATTGAGGGAAGCGGCATCCGATCTGGTTCCGGTCCGATTCGTGTGCCTACATCGAATGGCGAAGGCGTCCGCGTGAAGAATCCGTCGGTTCTGGTGTACGACATCGCTGGCCGAGGGTTCAAAACGCTGCGCGGGTTCATCGGCATCGAGAATCCGCAAAGCGAGATCGGATCGACGTTGAATCCGCAAATCAGGTTCTTCGTGTTCGATCGTGCGCCGAACATGGAGCGGCTACTGCCGCCGGCTGCGGGCAGGCCGTTGCCGCCGCCTCCACAACTGACCACCGTGACCGCAGTAGTCGACCGCGTGTTCCGTCATGCGCTTGGTCGGCTGCCCACGGCAGAGGAGCGGCGAGTTGCAGAAGCCACATTGCGCGATCCATCCGGCAGTGCGCGTCCGTTTGCGCCAGGGCTTGCGGATCTGCTGTGGGCGATACTGATGAAGCCGGAGTTTCAGCTGATCTACTGACTTTTGGGCTGGCGGTCCTTATGACCAAGGAAGAACAATTCATCTACCGTCGCGTGTCGCGCCGTGGATTCATGGGCGCGACGGCTGCAGGTACGCTGTCGGCGCTCGTCGGGCGCGCGCCGACGCTCGTGCGCCAGGCACCGCGGAAGCCGGCGACGGCCGACGCGATGATCGTGCTGTGGATGGCTGGCGGAATGGCGCAGACCGAGACGTTCGATCCGAAGCGCTACACGCCGTTTGCACCCGGAGTGCGCGTCGAGCAGGTGCTCAGCACCTTCCCGACCATCGACACGGCCGTCGATCACATCAAGTTCACCCAGGGGCTCGAGCAGATTGGCAGGGTGATCGATCGTGGCACGATCATTCGTACCTTCAACGCCGCGGACCTGGGCTTCATTCTGCATTCGCGCCATCAGTATCACTGGCACACAGGTTATATTCCGCCCCAGCCGATGGCGATGCCGCACATCGGCGCGGTCGTCTCGAGAACCCTCGGGCCGAAGAATCCAGACGTGCCCCCGTTCATCGCGATCGGCCAGACGGTCGAGGGTGCTGGCGAGATCGGCACACTCAAGGCCTTCCATACGGCCGGCTTCCTCGGGTCAGACCATGGGCCATTTCTGATCGTCGATCCGCAGGATGCGGCATCAGCAGTCCGGCCGCCAAAGGAACTAACCGAGGCGCGATTCCGCAGCCGGCGCGAGTTGTTCGAATCACTGCTTGCCCAGGAGCCGGTCTACCAATATGGTGGCGACTTCCAACGTGAGTCGCTGCTGAAGTCGCTCGATGCCGCCGACCGCCTGCTGAAATCACCCTCAGCAAAAGCGTTCGATCTCTCGCTCGAGCCGAAACCAAGCTTCGACGCATACAACACAGGTCGGTTCGGGCAGGGATGTCTCCTGGCGCGGCGGCTGATTGAAGCTGGCGCCCGCTACGTCGAAGTGACATCGGAATACATTCCGTTCGTCTACTGGGACAGCCACGAGAACGGTCACGAGCGTGCGACCGCGATGAAGAAACTGATCGACGCGCCGGTCGCGCAACTGATTCGCGATCTCGAGGAGCGCGGCCTGCTCGATCGCACACTGGTCGTGCTCGCGAGCGAGTTCGGGCGCGACGCGCTGACGGAGGGGAAGGTCGGCAAGGAAGTCAAGGATCAGGCGATCAACATTCCCGATGTCATCAGCGAGCCCAGACATTACGGCATGCACCGGCATTTCACCGCGGCCGGATCGATTCTCATGTTCGGTGGCGGTATCAAGAAAGGGTTCGTCTACGGCAAGACCGCCGACGAGCGGCCCTGCACGACGATTGAGAATCCCGTCATCATGGAAGACTTGCATGCGACGATGTACCACGCACTGGGCATCCCGCCGGATACGTCGTACGTGTTCGAGCGGCGGCCGATCTATGTGACGAGGGACGGCAAGGGAGAGCCGATCCTGGATCTATTCACCTAACACCGTTTCTCTCGTTTGAGTGGACTATGAAAAGTACACGACGCGAATTTCTGGCGGCGGCTGCGGCGGCGCCGGTCCTTTCTCCAATCCTCCTGGGCGTCCAGGACAAGGCCGGCACCAAGGCGCCCGTGCTCGGAAGCGGCGCCTACACCTACGAAGCGATTCACGACTGGGGCGAACTGCCACCGCGGATCAAGTGGGGCAACACGCACGGTGTGGTCGAAGACTCGCAGGGCAACATCTATGTGCACCACACCGTCCATGCCACGAGCGACAGCGCCGACACGATAGTGGTGCTCGATCCGCGCGGCAAATTCGTGCGCTCATGGGGTAGCGACTTCCGCGGTGTCGCGCACGGGCTGCATATTCGCAAGGAAGGTCGCGACGAGTTTCTCTACCTGACCGTCAACGCGGCCAATGCGAAGATGACGCCGCAGCCGGCGCTCCAGGCGGTGCTGGTGAAAACGACACTCAAGGGCGAGATCGTCTGGAAGATTGCCGGGCCGCCCGATGTTGATGCCTACAAGCCAGGTCCCGACGGTGCGGCCAAGCGATACAACCCAACCAACGTCGCGATCGCGCCGAATGGCGACCTCTACGTCGGCGACGGGTATGGCTCGTACTTCGTCAATCAGTACAACAGCAAAGGGGACTACATCCGAACGTTCGGGGGAAACGGCTCAGAGGCCGGGCAACTCAAAGAACCGCACGGCATCTGGGTCGACACGCGCAGTTCGACGCCGATTCTCGTGGTCGCCGACCGGCGAAACAATCGGTTGCAGCGTTTCACGCTCGCCGGCGCGCACATCGATTTCGTTCCGGGCTTTCGTCTGCCGTGTCATTTCGACCAACACCAGGGAGTTGTGGTTATCCCGGATTTGCACGGGCGTGTCACCCTGATCGATCAACAGAACAACATCATCGAGCACCTCGGCGACTCAAACGACCCGAACTGGAACAATCCACTGCGCACGCAGCCGCGAACCGCTTTCATTCCTGGCCAGTTCATCTGTCCACACGGGGCGTGCTTCGATCACACGGGAAACATCTTTGTCGTGGAGTGGGTCGAGGTTGGACGAGTCACCAAGCTACGAAAGGTCTAGGCGGGATCTCAGACCCCGGCGCCACGCATCGTCATCGCGAGCAACACGACCATGATGGCGAAAATCAGCGCCACGTACAGCAGCGCGATCGTCGTGGCTTTCCAGGCGATCTGCCCGCGTGTGCCGCCAAATACACGGCGCAGCGCGACGTAGTGATACGGAACGATCGTCAGAGGGAACAATCCCCCTATCACCTCGCCGACCCGGCCGGTGAACCCCAGCGCGAGTCGTGTGGCGAGCATCAAAAACACAAACGCATGAAAGTGGATCGCGTAATAGAGGTGTGGCACATAGTAGGGCTGTGCGCGCCGGAACAACGCCCACGTCAGCAGCCCAAACACGGGCATCAGCACGAACATGGCGCGCGGCGTGTTGTGCGCCATTTCGTCGCGCAGATGCTCCAGTCGCGCCAGCGTCGCCCGCTGCGTGGCCTCGCGTTCCGCCGAATCCTGGATGTCGTTCTTCGTCAGTTGAATGTTGATGAACGGCGAACGGCTCCAGGCGGCTAGAGCAAAGAACAGCAGGCTGCACACCAGATACAAGCGAATTGGTGCGATGTAGCGTGCGCGGCGCCCGCGGAAGAACTCTGCGGTGAGTTCCCCTGGCTTGAACAGAAGCAGTTTCAGCGTTTGAACGATCTTGCTGTTGTCGACGTGCGCGAATTCGTGAAAGGCTTCATGAAGCAGTTCACGGACGGTGACTTCTGAATGCGACGCCTTCTGGCCGCAGCCGTGGCAGTATCGGCCGTGCAGCGGCACGCCGCAGTTGCGGCACGCGGTCATTCAGATCTTCCCGCCCTTGATCAGTTCGCCACGCCGCAGCTTTCGATAGAGTTCCAGCGCGTCCTTGATAATCACCAGCGCATCGTTGGCACCCAGCATGTCCTGGATCATCACCTGTTTGTGCTCGAGCACCTTGTAGTCGGCGAAGAATCGCTGCACCTGCCGTAATAGATGTGGCGGCAGTTGCGACTGATCGGTGTATTCCGAGTACGACGGATCGCGAACGCTGACGGCGACGATCTTGTCGTCGATGCCCTTCTCATCCCGCATGCGCATGACGCCGATGGCACGCGCTTCGACGATCGTTAACGGGTAGACCGGCTCCTGGCCGAGCACCAACACGTCGAGCGGGTCGCCGTCGTCGCAGAAGGTCCTCGGGATGAACCCGTAGTCGGCAGGGTAGTAGACGGCACTGTAGAGCACGCGATCGAGGCGCAGTAGCCCCGTTTCCTTGTCAAGTTCGTACTTGTTGGTGCTCCCTTTCGGAATCTCGATGACAACCGGGAATGCCGTCGCGATCAGGGAATCGTCGATATAGCTGTCGTGCCAGGGATGCATAGGGTCGGAGAATTATAGGCCACGGATCCGAGATCCGTTGTCCGGGTCCGTTGACCGGGATCCGGGATCCGATCCGTGTTCTGTCGGCCCGCGCTATTCCGTGGTCGGCAAGGTGAACGAGAAAGTGCTCCCCGTTCCCGGCGCGCTGTCGACCCAGATCCTGCCCCCGTGTGCCTCGACAATCGCTCTCGAGATATACAGGCCAAGACCGAGCCCGCGCGGGTGAGACCCGGTCGCTTGCTGGAACCGGTGAAAAATTCGATCGAGGTCGTGAGCCGGGATGCCGGTGCCGGTGTCGGTCACGTCGATACGGACCGCATGAATCTGCGGCACCGCCCGCAGCACGATTTCTCCGCCGCGCGCCGTGAACTGCAGCGCGTTTCGCAGGAGGTTCGACAGCACCTGCGTCATGCGATCGCGATCGAGTGTGGCGTGGATTGGTGACGCCGGCACTTCGAGCCAGAGCGTGACCCCGTGGCTCCGAGCCAGCTCGTCGAACTGCGCGGCCGTTTCTTTGAGCACGTCGACAACGTCCGCCGTTCGAGGAGAAAGACGGAATTGCCCGTGCTCGAATCGGGTCGCATCGAGGAGGTCGGAAAGCATCCGTTCCATCTGATCGGCAGCCCGCTGAACACGTCCGATCGCGCGTTCAAGGTCTGGTGCCCTGTCAGTCAATCGATCGGCAATCATTGCGGCGTTGACAATGACGACGCTCAGCGGCGTTCGCAGATCGTGGCTCACAATGGCGAGGAACTGGTCGCGGGTGACGACCATGCTCCGGGCCAGCTCGTGCCCTTCCTCTTCTTGATGAAGCCGCGTGAACGTCCGTTCGATGGCCAGGTCGGTGTCGGCGCGTTCGCGTTCAAGGTTGCGGTCAGTTCTTCGCCGCTCCGCCTCGAGCAGGCGATGCCATTGTCGCCGCTCTTCGGTCAGCGTCTCGTCGGTGGTCTGGCGTTCGTCGCGGAGCACGTCGTCGAGTCGCGCCCGTTCTTCGCGCAGCGATTCATCTGCATCGATGCGTTCCTGGGCCAGATTGGCGGCGACCTCGCCGAGGTTTCCGGCCACGTCGGCCAATTGTTCTGCGACGACTGGGGCGCCATCATCATTGCTCGGCACTCGTCCCGGAGTCGATGACACCTCATCATCGGGCGTAACCTCGTCAAGCCTGCGCGCGACCTCGTGAAGCGTCTGAACCGCGCTCGCCTCGCCGACGTCATGCAGCGTGTGAGCGGCGCGGGCGAGGCCGTCGGCGGCCTCGGAGAGCTGAGCAGCGGCCTCGGCCAGTGTCTTCGCCAGCTCCGGCGCGCTGTCCGACTCGCCAATGTCTGACGCGTGCACGTCTGATTCGGCTCGGACCGTAGCGAGTTTTGCGTCAGCCTCGTCAGCGACGGCGGTTGCGGTCAGCTGGTCCGCCTGCTCTCGTTCCGACCTCAGCGTTCGATCGGTGGCGTCGCGATCCTGATCCAACACCTCTGCAACGTGCTCTGAATCCCACTCGTGGCGTGACATGAACTGAAAAATTGCAAACGCTAGACCGTTTTCCCCCGAACGGCCCGCGAGTTGCACGGATCGTCGTGGAACTCGAAGAAGGAGGATCATCAGATGGCCGAACGCACATCTGCGACCGACTGGAATACAGAGGATGCCTATTGGAGGAATTCGTATCGAACACGTCCGTATGCAGGTTCGAACGATTACTCGTACTACCAACCCGGATACCGCTACGGATATGAGTCTGCGAACAAGTATCAGGGTCGCGACTGGTCAGACGTCGAGCCTGAGCTGCAGCGCAACTGGGATACCTATGAGTATCGCGGTCAGTCGACGTGGGAAAGCATGAAAGCGGCAATTCGCGACGCGTGGGATCGAGTAACGGGACATCACCCGGTCAGCTCGCGGTAGGCGGATGCCGAGGCGCCTGCGACGTCGCAGGCGCCTCGGCAGTTTCTCTTTGTTCCTCGCTAACTATTTCTTCACTCGCGTCGCGATCACCGATCCATCCGCCTGCCTCAGACCTTTGACGGTGACCTTGTCGCCACTTTTCAACGTTGAGCACGCGCCCCCCTCGAACACCGTCGAGCTATTGGTGAGGACGGAGAATCCATTCACGGCGAAGCTCAAGGACGGGCAGGAGCCCTTCAATCCGCCGAGCGAACCTTCGATTTCGAACTCACCACCCGGGGCGTCGTCGTCGATGTCGATGCGTCGCGCATCGATGGATCCGTTCGACTGACGAACACCAATGACGTGCAGCGTTTGTCCGGTCTTCAACGCATCGAGCGTCTGAACGTCGCCACGGCGCTTGACGATTGTCTCGGCGCTCGTCCGCACCGACGTTCCACCAACAGTCAGGGTGAGAACTGGCTTCGCACCGCCGATCGCCGTCAGGGTTCCGTGAATAGAGGCTGAGTCGTCCTGGCCATCATCGTCGTCGTTTTCATCATCGTCGGCGTCGTTGACGTGGAGGCGTTCGGCGTAGATGTAGCCGTCACGCTGCTGACCCTTGACCTCAACCCGCACGCCGTCCTTCAACATGGAGAATGTCGAGTTTCCAAAGAACACCGTGAGGTCGTCTCCTTTGATCTGCCGGCTTCCAATCTTGAACTGGAACGTCGTGGCCGTGCCTGAGAAGGAATCGATCGCGCCATTTACTTCCACAGGAATCCACGTATTCGTGTTCTGGATACGAATCAGTGAGGCCACGATTTCCGAGCCTGTGGCGTTACCTTCCACATGCACGCGCATGCCGATCAAAAGATCGCTGAACGATTTGGCTGCCCCGCCTTGTTCAAAGCGCGTCGAGGAATCAGTCTTCACGATCTTGCCCGCGACCGCCAACGTGTTTGCAGCTGTCGTTGGGGGCAAAGACTCGACCCGCCCTTCAAGCTGTTGCGAGGACGAGGTGCTGCGAATCTCGGAATCAACCGAGACCGCGGTTCCGGCGACACTGAGGACGAGCGAGACACTTTCGGCTGGCCGTAGCTGTGCGAGTGGCACACTGGAGTCGACGCCAGCACCGCTGAACTTCAGTGTGACATCGCCCGGCGGCACGCCGTTCAATGTGAACCGATCGGCGGCATCGACACTCGCTGAAATATTCGTTCCGACGACGGTGACGACCAGTCCAGTCATCGCGGCGCCTGTGCTTGCCGCAAGCTGCGGTGAACCGACACGAACGGTTCCGCTGATGGTTGCGGTGGTCGCGCCACTCCCGCCCGTCGACGGGCTGGTGGGGGATGTGGACGCACCTCCGCATGCCGCGGCCGTCAGCGCCACGATCAGCAACACATGAATACAAAAGAATTTCCGCATAAGGACTCCGGGCAATTCGCAGGGCCCTGCCGAGCCCAGCAATATGAATGCCTGCCGCCCCAAAAAACTCAAGTTATTGCAGACTCGTGAGTTAAGTCGATAGCGAGCAAGGAACTTGTCGGCGGGGGCGGCAGATTCCTGAAGAATTTACGCGCCCTGTCTGTGTCGCAGCGTTTCACGAATGGCGTCGCTGGCCTTGACCGAATCAGCATCTTCCTTCGGAGCGACGGCTCCCGCGGAAAGCAACGCTTCAACTGTTCCCCCATAGTCACCGCGATCTCGGTTCCAGCCGTGGAGTGACCCGTGGCAGGCCCACCCAAGCGGGGTCATATTGAAGTCACGGTCGCGGATCTCGAGTGGTGATCCGTATGTCAGCATTTCGCGCACCAGGTCGGCGTTGCCGTGCCATGAGGCGAAGTGCAGCGCGGTTGCGCCATGTTTTCCAACCGCGTTGACCGGCCATCCGGCCGACATAAACAGGCGCGCCGCGTTCCCGCTGTTGGTTTCGGCCGCGTCGACCAGTTTTCTCAGCAGTCGCGCGTCCATGTGCTCGCGATCAATCCCTCGTGCCCGCAGCAATGCGCGAAGAAGCTCGTCATCCTCGACGTCGCACGCCGCTGCCACTGCCAGGTCGTGAGGAGAGCGGTCGATGAGCAGTCGAAACACATCGTCGTGCCCAAATGCTCGCGCCACAGCGTAGGCACTCGTGTTCTGTCCAAGCGTCCAGATGTAGATGGTGCCGCCCGCGCGCGGATTGGACATGGGGAAATCGTCAGCCGAGACGGTGATCGCGACTGATTGCGGATTCGCATCGAGGTGCTTTCTGGCCAAATCGAGATCGCCGAGCGCACATGCCATCAGCAGATCGGTAGCGCTGCCGCGCTCGACGAGATAACGAGCGACCTCTTGGCGTTCGCGTATTGCATACTGCGCCGCGGTCGACTCGTGATCGACATCGCGCGCATTTACATCGGCGCCGGCATTGAGCAGCAGTTCCGCGATCTCTACATCCGCCGCCACGTGCAATGGCGTCTGGCCATCTCCGCCGCGGGCACGGACGCGCGAAGGGTCTTCCGAAATGAGTTTTCGGATGGTGTCAGTTCGTCCGAGCCGCGACGCGGCGTAGATGTCGACCTGTGCTCCGCGCTCGATCAGAAAGTCCGCGAGCCCGTGATCGTCGTCAAGGACACCGAATCCGCCAGCCCACCAGTGACTGCGCTGATTGATGTTCGCCCCGTGCGCCAGCAGTAGCTCGATCATCGGTTTGCTGCGACGCCCGACGGCGGTGAGGAGCACGGTGCTATCGAAGGAAAGACCCGGTAGTGGGTCGTCGAGCCGGGCACGTAGCTCGGGATGCTGCCTCAGGCATTCACTCGCGGCGGCGAGATCATCGGATTTGACGGCCGCAACGAGCGTCTCAGACGGATCCACGAATCCAGGTTCTACAAGGTTCTGCAAGGTTCTGCAAGGTTCTGCCGGGTTGATCCGGTAGAACCCGATAGAACCTCGTAGAACCTTCGTAAAAGCTACTTGATGATCCGCAGGTTCGACGGTGCCGTGGGTGGATTCGGTGCAGTGCCAGCCGCCTGGCTCACCCCAACGATGACGCCACCGACGCTGAACACTGCCGAGCGCGAGATCGTACCGGTGTTGGCTGCAATCGTATACGTCGCGGTGCCCGACCCCGTGCCGCCGCCCGTGACCGTTGCCCATGTCTGGTTCGACGATACGGTCCATGAGCAGTTCGATGCCGTTGTGACGGTGATCGTACCCGAGGCTCCAGTTGGCGCCGCCGTGATCAGCGACGGTGTCACTGTGAACGCGCAGGTCGAGCTCGGTTCAGTGATCGTGAACGACCGTCCGGCAATCGTCAGCGTCGCCGTTCTCGAGAGCGTGCCGCTATTTGCCGATGCGCTGTATCCGACGGTCCCGGATCCAGTTCCGCTCGCGCCGCTGGTGATTGTCACCCAGGTCCCTCCGCCCGATGCCGTCCAGCTGCAGTTCGACGATGTGGTCACCGTCACCGTACCGGTGCCGCCGGAAGCGGGCAACGTCGTGCTGGTCGGTGAGATCGTGAACGTGCACGGCGCCGCCGCTTGCGTCACGGTGAACGTTCGTCCCGCGATCGTCATCGTCCCGGTGCGCGATGTCGTGTCCGGGTTTGCCGCAACACTGTAGTTCACGGAGCCGCCACCGCTGCCGCTTGCGCCAGACGTGATTGTGATCCACGGATCGTTTGCCACGGCGGTCCAGTCACAGCCGGTACCCGAGCTCACCGTGACAGTTCCGGTTGTGGCCGCCGGGCTCGCGAGGTTCGACGAGGCCGGCGCAATCGTGAACGTGCAGGGCGCACCCGCCTGGGTGACCGTGAATGTCTGGCCCGCGATCGTCAGCGTGCCAGTGCGCGACGCTGCTGACGTATTCGCACCGACACTGTAGGTCACCGTGCCATTGCCGGTTCCGTTCGCGCCGGCGGTGACCGACAGCCACGCGGCGTTCGTCGTCGCCGTCCACGTGCAGCCGGCGGTCGCCGTCACGCTAACAGTGCCCGTGGTCGCTACTGATGACGTGAGATCCGACGACACCGGTGAGATCGAGAAGGAGCATGGCGCGCCCGCCTGATTCACGGTGAACGTCTGACCCGCGATCGTCACGGTTCCGGTGCGCGACGCAGTACTCGGGTTGGCAGCAACGTCATACGAGACGGTGCCATTGCCGCTACCGCTTGCCCCGCCAGTCAACGTGATCCAGGTCGCATTGCTGGTTGCCGTCCACGCGCAGCCCGCACCGGCGGTGACGGTTACGGTACCGCTCGTCGCCACTGACGTGCTCAGCAAGGCCGACGACGGAAGAATCGTGAACGAGCACGGCGCACCCGGTTGCGTGACCGTGAAGGTCTGTCCAGCAACCGTCAGCGTTCCGGTCCGCGACGCAGTGCTTGTGTTCTGCGTCACGTTATAGGTCACGCTGCCGTTGCCGGTTCCGCTTGCACCTGCGCCGATCGTGATCCACGCATCGTTGCTCGTCGACGTCCAATTGCAGCCTGCACTCGCGGTCACCGTGATCGAACCGCTCGCGGCAAGCGACGACGGAAGGTTGTTCGAGGTCGGTGAAATCGTGAACGTGCACGAGATTCCCGACTGCGTGACAGTGAATGTCTGTCCGGCAATCGTCATCGTTCCGGTGCGCGAGCCGGTGCCAGTATTGGCGGTGACGCTGTAGCTGACGGGACCGTTACCGCTGCCGCTCGCGCCGGCGGTGATGGTGATCCACGTGGCATTGCTCGTCGCCGTCCAGTTGCAGCCCGAGGCCGACGTGACATCGACCGTGCCGGTCGTCGCCGCTGACGACGTCAGCGTCGACGAGGTCGGCAGGATCGTAAACGAGCAGGGTGCGCCAGCCTGCGTGACGCTGAACGTTTGTCCGCCGATCGTCATCGTGCCGCTGCGTGAACTCGTGCCGGTGTTCGCAGCGACGCTGTAGCTGACCGTGCCGTTGCCGCTGCCGCTCGCGCCTGCGCTGACGGTGATCCACGTCGCGTTGCTCGCTGCCGTCCAATTACAGCCCGCTGCCGCTGTGACAGTAACCGTTCCCGTTGTTGCGACAGACGACGTCAGGTTCGACGATGTCGGGGCGATGGTGAACGTGCACGGCGCGCCGGCCTGCGTAACCGTGAAGGTCT
>Ga0310884_10000196_pt1 | contig 13975 bp, 11 predicted proteins | sample T60D1metaG_FD_203446 | JGI IMG/M metagenome (GOLD analysis project Ga0310884, IMG submission 203446) | Lab incubated soil microbial communities from West Virginia University Organic Research Farm, Morgantown, WV, United States - T60D1 | ecosystem: Environmental > Terrestrial > Soil >...
ACATCGCCTTCCACGTGCACGGAGTCGCCGACGGCCAGGCTGCCGAGCGTCGTGTGGCGCAGGGTGTACTCAATCAACGACAGCTGCACCACCTCCGCGGCGGGAATCGCGTTCACCGTCAGGCTCACGCCGTCCACGGTGATGGAGCCGTGTGGCACCAGCAGCTCGCCGATCTCCCGCGGCACCGCGACATCGACGAGCACCGCATCGTCGAATCGCTCCACGCGACGAACGGTTCCGAGCCCATCCACGTGCCCCTGCACGATGTGGCCACCCAGCCGATCCGACGCCCGCATGGCGCGCTCGAGGTTCACGCGTTTCCCCACACTCCATCCACCGATGGTGGTGCGGCCCAGTGTCGTTACGACAGCGGCCACCGTAAAACGGCCATCGCCGCAGTCGCGGACGGTCAGACAGGCCCCATTGACCGCCACGCTCTCACCGTCCACGAGATCGGCATACCGCGACCGGATCACGAACTCGCGTCCGGCAGATGTCTCGGAAACGCGGTCGATCGTGCCGATATCGTCGACAAGCCCGGTGAACATCAGATCGAATGGAGAGCGTACACAGTCATGAGATCGTCGTCCAGTTCGGTGCGCCGGACGATCGGGTACCGGCGGGCACCAGGCGCCGCCATGGTCGGAGCGCTCTCGAAGCCCGGAAGCGCTCCTGCCCCGAGCAGCACCGGTGCCTGAAAGATAATCAGCCGATCCACGAGGTTGGCGCCGAGGAGCGCGCCAGTGATCCCTGCACCACCCTCGACGAGCAGCGAGCGGATACCGCGCTGCCGGAGCGCCCGCAGCGCTTCCTCCAGCGACGTCGCCGCCACCACCTCCACGCCGAGGGCGAGGAGACGGCGGGCGTGCTGGAGATCGACGGACTCCGCGACGACGATGGTCGGCACGTCCGATGCCGTGCGGGCGACCGCACTCGTGATGGGCAGCTGGCCGCGGCGTGTGAAGACGACGCGCGCAGGCGCCACCCGAGGCGGCGGCGCGTCGCGTACCGTCAGCTCGGGATTGTCGGCTCGGACCGTTCCGAGCCCTACGGCGATCGCATCGGTGCCCGCGCGCAGCTTGTGCACTTCGCGCCGTGCCTTCTTGCCGGTAAGCCATGCCGGCCCGCGCGACGCATCAGCGATGGCGCCATCGATCGACAGGGCGAGCTTCACGCTCACCCAAGGGCGATCAGAAACGACCGCGTGGAAGAACGGCGCATTGAGCTCGCGCGCCGCGGCCGCTTCAACATCGAACGCGACGTTGATCCCCGCGGCTCGAAGGCGCTCGGCGCCTCCGGAGGCAGGTGGTGACGGATCGCGGGTTGCGGCAACGACCCGGGCAACGCCTGCGGCGATCAGCGCATCGACGCAGGGAGGCGTCTTCCCGAAATGCGCACAGGGCTCGAGCGACACGTACACGGTCGCCCCACGGGCCCGATCGCCGGCCGCCCGCAGCGCGTCGACTTCGGCGTGCGCCGCGCCGTAGCGTGTGTGGTACCCCTCTCCGACGACGACGTCGTCCTTCACGACGACGGCGCCGACCATCGGGTTCGGCGCCGTCTGACCCCAACCTTTCTTTGCGAGCGTGAGCGCGCGTCGCATGAACGTGACGTCGCGCTCATCGGCACGCTGTGCTGCAATGCTCATACGAAATTGGGGTCAGACTCGAATTTCATCATTCGAGTGCGTGACGGTTGCAACCAAACGATGAAAATCGAGTCTGACCCCAATTTCCAATTTCCTAGTTCCCGATGCGAAAGCCAACCGACGCGTACGTGACCGGATCATCGGCACGCTTGCCGGAGAACGTGTTGTATGTATCGATGGTGCCGCCCGACACGCGGCCGACCTCGACCGCGAACTTGATGAACGGAAAGTTCAGCGACGCGTCGGCGAACATGTTCATTCGCGAGACCTTCTGGGAGAAGCCGTAGGGGCCACCGTCGATGGTGACACCGGCTTCGTTCACCTCGACGCTGCCCGCGGCGCGCGAGTCGTAGTCATCCTTGCCGCCGCCGACCGCCAGCCCGAAGAACCCGACCGACTTGCCGACCACCGCACGCCACGCCGTCGTCTTGACGCTGATGTCGTTCACCGCGATGCGGTCGTCACCGGACGACGCCACAATGCTGGTCGTCGGAAGATCGCGCCGCAGATATGTCACCGACACGGACGGCGTCGCGAACGACTCCTGCAGCAGGCCGAGTCGCGCGCCGAAGCCGAGCTTGAGCGAACCATCCGGCAGCGACACGGCAACGTTGCTGCGCGACAGCCCCGGGACGTACGTCGCGCTCATGAGCCCGTCGAGCGCCAGAGCGTGCGTCACGCCAAGCGGAACGCCGCCGAACAGGCCCACCGCGCCTTCCACGGTCGGGAGCCCCACGACCTGATTGTCGACGCCATAGTCGGTGGGGACGGCGCCGGTGATGGCGGCGTCGACGTTCGCCACCTTGGGCACCCGTCCCTGAACGGCGTTGCCGCGCACGCCGATCGAGAAGCGGCCGATCCCGCCTAACGCGCCACCGGTGCCGAGCGTCGCGTTGCCGCCGACGAGGCCGATGCCGAGCTGCGGGGTCATGAAGGAGAACATGTCGACGGCCTTCTGACAGGCGTCCTGGGTCGCGCGATCCTGCAGCGCCACGCCCGGGCAGCGCGGATCAATTCCCTGCGCCGCCATCGTCCATGGGGTGGTCACGGCAAGGCCGGCGAACGTCAGGGCGACGCACGCGCTGCTGCGACCGTTACGGGAGAGCTTCATGCCGGTGAATCCTCAGCTGAGAGTGACACGCCCGCTGCCGGGCTGCACTCGCCCGAGCCGCCAAGCGTTCACGCCCGCCGCGGCAGCGTTCGCAACCACGGCGTCGGCACCGCTCGCCGAGGTGACGACGATCATGCCGACGCCCATGTTGAACGCGCGGAACATCTCGTCGCGCGGGACTGCCCCCGCGCGCTCGAGGACCCGGAAGGCGTTAGGCACCTCCCACGTCGACGTCTCGACGACGGCGTCGACGGAATCCGGCAGCGCACGGTTGAGGTTCCCCGGAATGCCGCCACCGGTGATATGCGCCATGGCGTGGACGTGATCGTCCGCACCATCGAGCACCGGCGTCAGCGCTGCGAGATAGGACTGGTGGACGCGCAGTAAGACGTCGGCCACCGAGCCATCCTCGCCGGGGAAACGGTCGTGCGGACCGAGGCGCAACCGCTCCGCCACGATCCGTCGTGCCAGCGAGTAGCCGTTCGTATGCAACCCCGAGCTCGCCAGCCCGACCAACACGTCTCCGCTGCGCACGCGCTCGGAACCGAGCACACGCGCTTCCTCCACACATCCGACGATGAAGCCCGCCAGATCGTAATCCGGCGGTGTGTACAGTCCTGGCATTTCGGCAGTCTCACCGCCGATCAGGGCACAGGCGTTCTCGCGGCAGCCCGCGGCGACGCCACTGACGACGCCCTCGACGACCGCCGGCTCGAGCTTCCCGAACGCCACGTAGTCCAGGAAGAACAGTGGGCGCGCGCCCTGGACGAGAATGTCGTTCGTGCAATGGTTGACGAGATCGTGTCCGACGGTGTCGTGCCGCTCGGCCTCGATCGCGACCTTGATCTTCGTGCCGACGCCGTCGGCGCTCGCGACGAGGAGCGGGCTCGTTAGGCCCGCCGGCATCCGGAACATGCCGCCGAAGCCGCCGAAGGCTCCGCGCATCCCGGCCGTGCGTGTCGACTCGACGAGCCGCTGGAGACGACCCTTCGCGTCGTCCGCCGCCTCGATGTCGACGCCGGCGCTGCGATAGTCGAGCGCGCCCGAATTCTCGCCGCGGTCGGACCCGCTCACTCCGGCAGTTCCTCTTCGAACGCGACGAGCCGGCGGAACTCCACGAGGCGGTCACGGATGTCGGACGTGCGGATCTCCATCAGACGCTGAATGGAGAAGCGCTCGACGGCGAACGACCCCATGGTGGACCCGTAGACCACGGCGCGGCGCAGGTTGTCATCGTCCACGCGGCCGGTGCGGGCGAGGTAGCCCATGAAGCCTCCGGCGAACGAGTCGCCGGCGCCGGTCGGGTCGAACACGTCCTCGAGCGGGTACGCGGGAGCAAAGAACACCGACCGCTCGGTGAACATGAACGCACCATGCTCGCCCTTCTTGATGATCACGTGCCGCGGGCCGCGCTTCATGATCCAGCGCGCCGCCTTCACGAGATTCGATTCCTCGGTGAGCTGTCGCGCTTCCCCATCGTTCAACGTGATGAGGTCCACGCGCTCGAGCAGCGCCAGGAGGTCGGGCCGGCGGCTCTCGATCCAGAAGTTCATCGTATCGCAGGCGACGAGCGTCGGCTTCTCGACCTGATTGAGCACGTCGAGCTGGAGACGCGGGTCGATGTTCGCGAGGAAGACGAACGGGGCGCGGCGGAACTGTTCGGGAATCTTCGGACGAAAGTGCGAGAAGACGCCGAGACGCGTCTCGAGCGTCTCGGCGGAGTTGAGATCGTGACGGTAGCGTCCGCGCCACCGGAACGACTCGCCCTCCGATCGCTCGAGCCCCGCGAGGTCGACGCCACGTTTGGCGAGTGGCTTCAAGTCGTCGACCGGATAGTCGCTGCCGACGACCCCGACGAGCTGCACAGGCGAAAAGTGGCTCGCGGCGGCCGAGAAGAACGTGCCCGAACCGCCGAGGACGTCCTCGGCCTTGCCGAACGGGGTTTCGACGGAGTCCAGCGCGACAGAGCCTACGACAAGGACAGTCATGGAGAGACGGAGAGTGGGATCGGGAAACCGCTCGTCGTCACATGCGCTCCGGCGCCGAGATGCCGAGGATGCCTAACGCATTCCGCAGCACGATCTGGGTCGCGCGGGCGAGCACGAGCCGGGCCGTGCGGAGCGGCTCCGGCTGATCGAGGACGTGGCGCTCGTGGTACCACTTGTGCGCCAGGCCCGCGGTCTCGAGGAGATACGACGCGACGCGATGCGGCTCGAGCGCCTCCGCCGCGCCGGTCACGAGTGGCGGGAGGTCCACGAGCTGCTTGGCCAACTCGCGCTCCTCAGGCGTATCGAGCACCGCGAGATCCACCGTGCCCGCGTCGATCGCCTCCGCATCGATGCCGCCCTGACGGAAGATGCCGCACATCCGCGCGTGCGCCATCTGGATGCGGTAAATGGGATTCTCGTCGGACTGCGTGCGCGCGAGATCGACGTCGAACCGCAGCTGCGATTCGGGCTTGAGCATGAGGTAGAAGTAGCGCACGGCGTCGCGACCGACCCAATCCACGAGATCGCGCACCGTCACGATGTCGCCCGCGCGCTTCGAGAACTTCACCTCCTGCCCCTCGCGCATGACCGTCACCATCTGATGCAGCGCATACTCGGGGTACCCCGTCGGAATGCCCATTCCTAACGCCTGCAGCCCGGCGCGCACGCGCGTCACGGTGCTGTGGTGGTCGGCTCCCTGGACGTTGATGGCACGGCGAAACCCTCGCCCCCACTTATCCACGTGGTACGCGACGTCCGGCAGGAAATACGTGTACTCCCCGCCACGGTCGGCGCTGCGCCGCATGACACGATCCTTGTCATCGCCGAACTCGGTCGTGCGCAGGAACAACGCTCCGTCCTGCTCGAACGTGTGCCCGGACGCGACGAGCATGTCCACGGTTTTCTCGACCTTGCCGTCGGTGTACAGCGAGCTCTCGAGGAAGTACTTGTCGAACTTGACCCCGAACGCCTGGAGGTCGAGGTCCTGCTCCTTTCGGAGCTCCGCCACGGCGAACCGTCGCACCGCGTCGTCATCGTGCCCATCCGGGTCCTCCGGATGCGCCTCGACGTATTTCGCGGCGATCTCGCGAATGTACTCGCCGTGGTAACCGCCCTCGGGAATCGCGGCCGCGCCCGTTCGCCGCTCCGCGAGCCGCGCCTGTACGCTCCGTGTGAGGTTCGCGATCTGGGCGCCCGCGTCGTTGTAGTAGAACTCGCGCGAGACCTTCCAGCCGGTGGCCTCCAGGAGGCTGGCGATGGCGTCGCCTAACGCCGCCTGCCGGCCGTGGCCGACGTGCAGCGGCCCGGTCGGGTTTGCGGACACGAACTCGATGTTCACGGCGCGACCCTGGCCGACGTTCGAGTGGCCGTACTGCGCGTCCGCAGCGAGGATGTCGCGCAGCCCGCCAGCCACCGTGCCCGAATCGAGCCGGAAGTTGATGAACCCCGGCCCGGCCACGTACGCCTCGCTGACGGTCGCGCGGTGCAGATCCATCCGCCCGATGAGATCGGTGGCGATCTCCTGCGGCTTCCGCCGCAGCGGCTTCGCCAGCGTCATGGCCAGATTCGTCGTCCACTCGCCGAAGGCCGGGTCGCGCGGACGCTCGAGCACCGGCGCGACGGAGTCGGGTGCACCGAGCTCGCGGGCTGCGCGGGTCAGCTCGTCACGGATGAGCTCAGGCGCACTCATTTCGAGTCGCCCTCCGAGGATTTCGCGGACGACGACTTCGTCTCGGAGCCCTTTCTCGCCTCGGACTTGGCCGAGCTCGCGCTCCCGCCGTCCGTCTTGGCGTTCGCAGCACCGGCGTCACCCTTCGCGGAGTCAGGTGTTGCGGTGGGCTTGGCGTCGGAGCCCGAATCGCCTTTCGAATCGCCCTTCGAATCGCCCTTCAAATCGCCCTTCGACTCGCCACCCGAGCTCGCGCCGTCGGCCCCACGGTTCCGATGCGCGTTTTTCCCGTAATCCGTAAGGTAGAAACCGCTTCCCTTGAAGACGAGACCGGCTCCCGCTGACATACGACGATTCGCGACGGCCCCACACTGGGGACATGCGAGCTCGGCGGTCGCATCGCTGATCTTGCGATAGAAATGCTCGAAATCGTGCCCGTTCGGGCAGCGATAGTCGTAAGTTGGCATTGATACGAAACTTAGGGAGCGCGGGCGGAGCCGAAACATAGTGGGCCCCTGGGACGCACTCAAGCGGGGCGATACTCTCCCCACTCCGCGCGAAACGCGTCCGATATCTCGCCAACGGTCGCGCGAGCACGCACCGCGTCGACGATCAGCGGCATCATGGGCTGACGCGACGTCGGCGATCCCGCCGCATACGCCGGCGCAGCACGGCGCAGGGCGGCCAGGGCCGGTTCCGCACGACTCGCGTCGCGACGCGACCGCACCTCCCGCACACGCGCAACCTGTTCGCGCTCGAGCGTGGAGAAGTCAGGCGCAGGAATCGACGGCGGCGGCTCATCGTTCGAAAAACGGTTCACGCCGACAATGACGGTTTCGCCGGCCTCGACGCGAAGCTGATGCGCGTACGCGCTCCGCCCGATCTCCTCCTGGAAGAATCCTTCTGCGATCGCGCGCGCGGCGCCACCGAGGTCATCGACCTTTTCGAGCAGCTCCATGGCGCGCTGCTCCACCTCCGTCGTCAGCGCCTCGACGTAGTAACTGCCGGCGAGCGGATCGACCGTGTTCGCAACGCCAGTTTCGTACGCGATGACCTGCTGCGTCCGGAGCGCGAGCGTCGCCGCGTCCGCGGTCGGCAGCGCGAGCGCCTCATCGTACCCGTTGGTGTGCAGCGACTGGGTGCCGCCTAACGTCGCGGCCAGCGTCTGCACCGCCACGCGCACGACGTTGTTCAGCGGCTGCTGCGCCGTGAGCGTCACGCCGCCCGTCTGTGTGTGAAAACGCATCCGGCAACTGGCGTCGTTCGCGCCGAAGCGCTCCCGCATCAACCGAGCATACATGCGCCGGGCCGCGCGAAACTTCGCCACCTCCTCGAACAGGTCGCTGTGCGCCGCGAAGAAGAACGACAGACGCGGCGCGAACGCGTCCACGGAGAGGCCGGCTGCCTGTGCCTGCTTCACGTACTCCACCGTGTTCGCGAAGGTGAACGCCAACTCCTGCACCGCCGTCGACCCGGCCTCGCGAATGTGGTAGCCGGAGATCGAGATGGGGTTCCAGTTGGGGACCTCGGCGGCGCAGAACCGGAAGATCTCGGCGATCAGCGCGAGGCTCGGCGTCGGCGGGTAGATGTACGTCCCGCGCGCGATGTACTCCTTGAGCACGTCGTTCTGGATCGTCCCGCTCACCTGCTGCCGTGAGATGCCGCGCTCCTCGGCGACGACGATGTACATCGCCAGCAGCACGCCCGCCGTCGCGTTGATGGTCATCGACGTCGAGACTGTCTCGAGCGGCAGCCCACGCAGGAGCGTGTGCATGTCCTCGACCGAGTCGATCGCCACGCCAACGCGCCCAACCTCGCCTAACGCGCGCGGCGAATCGGAGTCGATGCCCATCTGAGTCGGCAGATCGAACGCCACGGAAAGGCCCGTCTGCCCCGCCGCCAGCAGATGGTGGAACCGCTCGTTCGTCTCCGCTGCCGTTCCGAACCCGGCATACTGGCGCATGGTCCAGAGCCGGCCGCGGTACATCGTCGGCTGCACGCCGCGCGTGAACGGGAAGCGACCGGGGTCGTTCAGATCACGCGCATAGTCAGTGGCAGCGTCGTCGGGACGGTACACCGCGTCAACCGGGATACCAGACGGCGTCGTACGGTCCTCGGCATGCGAGGACGGGCGAGGCGGGGCAGACAGGGGTGGCTCCTGGCGAACGATGCGTGCGGGAGAGGTGACAACCGGTACCTCACGACCGACTGCCGACTCTCAAGTTAGTCCGTCGGACCCCAGCCTGACCTAGACCGCCACCGACACCTGCGGATCGCCGGCAAGCATGGCCGACGCCGCCTCGACCTCGTCACGGCTGCCGATGAACAGCGGCGTGCGCTGGTGCAGCTCGGTCGGGTTCACGTCGAGAATGCGCTGGCGGCCGTCACACGCGAGCCCCCCGGCCTGTTCGACGACAAACGCGAGCGGGTTGGCCTCGTACAGCAGACGCAACTTTCCATTCGGGTTCCGCTTGTTGCCCGGATAGCAGAAGACGCCGCCGCCGAGGAGGTTGCGATGAAAATCGGCGACGAGGGACCCGACGTAACGCACGCTGAGCGGCTTTCGCGACCCGCCGACACCGCGGTAACTCCGCATCAGCCGCCTGACCGGGTCAGCCCAGTCCTCTTCGTATGAGTCGTTGACCGACAGGTAACGTCCGCGCTCGGGAATGCGGATGTCCGGATGCGAGAGGAGGAATTCGCCGATGGACGGGTCGAGCGTGAAGCCGTGCGCACCCTGCCCTGTCGTGTACACCATCATCGTGCTCGAGCCGTAGATCACGTAGCCCGCGGCGACCTGGCGCCGCCCCGGCTGGAGCAGGTCCTCCATCTCACCCCGCGCTCCGCGCGTGATCTTGCGGACGACGGAAAAGATGGTGCCGACGGGAACGTTGACGTCGATGTTGGACGATCCATCGAGCGGGTCGAACAGGAGCACATACTTCCCGCACCTGAACGCCTCTGGAATGGGAATGATGTCGGGCTCTTCCTCGGACGCCATCGCACAGAGCCGACCACCATGGTCCATGGCCTTGATGATCGTCTCGTTCGCGAAGACGTCGAGCTTCTGCTGCATCTCCCCCTGAACGTTCTCCTGCTCGGCCGAGCCGAGGATGTCCGCGAGGCCCGCGCTTCTGACCTTGTTCGCGATCATCTTCGCGGCCAGCCCGAGGTCGTAGAGAATGCCCGAGAGCTCGCCCGTCGCTTCCGGGTGGAGGCGCTCCTGCTCGATGATGAAGCGCTCGATCGTGACGACCGATGTGGCGGTGTGCTTGACCACGGCTACACGTCCTGCGTTGATGGAGAGACGCCCCTCTGACTGAGACGCGCCGATGCATACCGCCGCGCGTCCCGTTCGAACCGGTTGCCATGATACCCTCGCCGCAACGACTCCCAGACGTACAGAAGCGGGAAGGCCGCGCTGGCCTGAAACTGCTGAACGTGGCGGATTTCGTGCAAGAGCAATTCCGCTTCCAAGGCGACGTCAGGCACCAGCCAGATGGTGCGCCACAATGTTATGCCCGACACCGTCGCCGCTCCGAGGCTCCAGCCGCCAATGCGAAGTGGGAGGCCGCCGAGCCGGTACTTCGCGGCGCGTAGCTCGGGGTATGTGTCCATCAGTTGTGGCGGAAGGTCGACAGGGCGCCCAAGGAGGGCCTCCACAACCCTGCTCAGCGCACCCACTGCTGGCCCCCCGCTTCGACCGTGAGCGACCGGCCGTCCGTGCGAACGACGATGGTTCCGAGTTGGTCGGTGCGGAGCACCTGAGCCCCCGCCGACGTCAGGCCGCGGACGACCTCAGTACTCGGATGGCCGTACGTATTTGCGAACCCAACGGAGACGAGAGCGACGCGCGGCTTGACCGCCGTGAGAAATGCGGGCGTGCTGCTCGTTGCGCTGCCGTGATGCGCGACCTTGAGCACGTCGGCGCGCAGACCATGCTCCTCTCGGTCCAGCATCCACTGCTCCTCCCCTGCCTCGGCGTCGCCGGTCATGAGGAATCGTATCCGGCCGTACTGCACGAGCGCCACCGTGCTCGCTTCGTTCGCATCGGAGAGTGTGGAGGTCCACGCCGAGTCGGGCGCGATGAAGCGAATGCTGACGCCCTCGACCGTGAGAGAGTCGCCCGGGCGTACCCGGTGCCACGCGACCCGATGGGCTGCTGCCTGCTCGAGCGACGCGCGGTAAGGCGTGCTTGCGGCGACGTACGCGGCGTCCCAATACTCACGCGGCTGCAACGCGGCGAGCACGGACGCGGCTCCACCGACGTGGTCGCTGTGCGGGTGTGACAACACGAACGCGTGAAGTGCACCGCCGCGCCGACGCAGATAGGGGATGACCGTGGAGCGGCCAGCGTCCCCGCCGATCCAGCTGCGGCCGGCATCGAAGAGAATCCAGCGCCCGCGCGGCGTGCGTAGCGCGAGCGCGTCGCCCTGGCCGACGTCGATCATGTGAAGCTCGACCACGCCACCGCCGCCGGTGATCTGTACCCCTGCGACCATGAGCGCGGCCGCTGCGGCGCCGCCGATGGCGCTCCGCCATGCCCACGCGCTTCCCGGCGCACTGGAGCACCCGACGACCACCGAGAGCGAAACGACGCCAAGCAGCACGGCCGTCCACAGTGACGGCGCCACCGGCACCGCGGCGTACGGAATACGCGTCGCGAGGCCGGCCACGATGTCGACCGCTTGGAGCAGCACGTGGGCGGCGTCGGCCGGCAGCGACGCCGCGGCCGGAACGGGAGACAGCACCAGCGCGAGAAACAGCGTCGGCTGGAGGACGGTGAAGATCGGTCCCGCCGCGAGATTCGCGAACGGAGCAACGAGGCTCATGCGGCCGAACGTCCAGGCAATGAGCGGCAGCGAGACGATCGACGCGAGGGTCGACACGATCAGATCGCGCGCAATGACCCGACGCCAGCCGGTCAACCGGCCGGCCAGCACGCGGCGAGCGACCGTCCCTGCAGCAATGAGCGCGGCGAGTCCGGCCACACTCAACTGATAGCCAAGATCGACGATGATGCGCGGCTCGATCAGCGGCACCCACGCACCTAACGCCAGTCCGGCCCAGGGCGATGTCGGGCGTTGTGTCAGCCGGGAGGCGGCGGTGGCTCCGAGCATCACCGCGGAGCGCACGGCCGGGGCGGGCGCACCGATGATCACAACGTAGAGCGCGGTCACGAGCAGTGAGAGCCATGCAGCCGCCGTCCTCGAGACACGCGCTGCGCTCAGCAGCAGCTCGACGGCACCGGCGATGATCGCCACGTGCAGTCCGGACACCGACAACAAGTGTACGATGCCGGCGTCCGCATAACGCGAGCGGATACCCGCATCGAGCGTACGCGTGTCCGCGATCAGCAGCGCCCGCGCGAGCGCCGCGTCACTCCCGAACGTTGCGTCGATCGCGCGTCCTGCTCGCTCGCGCCACCGTCGGGCGAGCGAAGGCGCGGCGAGCACGGCAAGCGTCGCGTGCTGCACGACGATCAGGGCTCCGGCACGGGCCGCATCGCCGCTCACGGCTACGCGCGATCCGGCGACTGCCTCGCCCGACTCCACGAGCACGGTAGCGCGCACCTGGCACCCACGGTCTCGGATGCTGGCCAGCACTCGCTGCCGCGGCCGGGCATCCTCCTCGATGACCGCTTCGTACACGACGCGCGCGTCCGACACCGGCGAAGCTGACATCGCCTGACGTTCGCACCGCCTGTCCGCGTCATGCGCCGTCGTGGCTCGCAGGACGCCGCCGGCGCCTAACAGTGCCAGGGCCCCCAGCCGCGCGTCGCGCCGAACGGCGGCGGTCGCGCCAAGCATCGCCGCGGCGATCAGGGCAGACAACGAAACGCCGCCGAACCCGAGAAGGAGTCCGGCGGCGTGTGCGATGAACGCGGCGGCGATGAGCGGCAAGCTGTGCTCCTGCTATCCGCCGGCTCCAAGCGGTACGTAGTCTTCGGGGCCGTGACGCGGATTCTGGCTGACGCGCCGCATGGCGTCGAACACGAGGACCGCCATTTCGGCCCGTGCCGAGTCGCCGGCGAGCGAGACACGCGTGACGGCGGCTCCGGTGGGAGAGCCGCCGATGTACCGCGGTCTAGCTTTGTTCAACGCCTGCGCGATCACGTCATCCTGGCATCGTTGGCAAGCGCAAAACTCTGCGTCCCGGGTCCTGAGCTGCGAATAGACCTCGAGCACCAACTCTTCCAACGCGTTTTTCATCCTGCCATCGGCAACGGCGCCCGCTCGCGATTGTGACATACCGCACCGGTAAAGGTCGAGCCGGTCGTTCCCGTGAGCTCGACAGTGAAATAACGACCGATCATCGAGTCGTCGCCCGGCATCAATACGGTCTTGAAATCGCGCGTGCGAGCCTGCAGCAGGTCACCGCGCCGCGCGCCCTTCTCGACCAGTACTTCGCGTCTGGCACCAAGGAGCGTCATGTTCCGCTCCCGGGAGCCACGCCGGACTGTATCGATGAGACGCGCCAGACGCTCCGTCGCCACCGCATCGGGCACGGTCATTTCGACCGGCATCCGCGTCGCCGGAGTGCCGTCGCGGGGAGAGAACTTGAACGTGTACGCATCGTCGAAGCCCACGGCGCGCACAACGTCGAGCGTCTCTGCGAAGTCAGCGTCCGTTTCGCCCGGGAAGCCGACGATGACGTCCGTGGTCAGCGCGAGACCTGGAATGGCAGCGCGCAGCCGCTCCACGCACTCCAGGTAGCCCTCCCGCGTGTACCGGCGCAGCATCCGTTTCAACACGCTGTTCGAGCCCGACTGCATCGGCAGGTGAACGTGCTCGCAGACCGCGTCGACTTCCGCCATCGCCGCGATCACCGCCGGCGAAAAATCGTTCGGGTGCGGACTGGTGAAACGAAGCCGTTTGATACCGCTTACGGCGCCCACGGCTCGAAGCAGCGCGGCGAAACCGTCGGTGCCGTCATGGTACGAGTTGACGGTCTGGCCCAGCAGCACCACCTCGGTCATCCCTTCGGAAGCCACCTGCTCGACCTCACGAACGACATCCGCCAGCCGACGACTCCGCTCCGACCCGCGCGTCGTCGGCACGATGCAGTACGTGCAGCGATAGTCGCAGCCGCGCTGCACGGGGATCCACGCCTTGACCTTGTCGAATCGGCGCGGCGTGAAGTCCTCGTAGTGCTCCTCGAGGTCGAACGTCGTCGCGATCGCTCGCTCTCCTCTCCGAGCGCCGTCGACGAGCGCGGGCAACGCCCGATACCCATCCGGGCCGACGACCAGGCTCACGTGGCGGGCCTTCTGCAGCAGGAGCGGGCCGAGGCGTTGCGCCATGCAGCCCGTCACGCCCATCACGGAATCGGCCTTCATGTTCCGCTTGAGCTCGCCGAGCCGCCCGATCACGCGCTGCTCGGCATGGTCGCGAATGGCGCACGTATTCAGCAGGATGACGTCAGCGCCGTCCGGCGAATCGACCGGACGATAGCCGCTCGCCGTGAGCTTTCCGAGCATCAGCTCGGAGTCGCTCACGTTCATCTGGCAGCCGTACGTCTCGATGTAGACGGTGGGACGGGAGTCGAGCATCACGGAA
>Ga0310884_10000198_pt1 | contig 13967 bp, 11 predicted proteins | sample T60D1metaG_FD_203446 | JGI IMG/M metagenome (GOLD analysis project Ga0310884, IMG submission 203446) | Lab incubated soil microbial communities from West Virginia University Organic Research Farm, Morgantown, WV, United States - T60D1 | ecosystem: Environmental > Terrestrial > Soil >...
CGGATAGTAGTTGTCGGCATTCATCACGAGAAACCGATCCTCTCCCACAAATCGCTCGGCCGCAAGGATGGCATCGGCTGTGCCGAGTGGCTCATCCTGCGTGGCAAAACTGACGCGGACGCGATGCAGCAGGTCCGGCCGCTCGTAATGCTCGCGGACGACGGTGTGCTCGGGCCCGATCACAAGACACACGTCGCTGCAGCCGGCATCCGCAAGCGCACTCAACACGTAGTCGAGGAACGGCCGCCCGATGGGGATCATCGCCTTGACGCCCTGATCTGCGACTGCCGCCTGCCGAGCGTCCACACTGGCGTCATCATCGGGCTGTCGCATGCGCTTGCCGAGGCCGCGTGCGAGAATCACTGCCTTCATGCTTCGTGCATCCTTATGTCTGTACTTCCACTCGGTTTCCTCGTGAGCTCTGCTACGGACGCCGCGATTCCGATGTCGCCGTGCGCCACAGGGTGGGAATGAGCGGAATCATGCCAGCGGCGGCAAGCACGAACACGCCGGTCCACATGATACCCTGACCGGAACGTCCGTAGAGAAAGCTGCCCGCCCCGAACAGCGCGGCGTACACGACGACGCATCCGAGCACCCAGCCGAGGAGTGAGTGTGCGACGCTGTCAGGCGATGGGCCGACGGCGGCTTCCGCGCGGATGGGCTCCCAACCGCCGCCAGCTGGGCGGACGAGCCGGTAGAACGCGACGAGCGTCCGGCGATCTGTGGGGGCCGTCAGGTACGTCGCCGCGACCCAGACCACTGTCGTCACGGCTACGGTGACAAGCAGCGACGTGTGAGGCGCCGTCACGACGCCGCTGCGGCCGGCAGCGAAGAAAGCGACAGCGACCGCGAACGAGCTCACCATGGCCGCGATCTCGCTCCACGCATTGATGCGCCACCAGTACCAGCGGAGCAGGTAGATCAGTCCCGTGCCGGCGCCGACCGAGAGCAGCAGGTTGAAGCTCGCCTGCGCAGTGTCGAGGACGAACGTGAGGCTCGCGGCCACGACCATCAGCGCGGCAGTCACGAGCCGCCCGACCAGGATGTAGTGCCGCTCATCCGCCCCCGGCCTCATGAAGCGCCGGTAAAAGTCATGCACGATGTACGACGTTCCCCAGTTGAGATGCGTCGATATCGTGGACACATAGGCGGCGAGCAACCCCGCGACCATGAGGCCAAGCAATCCCGCCGGAAGAAACGTCAGCATCGCGGGATAGGCCATGTCGTGCCCGATCAGCGACGGATCGACGTAGGGAAATGCGCGCCGGATGTCGTCGAGCGACGGAAACACGAGGATCGACGCGAGCGCGACGATGATCCACGGCCATGGGCGCAGTGCGTAGTGCGCGAAGTTGAAGAACAGGGTTCCGCCAAGCGCGTCCTTCTCGCTCCTGGCGGCAAGCATCCGCTGCGCGATGTAGCTGCCGCCACCCGGCTCCGCACCGGGATACCACACCGACCACCACTGCACCGTGAGCGGGATGACCAGCACCGCGAGGGTGGTGCTCCAGTCGCCGAAGTCGGGGAGGAGCGCGAGCGTCTTCGGGTCCGTCTTCTCGAACAGCGCCGCGAGGCCGCCGACCTGTGGCTGCCTAACGGCATACACGGCGGCCGCGACGGAGCCGGTCATGGCGATGCCGAACTGGATGAAGTCCGTGACGAGCACGCCCCAGAGACCGGACGTCGCCGCGAACGCCACGTTGAGGGCGGCGCAGAAGAGCAGGGTCTTCGACATCGGCCAGCCCAACAGCACGTTCGCGATCTTGGCGGCGGCGAGATTCACCGTCGCCATGATCACACAATTGAAGAAGAGACCGAGGTACAGCGCCCGAAAGCCGCGGACGAACGTGGCCGGGCGTCCCGAGTAGCGAATCTCGTAGAACTCGAGATCGGTGAGCACGCCGGACCGGCGCCACAGTCGTGCGTAGAAGAAGACCGTGGCCATCCCGGTCAGCAGGAAAGCCCACCAGAGCCAGTTGCCGGCGACACCGCTCGTCCGGACGATGTTGGTGACGAGGTTTGGGGTGTCGGTGCTGAACGTCGTCGCGACCATCGAGACACCGATGAGCCACCATGGCGCGGCCCGCCCGGACGTGAAGAACTCGGCGGTGCTGGCCCCCGCCCGCCGAGCCAGGATGATCGCCGGGATGAACGAGATGATGATCGAGGCGACGACGATCAGCCAGTCGAGTTGCGTTAGGCGCACGTGAGCGGGAGACGGGTAGCGGGTAGCGGGTAGCGGGGAAACGGCGGCTGTCATTCCGAGTGGAGGCGCGAAGCGCCGGAGGCGAGGAATCGCAATCGTCCCGGCCGGGAGCCCTACACCGTCAGGGTGTGAGCTCGAGCGTCAGCACCTCGAACGGCTGGAGATCGATGCGCTGCAACTGGGTTGCGATGAAGCGACTCGGAATCATCCGCCCTCGCCCGACCGCGAACGGGTTTCGCGCATTGAAGATCCTCGGCGCACCATCAGGAAGCTCCAGGGCCTCGCGAACGTCGATCCCCATCGCCTGCACCTTGTCGCTCGGATTACGGATCGTGATGATCCCGCCGCGTGCGCCCCACGACGCCCAGCCGTACGGCTGCAATAGCGCCGGATCGCCGCCGATCCAGTGGGTGTCCACGAGCGTCGACGCATTGCGCCGCGACCACGTCGCCGACGCCGCGAGCGCGTCCCAGTGCGCGGGCGTGAGCAGCTTCGGCGTCACGTACATCTCCTGCAGCTGCGTCCCCGTTCCGAAGTAGGATCGGATCTCCGACGGGAAATCATTCTGCGGATCCGTCTGCAGATCTCTCGCGGACCGCGCGAAGATCAACCCGTGGAGCATGAGTGAGTTGAGGGGAAACAGCGGGCCACGACGCACCACGTTCGCGTACGTATCCGCATCGCGATACGTGATCCACTGTTGGCGCCTGGATCCTGTCCCCGCGAACTCGTGGTCCTCACCGCCGCGCCAGATCGAGTCCGCCCACCGGAGCCAGAACGGTGAGGGATACGTGCCTGTGGTCAGGTTCACGTAGAGGTCGGGCTTCTCGCGCCGGAGAGTCTCGATCAACGCGATCGCCGCCTCGAAGTCGCTCCCGAACGCGCTACCGGGGAACGCCCGGTCGGCATTGCCGGTTCCGTCGAACTTGAACTGATTCACGCCGTACCGACGGATCATCGTCAGGCATGTCTCGAGAAACCGGCGATAGTAGACTGGCCCCGACAGCGCGAAGCCGCCCGCGTTCGTCTCGAAACCCTTCGTCCGGCCGTTCGCGAGCCGATCCTGTTTCGGCTTGCCGTACCCACCCCATGGCGACATCCACACGCCGGGCGCGGTGCCGTATCGGGCCGCGGCGTCGCGAACAGCCGAGAAGCCACGCGGGAAACCCTTGTGAAAGTCCCACAGTGTCCTGGGATCATCCCAGCCGTCGTCGAACAGAAACGAGTCGAGCTCCACACCGCGCTTCCGCTGAAGCTCCTGACCGAACGCTGCGATCACGGCGAGCGCCTCCGGCTCGTTGAACTTCGAGAAGTAGCCGAGATCGTACCACGAGTTGTAGTGCAGGAAGGGACGGTAGGGGTGTGCGCGCTCGCGCTCGACGTACGCGAGAAAATCGCGGCGGAGCTGTCCCGGTCGCGTCGTGCCGATGACCGACGACAGCTCGAGCGTCGTGCCCATGCGCAGCGGCAGCTCACGCGTGAGCGACGACCGCGCGCGCGCCCCGTTCACCTCGCCCGTGGCAAGCGGATGCTCCACCGATGCGAACCAGCGGTCGATGATGAGCGGACTTCCCTTCACCATTCCGTTGACGCTCGCGCCGGCTCCCGGGAGGTCGACGAGTACGAGCTGGCGGATGGCGACGTCGCGGGCGAGCGGACGAAGCGTGATCTCCTGCCGGATGTACCGCGAGCCATCGCGAAGCTCGGCTCGCCATTCGACCCGAAGACGTTTCGCGTAGTCTTCGAGCACCACCGCCACCTGCCGCCCGGGCAATCGCTCAGCCAGCCGCGACGCGCCGCGTCGCGCGGCGATCGCATCGACTCGCGGAGCGCCAACCACGCGCAAGTCACTGGCGCGGAGCGGCTCGTCGCCAGCGAGGAGCACGGTGAACGCGTCGCGCGGAACGTCGAGCGTCGCGCCATTCGGCTCGGCGAGACGAACGAAGCGAAGCCTGCCCGCGTCGACGGACCACTGCGCGGTGATGGCCTCGTTGGCCAGCGTGAGCATCTGCGTGCGCTGCATGCCGCGCGCCCGGAGCGCGGGACCACCGGCGCCTAACGCTTCATCGATCTCGTCGGACGCGCCGGGCACCCAGAGACGCGAGGGCACCAGCGACGCGGCGCTGAAGGCGAGTCCGCAGCGTGCGCCCTGTCCGAGAAACTCGCGGCGGCTCAGGGGATCGATCGCGGGCTTTGGCTTCGGCGTGGGGCGTCCGTCGTCCATACAGTCCTCCTCATCGCTCTCGTTCGTTCAGGTGCCGCCGACCGCGAAGCTCCCGACGCTGACCCGTGAGTTGGCGCGGAAACTTGACCCTCCGGCATGGGTGGATCAATGTCGTGGCACCGCGGCGGTCGCCCTGGTGCGAATCACCGTCAACAAACGATCCATGATCCACCTCCTCTCGCGCGTCGTCACGGTTGGCATCACGACTGCGGCGCTCGTCACACTGTCCACCGGCGACGCGAACGCCCAACCGTCCACTCGCTGGCCGATCCATTCACCGGACCGGCCGCAGCCGCGCGTGGTGAAGCCGCCGGCGACCCCGTGGACCGTCGCGCCACCGGCGGACGCGATGGTGATGTTCGACGGCACCGACCTCGCGCGGTGGCGGAAGGAGGACGGCTCACCCGCCGCGTGGAAGGTGGAGCACGGCTATGTCGAGGTGGTGCCGAACGCCGGCGGCATCGCGACGCGCGACGGCTTTGGCGACGCGCAGCTGCACGTGGAGTGGATGGCACCGCTCCCCGCCGTCGGCGAGAGTCAGGAGCGCGGCAACAGCGGCGTATTTCTGATGGGACGGTATGAGGTCCAGGTGCTCGACTCGTACGACAACGTCACGTATGCCGATGGTCAGGCGGCCTCGATTTTCGGCCAATACCCGCCGCTCGTGAACGCGAGCCGTCCGCCGGGCGAATGGCAGACGTACGACATCATCTTTCATCGCCCGCGTTTCGATGCCGGAGGCAGGGTGACGCGTCCGGCGCGCATGACGGTCCTCCACAACGGCGTGCTGGTGCAGGATGACGTGGTGCTCTCGGGCCCGACGGCGCACCAGCGTCGGCCGCCGTACGAACGGCACGCCGATCGGCTACCGATCTCGCTGCAGGATCACGAAACGAAGGTTCGCTACCGGAACATCTGGGTCCGCGATCTCGAGCGGGTAGCGGTACGGGAGACGGGAGACGGGAGACGGGAGACGGGAGACGGGAGACGGGAGACGGGAGACGGGAGACGGGAGACGGGTAGCGTAGCCGCCGAGAACTGCGAACTGGGAACTGAGGCTGCGTGCTGTCGCTGCGTGCCGGCTCGTTGCGACTGGTGGCACCAGCGAGCAGCTCGGAGCAGTAGCATGCGGCCGTCGGCGAGCGGCTAGCAGCTGCAAGCAGCAAGCAGCAAGCAGCCGCTTGTTTCAGTTCCCGCTACCGTCACCCGCTACCCGTCGCTCGTTCTTCTGCGTCTGCCGTTCCGCGAAACGGCCCGAACCCTAACGGCCAGGTGGATCGTCGAACCTCCACTGCGCTCGATAGTCCCGCGTCAGGGGCAGATTCTCGATCCGCGCCCGCACGATCTCCACCGGCATGCGCCCGCCCTGCAGAATCGCGTCGTGGAACTGTCGGTTCGTCATGCGACCCGACGCCACCAGCTCGCGATGCATCGCGCGGAATTGCAGCCCGCCAATCATGTACGCCACCTGATACAGCGGCGGGTATGTCCCGTTGAACGACCGCCGGACTTCCGCCTCCGCATTCGCCCGCTCGTGCCCCACGCGATCGACGAGGAAGTCCACGGCTTCCTGCGGGGTCATCGTGCCGAGATGGAAGCGCAGCGAGAAGATGATTCGCGCTGTCCGATGCATGCGCCAGAACAGCATCCCCACGCGATCCTCCGGCGTCCGTGGGAACCCCAGATCCCAGAGCAGCATCTCCCAATACAGAGACCAGCCCTCGCCCCAGAACGGGGTGCTGAACGTCTGCCGGTGCGCCATGTACCGGGCGGTCATGAATCCCTGCAGGTGATGTCCGGGGATGAGCTCATGATGCACGGTCGCCCGCGAGAAGTGCGGGTTGTTGCCGCGCATGCTCATCATCTTCTCCTCGTGCGACATCCCGTCCGTGGGGTACGACACGAGGATCGTCTCGCCACCGAGGAAGAATGGTGACACGCGCTGTCGCTCCGGGGTCATCATCTCCATCCGCCAGATCTCCTTCGCGAGCGGCGGCACCGTCACGAGGTCCCGCTTCTCGACGAACTCCTCCGCCTCCCGCGCGAGATCGCGAATCAAGTCCGGCTGCTTGCCTGGCTCGACGTAGGTGTTCTTCACCTTCTCGATCGCCTTCTTCCAGTCATCGCCGAACCCCATCTCCCGCGATGCCTTCTTCATCTCGGCCTCGCACCACGCGTACTCCCGCTCGGCGATCTGGATCAGTCGCTCGGGGGTGTACGGCATCATCTCGTGCGCGAGATCGGCGGCGAGGCCCGCGGCGCCGATCGGATCGCCGATGATCGGATCCGTATCGCCTTCGCGAATGCCGACCACACGCTCGCGGAGCACTTTGGTGTAGGCCTTGAGCGACTCGTCGGCCTTCTTGTAGGGATCCTCCGCCCACCAGCTGAAGAGCGGATCGTACCCGGAGTAGTAGCGGTACCACTGCCCGAGCGTCGTGCGGAGATTCTCGACGAATCCGGCGGTGCGGAATCCAACGAAGCGCACCGCGCGCAGCGAATCGCGGACGCGTGCGTTCGTCGTATCCAGCTTCGCCGCGGCGGCCTTCTCCACTGCCTTGCGGACGCTGTCGATCTGGGCGGCGAGGAGTGACAGCGTGCGCCCGGACGCCTGCTGGTTGACGGCCTCGAGCTGGCGACGCGCTTCCATCAGATCGAAGATCGTGCTCGCGAACGGTGTGTACGCGCGCATCTCCGCGAGCTGCCCCGTGGCGCGCTTGAGCTGGTACTGCTCGTATTCCAGCTCGTTGCGGAGCAGGACGTAGTCGACGCGGCCTTCCTGCGAGAGCCGGTCGAAGTTCAGCTCGCGGAGCCGGGTGAGCCACTGAGCCGTGAACTCCTCGAGCCGCCTGGTGCGCGCCGGCGAGTACTCGACCCCATAGCGGCGGCCTAACGCGGAGCGGTCCGCATCGTACCGTGCCACCACGTCGGCAAGCTCACTCGGGCGCGCACCGGCGAACCTCTCGAGCGCGGGAACGACCGCTGTTTCGACGGGCGGCGCAGCGGTCGCTTTGCTGGACGTCTGTCCCGCGCCGATCGAAGACGACATGACGAGCGCGGCGAGCGCGATCGCCACGCGCGGGGAGAAACGCCACCAGGACGGGCGGCGGAAGGACGCAGCGGCCATGGGCTCCTGCAGCTCTCGCGGGCGGTGAGTGGGCGTACGATGCGGGCCTGCGGCCGACAAGATACGCCCGGCCTGTCCCCGCGCGAGCCTAACGCTTCCGCTTCGCCGGCCCGTCCTTGCCCTGGTACGTCCCCATGAGCTCCGCCTGCTCCAGGATGTGCCCCCGCATGGCCGCTTCGACCTGCGCCTTCGTCGCCGCCGCGCCAAGGTCACCCAGCATGGCATCGAGCGCGTAGAGCTTGAAGAAGTAGCGATGTCGCCCGATCGGCGGGCACGGACCCATGTAGCCGACGTTGCCACCGTCGTTCATGCCCTGCCGCCCGCCGTTGGGCTGCGCGGCGGCCTTGACACCCTCCGGCAGCCCGGTCGATGTCGGCGCCATGTCGTACAGCACCCAGTGCACGTAGACGCGCTTCGGCGCCGCGGGATCGGGGGCGTCCGGATCATCGACGATGAGCGCGAGGCTGCGCGCGCCGGCGGGAACGCCCGACCACGCGAGCGCGGGCGAGACGTCGTCGTCCTCGCAGGTGTACTTGATCGCCATCGCGCCGTTGTGCGTGAAAGCGGGTGAGGTGATCACGAGTGCCATCAGTCGACCTCGCTGTCTGGCGCGTCGAACGGCGCGCGATGTGGGTGACCCTGCGATCTCCGTCGCAATCGGCATGGCCGTTGCTCGAATGACGAGATGCGAAGGATAGACCACAAGGGTAGACGACACCTGCCGCCGGCCTTCCGGCCGACGTGCCCATCAGCAACGAGGTCGCACCATGCCGCGTGGAGACAAGAGCGCCTATACGGACAAACAGAAGCGCCAGGCGGAGCACATCGAAGAGGGATACGAGGAGAGCGGGGTGCCCGAGCGCGAAGCGGAACGCCGCGCCTGGGCGACCGTCAACGCGATGACCCATGGCGGCAAGAAGTCCGGGTCGGGACGCGGCCGCAGCGAGAACCACGAGCCGGCCCGCAAGGGCGGCCGCATCGGCGGACACAGCGTGAGTTCCGCCGAGCGAAGCCGCGCCGCGAAAAAAGGCTGGGCAACGCGTCGCCGGCGCGAGCACTGAGCAACCGGCGAATACAACGCGTCGGCCTTCACAGATCCGCGGCGCGCGAGCCCTGAGTCGGGAGATGCCTAACGGGACCCGAGCAGGTGATCGACTGACTGACCGCCGCGCGAAACGGTCACCCGCATCGTGTCCTGCCGGTTCGCCCGGAAAAATTCCAGGGCTCCGTCCTCGCTGAGGATCGACTTGCCATCGATCCGTGTCACGACGTCCCCGACGCGTATGCCCGCCCGTTCCGCGAGTCCACCGGGCACCACCGCGACGACAGGCGGATAGCCGTCGAACCGGTAGTACTCGGTGCCGTCCCGCGCTCGCGCCTTCGAGCACGACGGCTGACACCCGACGGCGAAGCCGTAGCGCCGGCCGTTTCCTGATACCGAGTCCACCGCGACGGCGCCGGTCACCGGTACGCCGTCGACGATAAACAGTGGGCCGGGATCGGCGACCGCAGGTGCAGCAGGCTTCGGCGTGGGCGAATCCGGCCGCTTCGTCTTCACCACCACGACGTCACGGCCCTCCGGCGTGTTGTACATGGTCGACGCCAATGGCCCCTTCAGCACGTCGACCGACTCGATATCCCTCCTCGGCATCTCGCCCAACGTCTTCCTGAGCCATTCGACGGAGCCGGAAGTGACTACGCCGTCGACGATGATAATGGGCTCATTCGCGTTCGTCGGCGCCGCTGGTGCAGTCGCCTGACATGCGACGGCCGTCGCAGCCAGCTGGAGACGGGCATTGCCCCGCCGCACCGTGATCGTGCTCGGTCCCGCCTTCGGATACGCGAACTGATCGGCACCAGCCTGCGTCATGATCGGCTCGCCGTTCACCGCGACGATCACATCCCCCGCGTGGATCACGCTCGTCTTCGACGCCTCGAGCACGATCGGCTCCGCCTGAAACAAGTATTGCGCGCGTGCCCCGGGCTCCTGCTTCATCCCACAGCTCGCGCACTGGTACGAGGTGACACCGAACGCGGCCCCCGGCCCCGCGCACGACGGAGGCGTCTGCGCGGCGAGGCGTCCTGCACCTACGAGGATCGAGGCGACGAGCCCCGAGAATCGGTTGTTAGGCATGGCGATCAGAACCAGATGACGCGTTGAGGTTGAACGGGAGCCGCCTGCACCGCCCGCGCCCGCAGCAATGCGGTGAGCCCCGGCGACACGCCACCGTCGAGATTCGAGCGCGCGACCGCCTGCGCCGCGCCGAGCAGCACGCTTCGCGCAACCTCGACCGCAGAGGAATCCGTCTGCGCAACCGCGCTCGCGTACGCATTGGACGCCCGGACGTACGCGGACCCGGCACGCTGCATGAGCAGGATCCGATCGGCCACGGTGAGGTCGGTACGCTCGAGCTGTGACTCCAGCGAGTGACGTGCCGCGAGGCGGCCACCGACGACTCCGCCGAGCACTGCGATCAGCACCGCGGCGGCAAGTGACAGCGTCCAGGAAAAACGACCACGCCGTCGCTCGCGCAGAAAGCCTTCTGCCCTGAGCGCGCTGACCAGATGGTCGAGCTCACGAGGCGCCGGCGCGCTCTCACGTGGCAGCTGCGCGAACGACCGACGCTCGCGCTCGTCGAGGTCCGTCATCTCCAGATCATCCGACATGGGACACTCCGTCGTTCAACAGTCGGCGCAATACGGCACGCGCCCGGGACAACGTTGCCTTCGCCGTGCCCGTCGCGATGCCGAGCTGGCGGCCGATCTCTTCGTGCGTGAACCCTTCGATGTCGTGCAGCACGACCACCGCGCGCTGGTGATCCGGCAGGTAACTCAACGCGCGCTCGAGGTCGATCGCCGATCCAGGCGCGAAGCCCGCAGGCGCTGGCAGCGCGTCGGACAGCGCCGTCTCCGCGTCGCCGGGGCGCGCGAACCGCAGGTACGTCGCGCGAATCCCGATGGTGGTGAGCCACGACGCGAACTTCGCGTCGCCCGCGTAGCGATGAATCCCGCGACAGGCCGCCAGCCAGGTCTCCTGGACGACGTCGTCCACCTCGCTCCGGCGCACCGCGCCGAGCAGGCGCAGCACGATCATGCGAAGCCGCGGGGTGTGCCGCAGGTACAGCTCGCGAAACGAGGCCTCGTCGCCGCCGAGGAATCGATTGATCAGCGCCGCGTCAGTGAGATCGGAGAGTTTGCCTCGGCGGGTCACACCGTTTAAGTGGGGCCGTTACCCGAAAGGGTTGCGCAAGCAAGTTGCGCCGATGCTCCCTGCTACGGCCAGTCGGCGAACACCGCCTCACCAGGACCCAGGAACGCCGCATAGAGATCGTCGTCGAACGTGCGGTACCGCGCGCCGAACGCCTGCTCGAAGTGGGTCCCCCAGTCGGGGCGCGACCCGTCGGCATCCGTGAACCCGTATTCCGCCGCCAGCGTCCACGACGCGAACACCTTGCCGGACTTGGTCTTCACGTTAGGGTCGGCAGCGAGCGCGGCGATCCCGCGTCCGACATAGAGCGGAGACTCGGACGCGATGAAGTTCGGGTCCTTCTTCGCTCCGTCGCGCCACGTCTCCTTCGTCACGCCGAAGTGCTCGAGCATGAACTCCGATCGGAGGAAGCCGGGCGTCACGGCCACGGCCGCGACATCCTGTTTCCGCAGTTCGCGCGCCTGGATGAACGCGAGGCGGATGACGGTCGACTTCACGAGGTCGTAGAAGATGTTGCCGCGATACCCGTAGAAGTCGCCGTCGGTAATCTCGACGATGAGTGCCGTGCCGTGGCCGCCGCGGTCGAACATGAGCGGCGCCGCGTGATGGCTGGTGAGGACGTGCGACCAGATTGCCTGGTCGATCAGCCTCCGGCCCTTCGAGACGTCGACCTGCCAGAACGTTTTCCCGAACTCGGTCAGGGCGTCGCCGCCCCAGACGTCGTTGACGAGGATGTCGAGTCGTCCATGATCTCGCCCCACGCGATCGACGAGTGCGCGGACGTCAGCGTCGACAGTGTGATCGCATCGCACGGCGATCCCGTTTCCTCCGGCCGCCGTCACGAGCTCGGCGGTCTCGTCGATGGTCTCCGGCCGGCTCGCACCGCTCGCGAGGTTGCCCCGCACCGAGCGTCCGGAGCAGTACACGCTTGCTCCCTGCTCGCCAAGCGCGACGGCAATGCCACGTCCCGCTCCGCGCGTCGCGCCGGCCACCAGCGCCACTCGTCCATCCAGTACGCCCACGGTTTCTCCTCGAAGGAGCGACGAGACAGAATAAGTGAATGGTCGTTTACAATCAATTGGTGGGAGGTCGAGTCATTCCGAGCGGAGGCCCGAAGGGCCGGAGGCGAGGAATCGCCGGGCATTGTCATTCCGAGCGGAGGCCCGAAGGCCGGAGGCGAGGAATCGCCGGGCATTGTCATTCCGAGCGGAGGCCCGAAGGGCCGGAGGCGAGGAATCGCCGTCGTCCCGACCGAGAGGCCCCTCTACCGGGATGAGTGCGATTCCTCGCCTCCGTCTGCGCTGCGCGCTGGCTCCGCTCGGAATGACACATCTGGCGATTCCTCGCCTCCGCCTGCGCTGCGCGCTGGCTCCGCTCGGAATGACACGGCGCCGCTAGTCCCCCTCCCCGACTCGAAGCACCAGCGCCCCACGAACGCCCTCACCACGACTGAGTCGGAAGAGTGCCGCATTCGCTTCCGCGAGAGGAAGCTGCTCCACTGACGCCGTCAGCCCCATCTCGACCGCGGCGTCGAGCATCTCCCGCACGTCCGCTCGCGTGACGTTCGCGACGCTCCTGATCTCCCGCTCCATCCAGAGGTGTTTCGCGTAGTCCAACGACAGGAGCTCGTTCTGGTCCGCGCGCGACTTACGAATCGCGTTGATCACCAGCCGTCCTCCAGGCGCGAGGTGCTCGAGCGCGCTGAGGATCGGCCTCCACGCCGGTGTCGTGTCGATGATGGCCGCCAGCGGCACCGGCGGCGGCTCCGAGGTGTCGCCCGCCCACGCGGCACCGAGCTCGCGCGCGAAGTCGCGCTCACGCGCGTTGCGCGCGAACACGTACACGGGAGACTGCGGGAACCGCTGACGCGCCAGCTGAAGCACCAGGTGGGCGGACGCGCCGAATCCAGTGAGGCCGAGCGGCTGACCGTCGACGATCCCCGTGAGTCGCAGTGACCGCCAGCCGATGGCCCCGGCACACAGCAGCGGCGCGGCCGCCACGTCGCTCAGCGCGGCCGGAATGGTCTGGGCGAATGCCGCCGGCACAGTCACGTACTCGGCGTAACCACCGTTCTCGTCGCACCCTATGGACCGGAACCATGGACAGAGGTTCTCACGGCCGGTTCGACACCACTCGCAGCGTCCGCATGCCGAATGAATCCAGGCGACGCCGACGCGATCGCCCTCCTGGACATCGGTCACGCCCTCGCCCACGCGCTCGACGCGACCGATCACCTGGTGGCCCGGGATCACCGGATAGCGCGGCGCCGTTAGGCGACCCTCGACGAGATCGAGATCGGTCCGGCAGACGCCGCAGACGGACACGCGCACGAGCACGTCCCCGCGCGCCGCGATCGGCGCGGCGACGTCGGTCGCCTGCAACGGTGGCGCCGCGTCGATTGTCGATGACGGGGCGCCCAGCAGCATCGCTCGCACGAGCTCGCCAGTCATCCCTGGCTGGATCCCGTTCAATCGCGGCACGCCGCGTGCCGGTCACGCCTAACGCCGATCTTCGCGCATGAGGCCGGTCGAGTGGCAGGGTGCATGCGGTCGAGAGCGGTATTGGCGAGCGGCCGAGCCCGACTGCGGAGACCGTTCGCGACCGTCGGAGGTCGACCATGAGGCCGCGCTTCACCGATCGGATCGAGGCGGGTCGCCAGCTGGCTTCGGCACTTTCGAGCTACGCAGGCCGGGCTGATGCGATTGTGCTGGGGTTGCCGCGGGGCGGCGTGCCGGTCGCCTTCGAGGTCGCGCGAGCGCTGGGCGTTCCACTCGAGATCTTCATCGTGCGGAAGCTCGGCGTTCCCGGTCAGGAAGAGTTCGCCATGGGTGCGATCGCGAGCGGCGGAGCGCGGGTCATCGATGCCGCCCTCGTCCGTGACCTCGCGATCTCCACCGCCGAGATCAACGCCGTCGCGCAGGCGGAGACGCGGGAGCTCGAGCGTCGCGAGCGGCAGTACCGCGGAGACCGACCGTTTCCCGAGCTGGCCGGCCGCACAGTCATCGTGGTGGACGACGGTCTCGCGACGGGCGCCAGCATGCGAGTGGCGGTAGCGGCGCTCCGCGGTGAGCACCCCGCTCGCATCGTCGTGGCGGTGCCCGTCGCGCCCTGGGAAACGTGCGAGGCGCTGCGTCAGGCCGCCGATGAGGTCGTGTGTGCGGTCACGCCGGAGCCCTTCCACGCCGTGGGCCTCTGGTAC
>Ga0310884_10000199_pt1 | contig 13939 bp, 14 predicted proteins | sample T60D1metaG_FD_203446 | JGI IMG/M metagenome (GOLD analysis project Ga0310884, IMG submission 203446) | Lab incubated soil microbial communities from West Virginia University Organic Research Farm, Morgantown, WV, United States - T60D1 | ecosystem: Environmental > Terrestrial > Soil >...
GACCAAAGGACTTGAACCACCGGCCGTCAGTGCGCAGATCCAGCGCGTTGTTGATCGGCATCTTCAGGCCGCCTCCAGCATTCACCGTCAACGCCACGCGCGTTTCGGTGCCGACGGGAGACCCATTAGAGGAAAAAACAGGCGCGCCGTATTGCGATAGTCCAACCCCGGCGGCGACATACGATGTTGCTCGACCAGCGCGCGGAAGGGCAAACAAGAGGCTGGTGCTCGAGCTCAGCGCGTGAATGCGCCCTTCGCCCTGGCGATACGCGACGTCGGTCTCGACACTGAGCGTGGACGTCAAGGGAAACGTGACCGCGACACCCAGGGGAGAGGCTTCCGCCGATCCAACCGCTACGTATGGAGTTGCTTCGACAGGTTTTGCTTCCTGGGCGCGAAGAGGCCAGGCTCCAAGCGTGAGCGCGACGATTACAAAGACGGCAGATTTGTAAGCTCGCATTACTCCTCCTCAGCCGTGTGAGTGCGGCCGCTGAATATGGCTTTAGACGGCCAAACGTTCATAAGAGTCGGAGTTCATTTTGGATGCCCCATCTCCGGCACGGCGCGTCCGAGAAACCCCTCGAGCGGCTGCTGATCTCCGTCACCCATCCGCATGTTGTCCATCAGGTTGATCATCCGCGTCTGGTCGAGCGCTGTCGCTACCGGAACCTGCCGCTCACGAATGAGGTAGGCGGCCCAGAGATGACTCGCGCGCCAGGCGATGGTGCAGTGCAGGAGGACCTTGCCGTCCGCCGCTGCCATCGCCCCCGCGAAGGTGTCGAGTTCCTTCGGTCCGTACGGATGGTCGGCGGTGCCGCGCATCGGAATGTGGACGTACTTCATTCCGAGCTCCTTCACGAGCGCCGCCTCGTCGAACCCCACGCGCGCCATCTCCTCCGGCATTCGTAGATTCACGACCGTCGTCACGCCCTTGGCTCTGAGCTCGCGAAGCGCTCGTTCCGTCGGTTGGCCGCCGATGAACATGTCGTCGCCAACGCCGACGAACTTCGCCTGGAACATTCCCGATGCGTCGAGGTTTACCGGGTTCGGCACGGGCCCGGTCTTGTCCTTCCCGACGATGCTTTGAGCGCCGGTGGGAAGGGCGATCAGGATGCTCAGCACACTGGCCGAGAGATACCCACAGAGCGATGGCGACGTCATAGTGCAATCTCCGAGACGTTGAAGGGACGGGAACCCGAAGAGTCGGTTGTATCACGAAGCGCACCACATCCGGCGACGCGTCTCACAGCAGGAAGTCGAAAATGAACGTTGCCGGTTTTTGATTCGTAGAGGTGACGTATGACTCGAATCCTTGTGATTGCCCTTGCCGCAACCACTCTTGTAACGCCGGACGTCACCGGTAGTTGGAGAGGAACACTGACTCCCGACGGCCGTGATGCCGGTCCTGCTCTTCTCATCCTCAAGCAGGAGGGGAATGCGGTGACGGGCACGGTAGGTCCCGACGAAAACGCGCGCCATCCGATCAGCAAAGGCAAGGTCGAGAATGACACGGTCGCGTTCGAAGTGGAAACTCCGGGCGGAGTCATGAAGTTCGCTCTCAAGCAGAAAGATGACGAGCTGACCGGCGACGTCACCCGCGAGCGCGACGGCCAACAGCAGACGGCGAAGCTCGCGGTGAAGCGGACCAAGTAGTCCGGCATCTTCAGGTCCCTCAGGCGTTCACGGTCAAAAGCCCACGCGCGGCGGCCCACAAGGTCAACGCTTTGCGGTTGACAAGCTCAGCCGTTTAGGGCAAAAAGCAGTCCTCAAAACTTTCCAAGTTCATCGCGCTGCGCGCGATCGCGTTGGCGAGCAACTCTCGATTACGAAAGAGGACGTCATGAAGTGTACGCGCGTCTTGCTTGCGCTGATCCCGTTGATTTCGATGGTGCATGCCACGATCGCTCGGGCGGAAGACATCAGCGGAACGCTTACGGTCACGAAACTCATCATCGAAGACAGCCAACTCACTGGCAACGTCACCTGCACGATGACGACCGCGCCCTGTATTCAGTTCGGTGCGGCCAACATCACGCTCCGTCTGCGGGGATTTACGATTACCGGGCCGGCCAATCCCGACGACACGACGACATGTCAGGCCGCTTCTGGTCTGCCGGCTGCCGATGGCATCAGCAACGGCACGAGCGCTGCCACGAGCCAGCCTGGTGCGCGCATTATTGGGCCGGGCATGGTGGAGAAGTTCAGGCGGCACGGCATTTTGATCGTCGGGGCCTCTGGCGTCAGCACTCATGTGCTCGTGAAGGACATCACATCCAATCACAATTGTTTCAGTGGACTCTTGACCAACGGTATGACCGACAGCACGATCGAAGGCATTGTCTCGGTCAGAAACGCGGCAAATTCAGGCGCGGCTGCATGCGGCGGGAATTGTCTCGTCAACAGTAACAACAATCACATCGTGAACAGCCTCTTCGGCGGCAACGGCTCGGTCTGCGCCGCCGCTCTGTGCGCGGCGCCCCCGACGATTGCCTCTAACAACGATTTCGGTATGGGTCTGATTGGAACAAGCAGCGGCAATGTCATCGAACACAACAGCATCACGGGAAACTCCAACGGCGTTCTCATCCAGGCCCCTGCGTCCGGCAATACGATTCGCGAGAATATCGTCGCCGGGAACCTGCCGAGCCACATGTCGCGAACGTACGGTCCAATCGGCTTCGACATCAAGGACGAGGCCGCGGGCAACGGCGCGCGCAACACATTCCAACGGAATTGGTGCATTACCTACTCAGGCCCAGGACCGTCGCCGTGTCCGAACCTTCCGGCGGTCACACCCCCGGTGCTCTCGAAACTGACGGCAACGCCAGATAGTTTATGGCCACCAGACCGGAAAATGACCGACGTCACCATTGACGTGACCGTCACCGACGACAGCGATCCTGCGCCGGTGTGCCAGATCACTGGAGTAACCAGCAATGAGGTGCTGGACACGTCAGATTGGAGCGTCACCGGCGCTCTCGGCCTGACACTCCGCTCCGATCGCGTCGGGTCTGGGACAGGACGTGTCTACTCGATTGGTGTGACCTGCACCAATGCTTCGCAGCTGAGCGTCAGTGGAGTGGTCCGGGTTTCCGTGCCACACGATCAGCGTTGACGTGATGTCTGCGAACGTTCGGACGGAACAAACTTGTCGTACCGCGTGCGCGCAAAGAGAATCACCAGGACGGCGGCGAGAATCGCGACGGCCGCGTAAGTTACGAGGCGCCGCCTCCAACGGCGTGGCGCATTCCGTGGTCGAGCCTCTGGCTTGGGCGTCACCGGTTCGATGAACCGATAACCCCTGCGCGGCACCGTCTCAATATATCGAGGGCTCGGGCCCTTATCGCCAAGAACCGTTCGGAGGCGGCTCACGACGACGTCAAGACTGTGGTCAAAGTTGACGTTCCGGTCGGGCCACAACCTGCGCTCAATCTCGTCACGGGTAATCAACTCGCCGGGTCGCTCTAGCAGCAGATAGAGCAGGTCGACGGCCTGTCCGGTGAGCTTGATCGGTTGCCCTCGAGCCTTGAGGGCGCGTCGACGATCGTCGAATTCAAAATCTCCGAACGTCTTCACCACTGCAGCCCCCTATTACGAACGACTCGGGGGTGAGATTCTACCTGGAGACACCTTGCGAGGAAGAATTGAGCTTTTGTGAGTTGAATCCGCCTGCCCTGGATGATGCGATGCCCGCATCGGAACACGCGAGCCAAACGCGATCTCCCTTGGAGGCACACAAATGGTCAGACTTCGCAGCGCGGCGTTATTGGCGGGCGCCATCTTCCTGGCGGTGGTCTTTGTCGCGGTCGGTCTTTCGAAATTCGCAGGCGCCTCCGCAATGCGATGGAGCGAGAGGTTCGGACAATGGGGCTACCCGGCGAACACTTCGTATGTCGTCGGCGTGCTCGAGCTTCTCGGTGGTCTTGGTGTGTTGATTCCCCGGTGGAGACGCGCCGCTTCGCTGACTCTGGGTGTCCTCATGACGGGCGCGCTGTGCACGCATCTCGTTCACGCCGAATTCCCGCGCGTCATACCGCCGCTCGTCCTGGGCGGAGTCGCGTTTCTGATGTACTGGTCGCAGCGGCGGCCCTGGCGCGACTCTTCAACCACTCGATAGCCGAATGGCTCAGGCGAATGGAAGCGCTTCGAGGCACAGCGTGGCGTCGGGCATTTGACCGTCGCCGCTGCAAATGTTTTTTCCACGGCCCCGCTTGCACATCCCGACGGCCACGGCTAGCCTGCCAATGAGCGACACAACGAGGAGGCAATCGTGGCGACAACGCAAGAAGCCGTGCAGATCAGCGCGATCGTTCCCACCTTCACGGTCGACGATTTGCAGAAGAGCATTACCTTTTACGAAGCGCTAGGTTTCACGATCGACGAAACATGGGAAGACAATGGGACGTTGCTCGGCGTGATGCTGCGCGCGGGCAAGAGCCAAATCGGCTTGAACCAGGACGATTGGGAGAAGGGGCGCGACCGCAAGAAGGGAATCGGTGTGCGATTGTCCCTGTTGACGCCACAGAACGTCGACGAGATCGCGAGGCGGGCGAAAAGCGCCGGCATCACGCTCAAGTCGGAGCCGCAGGACACTGAGTGGAAGAGCAGAGCGTTTGAGGTCATCGATCCGAGCGGTTTTCTGCTGACCATCTTTTCGGAAACACCGGCATAGGAAGGACGGGGCCAGTCTCACATCAGGAAGTCGGCCATGGCGGTGCGCACCCGTGCATCGATCGACGCGCTGCAGCAATGACATCACGGATCGCAGCGACTCCAAGATCGGGCAACCGCGAGCGATTTCACAAGACCACGGTCACCCGAGCGTTTCGACATTCCGGAGGGCATGCTGGACCATTCGGTCGGGTGACTTCGTACGTCGGCTGTTTGGTCACTTCGGTCGTTTGGTTGCCAGTTGATACCCGAATGGTGACGGTGGCAGGTGTGAAATCGGGAAAGGACACTGGGCACGCGCCCGACGCCGATGTGCAGGTGGTGCTTCTCGTCGACCCATCAGGCGCAGTTACAACGACGGTCACTGGCGTCGAACCCGGCGCCCCAGTCACTTCGACGACCAATCCCGTGCAGCCGATCACCGTGCAAGCGCTGGGGCCCGCGACGCCGCACGCTGAGCCAAAAGCGGCGATGAGCACCAGACTGATCACCAACAAGTCGCGCGGAATTGTCACCGACCGAATCGTAGCATGTGATAGCCACGGCCTTGGGCAACTCCGGAAGTGATCTTGAAACCCGCCACGCTGTGGCCACCGAACAACACCTTGGTGATTGGCTTCGGCGCGTCCGGTGTGTGGCGATACTCCGCCGTAGCCACCCTTGAGTTTCCGCCAACGCCGGCCGCCGTGCCGCTTTCGCATGATCTTCAGCCTACGGATGCCCGGCCGGGTGGCGACCTTGGATCCTGGGCTCGTGCCGAGCGATCGACCGGCCTGAATCGGCGTTCCATGTATTGTCGGAACGCCGCGTCGAATTCGGCTGGCGTCAGATCGAAAACAGAGTCGTAGGTCTTGTCCACACGCGGGACGATGAGGGCGTTCACAAAGCGGCGGATGCTGGGAGCACCCCAGCGGCTCTCGATATAGTCGAACGCCGCGTGTCCGAGTGCGTCGTTCAGGCGCGCGTTCGCGAATCCGCCGTTGCCGGTCAGTTGCGAGAGGTCCGGGACGTTACCCGAGACGACGAGCTCGCGTATCAGACGCTCGTCCTCATCAGGCCAGACACCTACCATGTAGTTCGCAACCCCTTCCTGAACCCAGCGCGGCACTCCGCCGTCTCCGCCCCTCCCCGGCAGGATGATTTCACTCACGAGGAGATGGGTCAGCTCGTGAACGATCGCCGAGTCGAGCTCCGCATCGCCTTCGCGGAGCGGGAGCACGATGCGGCTTCGGTGTGGTTGTGGCGGCGCGACCTGGTCGCTGGTTGCGTAGGCCGCAACCTGTTCCCGCGTCATTGGACCGGACGGTGCAAACATCACCAGCGGCACTTTGGTGGCGAGAGCGAAGTTCAAACGCCCGCCGACGCGGTCGTACGCACGCTCCGCGCTTCGAGCGACACGGTCGATTTCAGGCGCGAGCGCCGGCCCGTAGTGGATTTCAAAGCGTTGGCTGTCGGTCCTCAGCCACAGTGATTGACCCTGCGCGGACTGCACCGCGGCGGCTTCTGGGAATAACGACATGCCAGCCGTCATCAGAGTCAGAGTGAATGCGAGCGCCCGCGAGAGCATGGTCGTCCTCCATGGCGATGGCGATCGGAGTCGACATCACAGCAAAAAGTCGAAGAGGTTCGCGATCGGCATCTCCAGCAGAAAACGGATCCGCTGCGTCAGCGGCGAGCTCCCGAGGAGGGCCGAACGCTGCACGATCGTGCCGCGCTCGATAACCTTACCGGACGCGGCTTCGCGTGCCGCGATGCTTGCCAGCACCTCGGCCGCGAGATCCTTTTGTCCACGGCACACCAGCATCAGCTCGGAATTCAGATTGGCCGAGCGTGGATCGATGTTGTAGGTGCCGAGCAGCGTGGTTTCGCCGTCGATGACGCCGCGCTTGGAATGCACGCCCCACCGCGGCGTGCCGCCGCCGAGATTGGTGCTCTGCGAGGGGAGCGCCGCTCCGCCGTACGCCGAAAGCGTGAGGCCGGTATCGGCCAGTGAGCCGAGCCGGGGGTAGAGTGCGGCAACGGCGTACGAAGCGTCAGTGGAGGCGAGGCTGTTGGTCAGCACGCGTACCCGCACGCCCCGCTTGTGCACGTCTTCGAGCACGGCGTAGCCGCCGCTTTTAATCACGAAGTACGGCGATTCGACGACCGCCTCCTGTTTTGCACGGCTCAACTCGTCGACGATCGCGTTGAACACGTTCCGGCTCTTCTCTCCCTGGTTTGGGAAGTCGGTGACGAAGCGGAGGTCCTGGCATTCGTGAGCCCGGTGCGACTGGCGGTAGGACTCGCCCGTTGCACGCAGTCGTTCGAGCAACGCGACATCAGCCGCCTGCGGGACGACGAACCTTGCGGCCTCGTCATTCGGTTCAGAATCGAGTGCCGGCTCGGTGGCCAGCCGGGAATTCCAATAGACGTCGAAACTCTGGAGGACCGTTTTCACGATCGGCCCGGTGACCTCGAGATCGGAGTCGAGGAAGTTATAGTGGTCCGAGAGATCGAAGTAGTCGTTGGCGATGTTGCGGCCGCCGGTCAGCACGGTCGCTTCGTCGATGACGAGGAGCTTGCGGTGCGAGCGATGCTGGATGCTGACCAGTCGGTAGGCGGCGCTGGTGTTGTAGTAGCGCACCTTCACGCCGGCCTCGCCGAGCAGACGCGCATAGGCGGGTTTCAGCTTGAACACGGGGGCCGAGAAGTCGACCAGGATGCGCACCTGCACGCCCTCGCGCGCCCTCTTGATGAGCGCCTGGGTGAGGAGGCGCGAGGCGTCGTCGACGTCGTAGATGAAGAACTCGAGCGCGATCGACTTCCTGGCAGCCGCGATCAGCTCAAGGCGACGCTGAAAGGATGCGGCCCCCTGATCGAAGTGTGTGATCGTGTGCGGCGCGGTGGAATGCGCGACCAGGCTTTCGTCGACCTTGGGATTCTCGCGCACCACCCGCTCGAGGACGGTGAGCCCGATCGCGAAGACAAGATAAACACCGAGGATCGCTGCGATGACGCCAAGAAGGATCTTTTTCACGAGTCGCAGGATCCGCATCGCCCCCAATAGTAGTGAGGGGAACGCTTCGGCGGCAGGAAAAAATCTGATAGAAGGACTCATGCGAATTTACAACGTCCTGGGATATTCAGCCCTCGCTCTGCAGCTGGTGGTGTCGGCGTGGCTTGCGCCGCCGTCGATCGGCCCGTGGTGGGGCATGGTGATCGGGTTGGGGTATCTGGTGATGTCGTGGTTTCTCGGGGGCGTCTATCTATCCGACGTGATGCACATGGGCATCACGCACGGTGCCCTGGACTACAAAGAGTGGTTCATCAAGAGCGTAACGCTGGTCAACAACACGGTCGGCGTGTACGTCGATCCGGTCAGCTGGGTCAATCGTCACCGGCTGCACCATCGCTTTGCGGATCACCACGGCGATCCGAACAAGCTCGATGGCGACGGCTTCTGGCGAACGCTCTACCTCTGTCTGTTTCCCTACAAATGCACCATGAACGTGGCCAACGACGAGATCCTTCAAACCTGGCCGTTCCGGCTGGTGTCGCATCCGCTCTTCATGGTGATCTCTCCAGTGTTGAGCTGCAGTCTCCTCTGGTTGTTCGTGCGCGACTGGCCATTCGCCATTGCGGTGTGGCTGGGCACTCGACTGTTTGCACTGTGGGTGAACATGGTGCAGAACTACTGGACGCACGATCGCCGCTGGGGCACGAGACGTTACGACGATCCGGATGACAATGCGATGAACATCGGTGACTGGCTGCCGGTGATGGCAACGTTCAGCGCCTGCTGGCAGAACAACCATCACCACTATCCGCACCTTCTCCGCACCACGCATGGTCCTGGTGAGTTCGACTTCGGCTACATGACGGTCCGTGTCATGAGCGCACTGGGACTCGTCAAGCCGTCCGGGACCGGCACCGACAAACCCGGTGACGTGGTGTCAGAGATCGCGATTTAGAACCCGTCTCATAAAACCTGACGCCTGTTCCGGGTGCGAGCGAGCATGGCGAGCGAGCCATGCGAACGGAGCGCGCCGGCGAAGCGGCGCGCGAGAGAGCGTGCAGGGGAGTCCGAGGGGCGAAGCCCTCGGTTAAAACTTGAACGGCGCAACCAGTTGCTTGAAGAAGCCTCGCGGCACCGACCCGCCGACCAGGCCATAGCGCTGTGGCCACGCGTCCTTCGGAAGATACTGCGTGCCGAAGACACGATCGATGAACGGCAGGTGGATCGCGAAGTTGACATCCACGGCGTTTGCATCCGCCGCGTGATGCCAGTGGTGATAGCGCACGGTCACGAAATACGGCTCCAGCCAAATCGTGCGCGGGCGAAAGTCAGTGTGGCAGAACGTGGCGTGGAAGGACACGAACACGAGGTAACCGGCCATCGTGGCCTGTGAGAAACCGAACAGCGTCATCGGGATCATGATCAGGCCGCGCGTGATCAGGATGTCGACATAGTGCGAGCGCGAGCCGGCCACCCAATCCATCGTCTCGATCGAGTGATGGATCGCATGAAAGCGCCACAGGAACGGGATGCGGTGAAAGGCGCGATGGATAGTGTATTGCGAGAGATCGGCGACGACAATCGCCAGCGGCAGTTGGACGAGAAAGGGCAGGCTTCCGACCGTGCTGACCAGCCACGGAATCGCCAGCCACCTGGAGGCATAGGCGGCTGGTATGACCATCGCCAGCGTGATCAGCTGGGCGGGCAGGTGCGTAGCCACGAAATAAAACAAGTCCGTGGTCCATTGCGGCCGAAACGTCTTCTGATCCGGATGCAGCGGCCAGAAACGTTCAACCGGCAGAAAGACCACCGTCATCACGAACAGATCGAGCAGAAACCAATCCAGACCGAGACCGAATTTCGATGGGACCTGGTCTGGCAGCGGCGTGCTGCCGCCGCCGATGATCGCCGCGAGCAGTCCGAGCGAAGCGCCAGTAACGGCCAGGACCTTGCGCTCCCTGAGGACACCAGAGATGGCGCCGAGCACGATGCTGAGGACGATGCTCGCCTGAATCAGCGCGCGAATGATCGTCATTGGATAGAGCGCGCGCGCGTCGGGCAGCGTGAGCAGCCCGGGGAAATGCAGACACAGCGCGCCACCGAAACCGAGCAGCCCGAAAAAGACCGACGCGGTGCCGCTGATCCAGCCGGTTCCGAAGTCGCCCGGCTCCGAATCACCGAAGAGTTTTTCGAAGAACGCGTCGGACATCTACACTCCCGCTCGCTGGTCGATAGGCCTACGGAACTTATCGGCGGGATGTGTGACGGACCATAGAGGATTTGGGTGAGGCCAAAAACTTCCGAAGTTGGCACCTTCTCTACGGACAGTTGCGGCAGGTCGAGGGACTGCGTCGGACAGCGTAAGCGCCCGATGCGCGCTCGTCACGGAGATCGAACGATGCGAAAGCCGGTCGGAGTTGCGGGGAGACTGGCGCTGCAAACGCCGGCTGATCCGGCGCCGGTCGTAAACGCGATCGTGTTCGTCGAGGCAATCAATGTGGGGTCAACGTCGGTTGCGAACGTGCGCGACACGACCTTCCAGCAGTACGTCGTCGACGATCGCAGCGGTTGACTGGGCGTGTAGGAGTACGTCTGGGGCGGATTCTCGTTCAGCACGGCATTGACGCGGGCGACTGCGGTCATGTTGTTCAGGCTCGTGCCCAGATAGACGTCGAAGGCGACCGCCCAGGGTGCCCGATTCCACGTGAGTTTCGGCTGCGTCGACACGTTTTTCGCGCCCGCGGCTGGCGACACGATCGAGACCGCTCGTGGTGGCAGCGGCTTGAAGTTGGTGTAGTTCGCCAGGTCGTTCCACATCCGGCTGAACTCGTTCTTCACCTGCGCATACAAGGTCGGCTTGGAGGCGAGCTGAATGAAGTAGTTGTGATCGCGCTCCCAGTTCTTCGTGAAATTGGAGGAGGCAAGCAGCGCCGAGCGCGACGTGATCAGCGTCTTCGCGTGCGTGAGACCCGAATGCGTCCGGATCTTGATGGGAATGCCGGCAGTCCAGAGCCGATCGGCTTGGTAGCCGACGAGCCAATATTCGGGAAACCCGTCGTTTCGATACTGGGTGGGTTCGATGAAGGCCCGTACCTGCACGCCGGCGCCCTTCTTCGCAATCAGCGCGTCGGTCAGCGACGGAACAGTGAGCCTGTAACTAATCAGGTCGATGGCCGTGGGCTCTGCATTGATCTCGGCGAGCATCGCGTTGATGATGTCGGGACCCTGTCCCCAGATGAGCGCGCTGGTCGGATAATCCGGTTCGAGCCGGACGCGCTGGATGTTCATGGGCGTGGTCCAGTCGAGTCCGGTTTCCCGCTTGTAGGCCTGGGGCCAGTCGAGCATATACGGCAGGCTCACCGACGCGCGCGGTTCCGGTGTCTGGTCCACCCACATCCGATCGAACTTCGTCAGCAGCGCGTTGACGATCACCGGATCATTAGTGAGTAGCTCGATTTCATCTTTGAAGTTCGTGCTGCTCACCGGTGCCAGCTCGAAGCTTGTCCAGTTCCCCGAACCGAGACTGGCGTAGCCCTGACCGACGAAGCCGCCGTACTTCCAATGCATGATTTCCGGAAACGACGTCGGGTAGTAGCGCAGCCGAATCGGAACGCCGGCCTTCGCCAGCCGCTCGAAGGACGCGCGTGTATGTGGATCGCTTTCAAAAATGCCAGCACGGTCGCCGATGACCCGGACCGGTACTCCCGCGTTCCATCGGTTGATGATCGCGGTCGTCACCGAACCGTCGTCGAGCAACCACACGGCGATGTCGAGGCGGACGTTCTCGGCGTTGATCTTGGCGACCAGTTGCGCCTCGTAATTGTCGTGCGCCGGAAAATAAATGCGCTCTTGTGCGGTCGCCGCCGTTGCCGTGACGGAGAGAAAAGTTATGCCGAGTATGCCTGACAACCCGCACGTGCGGAATCGGGAGGTGAACCCTAGTTTTCCCATATAAGTAACCGGATTGCCATTTCTGCGCCCACCGTCGGTTCAACCTCTCCAGATGAGGTAGGCCTGAGCCTTATCGGAGCGCGACCTGTGCAAAACGAGGTCCTCGTTCAGTTGCGCAAGGGTTGGCTCTGCTGAGTAGGCGTGATGAAGGAGGACGTCGAATCCGAGTAGAGGACGAGCGCCTCATCTGGCGGGATCGGAGGAGCTGACGATCCAAGGCCTACGATGGCGCGGCCTTCAAAATCCCCTGGATGCTGTCGTTGATCGCCATCCGATTCGTGTCGCCGCCATTGGTCAGCATGATGACGGTGATCCGCTCCGAGAGGCGCCGTTCGATGAAAGCGCGAAAGCCGGCCGTATTGCCCTGGTGCCACACCCGCTTTCCGTCACTGTCGGTGACGATGTTCCAACCGAAGCCGTACGTGGTGCGGCCTTCGCGCACAGGAAACGGCGTAAACGCTTCGGAGAGCGTCGGTTGCTTTACGAGGGCATCGGTATAGAGCGCTTGATCGAACCGGAGAAGGTCCTTGACGGTGGAGTAGACGCCGCTGTCACCGGTCTCCATGCCAACGAAATCGTCGGCGCCGCTGGCCCTGTCGTAACCGCGAGCGACGTCGGGCGTTTTCTGGTCCAGGCTGGTCAAAACGAACGAGCATGTCATCCGAAGCGGGTTGAACACGTGCGATTCGAGGAACCCCGATAACGGCTGGCGGGAGATGTTCTCGACGATCAATCCCAGCAGGACGTAGCCAGCGTTGCAGTACTGGTATTTCTGACCAGGCGGGAACGCAGGCTGCGGCACCTTCTGTAAGGCCGCAAAGATCTCGGAATTCGTGACGCCGGGATGGTCGACACTCAGATCGGGATAGTCCGGAATCCCCGACGTGTGCGTCAACAGGTGCCGAATCTTCACTGAACCAATAGCATCCGAAAATCCCGGCAGAAACGTGGCGAGCCGTTCATCGTAGGTCAGGCGTGATTGTTCAGAGAGCATCATGATCGCCGTCGCGGTGATTGGTTTCGAAAGCGATGCCAGACACGAGCGCGTATCTGTGCTGTAGGGCTGGCCGGTGGTGCGATCGGCCAGACCAAATGCACCCGCGTAGATCACGTCGCCCTTCTCCGCCACCAGGATCTCGCCGGTAAACTCGTTCCGCTTATGAAGTCGCGTCATCAGTTGATCGATGCGCGTGCGGCGGTCGGCGAGGGCGGGCGCCTTGGACGAGCAACGCGTTGAAACAGCAGCGGCAAAGCTGGCGGAAGCCTGACGCAGGAAAGAGCGACGGTTCATCGCAGTAAAGTCCTTTGAGATAACACTCGAAGGTTCCTAAAGTTTCACTTCCTGATAGAGTCCGTGGATTATGTCGAGACTGCCGCTCGCGACGCCGTTCCTGATCGTCCTGAGTGCACTGGCGCAGGCGCCCGAAGACAATCGGCCGCCGCTGTTTTTCCGCGAAGACTGGAAGGAAATCGCCGCTGCCGCGCCGGTGACGCAGGAGCACGTGGCGAATCCCAAACTCCAGATCGCGCTCTACGGTCCCGGCAAGGACGGCATCCGGAAGAGTCATCACGATACTCCGAAGGACGATCCTTACTACCTCTGGCTTGGATCGTGCCCGGCGAACTGCGCGATCGGGCTGCGCGACAAGGACGCATTCGTGGACCTGACCGGACTTGCGAAGGTCCGATGGCGAACCAAGCAGACAGGGTTTCGAGGTCTTCGGCTGACGCTGAAACTCGCCGACGGGACGTGGTTGGTGAGCGACTATGCGGACGGTCCGTCGCTGGACTGGCACGAGAGCGAGTTCTCGATTGCGGGAATCCGGTGGCGACGGATGGACATCAAGACCATTGTCGAAGGCGCGTGGGTGGAGCGGCTGGATCTCAGCAAGGTCGACGAGGTCGGGTGGACCGAGCTCGCGCCCGGCGGCGGCACGCCGGCGTCATCGCGTGTGGATTGGATCGAAGTCTACGGCAGGCCGGTGAAGCGCTGATCAGCCGCAGACTGTTCGCGCCACCCGCGCCGCCCGAGCCACGGCGGGACTGTACCTTGATTTGAACTAATTTACTAGTACAATAGATCAATCGGGCAGGAGGTGGCAGATGGCTACAAACCGCGCGCCGGTTGAACGGTTCTCCACGAGGATCCTGGTCGTCGGATGGGCAGGGTTGCCTCTGCTGGGCGTCGTCGGGGCGGCATTGGCGATGATGGGTGCGGCCCTCGCGGCGCAAACGGTCGTCCCCGTGCGTACCGTCCGAATGCCAGACACCCCCTACGAGTACGCGAATGTGCCGTTGCCGGCCCACTTTCAGACGGCCGGC
>Ga0310884_10000202_pt1 | contig 13891 bp, 10 predicted proteins | sample T60D1metaG_FD_203446 | JGI IMG/M metagenome (GOLD analysis project Ga0310884, IMG submission 203446) | Lab incubated soil microbial communities from West Virginia University Organic Research Farm, Morgantown, WV, United States - T60D1 | ecosystem: Environmental > Terrestrial > Soil >...
ATCAGTCCAACGCCGAAGGATGGGCACGGTACGGATCACATGATGAGCGGATGGCGGACTTGTTGGCGGCAGCTGCCGCGGACCGCGCTCATGAGAACGCGTAGCGATCGCTCGCAAGCTCTTCGCAAACTCTGCTAGCGGCGCCAGATCCTGAGTCTAGTGCCCCGAATGCGTGGTTTTACGGCGCACACATGGAAAGTGTGTTCAGATGAAGGCTGGCAAAGCGAAGGTGCGCGTTGGCGGCCTAACGAGCGTTAGGCGGCAGATCGGGGGTTGTTGAACGGGGTCCGCCCGTCTGTTCTGGCAGCCTGACGACGGAATCGAACTGAAGCATACCCATCCACCGCCGACGCCGCGACGTCGCGTGCTCGAGTACCACCAAGCCACGCTATCAAAGTCCAACTGGTCAGCGCGAGCCGGGGGCTGATAATACGGCGGTCTTTGTTTGCCTGGAGAACGGTGCACGGGGAGGAGAGGCGGATGCCATGATTCGACGACTTCTGCTTGCCACGTCGCTACTGCCATGGGGTGCGGGATGGGCTCAACAGCCCGCCGCTGCCGCGCCAGCGGACACCGCGCAGGAGCCCCAATGGTCGATTCCCGAGCGCCGCCTTGATCTCTATGCCGGGCTCAGGTCAAACGGCGGCACCAACTTCATGTTGGGCGCGAAGTACTCGCGCCGGCTACCCTCGAAGAGGAATTTGGCCGGCGCTGGATTCTTCGAGGTCGCCTTTGCCGACCCCACCGAATATCTGTTGGGGGCCCTGCTCCAGTATATGCCGCTGAACCGGATGCTTCTGGAAACGGGTCCCGGCGTCGCCCTCGATGGGGGCAGCGATTTCTTCTGGCGCGTGAGCGGGGAATACGAGCTGCAGATCCGTCGATTGTTTCTGATACCGAAGGTCTACGTTGACTTCGTGCATAGCTCGACCGTGGTCGGCTATGGGCTCGCCATCGGTCGCCGCTGACGAGCGGCCGGGACTGGCGGACGAGGTTCAATGGCTTCCCATGGTTGACGTGCGTCGGCGTCGCGGCAGCCGTTAGGCGGCGATCCCCGCGCGTAGCCCGCACCGTATGCCCTCGCTGAACCAGTGGCTGCGATGGCTGGAGCACCAGCCTAACGCCTGGAGTTGAGCCGCGACCGAAGTATCACGGCGCAGTCAGGGTGTGCCGCGCATCATTGGCGCGGGCGTGGGGTCACACCATGTACGGCGCAACCGCCGGACGCGGTCGGCGCACCCACGGGGCCGCACGTCATCGGGTTGAAGGGCGCGGGCGGCGCGAGGTTGACGATCGACCGCAGCTCGAGATTGTGCGCATTCACGACCGCGACGTTACCCGCGGCGCGGAGGCCGACCGGCAGCACGTTCCCGTAGTTCGGCTCGCCGCCACCGAACGCGTCAGGCTGGTTGTTTCCGACGCCCGGTATCTGGTCGAAGCGCAGGGTGGCGAGCTTGGCCACCGGCGTGGTGGTCAGATCGATGACGATGACCTCGTCCGAAAGCGGCGAGCTACCGAAACCGCGCGTCCCATCGGCGGTCATGGCAAAGCTGTGCCACGATGCCGCGCCGACGGCGCCGCGATCGATCAACGTCTCGGTCGTCATGTCCAGTGTGTAGATGTGGCCCCCGCTGCCCGCGGAGGCGATGACGACGTGATCGTCGTCGCTCTTGATCATGCCGCAGGCGATGAAGCCGTCCGTTGGGATCTGGGAGAGCAGCGTCATCGATGGCACGTCGACGACGGCAATGCCATTCGGGTTGAGCGAGACGAATGCGCGCCGGCTGTCGGCACGGAACGCCGTGCAAACGGGCGCCTTGCCGGTCGCCGTACCGATGTCGAGGCTCGGGCCCACCGACCAGCTTCGGTTGGCTTCGTCCACGAACATCCTGGTGAGCGCCCTGGCGCCGATGATCGAGACGAGGGCCGTCGCGCCGTCGGGCGACACCTTCACCTGGTGCACGAGCGTCGGGGCGAGTTGGACGCTGTAGGCGACCTGTCTCGTGTTGGCATCGATGATGTAAACCTTGCCGTCAGTCATGCCGCCCACGTACGCGAAGTCGGGGGAGTGGAAGGTGACAATGTGGGGCCCGGCTCCGGAGGGCAGGTCGATCTTATCAATCGGAGACAGATTTTCGAAGTTGCGGATGAAGATCACGCTGCTCCCCTGACTCGTCACCCACAGCTCTTTGGGCATCTTGACCCCGGCCCGGTCTCTCGACGTCTGAACCTCCCGGGGGCGCACCTGGCTGACGTTTGTCGCGTCGTCACAGCCCACCACGGACTGACTCAGTCCCGCCAGGGTCGCCCAGACGATCTGCCGCGCTCCCACTCCATGCCTCATCGCCATTGTACCTCCCCGATGCATAGCATCGACACAGTCTTACCGGCGAGGATACCGCGAAGGCGCAACGACACAAAGCCCAAAAAGTGAACCGCGGCGCGTTAGGCGGTGGGTGCTCCCGCGAAGCGCGTCACGCCGAGGCACTCGCAGAGCGCGCGACGATGGCGAGGCGCGCCGCTGAGCGCGATGCCGCCCGCCTTGACTGCCTGCAGCAGTTGAAGTTGCCCGAGGCAGACGCGCGCGAGCACTTCCGTTTCGGCATGTACCTCGACATCCACGTCGAAGCCCGGGTCGAGCAGGCAAAGATCGACATCCGGTTGCTTCAGCACGAGCCAGTACTGGCGCTTCGCCTCTCGCCGAAAGCGAAAGAGCGCGACCATCCGCTTTGCCGGGATCTCCTCTCTCCGCACCATGCGGCGCAGCGCCCACATCAGAAAGTCCGGGTCGAGGTGCTCCTCGGTGAGGTCCTTGCTCGCCCAGCGGTAGCCCCACGTGCCGAGCGCATCGACGACCGCCCCCAGCGCGCGCCCCGCCTCGGTGAGTTGATACTCGCAGCCTCGGCGTCCGGGTACGGCGCACTTGTCGATGATGCCGCTTCGCTCGAGGGAGACCAGTCGCTGCGCCAGCAGATTGCGCGACATGCGCGGGACGCCATGGTGGATGTCGCTGAACCGCCGTCCGCCGGCGAGCAACTCCCGGAGGATGAGTGGCGTCCATCGTTCCGCGAAGATCTCGGCCCCCAGTGCCACAGGGCAGAACTGTCCGTACTTCGTCATGTCTCGAACGTCTAGGGCGCGACAAATCGCCGCGCTTCGTCGAGCTCCGCCTCGCGACCTGATCCCGCCGCCACCGCCAGCAGCTCCTTATAGAAAGCGCGCGCGGCTGTCGTCTCGCCGGCCGCCGCGGCGGCGCGCGCGGCGCCGAGAAGACTGTTGAATCGTTTTGGATTCAACTCCAGCGACGTCCGATACATCGCGAGCGCTTTCGCGGCGTTGCGCTGCTCCAGCAGGAGATCGCCCCACAGTTCGTACGCGGGCACCGTCGGACCCGGAGTCACGGCGTGCTTCGGTGTGGCTCGCTCCAGCTCGGCCGCCTCGCGCATCCGCGCACGACTGGACGCCGTGTCGGTTTGTGCGTGGGCAATCCAGGCCTGCAGCTCCAGCTCGAGGATGCGAATGTCACGCACGAACAGATCTTCGCCGCCGCTCCGGGCGACCGCGCCAAGCGTGGCGAGTCTGCTCGCGGCCACGCCAGCCTCGCCGATGATACCTTCGTGCGCCGCGCCGATTCCCTTGGCGAACCAGGTCACGGCTTCCGGCCAGGCGAACCCGTCCCAATCGAGCCCCGGCGTCTCGCGCGGAGTGAGCGATCGCGCCTCGCCCCACGCGCGTCGTTCCAGGGCGTAGCGTGCTCGCGTCGAGGCGAGGTGAAACGCCGTCTTGAACGTGGGCTGCAGGTTCCGCGTCTCGTGCAAGCGCTTCACTTGTGCCGCTGCTTCTTCGTCGGCGCCTGTCTGCAGGTACGCGTACACGAGGTACTCGACCGCGTGGGGAAATTCGTCCCAGACGTATTGGCCACGATTTCCGGCAGGGTGCTCCAACGCCGCCTGCGCGGCGAGCAGGTTCCCACGGATCACTCCGTTCCAATCACCGAGTCGCGTATAGATGTGCGTCGGCATGTGCAGCGCGTGCGGATTGCGCGGCGCGCTGGCTTCGTATTTCCGGACGACCTCGAGTGACGCGCGCTCCCGCCCCGGCGCGTCGCTCGCATGCACCAGGTAGTGCAGCGCGCCGGGATGCGCCGGGTTTTGCTCGTAGACGGCTGCCAGAATGTCGGCGGCGCGTTGCGAGTGCGCGATCACGGATCGGTCGTCCGGGGGCGCCGCGGCTAGATGCGCGAGAGCAAAGAATGCGGCCACGTCCTGATCACGCGGGTACGCGGCGTACGCCAACGCCATGGCCGCCTCCCACCGGCGAATGCGTCGCCAGTAGTCCGCCGATTCTGGCTCGCGGAAGAACTCCGCCGTTGCGTCCACGAGCAGGCGCTCGCGGGCGGACATGCCGCCGCGAGCTCTTGCCGTTTGCACGAGGTTCCAGCCCTGCCGCAGCTCCGCCGGTCCGGGTCGCGTCGGCCAGAGCGGCTGGAACAGCGTCATCGCGACTCCCCAATGCGCCATCGCGCACGCCGAGTCGATCTGCGCGGTCCGCTGAAATGACTCCCGTGCGCGCGGGTACGTCATGTGGTGCAGTAGCGCGACGCCGCGATTGAACTCGGTCCGTGCATCCGGGGAACAGGAGACATGGAAATCCACTGGACCCATCGCGTGTTCAATGATCGGCACCGTTTGCGTCTTTCCTTTCTCCCCGATATAGACGACCAGCAACCGCGCCCGCGCCACGCGGCTGGCGTTACGTGCGATGCCGTGAACTGTTCCCGGTGCCTCCCACCAGCTATCACCGACGTTGTGGATCTGTACCGGGCCGCTGTCGAATTGATTCTCAACCGTTCCTTCGAGGACGTACGCGAAGACGGCCACATCATGCCGATGCCGGGGCGCACCGGAGTTCGGCGGGAGGACGATGGCCGCCGCTTGGACCTCGCGGAAGTCACCGGTCGGGAGAGCTCGCATGACGAGGTCTGTGCGAGTTACCGACTGGTCTCCCGGCTGCTGCTGGGCTGAGGCAGGTGCGATCATCGCGAAACTCGCGAGACCCGCGAGGAGAATTGCAGGAATCGAGACCCTCATACGATGAACTCCATCCAGAGGTTGACACACGCTGACAATAACGTTATTGTACCGATCGTTCGGTACAATAACGGACCCTGGTTCATCGATCAAGTCCGACCTGTTACGAAGGTGGCCATGACACCCGGTCCTTTTCACGAGGGCGAGCGATACGTACAGGAACGCGCCGGCGAGCGGGAAGTCGCCGTGCGCAACGGGTGGTTGGTCGCCGAGGCGATCCCGGTTCGAGCGATCCCCTTCCTCGCCCAGCAGCGGATGCTTGCGATCGGAAGCGTCGATGAGCACGGGGCGGTCTCCGCCTCCGTGGTCTTCGGAGTGCCGGCGTTCGCGTACAGCCCCGACGGTCTATCGGTGGTCCTCGATCGAACCCGGACCCACGCCAGTCCCGGCGACCCGGTCTGGAACAATCTCCGCGTCGGCGTCGCTGTAGGACTGCTGGCGATCGAGCTCGGTTCGAGACGCCGGCTCCGGATCAATGGAGTCGTGAGCACCCTCGATGCGGCGCGGATCGAAGTGAGTGTTCGTGAGGCGTATCCCAACTGCCCCAAGTACATCCAGCGTCGTCACCTCCGCGAGGAGCCGGGGATTCGTCGCAGCGAGTCACAACCGCACGCGAGCGGCGTCTCGCTGGACGAGGCGCGGTCGCTCGTGGTCGAGCGAATCGATACGTTCTTCGTGGCCAGCCGGCATCCCACGCGCGGGTTGGACGTCTCCCATCGTGGCGGCACCCCGGGTTTCGTCCGCGTCCTGGATCCGATCCGACTGCGCATCCCGGACTACGGCGGCAACGGCATGTTCAATACGCTTGGCAACTTCACGGTCGACGATCGCGCAGGTCTCGTCTTTGTAGATTTCGACCGCGGGAGCCTGCTTCAGATGACGGGAACAGCTGCCGTTCACTTCGACGAGGCTGAGGATCCTCGGCAGCCGACGGGAGGCACTGGCCGCTATTGGGATTTCCACGTCGACCGCTGGCTCGAGTCAGCGATTCCGACGCCGATCGCGTCGGAGCTTCTGGATTATTCAGTGCACAACCCAACCGCACCCGCGTAATCGGAAGGATGCCGGCTCCTCTCGCCACCAGGACTGAAGTTCTCGACCGGATCATGGAGTCGTTCCGAAAGGACGGCTACGATGGCGCGTCGCTCGAGACGATCTCCAAGCGAGTCGGGCTCGGCAAGTCGAGCCTCTACCACCACTTTCCCGGTGGAAAGGAGGAAATGGCTCTCGCGGTGCTGGCCCACCTGAACGAAGGGTTGCGCAAGACATTCGATGCCGTGAAAGCCGAGCCGCATCCGAAGAAGAAGCTCGATCTCATTCTAGACGCGATCGACGCCTTGTACGAGGGTGGAAAGAAGGCGTGTCTCCTGGCGCGGCTCGGTGCCAGCGTAGACCGGGCGCGCTTCGGCGCGCCGCTCAAGGCCACGTTCAGCGGCCTGATGTCCGTACTGGCGGACATCGGCCGTGCGGCGGGGTTGACCGCGCCCACTGCGCGTCACCGTGCGGAGCAGGCCATCGTGCGGATCCAGGGGGCGCTCGTGGTATCGGCGGCGATGGGTGACCCGAGTGTCTTCGATCGTACGCTCGGCGAATTGCGAACTACACTGCTCCTTCCTGACCGCAGACGGTAGCGCTTCGTACGTATGTGCCTAACGCCCAGCTGAAGCCGATCGCTACCGCGCATCCCGACAGGAGAATCGTTGGTCCAGCATGACGGAGGGCTCGCGTGCCGCGAGCTCACGCGCATGCCCGCCGGGGGTCAGTCCGAAACTGTGAGCGCGACCGCGAAGCGGTTCGGTCTTCATGGTCACGCCTAACGCATGCTGATCCACCGTCATGGCCATTCCCGAAGGGCGGCGAGGCTTCCGCGTTAGGCGATCCATCGACGGGAGGCGCCCGAGGCCGGGGTTCGCCGCCACCGCCCCGACTCCCAACGCGCTGCGCCGCCCGTGCGTATCCTAAGACCTCACTGACACAACCCTACCAGGCCCCCCGATGCGACTGATCCGCTCGTCAGCCTCGGCACTGCTCCTCGCAGTGCTCCCGCTCCCCATGCTCGCCCAGTCCGCCGCCCCGAAAAAGGCCCTCACCCAGGCCGATTGGGACCGCTGGCGCGCCATTCAGAACCCCACCCTGTCCAACGACGGGAAGTGGGCCGCCTACACCCTGAGCCCCCAGGTCGGTGACGGCGAGTTCGTCGTCCGCGCCACGTCGGGCACGACTGAATACAGGGTCCCGGTCGGCTACATCGGGCGCCCCAACAACGTCCCCGGCGCCCTCCGCCCACCGCAGACCCCCCCGGGAGCCGGCGGCGGTGGACGCGGGGGCGGCGGACGCTTCGGCGGCGGCGCCGGACCCGCGTCGCCCTTCTCCGCCGACAGCCGATACGCGTTCGTCATCGCGCAGCCTAATAAGGAAGCGGTCGAGAGCGCCCAGCGCGCCGCCCGAGCCGCCCGTGCCACGGGAGGTGCCGGAGCTGCGGCGGCCGACACCACTGGCGGAACGCCTTCGCTCGTGATTGTCGCGCTCGCCGACGGGAAGACCACCACCATCGCCGGCGTCCGCAACTTCCGCCTCCCCAAGGACAACGGGAAATGGCTCGTCTACTCGGCCGCTGACACCTCGCGGCGCGCGGCGGGTGACTCCGCCAACCGCGGCGCGGGCGGCGCGCCGAACCGAGCCGGCGGTGCTGGCGGCCGGCCGGGCGGCGGCCCCGGAGCCAACCGCGACCGCCGCCAGTACGGCACCTCGATCGTCCTCCGCAACCTTGATAGTGGCGTGGAGCAGAAGATCGACGACGTCCTCGCCTACACGTTCGACGACAGCGCCAAGGTCCTGGCCTACACCGTCGTCTCGCGCGACTCGACCAAGGACGGCGCCTACATCCGCAACCTCGCTGCCGGCACGACACAGACCCTGCTCGCCGGACGCGGCAACTACCGCGCGTTCACGTTCGACCAGAAGCAGCAGCAGTTCGTCTTCACGTCCGACCGCGACGAGTTCGGCAAGTCTAACGCACGCTCGACGGTCTACTACGGCACCCTCAAGGGTGGCAAGGCCGAGTCGCTGGTTGCCTCGAGCCTGCTGCCGAAGGACATGCACGTCGCGGACAACGGGTCGATCTCGTTCACCCGCAGCGGCACCGCACTGCTGCTGAACATCGCGCCGCCACCAGTCGATTCCATTCCCGCGGACTCGCTCGTCGGCAAGTCGCAGTTCGACCTCTGGCACTACAGGGACCCGCAGCTTCAGCCGACGCAGAAGCTCCAGGTCGCGCGCGAGCGCAACAAGAGCTACCAGGCGATCTACAACCTCGCCACGAAGAAGCTCGTGCAGCTGACGACGGACTCGATGCCTAACGTCCTCGTCTCCGCCGACGGCCGCTCGGGGCTCTCGTCCACCTCCGTCGCCTACGACATCCAGCGCATGTGGGGCGACGACGGCAACGACGTCTACGTCGTCGACCCGAACACCGGCACGCGCAAGCTGGTCAAGCAGAAAATCTCGGGCCAGGCACAGCTCTCCGACGACGGCAAGTTCATCATTTTCTTCGACAACGGCGTCTGGTACACTCACCAGATCGCCACTGGCAAAACTGTTGATATTACGACTCCCGTGAAGGGCGTGCATTTCGACCAGGAGACGTGGAGCACGCCCGACACGCCGGCCGCCTGGGGCGTTGCCGGCTGGACGAAGGGCGACCGCTCGGTGCTCCTGTACGATCGCTTCGACATCTGGGAGCTCGACCCCACCGGCGCGAAGCCGGCCGTCGTCGTCACGGACTCGTTAGGCCGTCGCGAGAGTCTCGTGTTCCGCCTCGTGGACCTGGCCCGCGCCGATGAGGACGACCGCGCGATCGACCCGGCGAAACCACTCATGCTCCGCGCGTTCAGCGAGGTCACCAAAGCCTCGGGCTTCTACCGCGATCGCCTCGGCGCCAGAGCCGAGCCGGAGAAGATCGTCATGGGCGACCTCGCGTACGGCGTGCCGCAGAAGGCACGCGACGCCGACGTCTACATGGTCACGAAGAGCACGTTCATCGACTTCCCGAATCTCTGGGTGGGCCCGAACCTGACGTCGCTCACGAAGATCTCGGACGCGAACCCGCAGCAGAGCCAGTACAACTGGGGCACCGCGGAGCTCGTGACGTGGACCTCGTCCGATGGCGTGCCCCTCCAGGGCATCCTCTACAAGCCCGAGAACTTCGATCCGAAGAAGAAATACCCGATGGTCTCGTACTTCTACGAGGATCTCTCGGACGGCCTCCACAACTACATCGCGCCCACGGGCCGCAACGTCATCAACCCGACCCATTACGTCTCGAACGGCTACCTCATCTTCGAGCCGGACATCCACTACGAGGTCGGCTATCCCGGACCGAGCGCGGTCAAGTCGATCGTGCCGGGCGTGCAGAAGCTGCTCGAGCGCGGCTACGTCGACCCGAAAGGCCTGGGGCTCCAGGGCCAGTCATGGGGAGGCTACCAGACGCTCTTCATCATCACGCAGTCCCAGATGTTCTCGGCCGCCATGGCCGGCGCGCCGGTGGTGAACATGTTCTCGGCCTACGGCGGCATCCGCTGGGGCACGGGCATCGCGCGCGCGTTCCAATACGAGAAGACGCAGAGCCGCATCGGGAAGTCGATCTGGGACTCGCCTAACCAGTACATGGAGAACTCGCCGCTCTTCTGGCTGCCGCGCGTGACGACCCCGCTGTTCATCATGGCCAACGACGCCGACGACGCGGTACCCTGGTACCAGGGCATCGAGACGTTCGTCGCGATGCGCCGGCTCAACAAGGAGATCTACTTCATCAACTACAACAACGACGTCCACAACCCAGCGAGCCGCGCAAACCAGAAGGACATCGCAGCCCGCATGCAGCAGTTCTTCGACAACAAGTTGAAGGGCCAGCCGGCGCCGAAGTGGATGATCGAGGGCATTCCGGCGAAGGACAAAGGCCGCGATCAGCTGCAGATTCAGGTGCAGAGCGCGCAGCAGAGCGTCGTCCCGCAATAGCCGTTGTCATTCCGAACGCAGTGAGGAATCCTTGGCCTCCCGGTAGAGCGCTCTCGCCCGGGAGGCAGAAATTGGGGTCAGACTCGAATTACATCGTTTGGTTGCGGCCGAAAGACCAACGGTTGTAATTCCAATCTGACCCCAGTTTGTTATAGCAAGGGTTCCTCTACCGGGAGGTATCGCAATGTGGAAGCTCACCCTCGTCGTTCTCGCCACCACCGCCGCCGCCGTCGCTTGTGCGGATCCCGACCGGTCCACCGGCGTCCAGCCCGACAATGCAGCGACGCTCGACCAGAACGCCGTCAATACGGCGAGTCTCCCGGATCTCATCGTCGACAGCAAGTCGACGCAGAACAACTGGCTCGTCCGCGTCGAAGATTTCCCGGCCGACTTCTGCAGCGTCCAGGAGGGGGGCGTTCAGCCGGGCACGCATACCGTCATCCGCTTCACCGTCACCACGCCGAACATCGGCGACGGGGACGTGTTCGTCGGGAGTCCGCTCAAGCACATGGACCCGAATGGTGATGGCAACTTCGCCGACCAGGATGGCCTGTTCGAGTTCGCCACCTGCCATGCGCACTTCCACTTTCAGCATTACGCGACGTACTCGCTGATCGACGCGAGCGGCAAGACGTGGAAGGCGGCGAAGCGCGGCTTCTGCATGCTCGACACCGACCCGTACAACGTCGGCACCGGCGACGGGAGGTGGAGCTACCGGAACTGCGGTACGGCGACGCGCGATGGCTTCCAGGGCATCAGCGACGGATGGTCCGACACGTACGTCTGGAAGCTCGGAGGCCAGTACTTCGTGCTCGATGGCGGAGACGGGCAACCCGCCGTGCCGCCAGGGGTCTACACGATACGGGTCGAGGTGAACCCCGCGTACGCTCCGGTCGGCGGCGCCTGTCCGCGCGTGACGGACGAGAGTACGGGCCTCTGCCACCAGTTTGCCGAGAGCGACTACTCGAACAACATCGGCGAGGCGACCGTGATCATTTCCGATAAGCCGGGACGCACCGGCTACGGAACCATCAAGAACGCGCCGACGCTCAAGGCGAGCGACGAGATCGACCACAAAGGGCAGTAGGGATTGGGCTATCGGCAGCAACGCGGAACCCTCGGGGTGCCTCAGTCGAGCGCATCCCGAGGGTTCCGACTTTGCGGGTTTGTCGTTAGGCCGGTAGCGCGCGCCGGCCCGGTTCAGTCATCCGGCAAGCCGGGGAATCGCACGCCGTAGGCCTGGCAGATCTCTGCAGTCCGCTCCGGCTGGAACTCGATCGCGTAGCGCTCCGGCAGGTCGGCGTTGGGCAGCACGTCGCCGGGGCCTGCCGCATTCGACGCCGAGATGGCCTCGCCCAGCTCGTTGAAGAAGTGCTCGAACCCGGCGGGCGAGATGATCTCGAGGATACGACATGGCTCGTCGCCGGCATTCCAGAACGTGTGCCACTGCTGGCGCGGCTTGAAAACGAGATCACCCGGCTCCGCGTACACGACCTCGCCGCCGAGCAGCGCGCCCATGCGCCCCTCGAGCACGTAGCTGTACTCGTCCTCCCGGTCGTGCCGGTGCAGCGGCGCGGCGAGCGTGCGCGGTGGAATGGGATGCTCGACGAGCGAGAAGCCGCCGCCGGTCTCCGCACCCCAGACCATGAAGCGCACACCGACGGATCCCAGGTCCACGGACTTGCCGTCGCGCGGACCGATGATGCGCGGACCGGTCGAGCCGTCGAACCGGGACGTTGGGATCTCGGACTGCTCGGCCGGCTGCGTGCGCTCGACCTGCTGTATCGTGGCCATGGTAGCCTCTCCTCACATGGAAGCTTATGGTATCCGTATTTCAGTGAACGTTAGTGATCACTGAACGTGGGTGAAAATGTGGCCCAAGGAAGTATTTGTCAAGAGTTCAGTGAACATGTAAGTTCATTCAAATGGCGACCAGGAAATACCAGCAGAAACGCCGAGCCGAGCAGCAGTCCGACACGCGCCGGCGTATCGTCGAGGCGGTCGTGGCGCTGCACCGCGAGATCGGGCCGGCACGAACGACCATCAAGGCGATCGCCGAACGCGCGGGTGTCGAGCGGCTGACCGTGTACCGCCACTTCGCCGACGAGGGGGCGCTCTTCGCCGCGTGCGACGCGCATTTTCGGACGGAGTCGCTTCCCCCCGACCCGGCAGCCTGGACCGGCGTGACGGATCCGGCCGCGCGTCTGCGCGCCGCGCTCCTGGCGTTCTATGGCCACTACCGGCGGGGAGAAGACATGATCGCCCACGCCCAACGGGACGCCCCGCAGCTCCCGGCGCTCGCCGAAGTGCTGGCGCCGTATGGCCAGTTCATGGAGGGGGTGCGCGAGGACCTTCAGGCGGCGTGGTCGGTGAGCGATGACGCACGCGCGCGACTCGGCGCGGCGATCGGGCACGCGCTGCGCTTCGACACATGGCGCTCGCTCGCTCGCATCGAGAAGTTGGATGACGCGGAGGCGGCCGACCTCATGGTCGACCTGGCGCGCGCGGCCGCAGCGGTGCGGGACCCGGGCTGACCGAGGTCCGCGCCTCGGCGGTTCGCGAGCCGGCGGTCGTGCGGCGCGCCTAACGATTCATTGCGGTCGGCTCGCTGAGGGGCGACATGTCTGCTGTCTCGAACGAGGTCCGCTTCGCCCTCCGCGGCTTCCGCCGCACCCCGGGCTTCTTCGTCACGGCCGTCATCATCCTCGCACTCGGTGTCGGGATGTCCGCCGCGATGTTCAGCCTCTTTCGTACGGTGCTCGTGCGTCGGCTGCCCGTCGTCGATCAGGACCGCATCGTCGTGATGTGGACGTACGCATCCGACCCGAACACTGAGGTCACCACCGGCACCAAGGTACTGTCCGTCGTGCGGCAGGAGTCGCGGACGATGCGCGACATCGCCGCGATCGCGCACTGGCCTGCCGTCGCGTCGCCATTCCAGTACGGCGAGCAGTCGGTCGAGCTGAACCGCGGTATGGTGACCGGGAACTTCTTCGACGTCCTTGGCGCGCGTCCCGCCCTCGGCCGTCTGTTCCGTCCGAGCGACGACGAGGTTCCGGGGATGTCCCCCACGGACTCGCGCACACTCGTGCTCAGCTATCGCGCGTGGCGGGAGAAGTTCGGCGGCGACTCGTCGGTGATCGGGCGTCATCTCGTGGAGCCACTCATCCGCACCGATTACACCATCATCGGCGTCGCACCGCCGGGGCTCGCCTACCCCGCCGGCGTGGACTACTGGATTCCGATGTGGTCGGGCTGGCAGTCGACCGTCTCGTCGTTTGCCGTCGCGCGGCTCGCGCCGGGTGCCACGCTCGCCGCGGCGCGCGACGAGTACGCAGCGATCGAGCGACGTCTCGCGCTGCCGATGCTCAATCTCCGCGGCGCGCACGCCGCGACGTTCGCCGAGACGGTGCTGGGCGACGTGCGCCCGGTGCTCCGGCTGCTCACGGCGGCCGTCGCGCTGCTGCTGCTCATCGCGTGCCTCAATGTCGGCAACCTGTTGCTTCTGCGCGCCTCGACGCGCGCGCGCGAGCTCGCCGTCCGCCGCGCGTTAGGCGCCGGCTTCGGCCACCTCGTGCGACAGCTGCTCGTCGAGGCCTTGGCGATCGCGGTCGCCGGCGGTGTGCTCGGGCTCCTCGTCGCGGTCGCCGCGCTCCGGGTGCTCGTGGCCTATGCCCCGGCAAACATCCCGCGCCTCGACGACGTGCGCCTCGACGGCGCACCGATCGGCGTCGCGGCGGCGGTCGCCGCGCTCGCGGTGTTGCTCTTCGGGGTCGTGCCCGCAC
>Ga0310884_10000214_pt1 | contig 13709 bp, 10 predicted proteins | sample T60D1metaG_FD_203446 | JGI IMG/M metagenome (GOLD analysis project Ga0310884, IMG submission 203446) | Lab incubated soil microbial communities from West Virginia University Organic Research Farm, Morgantown, WV, United States - T60D1 | ecosystem: Environmental > Terrestrial > Soil >...
TCCCAGTCGCCGGTCAATGCGTAGGTCACGTGCATCCGTTCGAGCGTCGAGTCGCGCAGATCCTCGGTGCTCGCCGTGCCGCCCTGAAACGCCACGTCGTGCGAACGCGCCAGCTGGGACAGCTTCAGGCCGGACATGCGGCGCGCCGTCGCGAAATCCGACGGCAGCACGTCGGCGTAAAAGCGATCGAGATCCGCGGACGCCTGCGCCTGCCCATCGCGGGTCGCCTCCGCCTCCTTCAGATCGGCCATCGCTTCGCGCAACGCCAGCGCGGATGCGTCGGCCGTGACCGATCCGGATTGCACGGACTGGCGCAGCGGCAACACCACCGCGATGAGCACGATCACGTTGATCGCGAGCACGACGCCGACGGGCACGAGCCAGCGGCGGTGATCGGCAATCACGCGAGAGACCGGGACGTCGCCGCCGAACGCGAAGAGTGCTCTCATCGCGGTGCTCCGGCGCTGACGTTCGCGGCGGTCTCGTTCGCCGGCTTCCCCTTGCCAGAATCAGACGTCGAGGGCGGCGCGGCGGCCGTCGAGGGCGAGTAATACGCCTGGATATCCGATTGCAGCGTGCCATCCTCATCCGGCTGATCGTTTCGGGACAGGACACCGGAGAACGCGCCGGTTTTTTCGAGCGCTGCCATGAACTCTTCGAGGTCTTCGATTCGCTTCGAAACTACCGAGATCTGCACGAGCCGGCGCCCTTGGTTGTCGCTCTGCGGCATGACGCCGGCAATGCGAACGTCGGCCGGCAGCGTCGCCTGGAACTCATTCAGCAGCTCGGTCCACGAGAACGTCCGGCGATCGATCAGCGCGTTGGCCTCGCCCGCGGCCGCCTGTACGATCGCGAGCTTCTCCTTGTCGATCGATCGGCGGATGACCTGCGCCTTGTCGCGCATCTGGATCGCCTGCGCGTTGTTCTGCGCGATCGTCTGCCGCGTGTCGCGGCTCTGGCGCTGCAGCCGCATGATCTCGTAGGCGTTGAACAGCGTCAGGCCGATCGCCAGTACCGCCAGCGCGCTGAGGACGGTGCGCACGCCGCGCTCGTTGTAGAAAGGCCGCGTCGAAAGGTTGTTGCGCAGCATCGCTTACGCCGCCTTCCGTTCGCGCATCAGGATGCCGACGAGCGGCGCGAGCACGTCGAGCAATTCCGCCGACGCGCCGATGCGATCCTGCAGGCCCGCGGCATGGCGTGGATCGACGGCTTCCACGGAGACCTTGAGGCGATCTTCGAGGCGCCGCACGGTCTCCGCGCCGCCGGGCAAATGCGCACCGCCGGCGATCAGCACGCGCGCGAAACCGGCGCCGTTCAACCGATCCTCGTAATACATCGCCGTCTGGTGCATCAGGTCCGCGAGCGTGCCCTCTTCCTCGCCGCGGTTGCGGAAAAACAACAGCGCGTTGCCGCGCATCACGGCCAGCGTGAGGTAGGTGCCGGTCGGGTGCACGAGCAGCCAGTCGCCGGTCGGCGCCGACGACCCCGACATGATGCTGTTGATCACGCCGAAGGTCGAGAGATCGACGAGCCCGGCATGCGCGCCGGCCAGCAGGCACGCCTGCTCGTACTGGCGGATCACGTCCTCGCGCGCGATCGCGACCACGAACTCGCTGGTCCCGTCGGCGCTGCTGGCGCCCGGTGAAATGCTGAGGACCGCCTGCTCGATCGGGAACGGCGCGGTCTTCTTCATCTGCCAGCGCACGATCTCGCGAAGGTCGGCGGACTTGGCCGGCACCTTCTCGAGCTTGAGCAGCGACACCTTCGCGGCCGTGTCGGGAATCACCAGCGAGACGCGCGACGGCCTGCCGCCGCCAAGCTGGCCGAGCGTGCTCGCGATGATCTGCGACAGGGCCGCTACGTCCGACACGTTCAACGCCGTGAGGCCGGGCACGACCAGCCCGGCCGGCAGCGCTTCACTCGCGTGCGCGCTGATCACCGCCTGGCTGCCGCGCCACGACAGGCGCGCCGCGGCGACGTGCGTGTGATCGATTTCAACGGCAACGTCGGGCGCCGACGTCTGGAACAGGTCGCTGAGGATCATTCGACGAATGTCACCTTGTTGATCTCCCGCAGCGTGGTCAGGCCTTCGACGACGCGCTCGACGGCCGATTCGCGGAGCAGGCGCATGCCTTGTTCCTTCGCCGCGCGCTTCACTTCCGAGATCGGCCGCTTGTCGAGAATGATTTCCCGGATGTGATCGGTCAGGTCGAGCAGCTCGCAAATCGCCATGCGGCCCTTGAAACCCGTGCCGCTGCATTCGATGCAGCCGGCGCCTTCGTACAAGGTACGGCCGGCGAGCAGCGCCGGATCGATCGCCGATTCGGCGAGCAGTGCCGGGGCGATCGTGACCGGATGCTTGCAGGCGTCGCAAATGCGGCGCACCAGCCGCTGCGCGAGCACGCAGTTCAGCGCCGAGATGAACTGATACGGCTCGACGCCCATGTTCAAGAAGCGGCCGAGCACGTCGAACACGTTGTTGGCGTGGACCGTGGTGAAGACCAGGTGGCCGGTCAGCGCCGACTGGATCGCGATCTGCGCCGTCTCGGGGTCGCGGATTTCGCCGACCATGACCTTGTCGGGGTCGTGGCGGAGGATCGAACGCAGCCCGCGCGCGAAGGTCAGCCCCTTCTTTTCGTTGATCGGAATCTGCGTGATGCCCTTCAGCTGGTATTCGACCGGATCCTCAATCGTGATGATCTTGTCTTCCGGGCTCCTGATCTCCGACAGCGCGCCGTACAGCGTCGTCGTCTTGCCGCTGCCGGTCGGGCCGGTGACCAGCACCATGCCGTACGGCTCGCGAATGTATTTGCGGAACCGCTTCAGCTCCGCTTCGGGAAACCCGAGGATGTCGAGGCGGAGCTCCGTGAACTGCTCGCTCATCGACTGCTTGTCGAGAATACGGATGACCGCGTCCTCGCCGTGCACGCTCGGCATCACCGACACGCGGAAGTCGATGGTCTTGCCCGGCACCTTCAGGCGGAAGCGGCCGTCCTGCGGGACGCGCTTCTCCGCGATGTCGAGCTCCGCCATCACCTTGATGCGCGACAGGATCGAGCTGTGAAAGCGTTTCGCGATCGGCCGCATCGCCGGCTGGAGCACGCCGTCGATGCGGTACTTGACGTGGACCGCATCATCCTGCGTCTCGATGTGAATATCGCTGGCGCGCCGCTGGATCGCCGTGAAAATCGTCGAGTTGACGAGGCGGATAATCGGGCTGTTGTCGCTCGTCAGCCGCTCGACGGTGAGGTTGTCCTCGCCGGCATCGTCCTCGCCCTTCAAGACCTGAATTTGAAATTCCTCGGTCGCTTCGTCCAGGACGCGCTGTGAGCTCTCGCTCTTCTTCAGCATGCCCTCGATGGCGGACCGCGCGCCGACCATCACCTTGACCTGGGTGCCCAGAATGATCGACAGCTCGTCGATCATCGGCAGGTCCGTCGGATCCGACACGACGATCACCAGCGACTTGCCGTCGCGGCGATACGGCACAAAGCCGTAACGCAGCATCAAGTCCGCGGGGATCGATCGGAACAGCTCCTGATCGATCCGGAACTCGTGCATGTCGAGGAACTCGAGCCGATACCGCTCCGCCAGCCGGCGCGTCGCCTGTTCTTCCGCGCCGCGCTCTTCCGCCGACACTTCGACGACGTCGTCGATGGCCAGGGTCTCGGGATCGAGCGCGCCCTCGGGTGTCACATCCATTACCGGTTACCCACGACCGAGGTGAGGTTGAAGAGCGGCAGGTACAGCGCCAGCACGATGCCGGCGATGACCACGCCCATGAAAACGAGCATGGCCGGCTCGATCAGCGTGACGAAGCGGGACACCTCGGTTTCAATTTCCTCGTCGTAAAAGTCCGCGAGGCTGTTGAGCATTTCCGTCAGCGAGCCGGTCGACTCGCCGACTTCAATCATCTTGATCGCCACGTCGGGCACGGTCTGCCGCTCCAGCAGCGTCCCGGCGAAGCTCTGGCCTTCGCGCACGCGCGCGCCGACGATCCCGAGCTCCTGGCCCATGTGCCGGTTGCCGGTCGAGCGCGCCGCGATCTCGAGCGCGTTGACCAGCGGAATGCCGCCACCGAGCAGCGTCGCCAGCGTGCGCGCCATCTGCGACGTGGAGAACTTGTGGACGCTCCCGCCGATCATCGGCAGCTTGAGGACCCAGCGATCGAACTGCGCGCCGCGTCCCGGCTGCTTGATCCAGGTGTAGAACCCGAGGGCGGCGGCGCCGAGCGCGATCAGGATCAGCCAGAGCTGCGCGCGAATGATGTCCGACACCGCCACGATCATGCGCGTCGAGAGCGGCAGCGGCGCATTGAAGCTGCCGTAAAACTCGGCGAAGGTCGGCACCACCTTGACGACGATGATGGCAACCAGCACCATCGCCAGCGCCACCAGGATGACCGGGTAGATCATCGCCGAGATGGTTTTCGATCGCACCGTGTCGATGGTCTTCGAGTAGGCGACGAAGCGGCGGAGCACCGCGTCGAGATTGCCCGATCGCTCGCCGGCCATTAGCGACGCGGTATAGACCGACGGGAAGAGATCGCCATGCGCGGAGAACGCGTCCGACAGCGCCGTGCCACCGCGCACCTTTTCGTACACGTCGTCGAGCACCGACTTGAACAGCGGGTTGCTCAGGCGCGATCGCAGGATGTCGAGCGACTGGACCAGCGGCATGCCCGCCTTCAACAACGTGGCAAGCTCCTGGTTGAACACGAGAAACTCGTGGCGCTTGATCTTGCGGCTCTCGCCGCCAAAGCTAATGCCGCCCAGGCCGAGCCGCGGCTTGAGTGCCAGAACGTGCAGGCCCTTTTCCTCGAGCTCACGCCTGAGGGCGGCTTCGCTTTGGGCGACGTAAATGCCCTCGATGATCTCGCCAGACGTCGTGCCGAGGCGGCAGCGGTACTCCATCCCTAAAAGGTTGACTCACAGGGGATTATACGGATTCGGGGCATCATTTCCCACCCCTTTAGACGATATCGGACGACCACCTGGCCGGTGTTAGTCGTGAACTAATTTGTGCCGGCCTGACCGGGCGTGACCCCAACCCGCCGCAGGATGCTGCGGACGTAGTTCTGGGTCTCGGCGTAGGGGGGCACGCCGCCATAGCGCCTAATGGTCGCTTCACCGGCGTTGTACGCCGCGAGCGCGAGCGGCAGCTCGAGCCGGCTCAGCAGGTCCTTCAGGTGCCGCACACCGGCCTCGAGATTAGCCCTGGGATCGTACGAATTGCGCACGCCATACTGCCGTGCCGTGTCCGGCATCAGCTGCATCAATCCCTTCGCGCCCTTGTTCGATCGGGCACGGGCTTGATAATTGGATTCCTGCTCGATGACCGCGTGCACCAGGCGCGCATCCAGCTTGTGCGTCGCGGCGATGGTCGAAATCAGTTCCGCATAGGGGCGAGCCGCGAGCACTGCCTCGGGAACCAGCGCCAATGCCACCGGGGCAAAGGAGGCAACAGGTGCATCGGGTGCATCGGGTGCAACGGCTGCCACAGGCACGTCTTCCGGATAAGGCACTTCATCCGGATCGACGCGCGCAACGAGGGACGCCGGGAACGTCACTTCCCCGCCGCCGCGCAGGCGCAACGTCGCCGTATCGGCTTCAACCAGGCACGACTTGACCGACATCGTGCGGCCGTTCTTGAACACAACGATATCCGCGCGGGCTTCCGTGGCCACGAGTGCAAGTACAGCGGCGGCGATCGCGGTGAGCTTCATCGTTACTGAACGAACACGTGAAAGAAGCGCGCGCCGAGCTCTCTCGGGTCGCCGCTCTTCATCGACCCTTCGAGCGCCGGCACAAACGTCTTATCGGCGGTGAATTTCATCTCCACCATGTCGCCCGTGCCAAGTTGCGCAGCCGTGACCGGGAACTTCAACACCGGCGCGGTCGTCGACGACAGCGGAATCGTGGTCAGCGCCTGGTCACCGATTTGGACGGTGACCTGCTGCGCGGAGTTTGGTCCGGCGGCCGGATTGTCGACCTGCAGCACGAGGACGACGTCACGCTTCGGATTGCGAAACGCGATCGTTGCGTCCTTCTTCGTCCACTGCCATTCGGTGCGTCCCGCGCCTTCGGTCACCACCTCGGCGGGATGCCAGCCGTCTTTGAAAATCACGAAGATGTTTTCGGTCTGCGGCAGCAGCTCGAAGTCGGCGACCTTGTAGGAACGATCGCCGCGATCTTCATTGGACAACTTCAGCCGCTCGTTGTTGCCCGGCGTATACACGCCGGCCGCGATCTTCGCGGCGCCGACATACGGATAGCTCGGGATGAACATCGTGCGGGTGTATTCGATCGTCTGGCCCGGCTTCCACTCCGCCGTCGGCGTCGGCGGATCGTGATCGTCGGTCCACATCAACTCTTCATCGGCGTCGAGAAAGTGCACGAACACGCGTCGCTGGCCGAGACTCGGCGCGCCCTGTGCGACGGTGAACTTGTAGGTCACTTCGACGGGACTACCCAGCGCAACCTTGGGTCGCGACAGCGACACCTGCATCGTGCCGACGGGCGGCGTCGTGTCCTCCGCTTTACTACAAGCAGCCGCGGTCACGGCCATGGCCGTGAGTACACAGGCCGTCACAAGGCCTCTCACTCTCTCTCTTCGTTGCATAGGTTGGCGAACAAGAATATCATGCAGGCCATTCCGATGGACACATTGCGCGACGCTCTGGGCATGGTCGAAACGAAGGGCTTCATTGGCTCGGTCGAAGCCGCCGACGCCATGGTGAAGGCCGCGAACGTGACGCTCGTCGGCACGGAGTACATCGGCGCCGGATTCGTCACGGTCCTGGTGCGCGGCGATGTTGGCGCCGTCAAGGCATCGACCGACGCGGGCGCCGCCGCGGCGCGCCGCGTTGGCGAGCTCGTGTCCGTTCACGTCATTCCGCGGCCGCACGCCGAGGTCGAACGGATCCTTCCGAAGTCGTGAGGTCTTAGGGTCTTACGGTCCTAGGACTTAACCGTGGCTGCAGTCACCGCGTCCGCGCCAACCGACAAAGATCTCGCTTCGATCGCAGAAGCACGCGCGCTGGCGCGCCGCGCCAAGGAAGCGCAGCTCCTCCTCGCCGAGTTCTCTCAAGCGCAAGTCGATGCGATCGTCGACGCCATGGCCGCGGCCGTAACGCCGCAGGCCGAGGCGCTCGCGCGCCTGGCCGTGGAAGAGACGGGTTTCGGCGTCGTCGCCGACAAGACGCAGAAGAACCTCTTCGCATCGCAGCGCGTGCACGAGTTCATCAAGCCGATGAAGACGGTCGGCGTGATCAACCGCATCGAGGACAAGAAGGTCATCGAGATCGCCGAACCGTTCGGCGTCGTTGCGGCGGTGATTCCCTCGACGAATCCGACCTCGACCGCGATCTACAAGATCCTGATCTCGATCAAGGCGCGATGCGCGGTCGTGATGACGCCGCATCCGTCGGCGGCGCGTTGCATCACGTGCACCGCCGACATCATGAACGAGGCCGGCCGACGGGCCGGGCTGCCGGACGGCGCGATCGGGTGGATGAAGACCGTCACGCTCGAAGGCACGCAGGAACTGATGAAAGCGCGCGAGGTCTCGGTGATTCTCGCAACCGGAGGCATGGGCCTGGTCCGCGCCGCCTACAGCGCCGGCAAGCCGGCATATGGCGTTGGTCCCGGCAACGCGCCTTGCTACATCGAATCAAGCGCGGACGTCCGCAAGGCGGCGAACGACATCCTCATCGGAAAGTCGTTCGATGGCGGCCTGCTGTGTTCCTCGCCAAATTCCGTCGTCGTCGATCAGGCGATCGAAGCGGAAACGCGACGGCAGTTTCTCGATCAAGGCGGCTACTTCCTTTCCGCCGCTGAAGCAGAGACGCTAGCCAAGCAACTCGTCACGCCGCAGCGCCTGCCGAATCCTGCGTTCGTTGGAAAGTCCGCCACGTTCATCGCGCAGAAGGTCGGCATTACTGTTCCTGCGAATACGCGGGCACTGATTGCCGAGCTCAAGGGCGTCGGGCGTGACTATCCGCTTTCGTTCGAGAAGCTCTGCCCCGTTCTCTCCTATTACATCGTCAAGGACTGGCGAGAGGGATGCGAGCGCTGCAAGGAAATCCTGCGCTACGGCGGCATGGGTCACACCATGTCGATCCATTCGCAGAACGACGCCGTCATCCTCGAGTTCGGACTGCACAAGCCGGCGTATCGCATCTGCGTCAACACGCCGACGACGCACGGATCGATTGGTTTGACGACGGGCCTGGATCCGGCGATGACGTTGGGATGCGGCGGCTTCGGCGGCAACATCACGTCCGACAATATTTCGCCGCGACATCTGATCAACGTCAAGCGCGTCGCGTACGAACTGCGGCCGGCGACGCGAACGGTGCCTGAGGTGGCCAGAGTGCCTGAAGTGCCCCTCCCACGAGCGCCCGAGAATTCGCCCCCTGAGGCGATTTCAAACGTCGTACTGACGAGCCGGATTGACAAATTTCTGGCGTCGCGAGGACTAGCACCTCAGGTATCAAGTGCACTCCATGAGGCCCAGGCACCTGGTTCTACAGCTCAGCCTGAGAAATTCATTTGCGAAGACGACGTGCGGCAGGCCGTCAAAGAGGGCCGGAAACTGCTGATCGGCGAGCGGACCATCATTACCCCGGCCGCTCGCGACGCAGGAGAAGCAGCCAGAATTTTTGTGCACGCGGGCTGGCCCTCTTCGTAAACAGCTGAGCCCGAAAGGTTTGACCCGTCCTTAGCTCACGTGTTACCCTTTCGGGCGCCCTCTTTTTCTCGGTGTGAATGCCCAGCAAGAGATACCTCCCCATCGTGCCGGTTCTCGGCGCCCTGCTGATCACAGGATGCGTGTCTCGACCCGGCTCGACGGCGGTCAAGGTCGTCCCTCAGGCGCCGGCACCTCTTGCTCCACCCACTCCTACTCCAGAGCCGACGCCTGATCCGATCGCGATCCTGATTCTGAATTCAGACACGCATTTCGAAGCCGGCCGGAAGGAGCTCGCGGTGGGGCACCTCCAAAGCGCAAAGGCCGAATTCGATCGCGCCCTGGATACCCTGCTTGAATCGCCCGACGGCGCGCGCGCCGAACCGAGGCTCCGCGAGCATTTCGAGCGCCTGGTCGATCGCATCAGCGTGCTCGAACAGGCCGCGCTGACCACGGGCGACGGTTTCTCGGAGACCAAGTCCGAACCGGCGGCGATCGACGCGCTCCTCGCGATTGAGACCTTCGAATCGACGGCACCCAAGGCGGCGACCGCGGAAGCGGTCCAGGCCGACCTGGAGGCGACGATCCACGACATCCCGATTCCGACCAACGACCGCGTGCTCAGGTACGTCGAGTTGTTCCAGGGGCGGCTTCGCGAGTTCCTAACGGAGGGCCTGTCGCGCGGCGTGCAGTACCTGCCGATGATCCAGGCGACCTTCCGCGCGGAAGGGCTGCCGCTCGATCTCGCTTACATCCCGCTGATCGAAAGCGCGTTCAAGCCGTCGGCGCTGTCACGGGCGAAGGCGCGCGGCGTGTGGCAGTTCATGCGCGGCACCGCGCTCGAAAACGGGTTAAGCGCCGACTGGTATCTCGACGAGCGCGCCGATCCGACCAAGGCCACGCAGGCGGCGGCGAAGTATCTCAAGACGCTTCACGGGATGTTCGAAGACTGGCATCTCGCAATGGCGTCGTACAACGGCGGCCCCGGACGCGTGAAGCGCGCGCTGACGCGCAGCCGCAAGAACGATTTCTGGCAGCTGACGTCGACGACCAAGTTCCTGCCGCGCGAAACGCGCGACTACGTGCCGATGATCCTGGCCGCGATCATCATCGCGAAGAATCCCGCGCAGTACGGCTTCGACATCGTGCCGATCGTGCCGACGCTCACCGAGACCGTGATCGTCCCGCCCGCGCTCGATCTGCGCCGCGTCGCCGAATGGGCGGAAGTGCCGATGGACGACATCCAGGCGCTCAACCCTGAGTTCCGCCGCTGGACGACGCCGGTGAAAAAGGGCGAGTACACGATCAAGGTGCCGCAGGGCGCGGCGGACAAGGTTCGCGAAGGACTCGCGGCCGCCGAGCCGGGACAGCTGAACGCGATGCAGTTCCACACCGTCAAGCGCGGTGAGACGATCGCGTCGATCGCGAAGAAACTGGGCGTCAACCGCACCGATCTCGCCGAAGCGAATTACCTGCGGACGACGTCGCGGGTCAACGCCGGCGCGCGCCTGATCATTCCGCGCATGCCGTCAGCCGCGCTGCTCGCGCGCGCATCTTCGGGTGAATTGGAGAAAGTCGCCGAGACGATCGTCGCCGACGTGCTCGCGCAAACGACCGAAGAGACCAAGTCACCGGTCACGCCGTCACGGGCGCGGACCTACAAGGTCCGGTCCGGCGACACCTTGTCGGCAATTGCGCGAAAGACCGGCACCACCATCACTCAGTTGAAGAGCTGGAACAAGTTGCGGACAACGAACCTGAAGGTCGGCACGCAGCTCCTGATCCAGTCGCCGCGCGCCGTCAACACCCAATAACAATCAGGCGGTGGCAATCAGCTTGCCGGCGCCGCTGCTGGTCGCGCGCAGGGACCTGATGCCCTGCTCGATGCGCTCGGCCACTTCGCGCTCACGCTGCAGCGCGCGCAGCGTGTTCTGCGCTTCCTGCACCATGAAGTCGAGCCGGGCGATCTTCTCGCCGACGTGATCGATCACGGCGCGCTGCTCGCCGAGCATCTCGAGGTTGACGTTGATGTCATCGAGCAGGTTGGTGATGGCGTTGGCGCGCGTCTGCACTTCTTCCACCATCTTGCGGCGCTCCTCGATCGCCAGGATCTTGGTGTCGGTGTCGCCGACGCGGCCCAGCAGGTCCTCGACCTTGGCGCGCAGTTCGGTCACCTCCGAGCGGTGATCCGTGACGAACTGCAGATCCGCCTTGCTGCGGGCGCTGATTTTGTAGACGCTCTCGACTTCGGCCTTCACCGACTGCACGAGCGCCTCGCGCTCGGCGATCGACTTGATCTTCTGCTCCACGCTCTCGGTGGCCCGGGTCAGATCTGAGAGGCGGCCTTCGAACGTGCTGATCTTCTTTTCCGAGAACGCCAGCTGCGTGCGGCGCTGCTCGAGCTGCTTGACCATGGTCTCGGCGCGCTTGAGCTGATCTTCGGCGGCCTCGGTTTGCGTGACCGCGTCGCGCTGGCGCGCCTGGACGCGGGCCAGCTCGGTGAGGAGCTCTTCCTTGATCTTGGCGGCGCGGTCGAGATCGTCGCTGACAGTCTGCACCTGCTTCAACCGCTCTGCGGTTTCGGCGGCGAGGTTGCGACCCTGCTCGACGAGCTCGGTCAGGCGGGCGGTCTGCTCGTGAATGACGCCTTCCTCCTGCTTGACGGACTGCGCGAGCGCCTGCGACTTCTCCAGTGACTGGACCAGGGTCCCCACCTGCGACGTGATCGGCAGCAGCTTGATCTGCATCGCGGCGACACCGTCCAGCTTCTGCTGGGCGTCGACGACCTGCGTGCCGAGCGTGTCGCACAGGCTCTTGAGGCTTTCGACCTCGTTGCGGCGCGACAGCTGTTCGGCCAGCTTGCGATCGTTGTCCTGTGTGAGGACGTGCAGGTTGTTGACGCGGCTCTCGAGCTTCTCGATGAACTGCAGCCGCGCGCCGACGCGCGTCAGCTGCGCATCGAGCTCGGCCGCGAGCTCGCCGAGCCTGGTCGCCGCCTGGGTGCCCTCGTCGACCGTGCTCATCTTGCTGAGCACCGCGTCCATCTTCGACTCGAGCTCTGGTGTGCGGCTGAGTAGCGTCGTCGCGCGCTCGCCGAACGCTTCAAGCGACGCGCGATCCGCCGACAGCTTGTCGCGCAGCTGCGCCGCTTCGGCGTGAGACTTGTGGAACTCGGAGATTTCGTTGCGCAGCTGCTCGAGATCCTGACGCGACTGCTTCAACGCCTCGTGCTGCGCCTGCGTGCGGCGCCCGAGCTCATCGACCTGGGCCAGTCGCTCGCCGAGCGATTCGAGCGCGCCCTGCTTCCGCCCCATCTCGTCGGCCTGGGCCATCAGGGTCTGGAACGACTTGCTCAACTCGTCGGCGCGCTGGTTCATCGCCGACAGCTGCTTGTCCTTGGCGAGCACGCCGTCCATGCGCGTTTCCGATTCGGCAACCGAGCCGGCCAGCGTCCGCAGGCGATGGTCGAACTGATCGAACTCTTTACGATCGACCGCAAGGCGCTCCACAGTACTCTTGAGGTATTCGGAAAGCGCGCGGCTGTCCTTGTCGAGGCGCGCGAACTCGCGCGCGAACTCTTCGCGCGCGGTAACCGCGGCCGACAACTGCGCCGTGGTTTCCTGCGAGAGCCTTTCCATGCGGGTCACGGTTTCTTCGGCACGCGCGATCTGCTTGCTGCCTTCATGCAGCTTGGCAATCTGCACGTCCATCGCCCACACCATTTCGTTGAGGCGATTGGCTTCGACGACGGCCCGCTCGACGGCGTGCTTCTGCGCTTCGAGCGCCTTGGCTTTCTGCGAAACGTGTTCGGCGAGGGCGTTCAACGAGGCGAGGCGCTCCTCGGTGTTCTTGCTGAGCTCCTGCAACTGGACGAGCGGGCCGAGCTTCTTCTCGATTTCCTTGACGGCTTCGCTCGCCGCCATCGAATCGTCCTTCGCTTCGCGCGAGGTCTCGCGCAGGCGCTGGAATTCCGAGGTCAGCTGCACGCCGACGGACCGAATCGCGTCGAGCTCGCCTTTCAGGGTGCCGACGTTCTCGACCGACTTGACGACTTCGGTGGTCGAGGCCTTGAGCTGGACGCGGAGATCTTCAAACGCGCTCTTTTCCTTGCGCAGCGTTTCGATGGTCGCCTGGTTTTCGAGGGCCTGCGACGCCAGCTGATTGACCGCGAGGCGATGCTTCTGCAGCTCGCCATCCGGGGCGGTGATCTTTTCGGCGACGCGCTGGGCCTCGTTCACCTGATCGAGCATCGCGGCAATGCGCTTCTCGATCTGCTCGAGCCCCCTGGCGCGATCCTCATACCCGCTGACCTTGTGGCCGAGGTCGTCGAGCTTCTTGAGCGCGACATCAGCCTTCTGGGCGACCTGTTCGAGGGACCTGCTGGTCTGGGCCAGCTTCGACGTCCCGCCGGCCACCTGCGTGAGCATGGTGCTGAGCTCGGTGCGCTCATCGCGCGCCTGGTTCACGAGCGCCTGGAGATCGTCGACCTGCTGTTTGTGGCCGGTTTTCCCAAAAAGTGCGTCAAGCATGGTGGTGAATCTATCGCGCTCCAGCAGCCAACTCAGCCGCGGGAGTCGCAGAATTTGCGGGTGTCTCGGAATCGTCGCGTCTCAATTCCTTCACTGCTGGCCGACCCGCGCTGCGGCTGGGCATGGAAATCAGGCCCGATTCTCTTCTCGGTCGAAAGGCGTCCGGCTTGCAGTCCCGGTCAACATGCTTGCGACCATTGAGAGCGCCACGGTCATCGGGGTGGATGCCTGCCGGGTGCACGTCGAGATCGATGTCAGCAACGGCTTTCCCACGTTTCAACTGGTCGGCCTGCCCGACACCAGCATTAAGGAAAGCCGCGATCGCGTCCGCGCTGCGATGCGGAATTCGGGGTACGGCTTCCCCGTCTCGAGGATCACGATCAACCTCGCGCCTGGCGATGTCCGCAAGGCGGGACCGGCGTTTGATCTGCCGATCGCCGTCGGCATGCTCGCGGCGATGGGCGTGGTCAAGCGAACGGACTTCACGGGCAT
>Ga0310884_10000221_pt1 | contig 13635 bp, 11 predicted proteins | sample T60D1metaG_FD_203446 | JGI IMG/M metagenome (GOLD analysis project Ga0310884, IMG submission 203446) | Lab incubated soil microbial communities from West Virginia University Organic Research Farm, Morgantown, WV, United States - T60D1 | ecosystem: Environmental > Terrestrial > Soil >...
GATGGTCGCGAAACCGCTGATGATGCCGGTCCAGGCCGCGCTCCTCGTCGTCGGATCGTCGCAAAGCCGAATCATCCCGACCGCCGAGACGACGAGCAACGGGACGTAGAGCGATTCGTTCAGCGGCTGCCCGGCGATGTGCCAGAACTTCCAGCCGATGAACGCGGTCGCGATCGGCAGCGCCACGATCCACGCGCGCTCGGTGGTGTATCTGATCGCGATCCCGGCGAGCTTGACGATTGCCACGGCGGCCAGCAGGCGCTGGACGAGCAGCGCGCCAAACATGAAGTCGCCGAAGACGAAGTGCGTGGCGGCCAGAAAATACGGATAGAAGGCCTGGTAGTAGAACGGTTCGCCCTGGCCCAGCGGCTTGCCGCCGCTCATCAGGATGCCGTTGAACAGGATGTCGCGGGCATACGTTTCGTAGGTCAGCGTGTCGTCGCCGCCGACCAGCATCATCACGCGCGTCGCCCAGGGCCACGCGAATCGCAAGGCGTCGACGGCCGCGACGGCGGCGAAGATCGCGATCGCCTGATCGCGCCGCTCGCGGTCGGTTGCGAACAGTCGAAGCGCCGCGATCTTCTTCCACAACTCCCACGCCAGCACGATCAGGATGAGTCCGATCGCCGCGAAATCACAAACCGTTCGCCCGATGCGCAGATAGCGCTGGCTCAGAACCTGCCACGCCTGAATCTGCTGCGTGTAGACGCTCAGCGCATCAAATGGCGTCGCCACACCGAGCCGCACGGTGCCGGCTGAAAATCGGCGCGGCGCTCCGTACGGCGACGAGAGCGCGACGTCAAGACGATGCCAGCCCGGTCTAAGATCGAGCTGGCCGGTCCGTTTCTCGCCGTCCACGAACACTTCACCGATCGCCCCTGGCGCGTCGACGTAGATCTCGTTGGCGCCGCCTGGCGCCCGCCAGAAGCCGCTCCACCGAACCGAGAACTCGAGCAGATTTCTCTCGCGCGGCCGCACCTGGAAATAGCTGAAGCGGCTGTTGTCGTTGAAGAAGTTGAGCGGCAGCTCGTTGCCGCCGGGCTCGAAGTGCAGCTGCTCGTCGATGCGGGTGAACGCGGTCGCAAACGGACCACTGCGTTCCGGCGCACCGGTGCCGTCGAGCGTCGTGAAGTAGCGCGCGCGGAAGCCGTGGGTGCCCGGAATCGAGACGCCGGCGGCGGTCGTGACGATCAACATCACGGCGGCAAGCGGCGCAAACGGCAAGCGCCCGCCGAAGACTCCGAGCCAGCCGATCGCGAGCAGCGCCGCCGCCTCGATCGGTCCCACCGGCCAGCCGCCGACGAGTCCGCCGGCGTCACTTGGAACCGTGAAGTAAGCGGCCCAGATGATCAGGGCGATGATGCGGCGGCGATTCTCGGCGGACACGTTGGAGTGCGTCGAGTCTATGACATCTTATTGGCGATGCAGTCGTCATTCCATTTCATCGACTGGGTGATCGTCGCCGTCTACCTCGTGGCGATGGCCCTCGTCGGCATCTACTTTTCACGGAAACAAACCAGCCTCGATCAATACCTGCGCGCCGAGCGCAACATGGGCTGGTTGCCGGTCGGGTTGTCGCTCATGGCCGCGCTCAACAGCGGCATGGACTACCTGATGCAGCCGTCGGCCACGATCAAGTACGGCCTCGTGCTGGTCTTCGGCATCACATCGTGGCTGATGCTGTACCCGTGGGTCGCGCATGTGGCGTTTCCGTTCTATCACCGCCTCAACTACTTCACCGTCTACGAGTACCTCGAGGCCCGCTTCGACGTGCGGGTGCGCACGCTGGCGGCGATGATCTTCATCCTGTGGCGCGTCGGATGGATGGCCACCGCGATGTACGTGCCGAGCCTCGCGATCAACGCCGCCACCGGCGGCCAGGTCGATCTCAACACCATGACGATCATCATCGGCGTGCTGGTGACGCTCTATACGATGCTCGGCGGCATCCAGGCCGTGATCTGGAATGACGTGGTGCAGTTCTGCATCATGTTCGGCGGCCTGGCCGCGACCGTCGTGATCGTGTGGTCCACCGTGCCCGGCGGGATGAGCGAGATCTGGACGGTGAATGCGGCGGCAGGGAAGTTGGACTGGTGGCCGCCGCTCGTCGATCCGGCCGCGACCGGCCTGTTCGCGCAGGTGGAGAGTTTCTTTCAACAACCGATGACGCTCGTCACGCTGCTGGTCGCCCTCGTCGTCGGCCGCATGGCGCAGTACACGAGCGATCAGGTGATGGTGCAGCGGCTGCAGACCACGCGATCGCTGCAGGACGCGCGCTCCGCCTTCATCGTCAACGCCGCCGGTGACGCGCTGTGGATGGTCGGCCTCTCGTTCGTCGGCTTCGCGCTCTTCGCCTACTTCCAGCGCACGCCGCTGCCGCCGGAGTTTGCGACCGACAAGCTCGTGCCGTATTTCATGTCGCTGGCGTTTCCGGCCGGCGCGGTCGGCCTGGTGATTGCCGCGATCATGGCGGCGTCGCTCTCGAGCATCGACTCCGCGATCAACTCCTGCACGTCGGTGGCCGTCGTCGATCTCTATAACCGTGTCTGGCGCGGTTCCGAAGTCCGTTCGGAGAAACTCAGCGCCGCAGGCGAGCGCGCGCAGATCAAGGTCTCGCGGATCGCCACGGTGTTCTTCGGCGCGCTGGGCACGACGCTCGCCTGCAACGTGTCGCGCATCGGCTCGCTGCTGGAGATCAACGCCAAGGTGGTCAACGCGTTCACCGGTCCGCTCTTCGGCATTTTCCTGTTGGCGATGTTCAGCCGGCGGGCGAGCAGCGTCGCCGTCCTCGGCGCCGGTGTCCTCGGCGCGTTCGCGGCGTACTACGTGGCCTACCACAGCAGCATCGGCTTCATGTGGCCATCGACGTTCGGCCTGGCCGCAACGCTCGGCGCCGGAGCGCTGCTGTCAGCGGTCATGCCGATGGCGGCGGACGATGCGCGCGGCGCGCTGACGTGGCGGGCGGTCATGCACCGGACGCCGCGAAGCGACAGGGCCGGAGGCCCTGAAGAGAAATAAGCTAGAATTGTGAGCTTGTGACGACATCGAAACGCGCGATCATCACCGGCATCACCGGCCAGGACGGTTCCTACCTCGCCGAGCTGCTCCTCGAGAAGGGTTACGAAGTCTTCGGCGTCGTGCGCCGCCTGAGCGCGCCAAACGTGTGGCGCATCCAGCACCTGCTGCCGCGCATCACCCTGCTGCAGGCCGACATGCTCGATCAGCTGTCGTTGATCAAGGCCGTCGAACGATCGCAGCCGAACGAGTTCTACAACCTCGCGGCGATGTCGTTCGTGCCGGCGTCGTGGGATCAGCCGATGCTGACCGGCGAGTACAACGCGCAGGGCGTCACCCGCGCCCTCGAAGCGGTGCGCAGCGTCAATCCGAAGATCCGCTTTTATCAGGCCTCGTCGAGCGAGATGTACGGCCGCGTCCGCGAAGTGCCGCAGACGGAAATGACGCCGTTCTATCCGCGCAGCCCCTACGGCGTGTCGAAGGTGTTCGGTCACTACATCACCGTGAACTACCGCGAGAGCTACGATCTCTTCGCGTGCTCGGGCATCCTGTTCAACCACGAATCGCCGCGGCGCGGCATCGAGTTCGTGACGCGCAAGGTCACCGACGGCGTCGCGCGCATCAAGCTGGGGCTCATCGACAAGCTGATGCTCGGCAACCGGGACGCCCACCGCGACTGGGGTTTCTCCGGCGACTACGTGCGGGCGATGTGGCTGATGCTGCAGCAGGATCAACCGGACGACTACGTGGTCGCGACCGGCGAAGCGCACTCGGTGCAGGAGCTGGTGGAAGTGGCGTTCGCGCACGTCGGCCTCGACTGGCAGAAGCACGTGGGCATCGATGAGCGGTTCCTGCGTCCCGCCGAAGTCGATCACCTGATCGGCGATCCGGCCAAGGCGAAGAAGCATCTCGGCTGGGAGCCCTCGGTCGACTTCAAGGGCCTCGTCCACATGATGGTCGACGCGGACCTCGCGCGCCTCAAATCCGGCCAACTGATCGCCTGACAACCTGACAACCTGATTGCCTGATTGCCTGATAACCTGATTGCCTGATAAGACCCGCGCGACCGGTGAACGGTTCGGACACGGATGGACGGCCGCCGGCGTCCCGCCGCCGGTCACCACTCCCGGCCGATACCACCTCGATGTGATGCAGACGGCGGTGCAGGCGCCGCCGCTTCAGGGGCTGATTCTCGACGCCGGCTGCGGCGAAGGAATCGATCTCGCCAACGCCGGTCTCAGCGATGGTTGCCGCGTCGTCGGCGTCGAGCTCAGTGACGGCGGCGTAACCGCATCCGCCTCCCGCATCGCCGTGATCGAACGCGCGCACCTCGTGCAGGGCAATGTGCTGGCCTTGCCGTTTCCAAATGCGACGTTTGACGGCGCCTATTCGTACGGCGTCGTGCATCACACGGTCGATCCCGAGCTTGCCGTTCGCGACATCGCCCGCGTGCTGAAACCCGGCGCGCGGTTGTTGATCTATGTCTACGAGGAGTTCGATCGACGATCGCCGGCGTGGCGCGTGGCGCTCGCCACCGTGAATGCGGTGCGTCAGCCGATCAGCTCGCTGTCGCCGCGAGCGATCCGGCGCGTCTGCGCGATCCTGGCGCCGTTCGTCTACGTGACCTGCACGATACCGTCACGGCATTTCTCGTGGGCGAAGGGATTCCCCTATCCCGCGACGCAGAATCGCGACATCAAGAGCCTGATTCCAGATCTCTACGATCGATTTGCCGCGCCAATCGAGAAGCGATACACCGAGCGCTCCGCACGCGCGCTCGTCGAGCAAGCCGGCCTGCAAGTGCGCCGTATTGCCAACGTTCGCGGTTGGATCGTGTGGGCTGAAAAAGTCTGATAGATTTCGTCCGCTTGTTCTCCCCCGGACACGGCCTTCGTCTTAACGCAACGGGAATTCAAGCGGTCATCACCGTGCCGCTGTTCGTGTGGCTGTACGGATGGCAATTGATCGATCTGGTCGAGTGGCGGACGCTGACCGCGGCGCCGTTCACGCGTCTCCTCGATCCCGCCCAACAGTTTCTCCACGCCTCGCCATTTGCCCATTTGCTTGGCGCCTACTACCAGCGCCAGGGACTTGGTGTCGATGAATCCTTCCTGGTCGTCTACGGCGTGGGGCTCGTGCTGTTGGCCAACGCAGCGCTGCGCCTGTTGATCGCGCGCTGCGGCGCCAATTACTGGGGAGCAGGAGCGCTGATCATTGCCGGATCGCCGCTCCTCCTGACCATCATCAGCTGGATCGGCAAGGACGATAGTTTTCTCCTGGCGTTTTACCTGCTGTTGCTGCTGTCGCCATCGCCGCTGACCCGCGCGATCCTTTGCGTGCTCATGGTGGCGTGCCATCGCGAGCTCGCCGTTGCGATGCTCGTGGTGCACATGCTCGTCCGCGCCGAAGTCGCGGCGATTGCGGCCGGCGCCGCCGCCGGCCTCGCGCTCTCCTTTTTCCATACCAACGCGCTCCTCGATGCCGCGCCATCGACGCGCATCGATTACGTGATCGAGCACGCGCGCGGCTTGCTGGCGCGTGCCGCCACCCATCCGCTGGCGCACTTTGTTGCCGCGCTTGGCCCGTTCTGGATCTACGTCCTGCGGCCCTCGTCGGTGACGCTGAGGCGGGCCAGCGCGCTCGTCATCGCCGCGGTGACGGCATCGCTGACGCTGGATTTCACGCGCATCTTCGTGCTGACGGCGGCTCCGCTCCTGATCGAGCTGACGGAGGAGCTCGTCACCGAAGTCCGCGACCACGGCGGCATCGCCCTCCTCGGGCGGCGCTGGCCGGTCGGCGTGCTCGGCGTCCTCGCATTCGCGCAACTGCAGCTCGCCGGCGATCGTCTCAGCTGGATTCGCGGCTTCTCGTGGACGATCGCACCATGAGCATCGCGCAGTCGTTCGGGAAGAGCGCCCGCGATTGGCTCGCCGATCATTTGGAACCGCTGGTGTGGATTGCGCTGGTGCTGTGGTCGCCGCCGATCATCTTCACGGTGCTGGTCGATCTGGGATTCGCCGGCGGTGCCGGCTCAGGATATCTGCCGCTGCGCGATCCGGGCCTGTTGCTGGCCATCATGCAAATCGTCGGCATGGCGGCCGCGGTAACGTTCCTCCGGTTGCGGCGTCGATTACTTGCGTTTGAGCTGTTGTGCGGATCGCTGGGCGTCTGGTGGATGCATGCCGCCTGGACGGTTCAAGGACGGCTGCGGTTGATCGGCCGAAGCGACCTCGTGTCACGCGAGACGCTGCTCACGCTCGGCGCGCTCATGCTGGCGTCCGCCGTGCTCTTCATGGTGCGTCGCTGCTATACGCGGCCTGCCGCAGTCATCGCTCATCCGACCACAGATCAGCCACGCGCTGTCCGATAGCCAGGCACGATGTCAGTCCTGGCGAGTCGATGCCCGACGCCTGTATCACGCGAGGATTGATCGTGTCCCGCTGGATGAGGAAATCCGCAAACTTCTGGCCGGGGCCCTGCAGCTTGGCGCGAATGCCGCTGCCGCCGGGCTGCAAATCCGCCAACGTCACCCACGGCAGCATGCGCTGCGCCGGTTCGACGAAGGCCTCGAGCGGCATGCGCCCGCTCTCGTAATCGTCCTTCGAATCCTGGTAATGAATGGTCGGTCCCAACGTCACCGATCCCCACGTGGTCTTGGCGAGATGCACGCCGAGGCCCGCGCCCGATGCGTGCGGCAGCGGATAGACGAGTCCGTTGACCATCGATCGCCGTGACGGCTTGAGCTCGGCGTACTCGCCACGGCATGGATAGATCCGAAACGCCATGCCGCCGAGCATGGCCGACACAGTGTCGGCGTAGAGGCCCGCGGCATTGACGACGGTGCCGGCGACGAATCGCTCGTGCGGTGTCGCGAGCTCGATACCGCCGACGGTCGTGGTCGCGCCGACGAGCGGACTGCCAACGACCATCGCGACGTCGCGGTCCTTGCAGAGGTGTTCGAGCGCCTTGACCAGCGCCTCTGCTTCGAGGATGCCGGTGTCGGGCGACCAGAGCGCCGCGACCGCGCGCACGTTCGGTTCCTTCGCCCTGATGAAGTCCGCATCCACGAACTCCACCGGGACGCCGTTGGCGTGCGACTTCTGCCGCAGCGCTTCGAGATCCGCCACTTCGTGATCGTTGGCGGCGATGACCAGCTTTCCGCAACGCGAGTACGGAACGCGATGCTTCGGACAGAAGTCGTAGAGGCGATCGCGCCCCTCGACACACAGGCGCGCCTTGAGCGAGCCGGTCGGGTAGTAAAGGCCGGCGTGGATCACGCCCGAGTTGTGCGTGCTCGTGGCGCGGCCGGGTCGCGCATCGCGCTCGAGCAGGCACACCGACGCGCCGGCCTCGGCAAGTGCCAGGGCCGACGCGAGCCCCGTCACGCCGCCGCCGATCACCGCCACGTCGACCTGGACCATCCCTTCGTCCAATATACTTCGGTGCAATCGTGCCGCGGCTGCCCAGACCCTTCGTGATGCTGCTGATCGCCGTCGTGGCCGTGCGCGTCGGCGTCGTGACGTGGTCGGCGATCGGGCGCGTGCGCGGCGATTTCTACGCGTCGATGCCCGGCGCCTACGTCGAGACGCTTAATCCCCAGCTCTGGAACAGTCCCGACATGACTGACGCGTGGGGCTACCATCGCGACACCTATTTCCACGGGCCCGTTCAGTACCTCACGCTCTATCCCGTGGCTCTCCTCGATTCATTCGGCTCGATCGCCGCGGTGCTGCTGCCCGTGTATGCGGTGTTGTTGGCAGCGGCGTTCTGGTTGATGTGGAGGGTCGCCAAGCGGCTCGGCGCCTCTCACGATCTGCTGGTGCCGCTTTTCGCGACCACGTTCCTGTTTCTGCCGCTGCTGCAGGCGTACTTACAGCGCGAATTCGAGGTCGTCGTGCTCGCCGGGCTCTCTGGCGCGCTGTTGTTGCTCCTGAACGATCGCCGCGGCCCGGCGGCCGCGCTGCTGGCTTATGTCGCGTGGTTCAAGTACATCCCGCTGCTCTATGCCGGCTATCTGCTGCTGCGCCGATGGTGGCGCGAGCTTGCGGTGTTCGCGTCAGTCTCGGTTGCGGTGCTGATCCTGTCCGAAGCGCTCTTCGGATTGTGGAGGTTCTTCAACAACAACGTGCCGGCCCATGCGGCCCAGGCGTTCACCGTCTGGGGCTTTGACTTTCGCTGGGGCGCGACCGGTCATCTGCACGGCACGGGATTCTGCGACGGCTGGGTCGATGCGCAAACGTCGTTGGCGAATGTCCGATATGGGCTGTGCACCCTGGCCTCGCGTCATGCCTGGATCCATCCGCCGCTGATTTATCTGGGGCTGTGCGGCGCGATCGCGGCGTTCTATCTCCGCATGCAGGTGCTGCTCGATCGCCATGCCGCGCCCGCCCTCGAAGACCGCCGCCGCGCCATCGAATTCTCGATCGTGACCGCGGTGTGCGCCTGCTTTGTCTTCGGGCACTACTACTACTTGATCGTGCTGATCATTCCGTTCAATGTGTTGCTGGTGTTGTATTCGGGAGAGCGGCGCGGCGGGGCGCTGGCGCTATGGGCGATCGCGTATTTCATGGTCGGCGCGTTCGTCGTGCCGGTCGGCATGCTCAGCCGCATCTCCGGCCACGATGTGTGGGCGTTGTTCATCCGGCATTCAGTCTTCCTGTATGGCGAATTGCTGCTGATGGGATTGCTCTTGAACGAATACCGGCGGCTGGCCGCGGCGACCCGTGTCTGAGCTCATCGCCGCGCTGTTCGTGCCCGATCTCGAGTCGCGCTGGCCGCGGCTGACCCTCGCGTGGATGGGCGGCCTGTTCGTGGCCGGACTGGCGGGCTGGGCCTACTTCTTTGCGTGGGGAGGCGCCCCGCTCGACTTTCACGACTGGCACGACATCAACGTGCCGCGCCTGCTGTTCCTGCAAAACGCGCTGCGCGACGGCGCCTGGCCGCTGCATATGGCGGATCCCGCATCGCTCCACGATGTGACCGATCGCTTCCTCACCCTGCCCGACGTCATCACCACGCCGCAGACACTGCTCCTGCTCGTGATGTCGGTGCCGTCGTTCGTGCTGGTTGACGTCCTGCTGTCGTACAGCGCGGGCTTTGCCGGCCTCGTCCTGCTACGCCGCCATTTCAACTGGTCGCTCGCCACTTTCTCCGGCGTGTTCCTGCTCGTGCTCTTCAACGGGCACATCGTCGCCCACTACAGCGTCGGCCACTTCACGTGGGGCGCGTATTTCATGTTCCCGTTCGTGGCGCTGCTGGTGTGCCGGTTTCTCGACGGCGACGACAGCTGGCGCTCGGTCGCGATGTTGGCGTGGTTGATCTTCTACATGGTGCTGGCCGGCGGGCAGCATCACGTCACGTGGGTTTTCCTGTTCCTCGCGCTGCTCATTCCGTTCTGCTGGTCGCGCGCGTGGTGGCTGGTCGCGGTCGTGATCGCCGGCGGGCTGCTCAGCGCCGTTCGCCTGTTGCCTCCCGCGCTCGAAGTGAGCGCGTTCAAGGCGCACGGACTCGTCACGGATGTCATCGGCTATCCGTCCGTCATGCACCTGCTCGAATCGCTGGTCGCGCTGCGGCGAGAATCACCTGCGTTCGACGACGCCCTTCCCGGCAACATCTGGTTTTTCGATCGCTCGTATTACGAGTTCAACGCGTATGTGGGTGTCGTCGGCGTCGCCTTCCTGGTCATCGGGCTCTATCGCTCGTGGCGCGCGGCGCTGCCGATCTATCGCCAGCTGATCGTGCCGGTGCTGGCGATGACCGCGTTCTCAATCGCCAGCGTGTATCGGATCGTGCGCCTGACGCAGCTGCCGCTGGTCGAGTCCGAGCGCTACGCGGCGCGGATGTTCAGCCTGCCGCTGGTGCTGCTGATCGTGATTGCGGCGGCGGAGATCGACGGTTACATGCAGCGCGCCACGACCTCGGTGTGGCATCGAGTGCTGGCGCTGGCGGCGCTCGCGGCGCTCGCGATCGACATCACCGCCAATCTCCGGCTCTGGCGCGTGCTGATCTCGTCCGGCCTGTTCGGCCACGCCCGGCTGGATCCGATGACGGCCGCCATCGCCGAGCGCGCCGATCCTGTCTATACCGCGACCATCCTCGCCGGGCTGGCGCTGACGATGATCACGGCCCTCACGCTGGCCGTGCTGGTGCATCGCGAGCGGGGTCGTGGTACCATAGACGGTTTGTGACCGTTCCGCTGCTCGATCTCAACGCACAGTACGTTCCGCTGCGCCAGGCATTGCTCGATGCCGTGACGCGCGTCTGCGACAGCCAGCGCTTTATCGGCGGCCCCGAAGTGGACGGGCTCGAGCGCGAGCTCTGCGACACGCTCGGGTATCCGCATGCCATTGGCCTGTCGTCGGGCACCGACGCCGTCCTCGCCGCCTTGATGGCGCTCGACATCGGGCCCGGCGACGAAGTGATCACGCCGACCTATTCGTTCTTCGCGACCGCCGGCTGCGTCGTCCGCGTCGGTGCGACGCCGGTGCTGGTCGACGTCGAGCCCGGCACGTTCAACATCGACACCCGCGCCGCGATTGCCGCGATCACCCCGCGCACCAGGGCGATCATCCCGGTGCACCTCTTCGGCCAGTCGGCGGAGATGGCGCCGATCATGGATGCGGCGAACAAGCGCGGCATCCCTGTGATCGAGGACGCCGCCCAGGCGATCGGCTGCACGTATCACGGCAAGCAGATCGGCACCATCGGCGCGATCGGCTGCTTCTCCTTTTTCCCGAGCAAGAACCTCGGCGCGTTCGGCGACGCGGGCTTCGTCACGGCGACCGATGCGGGGATTGCCAAGAAGCTGCGCCTGATTCGCACGCACGGGATGGAGCCGAAGTATTACCATCACCTCGTCGGCGCCAACTTCCGCATCGACGCGATCCAGGCCGCGGTGCTGCGCGTCAAGCTGCCGAAGCTGGCGGGCTGGAGCGACGGGCGCCGTGCCAATGCGGCGCGCTATCGCAAGCTCTTCGCCGGCGCCGGCGTCAGTGAGGTCGTGCTGCCGGTTGAAGCGCCGAACCGCAACCACATCTACAACCAGTTCGTGATCCGCGTCCCGCAGCGCGACAAGCTGAAGGCGCATCTCGACGCGGCTCGCATCGGCACCGAGGTCTACTATCCCGTGCCGTTCCACCTGCAGGAGTGCTTCGCCGATCTGGGATACCAGAAGGGCGCCTTCCCGATCGCCGAGGCCGCGGCAAGCGATTCGCTGGCGTTGCCGATCTATCCGGAATTGACCGAGGCGCAGCAGGCGGCGGTCGTCAACGCAATCAGAGCTTTTTATCGCGGATAACACACGAATGGAATTGCTGAAAAAGATCGAAGGCAAGCAGGCGAAGTTGGGCGTGATCGGACTCGGCTACGTCGGCTTGCCGCTCGCCGTCGAGTTCGCGCGCGCCGGCTACGGCGTGATCGGCTACGACGTCGACGCGCGCAAGGTGAAGCAGCTGATGGCGGGCCGCAGCTACATTCCCGACGTCCCGTCCGAACACCTCGCCGAAGTCGTCAACAACGGCAAGTTCGTCGCCACCACGGACCCCAAAAAGCTCGCCGACGCCGACATCATCGACATCTGCGTGCCCACGCCGCTTCGCAAGACCAAGGACCCGGACATGACCTACGTCGTCCAGGCCGTGGAAGCGGTGGCCGCGGTGCTGAAGAAGGGCCAGCTGATCATCCTCGAGTCGACGACGTATCCGGGGACGACGGTGGAAGTGGTGCAGCCGACGCTCGCCGCAAAGGGCTTCAAGCCGGGCGTCGATTTCTATCTCGCGTTTTCGCCCGAGCGCGTCGATCCGGGCAATCCGCACTATCAGACCAAGAACATTCCAAAGGTGGTCGGCGGCATCAACGAAGACAGCACCAGGGCCGCGGTCGCCTTCTACGGCCAGGTGATGGACACCGTGATCCCGGTGAGCTCGCCGAGCGTCGCCGAAATGGTGAAGCTGCTCGAGAACACGTTCCGCGCCGTCAACATCGGCCTGGTCAACGAGCTGGCGATGATGTGCCATCGCATGGGCCTCGATGTGTGGGAAGTGATCGACGCCGCGAAGACCAAGCCCTTCGGCTTCATGCCGTTCTATCCCGGCCCCGGCCTCGGCGGGCATTGCATTCCGATCGATCCGTTCTACCTGTCGTGGAAGGCGAAGCAGTACAACTTCGAAGCCCGCTTCATCGAGCTGGCCGGCGTCGTCAACGGCGCGATGCCCGAATTCGTGGTGCAGCGTGTGATTGACGCGCTCAACTCGCAGAAGAAGTCGCTCAACGGATCGCGCGTGCACGTGATCGGCGTCGCCTACAAGCGCGACGTCAACGATCTCCGCGAATCGCCGGCGCTCGAAGTGCTGGAGCTGCTGGCGCATCGCGGCGCCACCGTCAGCTACACCGACCCGTACGTGCCGGAATTCACGCACGCGCACCTCGACCTGAAGAGCATCGACGAGAAGAAGATGCACGAGGGCGTCGACTGCGGCGTGATCGTCACCGACCACAAGGTGTTCGACTACCAGGCGATGGTGCGCAACTTCAAGCTGCTCGTCGACACCCGTAACGCGCTGAAGGGCGTCACGCGCGAGAACATTTTCCGCCTGTAATGATTTACACACCGTCGCGGATCGCGGGCGCGTGGGTGATCGACATTACGCCGGTCACCGATGCGCGCGGGCTCTTCGCGACGACGTTTCTTCCGAAGGAGCTGAGCGAGCGCGGCATGAACCCGGCGCTCGCGCAGTGCAACCTTGCCTTCAACCACAAGCGCGGCACGCTGCGCGGCATGCACTTTCAAAAGGCGCCGCACGCCCAGGCCAAGATTGTCCGGGCCACCCGCGGTGCGCTGGTCGACGTCATCGTCGACCTGCGCGAGGATTCACCGACGTTCAAAAAGTGGGAGGCCGTCGAGCTCTCCGCCGACAACCGGCGCATGTTGTACATGCCCGAAGGCATCGCCCACGGCTACATTACGCTCACCGACGGCACCGAGGCGTACTACCACGCCTCTTCGCCATGGGTGAAAGAGGCCGAGTCTGGTGTGCGGTGGGATGATCCGGCGTTCGCGATCGAGTGGCCATTTCCGCCGACGGTGATTTCCGACAAAGACGCCGCCTGGCCGCTCTTCCAGGCTAGCCTGCGAGAGCCTTCTCCACCGCATCAAAGACTTCGTCGACCGTGATCGACTGCATGCAGACGTTGTTGCGGCAGGGCGAGAGGCGGTGATTGAACACGCTCACGCACGGACTGCACGCCAGCTCCTTCCAAATCACCGTCGTTGACGGCGCCCCGGGGTGGGCGAGCGGGCCGAACAGGCGCGGCGTCTCCGGACCGAACAACACGATCGCGTGCACGGGTGTCAGCGACGCGAAATGTCCGGGGCCGCTGTCGTTGGTGACGAGGACATTCGCGAGCGTGTAGAGCGTAAGCAATTCCCGTAGTGTGGTCTGTCCGGCGACCGACGTGGCCCGTGGTGAGCCGAGCGAGCGGCACAGCGCCTCGGCCGCCGCTTGTTCGGACGGCGCGCCGGTCAGCACGACGAGCCCGCCTGGATACGCCGCGAGGATGCGCGTCGCCAGTTCGCCAAAGCGAGCCGTCTCCCATTTCCGCAGCGGCAGCAGATCGCTGGCG
>Ga0310884_10000231_pt1 | contig 13490 bp, 10 predicted proteins | sample T60D1metaG_FD_203446 | JGI IMG/M metagenome (GOLD analysis project Ga0310884, IMG submission 203446) | Lab incubated soil microbial communities from West Virginia University Organic Research Farm, Morgantown, WV, United States - T60D1 | ecosystem: Environmental > Terrestrial > Soil >...
GAGCAGCACAGAAGGAGAGAAACCCTTATTGTCGTTCAGTCGCCGCGCCAGATCCAGCACCGATCGGCTTGCCAACCCCTCGAAGTCAGACGGGTCGAGCTCGGCCAGCGCCTGGAGGGCGGAGTCCGGCTCGTGGATGAGACTCCAAATCAGCGCTTTTTCCGCCTTGGTGACGTGCCCGAAGCTCGGAATCCTACTCACCGAGATGGTGGTCTGTTTCTGCACGGCCGCCTCCCGAATCTTGGCCCGCACCACATCGTCGGTGACGTTCGCCTTGAACGCCAGCCGGTCAGCGAAGCGGTCCCGCATGGCCGCGTCGGGGATGCGGGCGGCTGTCGGGAGCATGGCGGCCAGGAACTTCACCCTCCCTTCGTCGCTGTTCAGGTTGTAGCCAGCGGCCGTGCGATCGAGCAGATATTCCAGATACGGCTTGGACTGCTTCAATCGTTCACCGTACGCCGCATTTCCCTGGGCCCGGATGAACACGTCGGGGTCCTGTCCCGCTGGAAGCTGCGCCACATTCACGTCGAAGCCGTCTGCCACAAACAAGTCACATGACTTGGCGGCTGCCCCCTGGCCGGCGGCATCGGGATCGAAGCTCAATACGACCTTGGAGGCAAACCTATGTAGCTGCTGGACCTGTTGCGCCGTCAGCGCCGTTCCGCAGGAGGCAACCACCGGATAACCGGCTTGAAAGACTTGACCGAAGTCAAAATAGCCCTCAACCAGGATCCCAAATCCTTTTTGACGTATCGCGGCCTTACTGAGATCCAGCCCGTACAGGGTGCGTCCTTTGGAGTAAATGGGCGTTTCCGGCGAGTTCAGGTACTTGGGCTGCTGGTCCGGCTCGACGGCGCGTCCCCCAAAACCTATGACGGAACCAGTGTCCCTTCGGATTGGAATCATCAGGCGGTTACGGAAACGATCCACCGTCGGCCCCTCATCCCTTTGAACGAGGAGGCCAGCACGAAGTAACAGGCCCTCGGAGAATCCCTGCTTGAGGAGTCCTTCTTTCATCGCCGTCCGCGAGGGAGGAGCAAACCCCAGGCCCATCGCTTCCCCGGTTGCATCAGTGATGCCGCGCTCGACGATCTGGCGCCGGATTCTGGCGCCTGCCGGGGAAAGCAGCTGCTCACGAAGCCACGCCGCGGCAGCCTCGTGCACCTTCAGGAGCGCCTCCCGTTCGGCGGCACCTGCTTTCTGTTCGTCACTTTGCTCTTGTTCGGGAATCGTCATCCCGAAGCGTTGAGCGAGCTGCTTGACGGCGTCCTGGAACCCCACTTTCTCGTGCAGTTCGAGAAACTTGATGACGTCACCGCCGGCGCCGCAGCCGTAGCAGTAGAAGAAGCCTTTGTCCCGGCTGACGCTGAACGAAGGCGTCTTCTCGCCGTGGAACGGGCACAGCCCCATGTAGTTGGCGCCTGCCTTCTTGAGCGGGACGTAGTCCTGGATGACGACGACGATGTCCGCCTGGTGCTTGAGGTCATCGAGGAACGACTGGGGATAAAGAGCCATGTCGCGTCGCCCTTGGGCGTCAGTCCTTTAACTCCACGACGGTCACGCCACCACCGCCTTGATTGGTTGGCGCGAGATCGAACTTGGCGACGAGCGGGTGCTCCTTCAGGAACGCCGCGAGCCCGCGCCGCAACTGGCCGGTGCCGTGACCGTGAATGATACGCACCACCTGCTGATCGCCGACCGTGGATTCATCGAGGAACTTCTCGACGCGTGCGATCGCCTCGTCGACGGTGCACCCGATGACGTTGACCTCCGATAACGCGCCCTCGCGCGGCTGCAGATCAACGCTGACCCTTACTTGCGCCTGTGTGCCCTCGGATTGTCCCGCACGGCCGATCGCCCGCAGATCACGAAGCGGGGCACGCAGGCGTTTTCCCTTCATGTCGATCTCGGCGTGTTTGCCCTGCACTTCGATCACGACGCCTTCGAGTCCGAGAGCGCCGACAGTCACTCTCGAGCCAGGCTCGATGGGTCCCTGCGCTTCAGGTGTCGATGAAGGTGCTGACGCCCGGCCCGATTCCGGTCCGGTTTTGAGCCGCCCGACCACACGTTCGAGCGCCTGCCGCGCGTCGGCGCGCACCGATCCAGCCTCGCCCGTATTGAGCGTCGCTGCGGCGTGTCGTGCCGCTTCCTGCGTCATCTCCGCCGTCTTCGCCTTGAGCCCTTCGATGATCGTGTCGATCTGGCGCCGGCCTTCCCGAAGCTGATCGTCGAGCTTGGCGTCGAGTCGACGCCGATACGTATTCTCGCGTTCGCGAACCGACTCTTCGCGCGATCTGAGCGCCCGTTCCGTATCGACCAGTGCGGCGCGCTCTCTGGCGACTGTCCTGCGCTCCGCTTCCAGCCTCCTGAGGTCATCGTCCACGCGCGCCAGGTGTTCGGCCAGTTGTTTCTCGCGGTCGCTGAGGTTTTCGCGCGCAAAGGCGATGACGGCGGACGGCATTCCCAGCCGGGCGGCAATCTCGATAGCGAGGCTGCGTCCAGGTGATCCGTAGAGAAGGCGATAGGTGGGCGCGAACGTTTCCGGCGTGAATCCGAACGCGGCGCTGGCCACGCCTTCGGTTGTCGAGGCGTACGACTTCAGCGAATCGTAGTGAGTTGTCGCGATCAGGTGGGCGCCGCGCTTGCGGAAGTGGTCGATGACGGCGATGCCGAGCGCGCCTCCTTCGACTGGATCCGTGCCCGCGCCGATCTCATCGACGAGGACGAGGGCCGGGAGCGTCAGCGAGCGATCCATCGAGACGATGTTCGTGATGTGTGCCGAGAACGTGCTGAGACTGGCCGAGATCGACTGCTCGTCACCGATGTCGGCAAACAGCGATTTGAAAACCGGAATACGCGATCCGACGTCGACGGGGATATGCAGCCCGGATTGCGCCATTGCGGCCAGGAGCCCGCCGGTCTTCAGCGCCACAGTCTTGCCGCCGGTGTTCGGGCCCGTGATCACGAGAATCCGGGTCGGCGGGGTGAGGAGGATGTCTACTGGGACGGGACTCGCGACTCGCGACTCGGGGTTCGGGACTCGGGGCTCGGGGCTCGACGGTTCTTCTTCGTCGAGGCGGTCGATCACCGAGCGCATGAGAAGCGGATGCCGTGCGCCTTTTAGTTCAAACGTTCCATCGGCGGCGATGATCGGTTCGACCGAGCTCGTCATGATCGAAAAGCGGGCACGTGCCTGGATCACATCCAGTGCGGTGGCGACTTCGACGGTCCGTTCGAGTTCCTCGGGACGTGAGCGGAAGGCGTCGGTGAGCGCCAACAGGATGCGTTGCACCTCCTCCGCCTCCTGCTCCTCGAGCGCAACGATGTCGTTGTTGATCTCAACGGTCTCGAGTGGCTCGACGAACAGGCTGGCACCGCTGGCGGAGCCACCATGCACGATTCCCGGGATAGCCGATCGATGTTCAGCGCGGACCATGAGAACGTGCCGACCGTTGCGGTCGGTGACGACCTGTTCCTGGAGATACTTCGCCGTCTCGCGGCCGCGCAGAAACGAATCGAGGGTGGACCGCAGGCGCTGTTTCTGCCGGCGCAGCCGATCCCGAATCTGCGCCAGCGCCGGGCTCGCGTTGTCGGCCACGTCGCCCGCCGGTTCGATCTTCCTCCGCACATCGGCGATCTCGGACGCAAACGATGCGACGGCGTCGACCTGCTGGCTGAGGATCGGAAACGCGGATCCGACTTTTCTGATCACCTGGCGCGACTGCTCAATCGACTCGAGATAATCGCCAAGCTTCAGGAGCCGGAGCGATTCGAGCGCTCGTCCGTCGATGGAGAGCGCGTCGAGGATGGCGTCGAGATCCGACGGCGCGCGAAGTGGAAACCCGGGGTGATCGTTGAGGAAGCGAGTGCCCTCGGTGGTGGCGCGCTGCAACGCGATGACGCGCGGTGCCTCAGTGAGGGGATGCAGCTCTGCCAGCCTGGCTTGGCCGGTCGGCGTGACGGCGAGGCCAGAGACCACTTCAACTATGCGATCGAACTCGAGAGCCCTCAGGGCGCCCGCATGCATGGAGATTCTGGATGGAAGGGTCGTGCCCGAACTATTTAGTGTACCACGGCAGCACCTTCCAACTCCCAACGCCCAACGCACAAGGCCTTAGCTGATTCGGAATTGGGAGTTGGGATTGGCAGTTACAGATGATTGATTCGGCTAGCGACGCACGCCGCTCCAAACCCGTTGTCGATGTTGACGACGCACACGCCGCTGGCGCAGCTGTTGAGCATTCCGAGCAGCGCCGCAATGCCGTTGAAGCTGGCGCCGTAACCGACACTCGTTGGCACGGCAATCACCGGAACGCGCACGAGGCCACCGATCACGCTGGGCAATGCGCCTTCCATTCCCGCGACCACGATGAGAACGCGCGCGCGATGCAGCCGATCCTGCGCTTGAAGGAGGCGGTGCAAGCCGGCGACGCCGACGTCGTAGAGACGATCGACGCTGTTTCCCATGAGCTCGGCTGTCACCACAGCCTCTTCGGCGACTGGTAGATCAGATGTCCCTGCGCACGCGACGAGGACGATGCCATGGCCGCGCGGGATCTCGCCCTGGCTGAGAGTGATCGCGCGCGCTTCGCCATGGAAGGTCGCATGAGGTACCACGTCGCGCACCGCGTCGAATGCCTCGAGCGTAGTGCGGGTGACGAGCAGCGAATGTCCGGCTGAGACGATGCGCTCGGCAATCGCCGCGATCTGTGCGGGTGTTTTCCCTAACCCGAGTACGACTTCAGGAAACCCCTGCCGCAGGTGGCGATGGTGATCGACTCGAGCGAAGCCAAGGTCGTCGAAGGGAGCCGCGCGAAGCGCAGCAAGAATTTGCGTTGCAGCTGTGCCAGCCTCGATCGATCCGGCTGAGACCGCTTCGAGCAGTCGCTGGAGTTCAGTTTCGGTCATGGCTCACGTGAAGGAAACGCAGAAAAGGCCCCAGTTTCATTGAACTCTGTGCAACGCGCCAATATAATTGGAGTGCTCATGCCCCGTCGGCACAGTCCTGTCGAATGACTGCCTCCGAAACGCTCATTCTCGGTACGTACTTCTTCGTTCTTGTCATTCTCGCTGTCTATGGCTGGCACAGGTACTACCTTGTGTACCTGTACATGAAGAATAAAGGGAAGCAACCTGTTCCCGCCGGCCCGCTTGGCGCGCTTCCGCCAGTCACGATTCAGCTTCCGATCTACAACGAGATGTACGTTGCCGATCGGCTGATCGACGCGGTGTGTCGATTGGAGTACCCGCGCGAGCTGCTGGAAATCCAGGTGCTCGACGATTCCACCGACGAGACGCGCAGTGTCGCCGAGCAGGCGGTGCGGCGAAACGCGGCCAGGGGCATCGACATCACCTATCTGCATCGGACCGATCGAACCGGTTACAAAGCGGGCGCGCTCGAAGCCGGCATGAAAGTGGCCAAGGGCGACTTCATCGCGATCTTCGATGCCGATTTCATCCCGACGCCCGACTTCCTCACGCGCACGGTGCCGTTCTTCGTCGACCCGGCGATCGCGATGGTGCAGGCGCGCTGGGGTCATATCAACCAGGATTACTCGTTGCTCACGAAGATCCAGTCGATTCTGCTCGACGGTCACTTCGTGCTCGAGCATGGCGGCCGCAACCGCGCCGGCTATTTCTTCAACTTCAACGGCACGGCAGGAATCTGGCGTCGCGAGGCGATTACCGATGCCGGTGGCTGGCAGCACGACACGCTGACCGAGGATCTCGATCTCAGCTACCGCGCGCAGCTTCGTGGCTGGAAGTTCGTGTTCCTGGCGGACCTGATTGCGCCGGCGGAAGTTCCAGTCGAGATGAACTCCTTCAAGTCGCAGCAACACCGCTGGGCGAAGGGATCGGTTCAGACCTGCCGCAAGCTGCTGCCGAAGATCTTGCGGTCATCGATGCCGTTCGGCGTGAAGGCGGAGGCGTTCTTCCACCTGACCGCAAACTTCAACTACCCGCTCATCTGCGTGCTGTCGGTGCTGATGGCGCCGGCGATGGTCATTCGCTACAACATGGGCTGGTACGAGATGCTGCTGATCGACGTGCCGCTCTTCTTCGCGGCGACGGCATCGGTGGCAAACTTCTATCTCGTCTGCCAGCGTGAGCTGCACGCCGACTGGGTCACGCGCATCAAGTACCTGCCGTTCCTGATGTCGATCGGCATCGGGCTCGCCGTCAACAACTCTCGCGCCGTCTTCGAGGCGATGTTCAATCGTCAGAGCGAATTCGCGCGCACGCCGAAGTATCGCATCGAGGCGGCGGCAGACGAGTGGATCAACAAGAAGTACCGTCAGAGCTTCGTCGTTCAGCCGATGATCGAGCTGGCGCTCGGACTGTACTTCACGGCCACGGTGTTCTACGCGCTCGCAAACGGCATCTTCGGAACGGTTCCATTCCTCGTCCTCTTCCAGGTCGGCTTCCTCTACACGGGCCTGCTCTCGATCATCCAGCAGTACGCCGGCGAAATGGTCTTCAAGCCGGTGGCCGAAGAAGAGACGTAGGGCGGGGGTAGCGTAGCGGCGCGTCTTAGACGCGCCGTTTTCATTCACAATCCCAGACTCTCTCGCAGCTGTCGCGACTGCCGTCGTGACACTGGCACTTCGATCTTGTTCTTCAGATGAATGATGTACGTGTCGTCGGACGTGGATTCGACCGACTCGATGAATCGCAGATTCACGATGTGTTGACGGCTTGCGCGGAAGAACACCGCCGGGTCCAGCTTCGCTTCGAGCGCGTTGAGTGACACGCGAATAAGCGGGCGGTTGCCCCCGAAGTAGGCGCGCGCGTAGTTACCTTCCACTTCGAACAGGACGATTTCCGCCCATTGCACGATCCAGCAGCGCTCGCCGTCACGGAGAGACACGGTCGGTCGCGGAACGTGGCCTGGCGGGTTGCGCGTCACGCGGCGCCGCCAGCGTCGTACGCGCCTTGTCGAGGACAGAGGCCAGGCGTTCCGGCCGCACGGGTTTCATCAGGTAATCGAACGCATTGACCTCGAACGCGCGCACCGCAAACTCGTCGAATGCCGTGGTGAACACCACGAGCGGTACGCGGTCGAGACGCTCCAGCACGTCGAACCCGGAGGCGCCGGGCATCTGGATGTCCAGAAACACGAGATCGATCGTCGCGTCCGCGAGCCGCTCGACGGCTTCGTCTGCGTTAACGGCTTCCCCGACGATCGACACGTCACCGTGCGCGCTGAGCAGGCGGCGCAGTTCCTGCCGCGCGAGCCGCTCATCGTCAACCAGCAGCGCGTTCATGAGCGGGCTCGACGTGATCGACCGTCGTCATCCACGTGTCGCCTGAGGAGGCGAGTCCAGGGATGAGCAGGATGGGACGGCCAGAGCCGGTTACTTGGACTTGAAACGATCGGGTGTTCTCGGCGGCTGACGTTGCGAGTGCGAGCAGAAGGCCAAGAGCTGCGAGCGTCGATCGACGTAGCGAAACCATGCGAGCCTCCTCCGCCGAGAATGCGATGCGGGACGGTCCGTCGGAGTCGAATTGTGAAGAGCGGTTGTATCAGCTGGTGAACGGCTGATGGGCGGGTCTACAAAGCAAGACCCGCCCTCCGAGAAGCCGATAGCCCGCAGCGGCACGCCAGCCCAACAGCCGTGTAATATGGGTGCCCGAATCGAGGGAACTCATGGCGCGTTTGACGCTTTCATTCATCACGCTGCTGGCTCTTACGCTGAGCACGACGCCAGTCGCGGCACAAAGTTTCTTGAACGGAGATTGGGTCGGTACTTTTCACGAGGATCAGCCCGAGCGCGGCCCAGGGCCAGAGCTCGGCGACTATCTCGGAATTCCGGTAAACGCGGCTGGTCGACAGTACGCCGACAGTTGGGATGCGTCTCGCCTCACGCTTCCCGAACATCAATGCCGCGCGCACGTCTCGCCCTATATCTACCGGGGACCCATTCGCGTTCGGATCACGGAAGAGATCGATCCCGGCACCCAGACAGTCGTCGCCATCAAACACTTTCTGAGCACCTACGCACAGGAGCGAACGATCTGGCTGGATGGCCGTCCGCATCCACCGGAAGAGGCGCCGCATACCTGGATGGGGTTCTCAACCGGCGAGTGGCAGGGCCGCGTGCTCAAGGTGCATACGACACACATCAAGCAGGGATGGCATCGGCGCAACGGTATCCCGATGAGCGCGAAGGCCACGATGACGGAGTACTTCATCCGCCACGACAACGTGTTGACGCAGGTCTCGATCACGGAGGACCCGGTCTTCCTCGAGGAGCCGCTCGTCAAGACCACCAACCTGCTTCTCGACGCGGCAACGACACCGAACCAGTATCAGGCGTGGCTGTTCTGTCAGGCTGACGACGAGGTGCCCGGGCGCGATCCGGCATACGTCCCCCACCATCTGCCGGGCAAGAACCCGTTTCTCACCGAGTTCGCGGCACTGCACGGGCTGCCTGTCCCACCGACGCGCGGCGGTGCCGAGACGATGTACCCGCAGTACATGGACAAGGTCAAAACGATGCCCATCCCGGCGCCGCCGGCACGCCGCTGAGGCTGTCGATGTTGAAACAGATTCTTGTCGTCGCCGCTGCCGTCATCATCGGAGCGCTGTCGGCGCACGTTGACGGCCGCGCGCAGAGCGGTGCGCCGGTGTCGCCGCCTCGCCGTGAAGGCGGTCTGTACACGATGCCTGTTCAGGGCAACGTCCACGTCATCATCGGCGCCGGATCGAATATCGCAGTCCAGGTCGGCAACCTTGGTCCGATCCTCGTCGACACGGGTACTGAGCAGAATGCGGATGCCGTGTTGGCGGCGGTGCGTCAGCTGACCAACCGGCCGGTTCGCAACATCATCAACACGCACTCGCACGCCGATCACGTCGGCGGAAATGAGAAGGTCGGCGCGTCGGGCGCGCCGATATCGGGTCGCGGCGTTGCGGTAGTGGGTGCCGGCACCGTCGCCCGTGCCGAGATCATCGCGCACGAGGAGACGTTGAATCGCATGAGTGCGCCAGCCGGATCGCAGGCGCCGACGCCGGTGATTGCGTGGCCCACGTCCACGTTCTCAGGGAAGCACAAGGAGTTCTATTACAACGGCGAGGGTGTGCAAATCGTTCACTTTCCGTCTGCACATACCGACGGCGACAGCATCGTGTTCTTCCGACGATCGGATGTCATCGCAACCGGCGACGTGTACTCGACAGTCAGTTACCCGATCATCGATGCCCAGCGCGGCGGCAGCATCCAGGGTGTTCTCGATGGCCTGAATCAGCTGCTCGATCTGGTGATCTCTGGAGAGAAGACCGAGGGCGGCACCATGCTCATACCGGGCCACGGCCGCATCTCGGACGAAGCCGATCTGGTCGAGTACCGCGACATGACGACGATCATCCGCGATCGCGTGCAGGACATGGTGAACCGCGGGATGACACTCGCGCAGGTGCAGGCCGCGCGACCGACGATGGAGTACGACGGGTTGTACGGCGCGGCGCCGGGCTGGTCCGCGACGCAATTCGTCGAGGCGCTGTACCGTGGCCTGAAACCGGTTAAATAGTTTTCTAGAAGTCCAGACGCCGCATCACGAAACGCGGCAGAAGCCGGATCCAGAACATCACGAAAGCCCAGGCGGCCGGCGCGTACACGACCGGCTTTCGCCGGTCGATGGCGTCGAGCACGCGCTTCGCTACGGCGTCGGCGTCGCCCGCAAACGGCGGCCGCCGTAATCCTTCTGTCATCGACGTTGTGACGAACCCGGGCTTCACACACACCGTGACGAGTCCCGCATGGCGGTACCGGTGGTCGAGGCCCTCGAGGTATCCGCTCAATCCCGCCTTCGACGCGCCGTACAACACCACTCGCTTCCGCCCGCGCTCACCGGCGACAGAGCTGAAGACGCAGAGCGTTCCGCCGCCGCGAGCGATCAGGCGCTTGCGGGCGAGCTCGCAGAACATCACGGTGTTCGCGAAGTTGACGGTCAGCAGCCGGTGCGCGAGACCTGTGTCCTGCTCCAGCCGATCCTGAGTCGCGAATTGCGCCGCTGTCACGACGACGATGTCGAGCGGCCCGAGAGCGGTCTCGGCTTGCTCCAGCGCCGTCTCGAACGTCTCGGGCCGTTGCAGATCGCACTGCGCGATGCCGACCTCGTAAGCGCCGGCACTTCGCGACTTCAGATCGGCGGCGCTCAACTGCAGTTCCTCGAGATCCCGGCCCAGCAGAAAGACGCGATCGCCACGTTCCGCCATCCTGCGGGCGACCGCGCGTCCCATGCCTTTCGTCGCGCCGAGAACGACCACGTTCGCGGGGCGTATCACCATCCGAAGAGCCGAACCGATTGCGCGCTGCGAATGCGTTGCTCGGGATCCCACTTTCGTCGAACCGCGAGAAAGGCGTCGAGCCGGGGTTCCATCGCCTGAAAGTGCTCGCGGCGCGTGAGGGCATCCTTCGCCAGGTAAATGCGCCCGCCCTCGGCGATCACGACGTCGTTCAACGCATCGACGAGCGCCTGGGTGCCGTGCCGCATTGGCAGGTCGACCGCAATCGAGATGCCCGGCCTGGGGAACGAGAGAAGGCCGGAGCCTTCGGCACCGCAGTCCTTGATGACCGTGAGAAAGGAGGCGCCGCCTCGTCGAGTGAGGACGCTCAGAAGACGCGTGACGGCGGCGCAGCCCGAGCCGTCCGGTAACACGCACTGATACTGCGTGAAGCCACGTGATCCGTAGAGCCGCGTCCAGTGCGAGACGGCGTCGAGCGGATAGAGAAACGTGTAGGGATGCACGATCGCCGATCGGCCACGCACCCCGTATCGCCAGTAGATCAATGCGTTGAACGCCCGCACCGTCGGTTCGCTCAGGAGCCAGCCCGGGACGTCGATTGGCACCGACAGGTTTCGCGGCAGCGAGCGGGGAGACGGTGGCACTTCGTTCGGCTCGGCCCACCGTCCGCGAAAGACGACTCCACGGCCCATGTGGCGTCCGCTTGCGAGGCAATCGATCCACCCGGCTGTCATCGGCCATTGCGCGCTCGCCGACTTCAGCGCGTCGAGCGACTGATCGATATCCTCCGCGCGTTCGCTCTCCTCCACAATCGCCATCGATGGCACACGCGCCAGGAGCAATGTGACGGTGAGGATGACGCCAGTCAGCCCCATTCCCCCGATCGTTGCGTGGAACAGATCGTCGTGTTCGTCCGGCGAGCATCGGACCACGTCGCCAGCGCCGGTGCGGACGGTCAGGGAGAGAACGTGACGTCCGAACGTTCCCTCGCGATGATGATTCTTGCCGTGCACGTCGCAGGCCACCATGCCGCCGAGCGTCACGAAGCGCGTCCCTGGTGAGACTGGCGTGAAGAACCCGCGAGGGAGAAAGAGCCTGCACAGTTCATCAAGCGACAGGCCGCCTTCGGCGGTGAGGACTCCTGTGTCGGGGTCGAAGGAGAGGATCCGATCGGCGAGCGTCGTGCCCGCAATGAGCCGGTCATTGGGCGCCGGCAATGCAGCGTCGCCGTACGCGCGACCGAGGCCGCGCGCCAGCGGGAGATCCTCGGTGAGACGTGCGAGATCCTCGGACCGTAACTCGGCCCCCTGCACCACCGGCATTCTTCCCCAGCCGGTCAACACGCTCTCGAATTCCGGTCGCTGTGACGTGCTCACACGGCGGCCGCTACGATGATCACGCAAATTGCCAGCAGGACGTACGTGATGGGATCGAGCGCCAGCAGCAGCACTGGGTCGTCGTGGGCGCGGCGGCGATGTGCGCGCAGCCACGTTCGTGTGGACCAGTACAGCAGGAGCGGACACGCCAGCAACAAGCGATCTGAGTGGGCATACAGCAGCGACACGGACGGGTTATTCACGTAGATGGCCAGGATCACCACCGACAAGTACGCGGCCGCGAGGCCGGCAGAGTGGAGCCATTGCGCGTCATCGGCCCGATAGCCTCGTCTGGAGACCGCAAGCCCGAGAGGTGTCGGTTGCGCATGCACCTCGATGAACCGTTTCAACAGCGCGAGACTGAGGCAGACAAATAGCGTGTACGCAAGCAGCCACGTCGAAACGGGAACGGCGGTGGCTGCCCCACCCGCGATGATGCGTAACACATACAGCCCTGCCAGCACCACGACGTCGAGCGACGGCTCCCGTTTGAGCCAGATCGAATACGAGATCGTTCCTGCGATGTAAATAGCGAGTGTCCATACGAACGCGGCCGGCAGCGCAACGGTCCCGATTGCGACCCCGATGCTCCACATGATGACGATCAGCGCGATGGCACTCTTCACCGAAAGCCGGCCTGATGCCAGTGGACGGAAGCGCTTTCGCGGATGCCCTCGATCGGCCTCCACGTCGAACAGGTCGTTGACAATGTAACCGCCGGATGCGCACAGGCATAGACTGACGAACGCCAGCATGGCGCTTCTTCCGGTATTCCATTCAATGCGATGCGCGGCCACGGCAGGCACGAAGACGAGGAGATTCTTCAGCCACTGATGCGGGCGGAGCACCGCAATCAGCGGCGGAAGAGGATCGCCTGGACGGGCTGCGGGTTCCTGGCGCTGCTGGACCGTGCTCATGCTCGCGTCGACGTCGATAGTCTATCGTCCGCCACTGCAAACGAAAGGCATTTACGCTGAGATCGCGAGAATCGGCATAGCAAAGAGGCGAAGGCGACCGGGATTACGTAAGATCGCTTGAAATGGCTACAGCTGAGAAATCGAAGGGCGGACTCGAGGACGTCGTCGCGACGTCGTCGGCAATCTGTTATCTGGACGGCGATCGAGGCGTGCTCGCGTATTGCGGGTACGACATCCACGATCTGGCGAAAGACGCCACATTCGAGGAAGTGTGCTTCCTCCTGTGGCATCGCCGGCTGCCGTCGCGAGCGGAGCTCGGCGACTTGCAATCGAAGCTGGCGGCGGCGCGAGCGCTGCCCGAGCCGGTCATTCGATTGATGCGCAGCCTGCCTCCGGTGGATGGGATGGACGCGCTTCGTACGATCACGTCGGCGTTGGCCCACTACGACGCCGACCTGGACGATGCGTCGCCTCAGGCTCAGTACAACAAGGCCGTGCGGCTGACGGCACAAGTCGGCTCGATCGTTGCGACGTGGGGCCGCCTTCAGAAGGGCGGCGGACCGCTTGCGCCCGACCCGGCGATGAACCATGCGGCGAACTTTCTGTATCTGCTCACCGGCGAGCGTCCGAATTCCGCCGCCATTCGCGCGCTCGACGTGGCTCTCATCCTCCACGCCGATCACGAGCTGAATGCGTCCACTTTTGCGGGACGCGTCGCGGCAGCCACGCTCACCGACATGTACTCCGCCATCGTCGCTGCCATTGGCACGCTGAAGGGACCACTCCACGGCGGGGCGAACGCCGAAGTGATGAAGATGCTGCTCGAGCTCGGGCAGACGGCGAGCGGAGAGCGCGTGGATGAGGTCATTCGCGGGAAGCTGGCGCGCAAGGAGAAGATCCCGGGCTTCGGCCATCGCGTCTACAAGACCGAGGATCCGCGCGCGACGC
>Ga0310884_10000232_pt1 | contig 13479 bp, 15 predicted proteins | sample T60D1metaG_FD_203446 | JGI IMG/M metagenome (GOLD analysis project Ga0310884, IMG submission 203446) | Lab incubated soil microbial communities from West Virginia University Organic Research Farm, Morgantown, WV, United States - T60D1 | ecosystem: Environmental > Terrestrial > Soil >...
TGATGCTTTGCGCTATCTACGCGTCACTCAGGAAGGTCAACAGTGGGTCGCCAATCTCTATGCGAACGTGTTCGCAACGGAGCACAGAGGCCAAATTGGTTAGGGCTCATGGGCAACTGATTTTGGCCCTTGGGCTGGGACTGGGACTATGTCTGCTTCGGGCGTAAAGCAGACATGACTTTTTGCAGCGCGAATGTCTGCTTGTGACCCAAAGCGGAAGTTCTTCCAAAACACCCTAATAAAAACCCAAATGCCACGGCTCAGCTGATCGCTAGCAGTGGTAGCGCCTTCGGCGTAGTATTTTTCAGCAGGTAAGTCGGTAAACGTTATTGCGGAGGCCTGTCATGAAGATTTTCGGAACAACTAGCGCGCTTGCACTCGTGTTGTTTTCGATTTCCGCTGGCGCGGCAGAATACCCTGCGCCGAAACAAGGCGAGTGGGTTGCTCGCGATTTTAAATTTCACACCGGAGAAGTAATGCCGGAACTCAAGTTGCATTACACCACCGTTGGTGAATCATCGGGAACCCCGGTTGTGGTGCTGCATGGTACTGGTGGCTCGGCAGCAAGCATGCTCACTCCAGCTTTCGCTGGTGAACTATTGGGTCGCGGTCAGCCGCTCGATGCGACAAAATATTATGTCATCATCCCAGACGCGCTCGGTCATGGGAAAAGCGCCAAGCCTTCCGATGGCCTCAAAACAAAGTTCCCGCAGTACAATTACGACGACATGGTCGACGCACAATACCGCTTGTTGTCTGAAGGGCTAGGAATCCGCCATGTCCGGCTCATCATTGGTAACTCGATGGGTGGGATGAATGTTTGGCTTTGGGGTGTGAAGTATCCGAGCTACATGGACGCACTCGTTCCGATGGCCGCTCAGCCGACACCGATGTCGAGTCGCAACTGGATGCTTCGACGGGTCATGCTCGAAACGGTTCGCAACGATCCAGAATATAAAGATGGCAACTACACTACCCAGCCGCGTTCCATGAAAACCGCGAGTGTCTTTTTTGGGATAGCGACCGCTGGTGGTACGCTTCGGTATCAGAAGCTCGCGCCCACGAAGGAAAAGGCCGACAAACTCGTTGACGCACGTCTCGCTGCACCAATGACTGCCGACGCGAACGACTTCTTGTGGCAGTGGGGTTCATCCGGCGATTACGACGCTTCGCCCGGCCTTGAAAAGATTGAGGCAACCGTGCTGGCGATTAATGCTGCTGATGACGAGCGCAATCCGCCGGAGACCGGCCTCATGACGGACGCACTCAAGCGGGTAAAAAATGCCAAGCTGTATCTAATCCTTGCTAGCGATGAGACCAGTGGCCACCTCACCACGGCCAACGCGAACTTCTACCAAAAAGAACTTCAGAAATTATTGGAAGCGGCGCCGCAGCGGGGGATGTAGCGCAGCTGCCAGCGGATGTCCGCTTTTGGCCCTAAGCGGACATGAGCTAGTGCACCGCACATGTCTGCTATTGGGGGTAGAGCGGACATGCGTTTTTGCGCTGCAAATGTCTGCTTATGACCCAAAGCGGACATGAGGCTTTAATTCGGAGTAACGGTAACGCGTAAGAAGGTCGCAGGAATGGATGTGACATCCTTGCTTGGGCTTTTATTTTGGCTGGTGAACAGAGCTTCCAGCTCCTTCTGCAGATCACCGGCGCGCCCGTTCTTTTCTGCAGCGTCGAATGCATTCATGGTTGGGCCATAATACTTTCTGAACGTATCAACGAACGCAGACGGTGCGCCGGGAAAGTTGAAAGTGTAGGTGTCCCGGACGAACGAGACCTTCTCTTTTGGAACTCCCGCGCCTGCAAATCGCTCTATCACGTTAGTCTCGACCCCCCACGTCATAGGGCTGATGAAACCTTCCGGCGGCGGTGGCGAGTACGAGGAGCTGATTTTTAGGATTTGCGCGACCAATGTCGGATCATTCGGAATCCAGTTCCCCATGACGATCCGACCTCCGGGCCGTGTCACACGGACCACCTCCTTAGCCACATCAAACGGCTTTGGTGCGAACATGGCTCCAAAGATGCTCACGACGAGGTCAAACGTATGATCTTTCAGCTCGTGCAAATTGGACGCATCGCCTTCCTGAAACTTGCAGTTCGTGAGGCCCTCCTCTTTGACACGCTTGTTGCCGGCCTCGACGAGGTTCTTTGCGATATCGACGCCCAACACATCCGCGCCCAGTCTCGCCTCCGGTAGTGCCGTCGTTCCATCGCCGCATCCGAGATCCAAAACCTTGAGCCCTTTTGTAATTCCGAGTCCTTTGACGAGCGCCTCTCCGCTCTGTCTCATGCTCTCCGCAATGCGGGTAAAATCGCCTTTTTCCCAAAGTGCTTTGTTTGGATTCATTGAAGTATTCCTCCTTTTCTTTCACTCACAGCTGCTCGCCTAAGCGACGGTCTTTATTGACCATCGAACAGATTGGCTAACGCGTTGGTGTAACCCGAACCAGCCGCGTTCGGAATGTTGGTCGCGCGAATTGCCAAGACCGCTACCGGCGACCCATCCGAGAAAGATTCTTCTGCAAGATCTGGCGAGCTTTTCCATGCGCAATCTCTGGCATTATCTCCGGCGTGGATGCTTCATGGAGATAGTTCACTCGCCAAACGAAAGGTAGGTGCTTGTTCACAGTCGTGATGCTGCGGCGATTTTTGTAAGTCTGCATAACGTGTTCCATTCGGTTTTCGGGGCCATATAGATGCACCTTGCGCGCAATAAAGACTTTGAGGCGCGCTTGTTTTCTCCTTGAGGAAGTCGTGATTTCGCTTTAGTCGGCCTAGCCGACGGGCCGATGTCCGCTATTGGCCCAAAGCAGACATGACCTTTTGCGCCGCACATGTCCGCTTTTGGGGGTAAAGCGGACATACCACCCCTTCAGTGGCTATTCACGTCAGCCCGTGACCCTGAGCTGACTCCGATGGTCTTTGCCGGCCGCTGGACCCGGTTGCAAATTATCCCGCATTCCCGCTGACTGATCCTTGCCAATTCGATATCCTGTGACTCGCCCGAGCCATCGGCACACGCAAAGGCTCTAACGCGGTGCTTTGAATGCGGCGCTGGTTTCTGAGTTACAATTCGCAGGACCTTGCGTTGATGCAGGCGTTTGAAGCGGCGCTGCGGCGCAAGGACGCCGATGCACGTTTCTTTTTCGCGCCCAAGAGCCTGCGTGTCGGCGGCTTCTGGCTGCCTGAGCTTGCCCAGGGAATCGCCGAGGCAACAGCCTTCATCCTGCTGGTTGGCGAGAAGGGCATCGGCCCGTGGCAGGCGATGGAGTACTACGAAGCGCTCGACCGGCGGGTGAAGCAGCTCGACTTCCCGGTCGTGCTCTTGCTGCTCGAAGATCAGCCAGCGCCGGGGCTGCCATTCCTGCGGCAACTGCACTGGGTGATCACCCCAGACGTCACATCCGAGAAGAGTCTCACTCTGGTCATGGAGGCAGCGGCCGGCGGCGGCGCGCCGCCAGGGGAATTGTGGAGGCACACCGCGCCCTATCGTGGCCTTTCCGCCATGACCGAATCCGATGCGGACTACTTCTTCGGTAGAGGTGGTGAAACCGCCGAAGTGATCGGCGCGCTTGCGGCGACGCCCGATAAGCTGCCAATCGTTCTTGGCAACTCCGGCGTCGGCAAGTCGTCGATTGCGCAGGCGGGCGTGCTGGCGGCGTTGATGCGGCAGGCCTGGCCTGAGACGTTGGAGGCTGCCGGGCGGTGGCCGCAAGCGTTCAGCGAGAGCCGCCACTGGTGCTTTCTCAGGCTCAAGCCCGGCACCGAGCCAGTGCGGGCGTTGATCGAACCGTTTCTCTGGACCTGGCAGTTCGACGCGGTTGATCCAAAGCGCGCAGAACTTTTATCAAGTTGGGTGAGCAAACTTATCGACGGCAAGGTCACTTTGCGGGACCTGATCGACGCGACTGAAGCACGCTACCACGACGAGCTGCATCAGCCCAAGCCGCCGGCCTTCCTGCTCTACATCGATCAGGGGGAGGAGCTTTACATTCGCGCCGAGGAGCGTCAGCGCCGCCGGTTCTCGGAGATTGTCGCGCGCGGACTCGGCGACCCGCGCCTGCGTGCAATGATGAGCATGCGGGCGGACTTTTTCGGCGACTTGATGAAGGACGAGGCGCTTTATGCGGTTCATCGCCTTATCAAAGTGCCGCCACTACGCGAGGCACAGTTGCGCGAGGTCGTGAGCCGGCCGGCCCAACTGCTCTCGGCACGGTTCGAGACTGAGGGGCTCGCGGACATCATCACCCGGCGGACGGTCGAGGACGCGGTCAAGGACGTGGGCGCCTTGCCGCTGCTGTCTTACACGCTCGACGACATGTGGAAGCACATGATTGAGCGCGGCGACGGAGTTCTGCGTCTTCCCGCTCAGTCCTTCGAGCTTGGGAACGTGCTGGTCGATCGCGCTGACACATTCCTTGCCTCCCATCCGAACGCGGAAGATCAGCTCCGCCGCATTTTCACCCTGAAGCTTGCCACCGTGCGCGAGGGCGAGGAGCCGACGCGCCGGCGCGCCTTCCGCTCTGAGTTCACAGACGAGGAATGGCGGCTGGTGACCGAGCTTGCCGATCATCCCAACCGCCTGCTCGTCACGGCAACACCCGAGGGCAGCGAGGCATACGCCGAGGTAGCGCACGAGGCGATCTTCCGGCGATGGGGCAAGCTGCGCGATTGGATTGCCGCGGAGCGCGAGTTTCTCGCCTGGAAAACGGGGCTCGAAGCGGCTCGCCGCGCCTGGCAAGGGACCTCCGACAGTTCGAAAGACGACGCGTTGCTGATGGGCGTGGCGCAGGCGCAGGCCCAGAGTTGGCTTGGAAAGCGCAGGGAGGATTTGCCCGTCGCCGATCGGCATTTCATCGATCAAAGCACTAAGCGCGAGAGCAAGGTGAGAGCCCGGGCGCGGCGGGCGCAGGCCCTCATCTACGTGCTGTTGGTCGGGATCATCGTCGGGCTCATCGGCCTTATCAATCAAACGTATATCGAAGAGCAGGTGAACTGGTACTGGACGATGCGGCCCTACATGGTCGCGCAGGTTCGGCCCCATGTGCTCAGCCCCGATGCTGAGCGGGCGCTGAAGCCGGGACAGGCTTTCAGGGAATGCGCCAAGGATTGTCCAGAGATGATTGTGGTTCCGGCGGGCGAGTTCATGATGGGATCGCCCCCCACGGAAAAGCGCGCGATGCCGGATGAATTCCCCCAGCACAGGGTCACGATTGCGAGGCCATTCGCGGTCTCTAAGTATGACGTGACGTTTAACGATTGGGACGCCTGCGTGTCGGTCGGCGGCTGCCCACGAGAAGGCCGGGCGGGCGATGTCGACTGGGGACGAGACACACGGCCCGTCATTTATGTGAGCTGGGACGATGCCCAGCAGTATGTGGCCTGGCTCTCTCAGATGACCGGCAAACCCTACCGGCTACTCTCCGACGCCGAGTTCGAATACGCGGCGCGCGCGGGGACGCAGACGGCCTATCCGTGGGGCGACGACATCGGCGAGAACAACGCCAATTGCGTTGGCTGCGGCAGCCAGTGGACCGGGTCGGCCGGTACCTGGCAAACGGCACCAGTGGGTTCATTCGCCGCCAATCGGTTCGGTCTTCATGACATGATTGGTAACGTCTGGAAGTGGGTCCAGGACTGTTATCACCCCAATTACAACGGAGCACCCACTGATGGTTCAACGTGGCCTGGTGGAGATTGCACCGCCCGCGTCATCCGCGGCGGTTCCTGGGGCGGCGGGCCTGACTACGTCCGCCCGGCCTTCCGCGACAGGGCCTCTACCAATGACCGGAATTACACCATGGGCTTCCGGGTCGGCCGGACGCTTGTTGTTCCTTGAAGCTTTGACTCTTTCATCGCGCTTTGGAGAGACCGCCCGTGAGGCGGTCTTTCTGATTGCGCAGATCAATTCTCGAATGTCCGCTTATGGCCCTTAGCAGACATCGCTAGTTGCATCGCACATGTCCGCTTTCAGGGGTAAAGTAGACATGACCCGTTGCGGATGTCTGCTTTCACGGTCGCTTTCGGGTGCAAAGCGGACATACCTTTTTGCGCCGCACATGTCGGCTTTTGACCCAAAGCGGACATGCAAGTCACGCGCTGAGGGGCGCCGCCTTCTCAGCAGCGGACGATGTTGATCGTTTGATCTTTGCCGTCACTACCAGGGACCGTTACGGCCTGCGCAGGGCAACCAAGCTCGTAGGGCACGGGCGGCGGAGGTGGTGGTTCAGGCGGACTTGCAAAGAGACTGGGTGGGCATCGGTGTGCCCAATCCCCGGGAATATCAAGTGTGCACGTGTATGATGGACCGCCCGTTATAATTTGTCTGACATCGACGTTGGGTTGGCTATTCGACGGCCCTGATGGCCACCAGAACCAGCCTCCGGCCGAAGGAAAGAAAGCTCCTGTGTTTCGTCCATTGTGATGCGGCGATCGCCCAATTGATGGACGAGCACCCGAATGCGCGGAAGCAGAGCTTCCACTGGGTGCTGCTGTTGGCCCTCCGAATGCTTGGTGTGAGGCAAGAGCCATCGTTACGCTGAGAGATGTTACGAAGGCCATATAGGCTTTGTTCGTCATGGCACGCCCGCCAATTCGCAAGATAGCGGCCAATATCATAGGCTGCATTTGTCGCGTCCGCCAAAGCGCAAACTGGCTATTAGTTAAGGCGTAAGCTTAATGGCTCGAAGCCGTGCACGAGAAAGTCGTGACGGGCGTGGCCGCGGGCATGACTATGGCCTGACGCACCTCGTAGTTCGGGCGGTGTCGGATTGGCCCATACGGCGCCGACCAATGTCCGCTGTTGGCCCTTAGTCGACATTTGTTTTGCACCATCGAATGTCCGCTTTCGGGGGTAAAGCCGACATGACCTTGGCGGGAAATCCGCTTTTGCGGTCGCTTTAGGGGGCGAAGCGGACATCAGTCATTGCGGGCGCATCTGTCCGCTTATGACCCAAAGCGGACATCGGTGTCGCAGCCCCCGGACATCTTCCAAGCAACCGGTATCCGCACGTACAATGCCGCCAAGTCACCCTGTGAGACATGGGGCGGATCCACATGGACAAAGCTGAGCTTTTCACCGACGGAGAAGTGTATGAACGGATGATGGGCCGTTGGAGCCGTCTTGCAGGCGAAACTTTCCTCGCCTGGCTCGACCTTCCAAAGGGCCTTCGATGGCTCGATGTCGGTTGCGGCAATGGCGCCTTCACAGAAGAGATTGTTGCTCGCTGTGCCCCGGCCACAGTGATGGCGATTGATCCCTCCGACCAGCAACTCGCATTCGCCCGGACACGGCCCGGAGCGAAGATGGCAAAATTCGAAGCGGGCGATGCGCAAAACCTGTCATTTGGCGATGGGACTTTCGATGTGGCTATCATGGCGCTTGTGCTGGCGTTTCTACTCGACCCAGCGAAGGCGGTCGCGGAAATGGCACGCGTGGTACGCCCCGGTGGTTGGGTCGCCACTTACATGTGGGATATTCAGAACGGCGGAGCGCCGACCACGCCGATTTACACGGCGATAGAATCATTGGGTTGGACGCTTCCGGTCCGGCCCAACCCTGTAGCGTCGCGACTGGAAGCCATGCGTGGCTTCTGGGAGATGGCCGGGCTTGAGGCTATCGAGACGCGCGTCATCCGCATTCCTGTGAGGTATGCCGACTTCGATGATTTTTGGGATTCGAATACTGTCCCTGTTGGGCCGCAAGGCAAAGTGATTGCCGGTATGTCGCCCGGTGAGCGCGAGCAACTCCGCGCGCGACTACGTGAACTCCTACCTGCTACTCCCGATGGACGTATCGTCTACGAATCATTCGCAAACGCCGTGAAGGGCCGAGTACCCGCATAAGGCCATTAACCCGCGCAAGTGGTATGTGCGTCAATGTCCGCTATTGGCACTTAGCGGACATTCCTGTTTGCACCGCACATGTCCGCTATTGGGGGTAAAGCGGACATGGCAAGACCGCCGCGTGGCGCAGCGATGATGGCACCGAGTGCCTCAGCCGTTTGAGATTGAATCAAATTGAGTCAGTCAACGTTAAGCGCAGGTGTCAAAACGCTACCACAGCCAGTGCGCACCGTGATGTACGTTCCCGACGGTGGGAGACCGAAGGAGGGACGTCATGCCGAAGTTTTATTTTCACTTGTCAAACTGCGACGAGTGTTTCCCAGATGACATCGGGCACGATTTCCCCGACATTGCCGCCGCCCACACGAGAGCCAAGCGGCTCGCGAAACTGGTGATGGCGACCTCCCGTTTGTCCAGCCACCCGTTTGACTGGCGTCGTTGGACCGTGACGGTCACCGATGATTCACAAGGCGCGATCCTGATCATCCCGTTCGGTGCCTTCGGGACCGTCACTCGAGCAGCATTGTCCGCGTTCGTTCCAGCCGATCGGGTCGGCGGAGCGCACGATGCCACAGAGCATGCGCGGGCCATTCGTCCCAAAGTATGTTAGAGGCAAATATAATTTTGCACGGGAGTAATACCATGCGCATTGCCATTTTCGCTCTTGCGGTCCTGGCTGGGGGCGGCGCCGCGGAGGCTGGACAAATCGAGCTCTTATCAGGCAGCCCGCGCCGTTTTGAAATCGCTGCTCGGTGCTGGACAGGTTCGAACTGTCAGCAAGAGGCTTCCGATTTTGCGCAGGGCTATTGCCGCGGCCAATTCGAAGTCCCGAGGCGCGCGCTATATGTGCGGTCGGGGCCCGTCGAGCGCAGCTTTTTCAGCGAGCGAGCGATATTCGTCTACAGGTGCAGTCAGCGATCGATTATCTGCGAGGCCGGTAATTGTTAGTAAGCCGAGTGTCCGCTTTGACCTTACCTGACATTCCGTTTGTGCCGCCGGATGTCCGCTTTCGGGGGTAAAGCGGACAAGTACGAGCGCCGTGGAATTTCACGACTGCATGTCGGCGCTGTCGCCGGAGCAGGCCGCGCCACTGTGGCAAGCCGCCCAAGGTGCAAGCGGCAGCCTTTTTAGTGCCCGGGGCCTAAATGTCCGCTTTTGGGGGTACACCGAACCTCCGTTTGCGTTTTATTCTGAGAGTTTTTTCGGGACGAGGCGTGAAGGAGATGAGTTCTTCGCCGCGTGAAAGGAGTTTTCGATTTCGTCGTGGGCATCATGCAACGGAATGTTGGTGTCAAAGGTCTCGGGCCTTCTCTCGTCTAAAGATGGCAGTTCTGCCTCCAGTTTAAGAATGGCCGATTCGAGCGCGATCCGCTCATCTATGATTCCTAATCCCGATATTCGTTGGTCTTTGCGCAATTGGGTAATGAGAATTGTTCGGACATGCTCGTACATTTCTTGCCGAGCCTGAGAGTTGTCAGTTGCCAATTGAGAAACCGCACGGGCAAGGATTGGACAATAATCAGCCAATTGCGAGCCGCTCCCGACTCATTTTGCTTTACCGCTTAATATGAGGCCAAAGGCAGCCTCATGCCCTAGGATTTTTATTTTGTACAGCGCCTTTGCCAAATCCTGGCACCGCGCACCGCATGGATCATTCATGTTGTGCGCAATCTTTTTCGGTAGCATTTGCGCGCGCCGGCCAGGTGTTGTCACACCACCAGCTTTCCTCCGATACCGCAACGGAGGATGATTTTTTTGAAACGGTACTTCTTTGATGACCTCGCCACACCGAATCGCCAGATGATACCTGCGAGCACTTTTTGGGAAGACGTTCATGAAATCCTCGGTGATCAGACACTCTGTCGTCTTTAACGGACACAAGACGAGCGTCAGCCTCGAGGATGAATTCTGGAATAGCCTGAAAGAAATCGCACATGCGCACGGAGTGACAACGTCGAAGTTGATCGCGGAGATCGACAATGCGCGCCAGCACGACAACCTTTCTTCAGCGGTCCGATTGTTCGTATTGGGTCAAGTCCGGCGGACGCTCGGACTGGATGTGCCCTTGGGTAACTAAGCGTATTGCGCTACCTGCACCATGGTTTGGGAGTAGGCGGACATCTTGTTTGTCCGCACACAAAAGGCACGGCCAGATTTTCATGAATCAAGATTAGGCCAACGTCTTGCCCATTGGCTTTGAGCGTGCCGCAACGTCGCCCGTAATTACAGTATGGCGTTCTTTCTTTTCCTGCGGGACACGCGCAAGGGACAAATTCGAAGTCAAGCTTGCTTGATTTCACAAGATTGCGAAGCCGGCGGGTAGCCTTGCCACCTAACTCGCGCTCCGCTTTGCAGAGTGCTCGGCGAGTTTCAGGTGCATTGAAGCCGACCAAACGAACGTCCGGCTTCTGGTGATGGAGTCGAATTGTATCGCCGTCTATTACGCGCACCTCATCAGGTGTAATCGGGACAGACGAAACGGCACCACGGCGGCTTACGTCGTCTGTCGATTGCCGAGTCTGTTGGTCACGCAAGTTTTTTTCAAGCACCTCCCTTTCTTGGCTTTCTTTGCGCTGTCGGTCGCAAGAGTCGTCTATCCTTCGCATCGTGTCGTGTTTTTTTATCAACTGCTCTTTGCCTTGGCGCAAAAGCCTTTCATATGTGTCTTGCGGAAGACCCAGTTCGCGCAGGTTATTTTCGTAGTCGGAAAGCAGTTTTGCCAATGTGGCTGCTGCGTTCGGGTCGCGGGCATCGCAGTTGAATTGCGCCTCTACGGTCCCCGATAGGGACAGAAATGCAATGAGGCAGAAAATAGTTCGCAGCATGGTTCCCCTGAGGTCGCCTAGCGCGCCAGACTCCCGAATAGGCGAGGCCATCCTGCCTGACAGCGAACCGACAAACAAAGCGTTTGGACATAAGACCTACAAGACCTTCGCCAAATCCTGGCACATATCGAGCTTGCCGATGAGATCGCTGAACATGATTGCGCCGTCGCGGGGCATTGATGGCAATAATCGCACAGCCGGAAAGAAGTTCTCCTCAGGTTATTGTGTCCAGTCCACCCACCGCGCGGCGGCGTTCGTGACCCATAGCGGACATTTCAGCTGGCGCTAAAAAACCCGCTCGCCGCAGAGCACCACTAACGCCTTACCTGCTATGAATTCCGTTTCGCTGAACCACGACGGACAATTCTGTTGGGCATTAAGCATCCATTTAGGCCGGAGGTCGATCATTGGGATCCAGCCACGAGGGATTGGGATGATACCGGCGGGACAACCAATCAACGAAGATTTGGAAACGAGAAAGTTCGCTAAATTACAAGCGCGTCGCGAACCGGACCTGACCAGGACCAGTGCAGGCTCTCACGACATCAAGCTTGACGAAAGCCAACGTGTCTTCGTTCTGCCCACCACTGATGGCATGGGCGCTCGCGCAGGTGTAATTGCAGGCGCGCTCATTATAACGGGTGGCTTGACGTGGCTTGTCATAAGCGCCCTGCCATCGCCGTTTGCTTCGGAGTCGGTTGATAGATCGAGCGGCGGTCTTAACTCTGCGGTTCAAATTCCCCCTTCCAACAAGGGCGATCGTCTTCCGGTTCCCAATGCGTTTATTCATGAGACGGTGTCCGCAAGCAGCGGCGAGACAGCTGCGGCCGTTGCTCCACGCGAACCCAAACATTCGTCCGAGACGCAGGGCCAAGCCGACTCGATACGCAAATTATTGAAGGACGCTGAGCACCAACCGACGTCGATAGGACCCAATGCGTCGCGGGCCCTACAGGCTCCGGTAAAATTAGCACCGGTGCCGGAGACGAGACCGGCTACCATCGAGGGCTGGACGCTGCGTGACGTTATGAACGGCACGGCAGTGTTGGACGGGCCCAATGGCAGCACCTGGCACGTGACGCGTGGAGACACGGTGCCGGGTGTTGGGAGAATCGTCTCTATTTTTCGATGGGGCAACCGTCTGATGGTCGCCACCAGCACCGGTCTAATTTCAACGCCATAAGTCGGTGGGTGCGAAGGCGCCAGTGGGCCGCAATGTCCGCTTCTGGCACTTAGCGGACATCGGCTTGTGCGCGGCACATGTCTGCTTTCGGGGGTAAAGCGGACATGCTTTTTTGCACCGCATATGTCTGCTTTTGACCCAAAGCAGACCTCGACTAGTGCACCGCACATGTCCGCTTTCGGGAGTAAAGCGGACATAACCGGGCAACCCGCCTATGTTGCGACAACGTTGCGATAAGGTGCTCAGCACCGATCGCTTGGCCGACTAATAAATTGAAATGATGCAAGAAACGCAGTTTCCAAAAATGTGGGACAAGCCCTTGAAGGTTGGCGGGCAAACCAGATGCACTGGCGTGCTCGGTGCGTTAGAAAGCGATAGAGTATCTCTCCCGCGCGGGGCGGGGTCTGCAGCCCGCCGCCGGCCACACCTCACACCGCCGTCCGGCTTGGCCCGCGCTCCTTTCTTGATGCGGCGGTGGTTAACGGTGGTTTATGAAAGACACGCGCAGCAACGTGCGCTTCTTCGGTCCGCTCGCAGAACCTGTGCATATGCGGCCTGGTCGTACTCTCCTCGACGATGAAAATGAACAATGGCGAGAGGCAGTTATGCGCGCGCGCGGAAAATTACCTGCACTCGCGAATTGGTATGGCGCCCCGAAAGACAGGGCGCAGCAAATTAACTGGCGGGAAGTTTGCTTTCGCCTCGCGTCTGATTTCGTACCCGGCTTCAGGGTATTCGCGCCGAAACCAGAAAACCGTAAGCCGGGAAGACCGGCGGTGGTGCCCGATTGGCGACTCTTGGAGGCTGTGGCGAAGATTCGGAGCAGCAGAACCGGCCGAACCATGAAAATCGCTTCAGCGTGCGCCCATCTCGCAAACAAAGCACCGTGGCGTGGCAAAACGGCTCATGCCCTCAGAGTTGAACATGGCCGACAGCTAAAAGCTTTTCGGAAAATGTACGGATTTGAGTATGGCACGCCGGCGCACACCGCGGCATGGGTTGTTTGGCAAGCAAAGCGCACGCTCCTGCCGGACTGAACAAAAACTATTTGCCCGTCTTAGAATTCTTGTTCGCTTATTTATCCCTCGACGTATTGCCGTGCGCGCGACTGATCGCCAGTGTCTTAGCGGTTCATCGCGAAAGCGCAGAGGGCCGATATGACCGAGATACTTGCGTACACGATAGCTGAAGCGTGCGCGATAGCGCGGGCCGGAAGAACTTCTCTTTACGAAGCCATCAGGGCTGGTGAGTTGACTGCTCGCAAGCGCGGCCGGCGAACGCTCATCTTGTCAGACGATCTGCGTCGTTGGGTCGAAACACTTCCTAGGATCAACCCCGTCGTCGAGCGCACTGACACATAATGCATGCTCCACAGAAAAACGACGTTGATCTGGTCGTCGAGATAGAGCGGCTTGCCGCGCTCGACCCCATTAAATACGAGGCCGTTCGTAGCGAATCGGCGCAGCGACTTGGTTTACGTGCGTCCATTCTTGACCGCGAGGTCACAAAGAAACGTCGCAGCTTCGGGGTGGACGTCGATAATGACGGTCAGGGGCGATCGGTAAAGGTCCCCGAGGTACTGCCGTGGCATGACCCGGTGCACGGCGACTT
>Ga0310884_10000239_pt1 | contig 13384 bp, 15 predicted proteins | sample T60D1metaG_FD_203446 | JGI IMG/M metagenome (GOLD analysis project Ga0310884, IMG submission 203446) | Lab incubated soil microbial communities from West Virginia University Organic Research Farm, Morgantown, WV, United States - T60D1 | ecosystem: Environmental > Terrestrial > Soil >...
ATGGCTCTTTCAACCGCGCGACTCGCCCGCCCTCCTGATCGACGCTCACCCAGGCCGGCGTGGATCGCCCGAGGCCTTCGCTCTCAGCCGCGAGCTCGGCCACCTGCTCGGGCGCCTCGATGTTGCGGCTGAACAGGATCACGCCGCCGAGGTCGAACTCACGGGCCAGCGATCGCAGCTCCACCGGCAGGCTCGTGCCGGGCATGCTGCCGATCAAATACTGTCCAATATCGCGCCGCGTCGCCAAAGGCATGGTGCTTCGAGAATTATAATTGCGTCGTGCGTATCTCGGCGTCCGCTCCTACACGAATCGATCTGGCCGGCGGCACCATCGACATCTGGCCTCTCTATCTCTTTCACCCCGGCGCCCAGACACTGAACGCGGCGATCAGCCTCCGCGCCCATGCCTGGATCGAGGAGCGCCCCGACGAGCGCGTCGAGCTCGTGTCGGAGGACATCGACAAGCAGGAAAACCTGTCGTTTGATCAGCTGCCTGACGATCAAACGCTGCCCCTCCTCGCGAAGCTGGCGCACCGCTTCGGCGCCCGGGGCATTCGCCTGACGACGCGTGGCCAGTCACCCGCGGGGGCGGGTATTGCCGGGTCGTCGGCGCTGAACGTCGCCGTGTGTGGCGCGCTTGCGGCTTACACCCGGCAAACAATCGAGGGCGAAGCGCTTCTCGATATTGCGAAAGACGTCGAGGCGCAGGTGATCCAGGTCCCGACCGGGCTGCAGGACTATCGGCCCGCGTTCTATGGAGGCATCGCCGCAATCGAGCTCCACCCGGGACAGCCGCTCCGCGTGCCGCTTGATGTCGATCCGCGCGAGCTCGAACGTCGCATTGTCCTGTGCTACACCGGGGAACCGCGCAATTCGGGCACCAATAACTGGGACATCACCAAGCGGCACATCGATGGCGACCAGCACGTCTTCGATTGTTTCGAACGAATCCGCGACACCGCCGCCGCCATGCGCGAGGCCCTGACCCGCGGCGATTGGGACGCCACGGCGGCGTCTCTCACCACCGAATGGGAAAACCGCAAGCGCCTGGCTCCCGGTGTGACCACGCCGGCGATCGATTCGTTGATCGCCCGGGCAATGGCGTCAGGTGCGAAGGCCGCGAAAGTCTGTGGCGCCGGAGGCGGCGGATGCCTGTTCTGCATCGTCGCGCCGGACGATGCCGCCGCCGTGCGTGAAACCCTGGCTGATGCCGGCGCACGCATCCTGGATTTCCGCGTCGAGACCACCGGACTCAACGTCACACGAGAATGACCCCGCCCGCTCCCCTCGACAACAAGTCGGTGGCGCGTACGCTGCTCGAGATCGCCGATCTGCTCGAGTTGAAGGGCGAGAATCCGTTCAAGATTCGCGCGTATCGCAACGCCGCCGACATCGTGGCGCATGCGGCCGAAGCCGTGTCCGATCTCGATGAGGCTGCCCTTCGCGGCTGGAACGGCATCGGCAAGGACCTCGCGGGACGCATTCGCGAGATCGCGAGCACCGGCGATTGCGCGGTGCGCCGTGACCTGCTGACGGAATTCCCCGCCACGCTGCTCGACGTGCTGCGGCTGCAAGGCGTTGGACCGAAGACCGTCGCCGTGCTCTACAAGGAGCTGCGCATCAAGAGCCTCGACGATCTGGCCGCCGCCGCGAAGGCCGGGCGCATTCGCGGCGTCAAGGGCATGGGCGGCAAGAAAGAACAGCTCATTCTTCAGGCGATCGAAGAGCGGCAGCGATTCGCCGGCCGTCATCTGCTTTCCCGCGCGACGGAGATGGCCGACGCCGTGGTCGCCTATCTGCAGGAACACGCGCCGGCGGCCGAGATCGCCACCGTCGGCAGCGTGCGGCGAGGGACCGAAACGAGCGGCGACCTCGACATCCTCGCAAGCGGCGCCGACACCACGCTCGCCGACGCCTTTGCGCGCTTCCCGATGGTGGAGCGCGTGCTCGCGAACGGCGGCACCAAAGCCAGCGTGTTGTTGCGTGGCGGCTTCCAGGCCGACCTTCGCATCGTCACTTCCGATCAGCGCGGCGCGGCCCTTCAATACTTCACCGGCTCAAAGGCGCACAACATCGCGCTGCGCGATCGCGCGCTCGAACGCGGCCTCAAGCTCAATGAGTACGGCCTGTTCGATACGAACGATAAAGCCATTGCGGGAGCGAAGGAACAGGACATCTACACGGCGCTTGGCCTGGCCTACATCGAGCCCGAGCTGCGCGAGAACCGCGGTGAGATCGAGGCGGCCGCTGACAAGGCGCTGCCGTCGCTGATCACGCGGGCCGATCTCAAGGGCGATGTGCACATGCACACCACCGAATCGGACGGCCGCGAGAGTCTCGAGACCATGGTGGCGGCGGCCAAGGCGCGGGGTCTCGAATACATCGCGATCACCGATCATTCGCAGTCGCTGGCGATGGCAAACGGCCTCGACGAGACGCGGGCCATGGCCAACGCGGAACGGATTCGCAACTACTCGAAGACGCAGAAGGGCATCACCGTGCTGGCGGGCATCGAGTGCGACATCCTCGCTGACGGCTCCATGGATCTGGCGGACGATTGCCTCGCCGCGCTCGACATCGTTGTCGCATCGATCCACTCCGCGCTGACACAAGACGAGCGCGACATGACCGCGCGCGTGGTCAGGGCGATCGAGCATCCGTCGGTGGATATCATCGGCCACCTCACCGCGCGCATGCTGCTGCGCCGTGACGGCACCAGGGTCAACGTCGAAAAGGTCATCGACGCGGCCAGGGCCAACGGCGTGGCGCTCGAGATCAATTCGCAGCCGCACCGCCTCGATCTCTGCGACAGTCACGCACGTTTGGCGCGCGATCGCGGCGTCGCGCTGATCATCGATTCCGATGCGCACTATGTCGAGGCGCTCGATTACCCGCGATGGGGTGTCATGACGGCCCGGCGCGCCTGGCTGACGAAAGACGACGTTATGAACACCAGGCCGTTGAAGAAGTTCCTGGCTGGCTTGAGACGGAATCTTTAGCTTTATACTGTCGCCCGATGGACGCGATTGCCGAGATCAAGAAGCTGTATTACGCCGCCACCAAGGGCACCATCGAGAAGGATCTCGATCGCGCAATCGATCTGCTGAAGACGCTGCCGAGCGAGGCGGAACGCGACCGCGTCGCCGTCTATATGGACGGGCTCGCGCAAATGCGCTCGGAATGGAAACAGGCGATGCGTGGCGGGGTCGGAGCTACTTCGAAGGCGTCGTCAAGCGCTTCCGGGCGCCCAGGCGCAGCGGCTCGGGGACGTTCCGATCGGTCGACAACTTCTTCACGTCGCTCTCGTTGAGCCGTTGCAGCATGTTGAGGCTGAGCGCCACTGGCGTCTTGGAATTCTTGACCAGGCTGAGCAGCACTCCATAACTTTTCGTCCAGGCGCGACTTTTCGCGATCGTGCGCAGAGTGTCTTCGGACACGTTGCCCATTTTCGCGAAGGCCTCGACCTCGGCGGGGTTGACCTTGGGGCAGCTCAACACCGCGGACGACACCAGGCGATTCGGATCGCGGATCAGGATGGCGCGCATCTCGCGCGTGCCCTTCAGGGCGCACTTCAACTTCTCGGGCACCGTCATGTTGGCAAGGCGTTCCATGAAACTCTGCTGTTTCTGTTCGCCCTCTCCTTCGAGCCCCAGGTCGGTCTCGTCGGCGTCGCTGATCGGTTCCTCGTAATCGGGCGCCGGCGTATCCGACGGCTGAATGCCGCGGCCGATGAAGAACTCGCGCAACTCCGTCGGCACGTCCGCCCGCGCGATGAAGCTGGCGATCAGATCCGAGGGCAGATTCTGGAGGGTGGCTTCGGCGGTCTCGCGAACCTGTGAGTCGTGATCGGAACTGAGGATCATCAGGAGGCCGAGCTGCTCGAGCGGACGCGGCGCGATCGCGCCCTGAGCGGCGAGCATGCGCACGTCGCGCGCAACTTCACCGCGCCGGAAAAAATCCAGCATCGGGGTGCTGATGCCTGCTGACATTAGTATCGGACCAAGAAGTCCTGGTAGTCGTCGCGGCCGATGCGGGCTGACAGGACGTCGCCGGGCTCGCCGAGCTGGCGCCCGGCTTGACCGTTGATGCTGAATTGCACGGCAGATGCGTTGTCGCCGAGGAGCAGCAGCTCCTCGCCAAGCTCGATCGGGAGCGTCTCACCCTGCTCCATCGTCCGGCCGACGATCTCGTTGCCGTCGGCGACGATGCGCAGCTGGCAGCGCGACGAGATCGTCAACGTGACAACGACGGGGACGGGACGCGAGGCGGTGACGGGCGTGTCCTTGAAGCCGCCGACCGGCACGATCTCAGCGCGCGCCTGTTCGATACGGCGATCTTGCTGAACCGGGCGCGGCGCATCGGCGACCATCGCGCGTGTCAGCGGCAATCCGAAATACAGGATGCCGGCGAACATCGGCAGCGCCGCGCTCACGAGGGTTAACACTTTATTGAACGACGTCGCCGCCTTCGGCTCCGCCAGCACGACGCTCGGCGGCGCCTGCAGATCACCGGGATTGAGCGACGTGAATTCGGTGAGCAGTTGATCGGGGTTGAGGCCAACTTCGCGCGCGACCGCCTTGATGATCGAGCGGCGATAGATGCCGTCGGGAAGACCGGAGAGACTGCCTTTTTCGAGCAGCTCGATTTGACGGACGGATAGCTTGGTAGCTTCCGCTACCTGGCGGTGCGACAGGCCCTTTTGTTCCCGGGCGAGCCGCAGACGCGAAGCCGGATCGAGCGTGCGAAGATCAGACACTGCTTCGACAATCGTGCGTTGGTTATTTGACAGAACTGCCTATCTTTCAAGGGGCAGTGCGTAAATCTTAGGTGCGTCGGCGAGCCGAGTCAAACGCGAAACGCAAGGCGCTGACACGTTTCTGCACATTTCCAATGACATCCTCGCCGGCTTCCGGGATGAAGGCGCCGATCGCCGCCAGCCCGGCCGCGCGGGTCGAAGCCAATAACGGAATCGAGCGAAGATCCAATCCGCCGATGCCGAGTACAGGCTGCCCCGCCGCTGCCTCGACTACTCTGCTAAGCCCATCCTCATTCAGATAATCGACCGCTGGCTTCGATGCAGTAGGCATGACGGTACCGGCAATGAGAAAGTCCGCGGACTTTCGTGCACCGATCCCGTCGATTCCATGTACGGAGCATCCGATCACAAAACCCGGAGGTGCGATCCGGCGCACCTCGGCCGGAAGGATCGACTGCTGTTTCAGGTGAACGCCCGAAGCTTTGGCAGCCAGGGCGACGTCGATTCGATCGTTCACCAGAACTTTGGCCGAGGTGGCTGCCGTCAGGCGGACCATCGAGCGCACCAGATCGGTCAGTTCGCCGGCTTCGAGGTCAGGTTCACGGACCTGAATCAGGTCGACCCCCGCAAGGGCGGCGGCGACGACTTGCTGCCGGAGCACGTCGATCCAATCGGCCTCCGGGGCGCTCATGGCCGCGCCCAGCCGCCGGCGATCGGTGACCAGGCAGAGAATCATGGCTGATTGGAGATTTGGGATTGCTGATCGGGTTCTGAGGGGTCTGATTTTCGCGATCCGAACAGGTCCGCCAGCTCGGCCAGGGCGGCCCAGACGTTGATGAGGCCGAGTCCGGTGACCGCGCCGCGCGTGTAGTTGCTCGTAAACACCGCCCCGAAGGCCCTCGATCCTTCCACGAAGTAGTTCCGTTCCCAGAACGCCGACCACGGGATCAGCACCAGGAGCAAACCTGTTTCGAGCAGGAGGGCGACGAAAAGGAGCCGCCTGAACAGGACCTAGCCTCGAGCCTGCGTCTTCGAGAGCCGCTCGATCTGGCCGGCGACGTCGCGATAGCCGCCCGATTCCGATTCGAGCTCGACGAACACCGCAAGGGCGCGCGAATGCTCGCCGACCGATTCGAGCGTCTTCGCGAGATCGTAGAGAAGCGCGCGGCCGGCATCCTGGGTCGGCGCCGGCGCTTCGGCGGCGCGTTCCAGCCACTCAATCGCGTGCGCGGCATCCTTGCTTTCGAGATACAGGCGGCCGAGCATCGACGCCGCATCGAACCGCTGGCGAGGCGAGCGCGCTGCCGCTTCGAGCGCCTTGATCGCATCTTCCGGCATGCCCATCTCGTGATACGTGAGGGCCAGGCGGTACTGCTCGGCGGCCGCTTCTTCGGATGACGCGCCTGCGGACGCGTCGCGCATGCCGCGGAAGACCTGGTCCAGCGATCGCGGCGGGGGCGGCACGATCGGAGGCTGCCCCGAAGTCGCCGCCGGCTCCTCGTTGAGCATGTCGGTCAGATCGATCTCCATCGCCCCCGACTCCGGCTGCTTCGCCACGCCTTTCTTAGGTTCGGCTGCTTTCTTAGGTGCGGCTGCGGGCTTCGCAGCCTCAGGCGGTGGCGGCGGATCGAAGCTGACGCCCTCGTTCAGATCCATCTTCTCGGTGGCAAGGAACGGGCTTTCGCCGCTCAGGCGCTCCGAGATGATCGCGTCGGGATCGCCTTCGCCCAGCATCACCAGCGCCCGGCGGAAGCGATCGATGTTCACCTTGTTCCACGGCTCGCGCGCCACCAGGTCTTCGCTGATGATGCGCGCTTCCATGGCGCGGCCCTGATCGAGATACGCGTCGGCGAGCGCGGCCTGCGCTTCGTACATCGTCGCCTCGAGGCCGCCGTCGACGCAAATTTCGACGAGGCGCATCAACGCGACAAGATGCGAGCGCACCCGCGTCGTGAATTCGTGGAGCGCCACCGCGGCGGCGGCGAAATCGCCCTGCGCGAGCGCGGCGTCGGCGACCGCATCGATCGGCTGATACCCGGCTTCCGGATTCTTCTCGGCCAGCTTGCAGGCGAGGACGACGGCCGCCTGTGTCTGGGAGGGATCGAGCGTCAGGGCCTGGACGACCGCAGCCTTGCCTTCGGGGAATCGCGTGGCGCGCAGTTCCATCTCGGCCAGCATCAGCCACAGCGCGGGATTGGTTCCCGCCGTTTCCGCCGAGAGATACGTGCGGGCCTTCTCGAGATCGCCCTTCGCGACGTAGGCCATCGCGAGGCCCGAGCGCACGTCGAGATCCGCGGGATCCTTCTCCGCGATCGCCCCGAGCACGTCGAGCATGGCGGCGGTATTGCCGGCCTTCTCGAGGACGGCGACGATTTGCTTGAGCTCGTCGACGCTCTTCGCCACCTTGCGCGCGGCGTCGGGGTCGGTATCGAGATAGGCGTTGAACAGCTGGCTGCGGACGCCATCGTCCGCCTTGTCGAGGTCGTAGGCCTTCTGCAGCGGCACGAGCATGTCGCCATGCTTGTCTGCTTTCTTCAGCTTTCCAGCGACCTCGCGGTACTCGCGCAACGCGGTGGCCGTGTCGCCCATCTCCCCGGCGAGCTGTGCCGCGCGCATCCGGGAATCGAGGTCTTCCGGATCGAGCGTGCCGAGCTTGATCGCCACTTCGGCCGCGCCCTTTTTGTCGCCCCGCGCCTTGCGCTTGTCCGCGACCTGCGTGAAGAACTGCTTGGCGTCGGCAAGCGTGCCCAGTTTCGCGGCGAGATCGCCCGATTGCAGGAGCGAGTATTCGTGATCGGGCTTGAGCTTGAGGATCTTCTTGAAGATCGCGAGGGCCTTCGCGTAGAAACCCTCGTCGGCGAGGTGATCGGCGATGCGCGTGTATTGTTCGACGCCTCTCTCGATCTTCTTGGCGCGTACGTATAGGTCGCCAAGGGAATTGGCGCTATTCCAATCGCGCGGCTGGGCCTCGACGACCTTGACGTACTCGGCGATGGCGGCATCGACCTTGCCAAGTTTCAAGGCCTTTTCCGCCGCTTTTAGCGCGGCTTCACGGTCAAACGGCGGCACTTTTTTACGACTCTTCAGTCAATGTTATCAAACAGGGTCGCCGGCCTGAAGGTTCGCCTGTGCTGTGGCGAGTAGCCAAAGCGGGCAACCGCCGAAAGATGGTCGGCCGTCGCATACCCTTTATGTCGGTCAAACCCATATCTGGGGTCAGCGTTGTGCAGCGTCTGCATCAATCGATCCCTCGTCACTTTTGCCACAATCGACGCTGCTGCTATGGCGGAGGCCCGGCGATCGCCGCCAATCACGCCCCGCTGCGCCATTGGCAATGACGGAATTCGAAAGGCATCTACCAAAACTGCATCCGGCAGCGGCGCCAGCGTGAGCACGGCCCGGCGCATGGCCTGCAGCGTTGCCTGGTGAATGTTAATTCGATCGATTTCCTCCGGATCAACGGACACGACCGTCCACGAGACACACTTACGGCAAATCTCGTCGTAAAGGCGTTCGCGCTGGAGGAGGGTGCAGGTCTTTGAGTCGGCGAGGCCGTCGATGCGGCGTTCGGGATGGAGGATCACGGCGCCGGCCATGACCGGGCCGGCCAGACAACCGCGGCCGACTTCGTCAACGCCGGCCACCGCTACGAAACCGTAGCGGTGGAGGCCGTTTTCGATGTTGCGACGCGCGGCGACCTTGGACACTCGGACGAACTGTACGCGTCGTGCGGGCGTTACGCAATACTGGGCTTAGTTGGTTTTCTTGACTTCCTTCATGCGCGCGGCCTTGCCCTTCAGGTCGCGGAGGAAATACAGCTTGGCGCGGCGGACCTTCGCCGATCGGACGATCTCGACTTTCGAAATCGTCGGCGAGTGCAGCGGGAAGATGCGCTCGACGCCCTGGCTGAACGACACCTTGCGCACCGTGAAGGTCGCGCGGTTGCCGCCGCGGCGGAGGCCGATCACCACACCCTCGAAAATCTGGATGCGCTCCTTGTCGCCTTCCTTCACGCGCACGTGCACCTTCACCGTGTCGCCGGCCTTCATGCGCGGCCGCTCCAACAGTTGCGCCTTCTCCACCAACTCCATCGCAGTCATGACTTGCTCCTTTTCAACCACTCTCGTTCATCGGCGTCGAGCACCGCGTCGGCCAGCAGGTCCGGTCGTCGTGCCACCGTTCTCGCCAGCGCCGTTTCGCGCCGCCATTTCCGAATCTCTCCGTGGTGCCCCGACAACAACACGTCAGGCACCTTGCGTCCGTCGAATTCCGCGGGTCGCGTGTAGTGCGGGTAGTCCAGCAACCCGCGCGTGAACGAATCCGCTTCCACCGACTGATCGTCGCCGACCACGCCGGGCACCAGCCTGGCGACCGCGTCGATCACCGCCAGCGCCGGCACTTCGCCGCCCGACAGCACGTAATCGCCGATCGATATCTCTTCCGTCGCGAGCGCTTCCCGCACCCGCTCGTCGATCCCTTCGTAGCGCCCGCACAGCAGCACCACGTGGTTGATCGCCGCCAGCCGCCTCGCGCCGTCCTGCGTGAACCGCTCGCCGGCCGGCGTCAGCAGCACCACCGCATCCGGCGTGCCGCGCTGAACGCGAATCGCCGCCAGCGCCGCGAAGAACGGCTCGGGCTTCATCACCATGCCCGGCCCGCCGCCGAACGGCACATCATCGACGACGTGATGCCTGTCGGTCGTGAAGTCGCGCAGGTTGTGGACGATGATGTCCAGCAGTCCCGCGGCGCACGCCCGGCCGACCACGCCTTCAGCAAGGCCCGCCTCGATCATGCGCGGGAAGATCGTAATGACATCGACCTTCACCGCCACTCCCCGTTCACTTCCAGCAGGCCATCGGGCGGCCGCACCGTGATGCGCTTCGCCGCGATGTCGACGGTGCAGATGGCGTCGGCCAGCGGAATCAACACGTCGTTCCGCCTGCTGCGCACCACCAATCGGGTCTGGCCGTGGCCGTCATCGACCGCCGTCACCTGACCGATTGACTCGCCGCTCTCGGTGACGACGTCGCACCCGATCAGGTCGCGGTGATAGTACTCACCGGGCTCCAATCGATCCGCGTCGCGCTCGTCCGCCGCGACCCGCAGTTCCATTCCCGCCAGCAGCTCCGCGTCGTTCATCGACGCGACGCCCTTGAACAGGATCACCGGCCGCCCCTGATGCATCCGCATCGCCGCGACTTCCATCGTCGCGGGGCTGCCGTCCTTGCGGCGCGACATCAACTGGGCGCCTTCACGAAACCGCTCTTCGGGGAAGTCGGTCTCGGCATTGACGACCACTTCGCCGCGGTTCCCGTGCGTCCGGGCCACGACGCCAACGAGAATCGCGTCGTCCCATTCGCCCATCGGTGCTACCTGCCGCCCGACTGATCCCGGATGTCCAGGCTCACGCGGCGCTCGTCGTCGGCCACGCTCGCGAGCAGCGTGCGCAACGCCGCCGCGGTGCGGCCCTGACGTCCGATGACGCGGCCTAGATCGCCCGACGCCACCTGCAACTCATACACGGTGCCGCCGCGACGCTCCGATTCGCGAACGCTGACCGCATCCGGTTGATCGGCCAGCGCGCGCGCGACGATTTCGATGAGACCCTTCAGGTCAGCGGCCACGATCGACCTTATGCCTTCGGCGCCGTCGCCTCGGCCGTCACCGGCGCGTCGACGATGGCGCGATCTTTCGTGAGGTGTCTCGCCAGCAGCGTGCGCACCGAGTCCGACGGGCGCGCGCCATTCTTGATCCAGTGCGCGATGCGTTCCTTGTTGATCTCGACCACCGCCGGCTTGGTGCGGGGGTTGTAGAAGCCGAGCACTTCGATGAACTCGCCTTCCTTCTTCGAGCGGGCTTCTGATACGACCACCCTGAAGAACGGGCGCTTCTTCGAACCGGTCCGACGCATACGAATCGACAGCATGTAATCTCTCTTGCGGCGCTCCGTGGCCGCGCTTCTATTTCATTAAACTGAACGGGCCCTTTTTCTTCTTCTTCTTCGGCGCCGCGGCGATGGGTTCGCCCGTCATCTGACCCACCATCTTCAGCATCCGCTGCATCTCGACGAACTGCTTCAGCAACCGGTTGACGTCTTCCACCGTGGTGCCGCTGCCCTTCGCCACGCGCTTGCGCCGGCTCCCATCGAGGATGTCGGCGTGCTTGCGTTCGTCCGGCGTCATCGAATTGATAATCGCTTCGATGCGACCGAGCTGCTTCTCGTCCGGCTTCTGGCCGGCGAGCTCCTTCATGCCGCCCATACCCGGCAGCATGCCCAGGATCTTGTCGAGCGGGCCCATGCGCTTGAGCATCCGCAGCTGATCCCGGAAATCCTCGAGCGTGAACCCGCCCTTGCGGATCTTCGCTTCGAGCTTTTCCGCGTCGCCCTGATCGATGACCTCTTCGGCCTTCTCGATCAACGACAGCACGTCGCCCATGCCGAGCATGCGCGACACGAACCGATCGGCGTGGAACGGCTCGAGGTCGTCGAGCTTTTCGCCGCTGCCGACAAACGCGATCGGCACGCCGACGACCGATACCACTGACAGCGCCGCGCCGCCGCGCGCATCGCCGTCGATCTTCGTCAGCACCACGCCGGTGATGCCGATCTGCGCGTTGAACTCGCCCGCGCTCTTGATCGCGTCCTGCCCCGTCATCGCATCCGCGACGTAGAGCAGATCCGACGGTCCCGACACGTCCTTGATCGCGACCAGCTCCTTCATGAGCTCGTCGTCGATGTGCAGCCGGCCGGCGGTGTCGACGATGATGACGTCGTTGCCGACGGCCCTGGCTTCGGCCAGCGCGCCCCTGGCGCGCGCGACCGGATCCATTTCGCCGGCCGGGTCGTGCACCCGCACACCCGCCTGCTCCGCCACGATCGCCAGCTGCTGGATCGCCGCCGGGCGCCGCACGTCCGTCGAAACGACGATCGGGTGGCGCCCCTGCTTCGCGAGCCACTTCGCGAGCTTGCCGGTGGTCGTGGTCTTGCCCGAGCCCTGCAGCCCGAGCATCAAAATCACGCGCGGCCGCGCCGTGGTCTCCTGCAGCCCGCCCTTGGCATCGCCGAACAGCGCGAGCAGCTCATCGCGAACGATCTTGATGACCTGCTGCGACGGATTCAGGCCCTTCTGGACCTCGACATCCATCGCGCGATCGCGCACGCGATCGACGAACGCCTTGACGACCTTGAAGTTGACGTCCGCTTCGAGCAGCGCGAGGCGAATCTCGCCGAGCACTCTCTCAACGGTCGCCTCCGTCAGACGTGTTTCTCCCTTGAGTGACTGGAAGACGTCCTGGAGACGATTACTAAGCGCGTCGAACATTCAGGGCCATCACACGGCGAAGCAGGGTTTCTGTCCCGCCATCCGGCGGGACAACGCCTGAAGAGACTGCCTGTTCAGGCGTGAGCTCCGCCGCGCAAACCCTTATCCTACATGAACTTCAGGAGACCGGTCAAACCGACTTGAGGTGATGTCCGAGCTTTTCTTTCTTCACTTTCAAGTACTTACGGGTGGTCGCCGAGGCGGGGATTTCAAGCGGAAGCGTCTCTGAAATCGACAGGCCGTAACCCTGCAAGCCGACGAATTTGCGGGGGTTATTGGTCAGCAGCCGCATCGAGCGGATCCCGAGGCTGCGGAGGATCTGCGCGCCGATGCCGTAGTCGCGCTGATCGGCCTTGAAGCCCAGGCGCTCGTTGGCTTCGACCGTGTCGAGACCCTGGTCCTGCAGCGCGTAGGCGCGGAGCTTGTTGGCGAGGCCAATCCCCCGCCCTTCCTGGTTGAGATACAGGAGCACGCCGCGGCCCGCGCGCGCGATCTGGTGAAGCGCGGCTTCGAGCTGGGAGCCGCAGTCGCAGCGCGCCGAGTGAAACACGTCGCCGGTGAGGCACTTGGAGTGCACGCGCACGAGCACATCGTCGCCCTTGCCGATCTCGCCGCACACCAGCGCAAGGTGCGTTTCCCTGTCGATCATGCTTTCGAAGCCGTGGATGCGGAACGGACCGTGCTCGGTCGGCAAATCCGCTTCGGCGACTTTCGTCACGAGGCCTTCGGTCCGCATGCGATAGCGGATCAGATCGGCGATCGTGATCATCAGCAGCTTGTGGCGCCTGGCGAACTTCGTCAGCGCCGGCACGCGCGCCATGGTGCCGTCGTCGTTCATGATCTCGCAGATCACGCCGGCAGGCGTCAGCCCGGCGATGCGCGCGAGATCGACGGCCGCTTCGGTTTGGCCCGCGCGCACCAGCACGCCGCCATCGCGCGCGCGCAAGGGAAATATATGGCCGGGCCGCGCGAGATCCGCGGGCTTGGTCTTCGGATTGATCGCGGCGCGCACCGTCGCCGAGCGATCGGCGGCCGAGATGCCGGTGCTCGTGCCGCGCTTCGCCTCGATCGCGACGCAGAACGCGGTCTCGAAGCGCGTGGAGTTCCGCTCGACCATGAGCGGGATCTCGAGCTTGTCGAGCCGCTCGCCGGTCATCGGCAGGCAGATCAAGCCGCGGCCATGCTTGGCCATGAAATTAATCGCCTCGGGCGTCACCTTCTCGGCGGCCATCGTCAGATCGCCTTCGTTCTCGCGATCCTCGTCGTCGACAACGATAACCATCTCGCCGCGCCGGATCGCAGCGAC
>Ga0310884_10000246_pt1 | contig 13302 bp, 18 predicted proteins | sample T60D1metaG_FD_203446 | JGI IMG/M metagenome (GOLD analysis project Ga0310884, IMG submission 203446) | Lab incubated soil microbial communities from West Virginia University Organic Research Farm, Morgantown, WV, United States - T60D1 | ecosystem: Environmental > Terrestrial > Soil >...
GGAGATTTCTGGCAATGTTCTTGGAATGTTGGTTTTCTTGCAAACTAGATATACGCATGAAACAATCATTTCCTTTATTGATCTTCCTTTAATTAGTCCCTTTTCTAATGCCTTCTTGTAATAGGATAGTGCTTCTTCTATACAGAACGATGTCAAGGATAATTTATCTTTTATACGATTCAAAAGATCTATAACTATTTTCAAATTTCTCTTCTTGTTTGAGCAGCTAACTATTTTATTCAGAAACTCTATCTTATTATGTTCTTTCCTATTTGAAAATCTTTTAGATGTACTTGTATCATAATCTGCAATTGCTGTTGACATTCCTTTATCATTAAGAATAATGGAATGAGGCAATACGGTGTTAGTATCGCTTTTATATTTATGAAAATCAGTATCCAACTCGGCATCATATATCTTATCTTGTACGATGACACCACATGACTTGCAAAGCTTTTCACCTTTTTCGTAGTCATAAATAACAGCATGTTGGTGTACTGGTGAATATTTTTCTATATTTTTAACTATTAACTTATTATACATTGAGGGATGTTGTGTCGCAGGATATAAGGCGACTATGTATACCGAATTGCATTTATCGTAATTCGATTACAAACGGTTACAAGCAGTTACAGTTTTAAGATATGAATACAAAGTAATGTCGTGGGTGGCCAATCGTCTACTGTCAGATCCTTTCGTATTGATAAATCCCTTTCTGAAATTCTAAATTCAGAGGCAGAGCGAATGGGTATATCTGTAAATGCTATGATAAACTCGGTCCTTAAACAGTATACTGAATTTACGAGATTTCAGTCAAAATTAGACATGCTTGTTGTAAATCGTGAAGTATTCAAATCTTTACTGTGCCGATTAAATGACGATGATGTATATAACTTTGGCCTTGAAATGGGCAAGGACATTCCTAATGATACTATTCTATTCTGGAAAAAAGATATCACGTTTGATGGTGTTTTGGAGTATATTGAAAAAATAGTATGTACTTATGGATATATTGGAACATACGATGAATTGAATACCAGTGAGTACAAAGTAATTGTAATTAGACATAGATTGGAAGGAAAGGGTTCAAAGTTTCTATCAGGATTTTTTAAATCATTACTCGACCAAACTTTGGGTATAGATGCCGAAATTGATATTACCGAGTACTCTGTAAAAATAAAGATTAGTTTATCGGAATAAATGGTCTGTTATTTCATACAAGCAAAAACAACTCTCGCCAGTCCTTTTTTCTATTGATAAATAAAAACTTTGTTATATAGGATGTTGTAATGTCAGAAGAACCTATTAACAGAAAGGATGACGTTGAACAAGATATAAGGGATACAGCAGATCATGTGGAAGAAGGCCTTGACGAAACAGGAGATACGATAAAAGCTGGCGCTAAAGCGATGGGAAACAAAATAAAAGATCCAAATGTTGACCTTGGTACCGAATACAGAGAAAAAAAGCTAAAGGAAGAAGTAAAAGATATTTAAGTATTTTACACTACATATTTAAAATCATTTTTTCTGTCTTGATTGTTGATATTTTACATGGTAACCTCGGTTGAGCGCCAAGACTGTTACTTCATGTGGGAATTTTTTCTTAAATTCTAGATTAATATATTTGAGTCCTTCCTTCATGTGGCCTGTTTATAGTTTGAACAGTTGATCTTTTCAATGTCTAAAATAAGTCTGTCGTTATTTGGAATTGTGATTGCAACTATATTTTCAATGACTCGGTTTATACAATCGGGCGTGGCCGAACCCGTGACTATGGATATCAATAAAGCTAATGAACCGGGTCCTGGATTTGGTACTGATAAATTAGGTACCCTTACCATTGATTCTAATAATAACACATTGGATGTTTCTGCAAACCTAATCGTTACTCCAAAACAAGATAAGGTATTTGAAGGTTGGTTAGTTCAGGCCGATGGTTCAAACTATAAATTGAGTTTGGGTGTAATAGAAGTAAGCAATTTGAAGTTTTCTGAGAATATGGTTAACCCATATACATATATACAATTTATTATAACTGAAGAACCAAACGGTGATGCCGATCCAAATGCAGTAGGAACGTATGGGGAGCTGAATTACAGCCTCCTTTTGGGTAATAATTGAGATATCGTAATTTTAAAAAATTCTGTTTTTTTAGTCTTTGATCTAAATATCTGATCCGTAGAATAACTTTGGGTGCAATTTTAAATATATATTATTCTTGTTAATTTACTTTTTACTTTAAAGTCTCAAAATGGACTCGCATTGGAAAGTTGACTGATTCATGAAAGTGAAGTTTCTTGAAACCTCTTTCATTTGATAGGAAATCTTCGATCTTGCCGGAATACTTTATTATGTTTCCAGCCGATTCTGCTTTTATTATCTCTGTGACATTTAATGCAATTCCATTTTCATAATCCACTTCCCATAATTCGTTTATAAACCCATCTAAAAGAACATATTCCACAGATTTCGCGGCAGCAGGTGTAGGAACATTACTTTCTTTTTCTGTGTTCAACCAATCTATTATTGTATTTGAAGTTATTATATTTATTGCTGAATATCCAAGTCTAGTCTAGTTAAGTCGAAAATGTCTCACAAATAATAGGTTGTCCTTCATTTTTGATCTTGCCAACTCAAATAATTAAGTTAGCACACCTCAAGAATCATGTCATGGAATATTGTTTCGATTATTGTGGGACTACCTTGTTGTTATTATTGCAGAAATTCCAGATAATTACTTTAGGGTCTGTAATAAGACCGGACGATAACCAATATCGGAGTATAACATTATTTATTCCAATGTAGTTTTCTTTCAATCTCTTGACTAACAATTTCTTTGGTTAATTAGATCTGGAAGAACAAGAAAAGCATCTATCAGCAATCTGGCTATAGATTACCTTCATTCAAAATAAATAATAAAATTTTTATCCTATTATGTGATCTATTTAAAACTTGTTTTATATGACATTGTATGTCAGGTAATCTGAATATAAACTGGTCAGATGTAATTAAAAAAGAAGCAAGAGGAGTTAACGACTATGATTTGGGAGAGGTCCAAGAAATTAGTGAAGACTATATTGTTGCGGAAAAAGGCGTAGTTGACAAAACTAGATTCATGATACCTAAAATATTAGTATCTAACTTTGATGGACATAATTTGCATTTTAACGTCTCTGAACAAGATGCCTCTAAATATAAACAGTAGATAGAAATTGTAAGAATTACCAAATTCTACGAGTTTTATACCAAATCTGCGTTTTGGCAAGAATCACTCGTTTTGTTTGGAATCAATGATGCATGTTTAAATTCCTGAAATGTGATTTCCAACTGAGATGTTAGTAACGAATGGATAGCAAACATGTGGTGCTATTGATGGCTGACGGAATGATGGAATTATTTAATATACGATCTGATGGATAAATATTTTTAATCATACCTATGTATACCAAATCTGCACTGGTCTTATCTGCTAAATACATACATTAGAATTTATTAATGTATGTTGTACTTGATATCTTACTGAAGTGATAAAGATAATGATCATTGAAGATGAGCAGGATTTGTTAAATCTTTATAAAGATTTTCTGATAAACAAGGGATATCACATTTCTGTTACAAACACCACCGCTTCAAATGTTCTGAGTGACTATGAAGAATTCAAACCCGACCTTGTCATTTTGGATTACAAACTACCAGATGGTAAAAATGGGCTTGAAGCGGCAAATGAGATATTTGGAGAATATCCATTTGCATCCATTCTGATCATTTCTGCATATGACTCAGTTAAACAATCTTTTAATAGCGAGAAAAAATTCGTCGCTAAAAACATTAAATTGCTGATTAAACCATTTAAGCTATCTAAGCTGAATGAATTAGCAATAGATTTAGTCAACAAACAATCAAATAGACAAATCAGAAACTAATATTATTGTTACCATTAATGAGATTGTTCGTAAGATAGGGTTTAAGTTATGTCAAAAATTCTCATTAGAATAATAAATCTGTGCGTAATTTCTTTCTGTATCGTTAGTTCAGGTCTGCAATCTGCGAGACTGGCCTGAGAAGAAAGAGATGGATTAGTTACTGACGATACAAATCATGCTAACTTAAAAGACATTTTGATAACTGCTATTGAGGAGATCAAAAAGGGAAAAGAACTAAATGTTAAGGGAAAGTGGAATAGAAAAAGTGATAATTATTCCAACATCCTATGATGAAGATAAAGCGAAAGCACTAAACGATGCCAGATTTTTGTGAGGTTCAATGATTATGGCATTTTATGAAATAGAAATACATGGTGCCTGAGTATAGATGGCAATGCATTAGGTATAGAAAACGAGTTATTGAAATAGTGAATGTTTTTGATCATTAATGAATATGTAGTCAAAAACATATCCAAGTTTGAAAATGTGGGAATTATAGAAATATCATTTACTATATCTTCTCATTTCATTTGTAGGATTAATTTTCTTACCCTCCTCCTCCGTCTTTTCCGCCACCCGAACTTTCTACTTCTAACTCCTTTAGTTCTTCGTCTACTTCGGTTTTTGCTTTGGTTATAGGCTTAAGCATTTCTCTTTTTAATTTGTCGCTATTCAGTGTTTCTCCATTTTTCTCATCATCATTATTATCCATAGGCACCATAGTACAAGAACAATAAATAAACTTTGAAATTCTTGATAAATATGTTTCCAAGAAAAAACAAAAGCAAAGGTGTGTTAGAGAATGTATTTGATGTTTACGAATAAGTTTAACTACTTATATAATTACCATAATTTTATTAGTGAAACGCCTAATAACAATAATAATCTTGATGTATTATGTTACTTCAATAAATATCAATATCTTGTACAGTATAGTTTGATCATTTTGATGTTTTTATCAATGGGCCACGATTAACCTTATGACAATAAATAGAAAAAATTCATAGGAAAGTAACTTTGTAGGTTGTGATATTTGATTCATGTCAAAGAAATGGATCCTGTTTTGGAAATCAAATGGCACCGTATAATATTATCAGTTGTTATTTGGAAAAAGAAACTCAATTAATAGTGACGTTTACTGCATTTAGTTTTTTAGGAATCTTGGTATGATATAGTGTGACTACTTTGTTGTTGTTGATGTTTTTTTGTCAGCTGTATTAACATATGCTATTAGGCATATTGAAAAATATTCATGAATCAATTTGTAGAGATTCAATTTGGTCGAATCTCCTGAAAACTTTACCGGTTAGATATGAAATAATCAACTCACTTTTCTGATATTATCAAAAATATCTTTTATTACTTTTGCTAGGTGATGAAGATCAATTTTCTATTATATATTGCTGCTTCTTAATTTTATCGTTGATTGATCATCGGATAGTTAGGTATAAAGTGGCTAACATATGGATGTAGGCTGTTTTAACTTTATTGAAATAGAGTTATATTTATAAGGGAAAAAATGTAGTTCTTTGCATGGTCAAGGTCAGTTATAAACCAATACTAGTAGCTGGTTTAATCATGGTAGTTGTTGGGGTAATAGGGGTATCTATTACAGCACCTGTTGTAATTCAAGATTCCATTCCTGATACGGAATATAATATACAATCTCCTCCAAATGAAGTAGAATTCCGAAATCCGATGGTAGACGCAGAAGTGGTATCTATTATGTTAATTATTGTTGGATGGGCTGTATCGCTCTTTGGATGGTATACCAAGACGGACAAAAAGAATCCAGCCATTCCATCCTAAAACCATAATCAATATCTAAGAATTGACTAAAATTAGTTTTGGTCAATTTTTGGATATTTGCATTACTACTACTACTTTCTGACTGTCTGTCTTCATTATTCTCTAGACCTGAATTCCCACAGAATGGCGTGTTTAGTAAACCCAATAAAACATTTGATGTCTGCAATAAAGTTCCTCTAGTTTGGTCATTGATACTATTGTTAAATAATATTTAACGATTGATGGCACTTGAATTCAACAACCTCTATTTGCAGTGCTAACAAAATTATTAATTTGATATAGACTCTTTGCAAACGTCCTATTATCAAGAACCTTAATGAGAGTTATCCCAAGCCAAAAACTAGAATCTATAAAGCGCCCGGGCCGGGATTCGAACCCGGGTCAAGGGAGTGACAGTCCCCCATACTGGACCGGACTTTACAATGCAATTAATGCATTTCTATACTACCCGGGCACTTCAAATTTTATCATTACCAAAACCAATTAAAACGTTTTGTTTTATACTCTACGTAGGTTCACTTCATTTAAATTATCAAGTTTAAATTCCAGTTCTCTCAATTTAACGTATGCTCAGCCAGGCCGACGATGACTTTCAATCAGTTTTCTTTGAACTTGCAGGAGACCTGCGAATATACATGCTCCTGAAATTATCAATAAAACCTTATCGCTTATCTCAGCTGGCAACGGACCTAAATGCCACCATGCAGGAGTCACATCGTAATATAAACCGCCTAATTGATTCAAAACTTGTGAAAAAAACAGGAGAAGGCGAATTGTTATTAACTCCGTACGGCGAGATTATTGTTTCTCTTATTCCAAACTTTAATTTCCCATTTAAACACAAAGACTATTTTCAAGAACATACACTTAGTAACCTACCATTAAAATTCATTCAGAGAATTGGTTCCTTAAACAATTGTGAAGTGGTTGTGGGTGTAATGGCTGTTCTTCAACGGTGGAAGGCTGTTTATCACAATTCTCAAGACTATATCAAGGAAGTTATCTCCCAAGTTCCAATCGATTTAATAGAAACCATTGCTGAAAGAGTGAATAATAATGTTAAATTCTGTTACATCTTCCCTGCTAATGTTGTGATACCCAAAGGGAGAAATGAACTATTAAAAAAACTTGGGTGGAAAAATCTTGTATCTAAAGGAATTGTGGAACGACGAATGATGGATAAAACAAACATAGTGACAATATTTAATGAAAAAGAATCCTGCATATCCTTTCCAACCTTAAAGGGGGAACCTGATCTTAATATCATGTTTTATAGCAAAGACGCCGCATTCCATGAATGGTGTGAAGACTTTTTCGATTATGAATGGGCCAGGGCTAAATTATTTGATGAATCAAAATTAAGTCCAGAAATCTGATATTCTCAAATGCCATTGAACTAATAAATTTGATTCTAAATCACATTTTTATATTTGTTATAGGTAGTAATCTGGTATATGCCAGAAGCTTTTGTGCTTATGAATGCAGAATTGGGTAGTGAGGAATCGATTGTTAATGAATTAAAAAAAATAGATCTAGTAAAACATGTTTACCAGGTTTATGGTGTCTATGATATAGTAGCTTTGGTAGAAGGTGAAAGCATGGATAAAGTGAAAGAAACTATAACATGGAAGCTAAGAAAACTGAATGGGGTTAAATCTACTTTGACTATGATAGTAATGGAGTAATCCATTTCCATTTATTACTTTATTCAAGTTTGGTAGATTTTTGGTAAGAGACATTGATAGCAACTTTAATTTATATCCTCATTTTGTAAATAATTGTGAAATTATTTTCTAAAAAAAATACAAAGGATAAAAATAAAAAAAATGAGAAAGATGATAATAAAAAGAAATGCAAATATTGTGACATGATCTTCGACGAAGATGATCGGCTACGACGACATGTTAGAAAAGCTCATAGTGAAACAAATAGTGATATGCCTAATTTCAACCCTTTTGGCACATGAAAAACACAAATATTCTTCTATTTTATGATTGACAACCCGCTTGAATTATGTTCCCGATTCATGATGATACTCCTCGATTAAATGGACGGCCATATGTAAACTATGGCCTTATTGGTATGAATATTGTCATTTTCATTTATGAAGTTATTGTCACTTCTAACTTTTCAAATAGAACAGCAGTTATTGCACTATTTTACAATTATGGTGCTATACCAGATTTGATTCTTTCAGGTCAAAACTTGGGTTCAATTTTTAGTTCAATGTTCATGCATGGTGGCATAGCACATCTTTTAGGTAACATGTTTTTTCTTCATGTTTTTGGCGATAATTTAGAGGATCGTTTTGGTCATTTTAAGTATTTAATGCTGTATCTTTTTTGGGGGGTTATGGCTGCTTTCGCACACAGTATTTACGCTGTAGCTACAGGTCAAGGAGATATACCCGCAATTGGTGCCTCCGGAGCAATATCGGGTGTTCTAGGGGCTTACTTAGTTTTCTATCCTCATGCTAAGATTCATACCATCATATTTGCATTTTTCATAACTACCGTCAGAATTCCTGCAATAGCATACATTCCATTTTGGTTCATAATGCAGTTAGTATTTGCATTTATCGGTCAATCAGGCGGAGTTGCATATCTGGCTCACATAGGTGGGTTCATTATCGGCTTGGGAACAGCTTTTGGATGGAAGTTCTTTTCGAATATATTAATTAAACAAAAGCAATACCCTTCACAAAACTATCGACGAAGGTCTTCTCTATCCTCACCCCCTTTTTCAAATGATTCATCAAATAGATATGACGACCGTTCAAAATCCATAAATACTGATAAGTTGGAAAAATCCTTTACCCCGGAAATCATAATTGGAGATAAATTTATCGATATAATAATAGAAGATCGGGATACTTTGAGTGATACTCAAATTCAAGCAAATTTTGATGAATCCATAAACACCTTATCCGTACTTATTATTGATACTAACAAGAGATATGATATACCAGTTTCACATCCGGCGAATACCATTCTCCATATCTCAAATGTTTCTGCTAGAAATGGAATTATCAGAATAAGGCTAGATGTGAATTGAAATTAATGTAATTGTAATTGAGAAATGTCCACAAACATTTATCTTCTTGTACAATTGCTATACTTTATCAGTTCTAAATCTTATGCCGGTAAGCATTAGTTTTATTTTTGGAAAAAACTAAATCAATAAGAATTTATTCGTGGCGCAAATCTTGGTGTTAAATGCACAAAATCTAAATAAAGATTTATAAGATATCTTTCCACATTTTTGAATATAATGTCTCAACGACAACCTCCAAATGTTGACGGAGGCAAGATTTCACGTAGAGATTTTTTAAAATTGCTTGCAGCCGCAGGTACAGTTATGACCTTCACTCCTTTCGTAGATTGGGGAAAATTTTTACCTAATCCGAGAGAAAGTACGGGAGAGCGATCAAAGGTGGTTCTGCCTGACGGAAGTCAAGCAAATGTTAACACTTTCAAAATAAATCATGCTGAAGCTGTTGTTTTTCCAGTATCGGAAGATCCTGTATTAAATGAAGAGGCCTTCAGGACATGGCAGTTTATTAGGTTACCACCAGAACTAGGAGGCGAAAAAAAAGATGCATCTGCCTTCAGAATGTATAGTATGGTCTGCTTGCATTTATGGTGCTTGTGGAAATATTGGCCGGAAGATGGTAGAAAGCGTGGAGAATGTCCATGCCACGGGTCAATGTATGATCCTATGACTGGGGAAGCTTTTGCAGGGCCTGCCTCACTTCAAGCGCCACCCTCTAATGTCTTACCAATGTTAGATCTTGAGGTTGATGATGAAGGCAATGTTTGGATCAAACCTCCTAATTGGACTCCATCTGGAAACGGGGTAGTTGGATATGGGCGCTTCCTTACATAATCAAGATAACAGCCTGGTAAGGCTGTTCAAGTGGATTTACACAGGTTTCGATAGAACGATATTCATGGGGCTAAAATTTACACTCCCCACCAAGTTTGTCAGCCCACTTGGATTCCTTGGTATGTTAACTTTTGTAGTTTTTATCATATTAGGCATCACAGGAGCATTCTTGATGTTATGGTACGAACCTATACTCGATAGGGCATGGGATAGTGTTAGTAAGATTAACGACACTATACCGTACGGATTCCATATGAGAAATATACATTATCATGCCTCAAATGCCATGGTTATGCTTGCAATTTTGCACATGTACTACCAGTTTTTCAGTGGTAGATATAAAATCCGAAATGAAATGCTGTGGGTAACAGGAATCCTATTAGGCGTACTAACTATTCTCGAAGCTTTTACCGGCTATGATATTATTTTTAGCGAAAGAGCTGAACTTGCTATTTCTATAGCGGCGTCGCTGACTAATTCCATTCCTATTTTGGGGCCCGACATGATGAACGCGTTTTTCGGGTCTGGGTTTCATGACTTTGTGCTCAGATTCTATGCTTTCCATGTTTTCTTCTTGCCCATTGTACTGCTGGGTTTAATGGTAGTACATTTTCCTCGATTTTTGGTATTTGATGTTCCTATGGTGATGGCCGTTTCGGGGGCGATAATGTTGACCGGAGGTGTATTTCCAATTGATATGGGCCTTAAATTTGATCCAAATGTGCCGCCGGGAATCACTGTTCCAGAATGGTATCTTACAGGATTGTATTCTTTCTTAAGAAGTCAATTCGACAAGTTTACTACCGGTGTAGCGTGGCCTGGACTATTCATATTCACATTGTTAATAATTCCTTTCATAGATAAATACAAAAAATTCTCTTGGAAGGACAGGCCGATTATAACCGCAATAGGTATAACTAGCATAGCGCAGATCATAATTACTACTTATTGGGGATTTTATATCGATCCAGACAGGACTAAGTCTTTGTTGGAGAGACTGGTAATTGACCCAATTTTCCTATACACCGTAATGGCCTTGCTGGTTCCCTTGTCATTTGGCTTTACGTACCTGATGATCAAGCTGGCTAAAAATGCAGAGGCTAACGCGAAAAAACAAAAACCCGCCGAGAAAAATCCAATACAGCTTCCATCTAAATGGTTGTATATTCTCTTTATAGCATTAATCGCATTCCAAGTATACTTGAACATAGCTGCATACTACGCTGTATTAAATGGTATGAAAAACTACTCTCTCTTCTTGATGGGTATATTGATGCTCGTATTTGCGGGAATGTTCCATCTTTATAGGTATGGACGTGGACTTACCAAGTCTAATGTGGAAGTTGTAACTACCAATAAGCGTAAATTTGTTTTTCCGTCTTTTGGTGCAGGTTCCACAAAGTCATTGCCGTCCAAACCTGCCACAGTTGGCGAACTATCTGATTCGTCGGATCGTATCTTTAATGCTCCATCGGATAAGTCACTAGAAGACAAAAAACCCGTTCCGGTTCCTGAAATATCCTCTTCAAAAGGAAGTTCTATACCGCCGTCCTCAAAGAATTCCGCAACAGGTGTTGATGCTAGTACTGGACCTGGACCAGCTAAAGACTATAGTCAGAATATACGAACAACTGCTGGTTCATTATATTCTATCAAGAATGATCAAAATGATGGAGAATTACCCCAACAGACTAATTCCACTAAATCACCCAATACTACTTCAATTTCGGATATGGGTGGATCAAAAACTACTAATCCTGACAAGAATCTTACCTAATTTTTTTTTATTCCTACAATCATATCCTTTAATTCTTTTTAGCTAACAAGTACTTTCTATTTTTAGGGTCTCATAAAAAAAAATATTTATTATTGACTGAAGGAATAAAATCTAATTGGAAAATGTAAAAAAACAGTCCCAAATTGGCGGGATTAGTATTATTTCCTTTGTAGTAATAGTCACTGTTAGTTTAGCATACTATCAATTCGTTTTTACTCCTGCAATAAATGCAAAACCTGAAGTATCTGAGGAAATCTTGAATCCATCTGGAACTACTGATATTAAAATAGCCGAAGGCTCTTCGCTGCCTGCAAATCCAACCTTCTTTGTTCCCAAAGAAATAAGAGCATCACTGGGGGTCTCAAATAAAGTGGTTTGGACAAATGATGATATTACTGCACATTCGGTAACGAGTGATACTAACTATGTAGATCCTGTGAATGGACCATTTAATTCTCTAGATTCGATAGGTCTAATTCCTCCTCAAGGTACATATGACTTCACCTTTACCCAACGGGGTGAGTATCTGTATCATTGCGAACCTCATCCTTGGATGACTGGCCAGGTATCAGTTGAACCTAGCTTCGGCTAAATTTATCTCATTTTTTTATTTTGATGAATTTGATATCCGATGCTATTTCTTTATGTTCTTGAATTAGTGTGGCTCTAAGCTTTACAACTGATTCAGTATTTTTGGGAACATGTTGTGTAGTAGCTTTTAATTTTATGCTACTAGGATCTTGAAGTTCTTTTTTCATTATAGAAAGTCTCGCATAGGGGTGATTAATTTTCTTACCGTTAATCTGCGTGTATGTAAATACATCCGACGAATCTTCAATCTGGGAATTAATACTTATGCTGTCAAATCTACCAGTATAGTTTATTGTTATTATACACTCTAACTCTTCTCCAACGTTGATTTCTTTGTTCTTGAAATCTAGAAAAATATCCATAGTTTTTTCAAGACCACTTGTGTCATCCTTTTTCCCCATACTTTATCTTCCTAAAGATGGTCTTTTTTAATTCTATGGATTGAGCAACCGCTCTACTATGTTTTCTTTATTTATATTAATATAGAACTAAAGATTTTTCCAAACCCTCTTCTTGTCATCAAATAAAAAGATCTGCATTTGGATCTCACTTTCTCTATTACCAGTAGACATGTTGTAGTTATTGCTTAGACTGTGGTAATTCTCCTCGGCTTTGCCGTATTCATGTCTATTCTTTTCATTTTGATCCTCTGAAATTGAGGATTGGGATATTTTTTTGGATAATTCTGTAAAGTTTTCAATCGCTACCTCGATTCTTTCAAGCCCCTTAATAAATTCCGAGTCAATCTTATGCATTAGTAAAAAAATAGTTCTCTTAAAAAATAATAACTCAACTTCCCTTTCGATGTCTACATCATCATCATTTTTGATGTTAGCATCAACATCAATGGTATCTCCAGATTCAAAATAATCTGCTATAGTTATTTTCAATTTCAGCCCTTTTCTTCCCCTTCTTTTCTTAATGTTCTTGATAATTCCTACCAGATCTGTCCATTTTTCGATTGTTATGCAATCGAAAAAGTCTGTATCTTTGTTTTTTAAAAACTCGATTTCTAAAGTACTTGCGTAGCCTACATTTTGATTTAGAGGATTTTCTAAAACATAATAGTCTTTAAAAAGATTGTTGATGGTCTCAATTTCACCAAGAGATAATCCCCACTGGCCAACTATAATTTGATACAAGAGAAACTAACAATAATTAAAAATTTATTATATAAATAAAAAGGATCAGTCCTTTTTATTTATTACCAGTGGTGTGTCGCGTCAGGTATTAACCCTATTTGTTCTTTTTCAAAGTATTTCTCTAACTCTTGGGTCCATTTCTCTTTAGCAGATGCGCCCCCAAGGCCCTTCCT
>Ga0310884_10000257_pt1 | contig 13044 bp, 7 predicted proteins | sample T60D1metaG_FD_203446 | JGI IMG/M metagenome (GOLD analysis project Ga0310884, IMG submission 203446) | Lab incubated soil microbial communities from West Virginia University Organic Research Farm, Morgantown, WV, United States - T60D1 | ecosystem: Environmental > Terrestrial > Soil >...
CGGCCGTCCCTCGCGAAGCTCGATGTTTCGAAGGGTCTGCCCCGGGTCGCGAAGAGCGCGGGTCCCGCCGAGCAGCCGCCGGATCTCCTCGGCGAGCAGGCCGTCAGCCGTGTCGAGGGTCGAGACGAGTTGCTTCAGCCATTCGTCGAGTTCTTTCATGGCAGCCGTACCACACGCGCCTATTGAAATGTCTGCGGACGATAGACAGACAGAATCTGCTCGATCATCGCCTCACGCGACGGGAACCGGCTTTCCTCGTAACAGCCGAGCGGATTTTCTGGTGCATTCACCAGGCAGCGGTTGCAGTACGTGCACGGCTTTTCCGGGCGCCCGATCCCGCGGGCAAACTGCTGCACGAGGTCGTTGTTGGCGATAAGCGGCCGCGCGATCGTCACGGCGTCGCAATCGCCACGGGCGATGGCGCCATCGATGATCGCGGCCGTCTGAAATCCTCCGGTGCAGAGCACGGGAATATTGCCCACCGCCTGCTTGATCGCCTTCGCATCGTGGAGATTGAGCCCTTCAATCTGATCCTTCGGGCCGCGCGCGGTCTCCCATTGGTTCTTGAAGAGTTCGCCGGTGAGCCGCCCCGTGAACAAGATGTAATTGCGCAATGCCAGCACGCCGCTCGAGATCAGGCTGTCGTAGGTCTTTCGCAGCTCGTCCATCGGCAGATCGCCAGCCGGATTCTTCGGGTGCGGAAACGAACTGCCCGAGGACACGTGAATCGCGTCGACGCCGTCTTCCTTCAGCCACTGACAGACCTGGATGGAATCCTCCACGGTGTTGCCTGGTTTCTCCTCGGGGAGCATCGCGTTCCCGAATTCCGTCGCGCTGATCTTCATCTGCAGGTGAAAGTCCCGGCCCACGCGCGCACGGATCGCCTGCACGATTTCGCGTACGAACCGGGCGCGGTTGGCAAGCACGCCGCCGTATTCGTCGGTGCGATCGTTGATCCCGGAGCTGAGAAACTGCGTGATCAGGTAACCGTTCGCACCGTGCAGTTCCACGCCGTCGAGGCCCGCCTCCCTCGCGCGCCTTGCACCCTCGGCAAACGCTTGCACGGCTTCTTTTATCTGCGCGAGCGTCATCGCCTCGCATTCGAAACCGTGGAGCGGATCATGTTTCGCGGTTGAGCTTAGGCCTTTCGGATAGTCAATCGTCGGGATGTCACGTTGCCGTCCACCATGGCTGAGTTGGAGGATGTATTTGCAATCGTGTTCGTGCACGGCCTTACCCAGCGCACGCCAGAACGGAATGCGATCGTCGCTCACGATCGTCGCGTAATTGGGCAGGATGCGCCCTCGAGGATGCACAGGGACGAACGACGACACGATGGCGCCGACTCCACCGCGCGCGAACTTCTCGTCCCAGTTGATGCGCGCCTGCGCGCCGGTGCCGTCGTAGTTGTCGAAGCGGCCAGCGATGTTCGATCGCAGAATGCGATTCTTGATCGTCAGATTGCGGAAGCTCAGCGGTGAAAAAATGTTTTCGTACGGCATGGCGCGCGAATTATATGCGCAACGACGCGTGCGCGGATTTCGATCTATGACATAGTCTGCGATTCTGCACACTGATCAGCGAGAGAGTTTTTTCGGCGAGGGATCGATGACGGACAAGGACTTGAAAGCACCGTGGTACCGACTACCGAAGTTGGTGGCGATGCCGCAACTCGTGGAAATTCGCAACCAGCTCAGGCGTGAGAATCTCCACGATACGGAAGAGCCGGCGCTCGAAAAGCGCACCGACACGTCGAAGCCTGATCACGCGCTGCTTGAAGAGCGCACGGTCGACGGCTCTTACAACGATCTCGAATATCCGTCGATGGGCAGCTGCGGCAAGCGGTTCGGCCGCAATGTGCCGCTCGACCAGACGTTCCCGGATACAGCCAATCTGATGACGCCAAGTCCGCGCGTCGTCAGCCGCGAGCTGATGACGAGGCGGGAGTTTCAACCGGCCACCATTCTGAATCTCATGGCCGCGTCCTGGATTCAGTTCATGGTGCACGACTGGTTCGTGCATAAGCGCAGCGAGACGTCGTTCGCCGAGATCCCGCTCGCCCAGGGAGACGACTGGTCCGACAGTGCCTTGAAAGTTCCGCGATCGATCCCGGAGCCGGCGCCGGCAGGATCAAAGCGGCCGCCGGCGTATGCCAATCCCAACGGACACTGGTGGGACGGGTCGCAGATCTATGGATCCGATCCAGAGGTCGCCGCCAAGCTGAGAACTGGAGAGGGCGGCAAGCTGAAGGTCGAGGCGACGAAGCTTTTGCCCGTCAACCCCGAGACCGGCGTGCACCTGAGCGGATTCACCGAAAACTGGTGGGTCGGGCTCGCCATGCTTCACACGGTGTTTACACGCGAGCACAACTACATTTGCGACCTCCTGGCCAGGGAACATCCGAGTTGGACCGATGCGCAGCTGCATGGCAGGGCGAAGCTCATCAACTCTGCGCTCATGGCCAAGATCCACACCGTCGAGTGGACCCCGGCCATCCTGCCGCACCCGGTCACGCAGGTCGCGATGCACGCGAATTGGTACGGCCTTGCCGGCGATGAACTGCAGGAGGCCCTGACCTGCCTGAACGACAACGAGATTCTCGGGGGCATCGTCGGATCCAAACACGATCACCACACGGCTCCGTACGCGCTCACCGAAGAATTTGTGTCCGTGTATCGGATGCATCCGCTCATCCCGGACGAGGTGGCCATTCGGTCATTGACGAACGATGCCGTCGCTGAAACGATCGAGCTGCCCGAGCTTGCCGGCATCAAGGCTCCCGGCGTCGTGAACCGGATAGGCATGTCCGACTTGTTCTATTCCTTCGGACGCAGTCACCCCGGCGCCATCACGCTGCACAACTTCCCAAAGCATCTCCAGAATCTGCGGCGCGATAACGGCGAACATCTTGATTTGGCCGCCGTAGACATCTTCAGAGATCGGGAACGCGGCGTGCCCCGTTACAACCAGTTCCGCCGGCTCCTGCACAAGGATCCGGTGAAGTCGTTCGAAGAACTGACTGACAACGCGGCGTGGCGCGAGGAAATTCGGCGCGTGTACGGGAACGATCTCGAGAAGGTCGACTTGATGACCGGGCTCTACGCCGAACCGCTGCCCCCCGGTTTCGGCTTCAGCGAGACGGCATTCCGCATCTTCGTCCTGATGGCGTCACGACGCCTGAAGAGCGACCGCTTCTTCACGGATGATTATCGTGCCGAGGTGTATGGAGAATTCGGACTGAACTACCTGAAGGAAAACTCAATGTTGACGGTCTTGAAGCGACACCATCCGGATTTAGCGCCGGCACTCCGGGGTGTCGATAATGCCTTCAAGCCATGGCGCAAAGTCGAAGCAGGGGGTGCACATGTCGCGTCGTAAACGCTCGTCGTCATTTCAACCACCGGACCTCAGCGACCGCTGCTGCGTTGCGCCCAGTCCTCAACTGCGGGAACGAATCCGCGAAGTCTTGCGCAGCATCAACGAAACTCGCGGGGGCCTTGGCGGCCGCGTCGTGTTCCAGCCGCAGCAGCGTCCCGGCTTCAACGATGGGCTGATCAAGCCCGGCACCGAGTATCCGCTGGGCACACCCTTGCGTACCATCCGCAGGGCCGCGGCTACCCGGGCACCCTTGCGCGGGACCGTCCGCGTCATCATCGTCCTCGCCGATTTCTCGGACAAACCGATGACGGCGTCGGTCGATCACTTCCGTGATTTGTTCTTCTCGACCGGCAAGATTCCGACGGGCAGCGTCCGCGAGTACTTCACGGAGGTCACCCACGGACTGCTGACCCTCGACGGCGAAGTTGTCGGCCCTTACCGGCTTCCGCGAACTCTTGCCGAGTACGCGGGCGGGAAGGCCGGCACCGACAATCCCGAACCGAACGCACGGACGATGTCGCGAGACGCCGCCGTGCTGGCGAATCCGGACGTGAATTTCGCGCCGTATGACAACGACGGCAATGGGTTCGTCGACGCGTTCATCGTGGTGCATGCTGGACCAGGCGCGGAGGAAACCGGGAACGAAGGGCACATCTGGTCTCACAAGTGGGTGTTCGCCGGTGGCCCGTTCAACGCTGACGGCACACAGATTTTCGCCTATTTGACTATTCCGGAGGACTCCAAGATTGGCGTGTGCGCGCACGAACTCGGACACCTGATCTTCGGCTGGCCCGACCTGTACGACACGGATGGATCGAGCGAAGGCCTGGGCAACTGGTGCCTGATGGGCGGGGGCAGCTGGAACGGAAGCGGAAACACCCCGGCGCATCCATCGGCCTGGTGTAAGGCAGACCAGGGCTGGGTGTCGGTCGTCAACCGCACGACGAACGGTATCTGCACGATCGGCGACGTAAAGACGACAAAGAAGGTGTATCGGCTGTGGAAGGACGGTGCGGCCGGAAAAGAGTACTTTCTGGTCGAGAATCGCCAGCGGAAGTTGTACGACCAGAAGCTGCCAGGCGACGGGCTGCTCGTCTATCACATCGATGAGGCGATCGACTCGAACGAGAACGAGGACCATCCGTTTATCAAGCTTCTGGAAGCCGACGCGAAGGGGCATCTGCACGACGGCGCGAATCGCGGCGACGCGGGGGATCCTTATCCGGGGAGCTCAAAGAACGTCGCGTTGATTGACACGTCCAATCCGAGCTCGAAATCGTACGCAAACAAAGAGACGTTTGTGACCATCACCGAGATTGGCGCTAGTGGCGCGAACATGAAGGTTCGGATCGGCGTCAAGGGTCCTGCCACGAGTTCGACGCGAAAGAAGGGAAAGAAAAAAGCGAAAAAGGCGAAGAAGGCGAAGAAGGCAGGCAAGACGCGACGGCGCTAGACTCGGCCGAGGCCTTTCTGAACTGAGCGAACGAATGCCGATCGTCGAAAACTGGTCACGGCTTCGCGGGCGGGTCGAGGCGTGGGATCCACCGAAGAAGGCCGGAGACCCAGGAACGCTGACGATCGCGGTGGATCGCGTTGACGATGTCGCCGCGGCCGATGGATCGAGGCACCGTAACATGCTTTCCCGCACCGCCGGGACGACGGTTCGTGTTACGGTGCCCGCTAGCGCAGCCACTCAGATCCAGCCGCGAAAGGGTTCGACCGCCGTCATCGACGTACGGCGGGGGAAGGTGCCCGATCGGTACTTCGCGCACCCCGATCACATCCGGTTGACCTCTAAGTAGCAGACTGCGAGTGAATCTCGGATCCTGCTCAATGGCGACCAACGTAACGCGCACTCGCCGCATCTGCCTTGCAGCCGTGCTTGGCGTTCAACTCTTAGGACAGACTGCGCCGCTGGCGCAGACTGCATCTGCGAACGCCGATCTGATCGCCTCAGCCAAGCTCGGAGAACTCGCGCGCGTCCGGGAGCTGCTCTCCAAGGGCGCCGCGGTGAACACGTCGGATCGCCGCGGCATGACACCGCTCATGTGGGCGTCCGCGAGCGGCAACCTTGAAGTGGTGCAACAGCTTCTCGAGCGTGGAGCGGTGGTCGATCGGCGAGCCGCCGACGGCACCACCGCCCTGATGCTCGCGTCGGCCAACGGGTTCACGGAGACCGTCCGCGCATTGCTCGGACGTGGCGCGGATGTGACTGCATCCCGGGGCGGCGTCAAGGCGCGTCAACTGGCATTCGATCGCGGATATGCCGACGTCGTCTCGCTGCTCGATCGCGCCGAAACTCTGGGTGGGCGGCTGCTGCTGGCTGCGGCCGAGGGCAACGACACGGTCGTCCGCCAGTTGCTCGCGACCGGTGCACCGGCGAACGTCACCAACGAGAGGGGCGAGACAGCCCTCATGATGGCGGCGCGCAACGGGGATCTCGGCATGCTCCAGGCTCTCTTGTCGAGAGGCGCCGACGCGTCCATCCGGGACAGCCAGGGTAAGACGGTCATCGAGTGGGCCGAGCCTTCGCCGACAACGGCGAAGTACGTGATTGCATTTCTGACCGACCGCGGCATTTCCAAAGAGGCCGCACGCCCGAGCGGGCCGACGCAGTCGCCGCAAGTGAAAGCCAGCCTAGTTACGTTAGCCGCCGTCCTCGCACGCATTCCTCCGGCGTCCGCTCCGGTGCGGGCCGCCCAGCGACAAGCGAACGCGGCGCTGTCACAACTCCAGGCGTTGTCCGCGAAGTGGCCTGCCGAATCGCCAGCCGATTACCGCGACAACCTTGCCGGAGACATCGCGGCTTTGGAGAGCGCGCTGAGCTCGGGGAACATCGACAATCTCGCCGCCGCGCTCCAGTCGCTCGCCGAAGACCTCGAGATCAAGCTCGAACATTGCACGATGAGCGGAGGCAGGCTGGGAGGGTCGGTCATCGTTCGCGTACGGACGCTGCAGGGCGGCGAGGAGAGAAAGAGCTGGCAGGTGTTCTACATGCCGAGAATCTTCGAAGCGGCCGGCAACGCCAGTCCCGACTTGTTTCCGCAATTGAGCAGCCCGACCGAGGAGACGCTGGTTCCTGGTCGATACGTGATGTGGGTCCGCGATCCGGCGACGGCGCGTGTCGGCGAACGAACCGTCGTCAAGGTTGGTGACGGCAAGAAGGAGCTGCTTCTGGATCTGCCTGTGCCAGCGGCACAGCAACGATGACGGAAGGCGCCCGTTCGCTGGGGCGCTACAGGCGGATGTGGCTCGCCGTCGCCGCGGCGCTTCTCGCCGGCATTGCCGCAGCCATGGACCCGCCGCCGCCAGCCGTTGGCGGCGCCGGCGGACGATCGGCGTTTGCGGCATTGGCTTCGGCGGCGATCGTAGTCTTCGCGATCCTGCCGTTCATGCTGTGGCGCCGTGCCGCGCAACCGATGTTGTGGGTGGCGGCAGCGCTCGTGGCGCTGGCACTTGGAATCGGCTCGTTCTTCACGGGCGGCTACGTCGAGCGCACGTGCACGGCGCGGTACGCGGACAGGTCCGTCGTCATCGGCGGAGATTTGACGCCGCTCGGAGCGAAGTACAGGCAGGCAAACCCTGAACTCTCGAACGATGATCTCCTGTTCGACGCTGCGGGAGTCCCGGAGCGAATCTGGACACCGTCATCGATTGGCCGCTGCAGAGCGATGCTCGCGGGCACTTACTTTCTGTGGATACCGTTACTCGCGCTCTGTCTGCTGTTCTTCGCTCATGCCGTGCCGACGGGAATCCTGGCGCCAGTGAGCTGGAGCGCCCCCGCACCAAAAGTTGGAATGGAGGCGCCGGCGCGTTACGACGTTTTCGTGAGCTATCGGCACGGCGGCGCCGACAAGACGTTCGCCACAGAGCTGGTCTCGGCGCTCGAAGCCGACGGCTACCGTGTGGCCATCGACGAGCGGGACTTCCGTGCGAACTCCAGCTTCCTGGAGGAAATGGAACGCTCGGTTCGCGAGAGCCGATTCACCGTCGCGCTGATTTCGTCGCGCTATCTCGAGAGCGGCAACACCCTCGAAGAAGCCACCATCTGCAAGGTGCTCGATATGGGCGATAGGCAGCGCCGCCTGATTCCGATCGTGATCGAGCAGGTGGCGATGCCGGCGTGGCTCTACGGCATCGTCGGCATCGACGTCACCAAGCGTGATCCGCTCGTCGATCCGTTCGAGAAGCTCAAGGCGACGCTCGGCACACCGTTGGCCCCCACTAACGCGCCTGGCAATCCGCCCTCGTCCCGCACTCAGACCACATGAGACGCGATGCGCTCGGCCAGTGCCGCGATCGTGTGCGACGGGTTGCGGCCGACCGACGATGGAAGAATCGAACCGTCGACGACGTGCAGGTTCGGATAGCCAAATACCCGCCCGAGGTGATCGACGACACCGGTTTGGGATGTTGCGCCCATCCCGCATCCGCCCAGTGGATGCAGGGTCACGAGGTTTCGGAACAGGCTCCAGCCGGGGTTTGGCAGCAAATGACCACCGGTCGCTGCGGTCATCCTCTCGTGCAATGCCAGGATCAATTCGACGACGGATCGAGACTGCTCCGGCCTCCAGCGAAGATCCAGGGCTCTCGGCTTTTGACCGAATCGCCTCCTGAGTGACAGCCGGCCATCGGCAGCGTCCATTCCCGCGCCCAGCCAGACCATCACGTTACGCGACTGCTCGTCGCCAGCCAGGTGCTCTTCGATCTGCCGGAGGAGACTTTGCCCGACATCCGTCGCGACACCTCGATCGCGGCATGCCCGGAAGGCGTTCAGGAGCGTATTCGGAAAGCCGTCGTCCTCGATGACAAACCGCTGATCGTCCGAGCTCCCGTCCATGAAGTCGAGCACGCTCGAGATGGTGGGTCCGATAGTTTGTTGAACTCGGCTTGCATCATCGTACGTGGCCATGGAGAGCACGTTGGCGTTCGCGCTCCATTTCCCGCCGAGTGCCTTACTGAGGTTGGGCAGTGTCTTGTGCTCGTCGCGGCAACGGAGGAGGAGCTCGGTTGAACCCAAACTACCCGCCGCAATAAAGACGCGGGCGCCGGTTTCTTCTCCTCGAATCAGCTGTCCCTGGTGAATGCGATCGAAGACGACCCGATAACCGGCGTCGGTGGGTTCGATCGCACGAACGAGATGGAGCGGCCGCACCTCGGCCCCGCGCTGCTCAGCCCGTGAAATGTAGTTGACGTCGAGCGTGTTTTTCGCGCCCACGTCGCATCCGATGTCGCAGTTTCCCAGGTGAATGCAGGTGCCTTGCTGCTGGCCGTGCGCGTTCGTGAATCGCCTGGAATGCCGGTGATTGAAAGGGTCGTCGAGGTCGTAGCTCCAGTCGGGTGAAAACGAGACGGCCAGCGGCGCCTTCGAAAACCGGTCTCGATGTCCCAACGCCTCTGCCGCCTCCCGCGCAAGCTTGAATCGCTGGGTCAGCTGGTTGTCGGGAACCGCCTGAAGGTTCATCATCGCGGCCGCCCTGTCGTAGCAGGGCTTCAGCTCGTCATAGGTGATCTCGGCGGGCCAGCCATCGGCAAATAACGAAGGGTGGGCCTCGAGTGCGACGCTGCTGTAGGCAAGCGAGCCGCCGCCAACGCCGGCTGCCTGCGCCACCGTCATGTGTTTGAAGAATCGAAGGTCGAGCCATCCGTGCTGCTTCGCCGGGTCGTTCCCGTCGAACAGCCACGGGTCGCTGGGCTTTCGCGGGTACTCTTGTGGCGTCCAGCGTCTTCCGCGCTCGAGCACGAGGACGTTCAGGCCGCGTTCCGCGAGCCTGCAGGCAGTGATCGCTCCGCCAAACCCACTGCCGATCACGATGGCGTCGTAAGTCTTGCTCATCGGTGTGATCTCCGTGCAATTGCGCTCGGGCCTTCGAAATGAAGCCGGCGCTCGTGATGAGGATACCGTGCGTTACGTCTGGAGCTTGCGCGCTCATCATTGATGAGCTTGATTGCACGGATCGACAGCATTCCTTTCTCACCTGCCACGGTGTGCGCTAACGTGTGTCGGACAGATATGTCCCACCGCGCTCTCTGTGTCGGCATCAACGACTATCCCGGAACGAACATGGATCTCGGCGGGTGCGTAAACGACGCGCGGGATTGGCAGGCGCTCCTCGAAGCACGTGGTTACCGCGTCGATCCGCTGCATGACGGCGAGGCGACCCGCGCTCGCATCATCGACGCCTTGACGTCGATCATCGGATCGGCCACCGAGGGCGACTCGGTGGTGTTCATGTTTGCCGGACATGGTTCGTGGCTCCCCGACGCCAATGGGGACGAGGCCGATGCGCGCGACGAGATGATGTGTCCCGTCGACGTGATGCAGGAGCAGTACCTGCTCGACGACGACTTGAACAAGATCTTCTGCGCCAAGCGCGCCGGCGTGAGGCTGTATGTGATCGCGGACTCCTGTCACTCCGGATCGGTGATACGGTACGCGCCCTCACCAGACGGCATTTCCTTGAAGGCGCGATTTCTTCCCCCGTACGCGTTCGCGCGCGGCAATGTGCGGCTCGAGCGCGCGATCGATCGCGCCGCCCGCGCGCCCGCGCCGACGAAAAACGCTTACCCGGCGCTGCTGTTCTCGGGATGCCAGGACAGCGAGTTCAGCTACGACGCTTCGTTCAGTCGCCGCCCGAACGGCGTCTTCACACGAACCGCCATCGACGTGCTGCAGGACGCCGGCATCGCCTCGCCGCGTGCGTTCCATGACGCAATTCGAAAACAGCTGCCTTCGCAGTCGTATCCACAAACACCCCAGCTCTTTGGATCCAAGGAGGCACAACTGGGTCCTCTCTTCTGATCCGTGACGCCACCGCCCATGTCTCAAGACTCACAAACTCCCACGCCTGAATGGGCCGCGCTGTTCTATTTGTGCGGCCACTACGACAGGCCTGGCGAGAAGGATTCATTTGTCGCAGGTCTCCAGGAACTCACTCAGATTGGGGGGAGCCCGGCGATGTCAGTCGCTGTGTATCTCGACCTCGAGTCGGGAGCACAGCGCATCGCGCTGCGGCACGGCGAACAGTCGGAGCCAGAGCTTCTGGGTACGGTGAACAGCGGCGATCCGGAAACCCTCGAGCAGTTTCTGCTCTGGGCATTCGATACTTGTCCGGCCCGCCGCTACATCCTGGTGATGGCCGGTCTAGGCATCATGGACGCCGATTCGGTCGTTGGACGGCCGCCGTTCGACGCCGCTCGCTTGTTCGCGATTTGCGACGACCGGGCTACCAATGATGCGATCGAACTGCACGAACTCAGCGCGACGCTGAAGGCCGCGTTTCCGCCTGACTCTTCGCGGCGCCTCGTGATGCTCGCGTGCGACATGTACGCCATGCAGTTCATGGAAGTCGCCTACGAGCTTCGAGGGCTTCTCGATCTGCTGGTGGGCATCCAGCCGGGAGAGTCCGAGATCGCCGGTCCGCTTCTCCACTGGCCGTATGCGCGCCTCCTGCAGCGCTGGCACCAGGTCGTTGCCGCGCCGATCGAGAACGTCACGCCGGCATGGAAGTCTCCAGTCAATCCCCAGGGATTGATGCTTGCGCAGGAAACAGTCACCTTGCTCGGAGATCATTACGGATCAACAGAGAAGAGTGACTCCGCCCTCACGGTCTCGGCCATCAACCTTGAGGCTCTCGTTCCGGTTGCGCAGGCGCTCGACACGTTCAGCGTGGTCTTCCTCCAGTGGCTGAGCAACGACGTCGTCTGGCGTGCGCGAGAACGCGTGGTGATGGATCACACGGCTGCCCTGACACAATCACTGAGCTACGACCTCGATGAGCTGGCAACGTCGATCGGTACCGCGCTGTACGACGCGGCCGACGAGGCGCTCGTCCGATGGGCTGCCGAGGCCATTCCCATCATCCCGTATCCCTCGCTGTCGCGGACGCTGCGGGTGATGGGATCAACGGCGCGGAGCCTCGCCACTTCGGGCGAGCGCGGCGATGTCTACCGCCGTCTGGCCGACGAACTGTCCGCGTGCCGTTCACGGCTCGAACGCCTGCTCGCCGTGGCCGTCGACCAGGCGTCAGATACGCCGGTGCCCGATCACTCGGGCGTGGACGCGAGCGTTCGCGCGCTGTTCACGGATCCCTCCAAGCCAGATACCGTGCGCGAGCCTGCCGCCTGGGCGGCGATCATCGAACGCTCCCGCGATCGCTTCGTTGGCCCGCAGGGGCGGGAACTGACCGACGCGTTCAACGGCATTGCAGCCGCGAACCAGCTCGCTCTTCTGGCCACACGCGTGTCGGTTCTCGTTCGCGGCGTGAACCAGGATCCGCTGGAAACGGCGGTGGTCGCCGTGCGGCCGATCAAAGGACGATGCGGCCTGGGGCTGTACCGGCCGATTGATCTCGACAAGCTGGCGGAGTCGAACTACCTGGAGCTGAGATTCAGCCGCGAGCTGCATTGGACGGCGCTGCTGACGGCTGTCGATCTGATCAAGCAGCACGCCCGCATGCTCTGGCGTCTCCTGGAATCGCAGTTGACTGCGGCGCCGCTCGAAGCGCGCTACCAGTTGATGCGGCGGCTTGCCGGCGACCGCGCGCTGACAGGACGACACGCCGGACAACTGCGTGCGCTGTCGGCCCCCAACGCGCTCTTTCTGACGATCGATCCTGATGACGGCGAGCCGGCCGCGAATGGCGCGCGCCCCGAGGCGAGCCACGCGGCGGCCGAGCACGATCCCGCCGATTCGATTATTTCCTACTGCGTCAGGCTGTCCTCGCTCGATCGCTCCGCAACGGTCGTCGAGAAGCGCAACCAGATCACGCGAGCGCGTCTGGAGCGTGTGCTCGCGGAGATCGACAACATTGGCGCCGCTGTGGACGCCCCTCCGGCGCAGGCCCTGCAGCAGTTGGCGCGTTGCGGAAGCCTGCTCGGCGACGACATTCTCTATGGCATCAGCGATCAGCTCGCCGAGGTGGTGCCAACCGAGGATCGCGCAGTGCATCTTGTGCTGCAGATGCCGAGACAGCTGATGCGGTATCCATGGGAGCTCCTGCGCGATCGGAATGGCTGGCTCGTCGAACGCTTCGCGATTGGCCGTCAAGTGATCGCCGACGCCGAGCGGGCGCCCCGGTGGAGTTCCAACCCGCGCCAGGGTCCGCTTCGTTTGCTCGTCGTTGCCCCCTCCGTTCCAGGCGGCGGCGTCGAACTCTCGGGCGCCGGGACACTCGAGGGGTCCCATGTCGCGGCCTGCTTCGGGCGGCTGCTCGACCGTTTGCCGGGGATCATCGATCCGGCCGACTACATGTCGCAGGTGGATCGGCCCGTCACGGTTGAAGAGTTCCGGACGCTACTTCGGTCGCACCGCTACGACATCGTGCACTTCGCCGGTCACGGCCGCTACGACGCCGCCAACCCCGATCGGAGCTGCTGGATGTTTGCCGACGGCCCGCTCTACGCATTCGAGCTCAGGCAGACGCTTGCCAACGCAGAGGTACGGCCATGGCTGATCTACGGCAGCGCCTGTGAAGGAGCGCGCGAGGGCGCGACATCGCGGAATTATCACGATGGCGTCTACGGAATGGCGACCGCGGCGCTCTCGCAGGGAGTGGCGGCCTACGTCGGTCCGCTGTGGAAGATCAGCGACATGGATGCCAAGAACATTGCAGCGGCATTCTACGAGGCGCTTCTGATACGCCGCACCAGTCTTGGTGAAGCATT
>Ga0310884_10000269_pt1 | contig 12875 bp, 10 predicted proteins | sample T60D1metaG_FD_203446 | JGI IMG/M metagenome (GOLD analysis project Ga0310884, IMG submission 203446) | Lab incubated soil microbial communities from West Virginia University Organic Research Farm, Morgantown, WV, United States - T60D1 | ecosystem: Environmental > Terrestrial > Soil >...
GGCGCACCACCTGACTTCGTCAGGTGGTTTTCCCACCATGACTCTAGTTCAAGCCGCGACACGCTTCGCGCGTCGCGAGCATGTTCGAATCATGCTGGCACCACTTCAACAAGGCTTCCTCATCACCTCGACAGTGTCTACCCGCAGTTTGACCGAACGGCTCACGAAGCGATAGGTTCGTGCCTTCCGGGAGACTGGAGGCACCAATGCGAAGCCGAGCCCTCGTCGTTGTTTGCGTATTGTCAGCGGCAGTCACCTCGCTGACCAAGGCACAGTCGTCTTTTCTCAATCTCAACCCGGGTGGATTATCCGATCTGCCGGAAACGGTACCGGTGAACATCGTGTTCGTGGGCTATGAGGCCTCGCTCATCAATCAAGCGAGCTTCGTCTCGACACTGCCGGAGTCGTACCGGCCGATTGTCCGATCTCGATTCTTCTACGGTGTCACGGAGGAGCTGGGCTTGCGGTATTCGTTCGACTACCACGTGACGTTCACCAGCCCCGCATGGGAAAACAGCTTCTTCGCCGCTCTCTCCGCTCTTGCCACGCCTGCGCCTCGAACTTTGTTCCAGGATCAGTACAATGCGCAGCTACACAACATCCTCGACGTGGGAGCGAACCATTTCATCGATGCTCCCTCGGTCGAAAAGTGGCTGATTGACAATGCGCCCGCCGGAGTGGACACGCATCGCAACACGGTTTTTTTCATCAACTGGTGGGGGCGATCGGATTTCAAGTTCCACGTCTACACGAAGTTCGGAGAGCCGGATCCCGACACGGGTTATGACTTCGGCATCAACCGGCAGACCCGGAAGATCATCGCGTGGGGTGGCACGACCGCGAACGACGAGGAGACCGGGCTCGGCGCCCGAGGCGAGCGGCGGGTGTGGTTCCACGATCTTTCTGCAGGACCCGAGGCCTGGACTGACAACTGGAACGTGGACGACGCCGACGTTGACGGTGACGGCTTGGCGGACTATCGGTTGCCGCCGATCTGGGAGTATCTGACGGCTGGAGGCTATCGAGCCGCAGGAGCCGTCACTGCAGATCTCGCCCTGGTGACGAGGTTCGTGGCCATCAACCTGCTCTTCACGACGTCACCGCTCTATCCGCCCTACCTGTCACCCGCCCGGCTGCCGGGCTCGATCAATCTGGACCTAAATACGTACGAGGGTTGGCGCGGCGTCGACGCATCGCAGAGCTACCAGACGCCGACGCTCCTCGTCGATGAGCTCACGGAACTGCATCGGGTTGTTCCATACACGTCCGATCAGCAGGACCTGGAGTTCAAACAGGGTGCAAGGAACTGTTATCAGCTCTGGCTCAACGACAACGCGTGCTACCCCAATCGCCCGTACCCGGCATTCGCAAATCTGTTCCTCTACAGCGCCTTCACCCTCAACCAGACACGCAACGGGGGCGGGGACTACGAGGGCATGCTGTTCAACTACGTCACCGAGGACAATCGCGACGCGGGAATACTGGGGTTCGCGGATGATAACTGGGTCGACGGCACGCAGAGTGGTGTCTTCAGCTTTCTTTCGCCCGCCATTACGACGCTGGGCTATGGACTGACGACGACTCAGATCCATGAATTCGGTCACCACATCGGGATGAGCCACCCACACGACGGCTGGGATTCCGAGCTGAAGGCGGACTATGGCCCGGCGGGCGACTTCTACTTCGCCTGGTTCGGGGACGAGTCGAACTCGATAATGAGCTATGTGGATTTGAACTGGGACTTCAGCCAGTTCGATCGTGACAACTTCAATCGATTTCACGCGGCCGGCTACATCGTCAACGCCAATGCGATTGCGGAGGATGTTCTCGCAAGCCCGAATGCGAGTGCCGGGCTCGGGGAGCTCAACGCGGCCGACGTCGAAATTGGACTCGCGAAGGCGAGCCTGATCGCCCACGACTATGCGGCCGTGTTCGATCATGCGCGCCTCGCGTATCTTCACGCGCGGCGGGCGGCAACGCTGGCAAACGTGAATGTCGTGGCTTCGGACAACGGATGGGTGGTCTCACCGGCGCTTCACGGTAAGTCCCCGGTCGGAAGGACCTACAGCTACGTAGACCGGTACGGGCCAGGCACGAAGCGAACGGACCAGTAGTCGTCCGTCAGGAAGGGCCGCCTCCACGAGGGCTCGCTAGCCTTTGACTCGACGGTCAGGAGAGACGATTCGATGAAGCGCCGAGCATGATTCGAACCCGCGACCTCCTGCCCGCTTCCCTGCCGGTGCGATTGCGTGCGGCTCGCCGCGGTCTGCAGTTGCTGCGGCGGCTCGCCAGTCGAAGATCGACGTTCGCCAAATACAGCGGTCACCTGTTACTCGCGCTCTATTTCATCGCCACGACTTCGCGCAATGGTGGTCTCCGCCGCACGGCGCTCAGCGCCGGCCGCGAGCGGGCGCGTTACTGGAAGCAGCAGTGGTACCGCAAGCGGCGGAGGCTCGAGGCCGCCGCCGTAGTGGACGACATTTGCGCGAGCTATGCGGCGGAACAATTGGGGATTGCACATCGCGAGATTCGCAACGATCTCGAAGCCGCAGTCTCGCGCTACTCGCCGCACGACCTTCTTGGTTTTGACCCGCGCTCGGGTCGCATCCCAAGGGATGTTCCGGAAGATTGCGCGTGCGGCGTTCCGACCGAACGCGGACGGCGCCGGTGTCGAAAGTGCCGGCGACCGCTGGCGTTGCGTGGCAGATACGAGGTCTGGTACTCCGCGCTGATCAAGACCTATTTCTGCGAGCGCTGGGGACACCGCCTCCCGGCCGGCTATTCGGACGTCATGAGCCTACTGCCGAAACTGCGGCCGTACCCGCGACCACGCTCACGCCACTATCGCGACGCCATCTACGCAGTGACCCACATCGTCTACACGCTGAACGATTACAACCGTTCACGACTGCCGGCACGGCTGGTGCGGCGTGAGTGTGCGTTTCTCAAGGGGAGCATGGCGTGGGCGATCAGTCGCGGCGAAGCAGATACGGTGGGGGAGATCGTCGACAGCCTGGGCGGCTGTGGTGTCGCCGACACGGATCCGCTGATGATGCAAGGGCGCGCGTTCATACTCGAACAGCAGCGCGCAGACGGCGGCTGGGGCGATGCCGATGACGAGTACGGGCGCTTTCACTCGGTTTGGACCTGCATCGACGGATTGAGAGACTACAGTTGGCCTGCCAACCGGCGTCGCCAGACTGGCCCGACATCCATATAGTCCTCCCCGGAGGCCCCGCCGCCGACTTGTCCTGCTCTATGCGGTCTGCGGTCTCACGTGCGCGGTCTACAAAAGTGACGGAATTGCAGACGAGCATCATACGCGTCAAGCAATTGCGGCAGCGATTGACCCGTTGCCGGCAAGCAATCGAAGCGTCGGGCGAAGCCGGCGCCGCTCAGGGGCCGGTCGACGCGCTGTTCTGCACTCCTAAGGAACGAGGGCAGCGCGTTATCGCCCGAGCCAGGCGGCAGGGCGCTTTTGAAGGAAGGCGTCGATGCCCTCGGCAGCGTCCTCAAAAGCCATGTTGCAGGCCATGGTCTCGCTCGTCATGTCATACGCTGCGGCGATCGGGCGCTCGATCTGCTGGTAGAAGGCGGCCTTGCCGACGCGGATGGTCGCGGCGCTGCGCGCCAGGATGATGTCCGTGAACAGGCGCACTTCGGCGTCGAGGGCATCGGCCGGCACGACGCGGTTCACGAGGCCCCAGTCAAGCGCCGTCCGAGCGTCGATGGGCGCTCCAGTCAGCAGCAGTTCCATCGCGCGCTTACGGCCCACGTTTCTCGCGACACCGACGGCGGGTGTCGAGCAGAACACGCCGATGTTCACACCCGGTAACGCAAACGTCGCGGTGTCGGCCGCCACCGCCAGATCGCACATCGACACCAGTTGACAGCCGGCGGCGGTCGCAATGCCATGGACACGCGCGATCACCGGCTGCGGCAGCTCAGTGATTCTCTTCATCATGCGGCTGCAGTCGTCGAAGAGCCGACGCTGCCAGGCATGATCGCCGGCGCGCGCCCGCATCTCCTTCAGATCGTGTCCTGCGCAGAACCCGCGGCCTTCGGCCGCGAGCACCACTACACGCGCCTCGCTGTTGGCCGCGACATCGTCGAGCGCGTTCTGCAGCGCTGCGATCATCTCGCTCGACAGCGGGTTGAAGCGCTGGCCGCGATGCATGGTGATCGTCGCGACGCCAGCGGCGCAAATACTTCGCACGAGCGGCTCCGAGGCCACGAGGGTCGTTTCCAAGGTCATGACGCAAACTCCTCGCGATGTAGTCTACGTGTCACGCCTCGCATCCGGGACGCCAAAAGATATTCGAGCGGAGACGGTCGAGCTTCGATGGGCTGGCGCGTGAGATTCCGTATAAGATTCGGCGCCGGAGGGTTAGTTGCGTCGATTGTTCGCGTTCAGCGCGGCCGCCTGCCTTATCGTCCTTACCTCGCTTCACGCGCAACCCACCGCGCCGGCGCGGCCGAACATCGTCCTCATCATCACCGACGATGTGGGATACGGCGATATCGGGAGCTACGGGGCTCCCGATATCAAGACGCCCAACATCGACAGCCTTGCGAAGGCCGGCACGCGCTTCACGCAGTTCTATGCGAATGGGTCCTCGTGCACGCCAACGCGCGCGGGATTGATCAGCGGACGATATCAGCAGCGCTTGGCGCTCGAACGCCCGCTCGGCCATGCGACCACCGCTGATGCCAATGTGGGTTTGCCGGCAAACGGTCAGTCGCTTCCACAACTGCTTCGCAGCCGCGGTTATGCGACCGCATTGATCGGCAAGTGGCACCTCGGCTATCTGCCGCAGTTCAGCCCGAAGGCGCACGGCTTCGATTCTTTCTTCGGATTCAAGGCTGGCTTCATCGATTACTACCAGCACACCGACGGCGGCGGTCAACCCGATCTCTTCGAAGACGATAAGCCCGTGACGATGAGCGGCTACATGACCGATCTCATCACCGAGCGATCGGTAAAGTTCATCAGCGATCACGCGCGCTCGCCGTTCTTCCTCGAAGTCGCCTATAACGCTGCGCACTGGCCCTATCAGGATCCGGATCGCCCCTCGACGGCCATCCGCAACTCGGCGCACGTGATGCCGTACGACGAGAGCACCGACACGCGCGCGGCTTACGTCAAAATCATGGAGCGCGCCGACCGAGGCGTCGGCGAGATTCTCGCGGCGCTCGATCGCGCCGGGTTGTCACAGAATACGTTGGTGGTGTTCACCAACGACAACGGCGGTGAATGGCTGTCGAGGAATGCCCCGCTTTTCAATCGCAAGTTCACGCTCTACGAGGGCGGGATCCGCGTCCCGGCGATCATTCGCTGGCCCGGGCACGTGCCGGCCGGCGTTGTCACGACGCAGGTCGGCATCACCATGGACCTGTCGGCAACGTTTCTCGCTGCCGCGGGTGTCACGCCTCCGGCCGACGCGAAGCTCGAAGGAATGGACCTGGTGCCGCTCATTCGAACTGGAGTGAAGCCAATCTCACGCACGCTGTTCTGGCGCGTGACAACGGCCGGGTTGAATCAACGCGCGGTCCGCGATGGCGATTGGAAGCTTCTCCTCGAGGGCAGCGCTCGCGTCATGCTGTTCGACGTCAGCACGGACCTCGGCGAGCGTAATGACATGGCCGCGTCGAATACCGTCGTCGTCCGACGGATGCATCAACAGCTGCTGGCATGGGAAAAGGACGTCGACTCCGAAGCGAAGGCGCGCGTGCCCTGAGCGAGATCAACGTCACGTCGTGACGTTTATCGAGTCGAACGGGTTAGACCGTGACCAATCGGGAATAGCCCGGGCAGCGCGATCGGCAATTTCCCGCCGATCGCGATCTCACCGGCGAGCGCCTTCACCGCCGACGTCTCCGCGTAGTCGGAGAAATCGTAGGTCAGCATCATCGACGGAATCTCCGGCACGAACATCGGCGTGTAAGGATTGCCGAAAAACACTGCCACGAAGGGCTGCAATCGACGCTCCGTGACGCGCGCCAGATCCTGCAGCAGTCGCGCGACCGGCGGCGCAAGATCGAGGCGGCCGCTGCCGGACGACGCCCGCACGAACACGCCGGCGACGATCGCGTCGTAGTTGCCGGCCATCGACCGCACCAGCTCGAGTTCCGACGGCGTCGTCCGATCGGAGATTTCCACTGATTCGGTATTCGCCCAGCGCGCCTTCAACTCGGGGATCACGGCGCGGCTCGGTGCGGCAACGCGCCATCCTGACGGATAGTCGAGCACCGATAGATAGAGCAGTCTGCCGGTCTTCGGCGTCGGCAGCGGCACGCTGTTCCTCGCGTCCTTGACGAGCGTGATCGATCGCTCGCTCACCGATCGCGCGACCGCGTCGTGCTTGCGGCCGCCGACGCTGAGCGGCACCGCGTCCAGGTTGACCATGCGCGTGCGGTAGAGACCCAGGCGCGCTTTCGCTTCGAGGATGCGGCGCGCTGACTGCTCCACCTGCGAGCGCGGAATGTCGCCGGCCTTGACGGCGGCCACGATTCCCGCGGCCGCGGCGGCCGAATCCGGCGAGTCGAGGATGACGTCGATGCCGGCCTTGACGGCGCGCACCGCTGCCTCACCGGCGGTCGCCATCTTGGTGATCGCCGCCATCTTCATCGAATCCGAATAGATCAGGCCGTCGAATCCCGGCTTCAGCAGCGTGCTGATGATCTTCGGACTGAACGTCGCCGGCTGCTTTTCCGGATCGATCGACGGCAGCTCGATGTGGCCGACCATCACCCCGGACGCGCCTGCGGCGATGCCCGCCTTGAATGGCGCGAGCTCGACCGCATCCAGCCGCTCGCGCCCGTGCGGGACGCTCGGCAGTCCCAGGTGCGAGTCGACATCGGTATCGCCATGCCCAGGGAAATGCTTCAGCACGGCGAGCATGCCCGCATCCTGCAGGCCGCGCGCAAAACTCGCCACCATGTCGCCGGCCCGCGCCGGATTTTCGCCGAACGATCGGATGTTGATCACCGGATTGCGCGGGTTGTTGTTGACGTCGGCAACGGGCGCGAAATCGACGTGCACGCCGAGCGCCCGTGATTCGGTGCCGACGACTTTGCCGGCTTCATAAGCGAGCTGCGGATCGCCCGTGGCGCCGAACGCCATCGCGCGCGGAAACTTGGTCGCACCGGCAATGCGCATCTGCACGCCCCACTCGAAATCGGATGACGTGAGGAGCGGCAGCGTCGAGATCGATTGCAGGCGATTGAGGATCGACGCCAGCTCCAGCGGCTGGCCGAGCACCACGTTGCCGTAGGTGTTGTTGAGCATCACCTGCGGGACGCGCTCGTTGCCGCCAAACGCAATCACGCCGCCGATCTGCGTCTCGTGCACCAGCCTCGCGAGCTTGTCGTAGTCGTCGGTGTCGCTGCTCAGGTATGTGGAGTCGAACGGCGAGAAGATCATCTGCCCGACGATCTGCTCGAGCGACATCTTCTTGAGCGTCGCCTCGACCCACTGCCGCGACGCCTTGTCGATCGGTGTCTGGGCATGCCCCGTGATAACGAGGCCGCCGACCAGGGCGGCGAGGAGGGACGCGCGCAACATTGGGTCATCGTAGCATCCAGCCCGTCGTTTCTTGGAACCGTGGGACCCTCTGGAACCGTGGAACCGCTAGAATCAGATTCGTGAGCAGTGACGACCATAAGGCCTCCGCGCCCCCCCGCGCGCGCGTGTTCGTGCTGACCGTGTCCGACACCCGCACCGACGACACCGACACATCGGGCCTGGCGATCTGCGCGTTGCTCAAGGCCGCCGGCCACCACATTGCGGGCAAGGCGATCGAGAAAGACGAGCCGAGCCGTGTCGCTGAACTCGTGCGGCAGCAGGCAACGATCGCTGACGTCGATGCGATCATCACCACCGGCGGCACCGGCCTGACCAGCCGCGACAGCACCTTCGAAGCGATCGATGCGCTGCTCACCAAGCGCCTGCCCGGCTTCGGCGAGTTGTTCCGGATGTTGAGTTACGAGGACATCGGCGCCGCGGCGATGATGAGCCGCGCCTGCGCAGGTACGATCGGCAAAGTGGTCGTAATTTCATTACCGGGATCTGAGAAGGCGGTGCGATTGGCCATGGATAAGCTCGTAATCCCCGAACTCGCCCATCTCGTTCAACAAGCGACGAATTGATGGACTCTATTGGCCTATGGGCCTATTGGCCTGTTAGCCTATTGGCCCGCCTATGAAATCAGAGATGAAGCCGATCAAGGAGACGATCCCGCTGGAGGAGGCGCGCCAGCTGATCGCCGAGGCCTGCCGGCCGATCGATCGCACCGAGCGCCTCCGGATCGTCGATGCCAATGGCCGCGTCGCCGCCGCCGACGTGCTGTCGACGCGGGACGTGCCGCCGTTCGCGCGCGCCGGCATGGACGGCTTCGCGCTGCGCGCCGAGGATACATTCGGCGCCAGCCGTTACGAGCCGAAAACGCTGCGCGTGATCGACAAGGTTTACACCGGGCAGGTGCCAACGAAGTCTATCGAGCCGGGGACGGCTATCGAGATCGCGACCGGTGCGCCGATGCCTCAGGGCGCCGACGCGGTGGTGATGGTCGAGGAAACGGAAAAAGCCGGCACGGATGTGCGTGTGCTCACGCCTGTCTATCCACGGCAGAACGTCGGCCGCCAGGGCGCCGACATCGTCGTCGGCCAGACCGTGATCGCGCGTGGCTGGGTCCTCAATCCGAGCCGCATCGGCGCGATCGCCGCGCTGGGTGTCGGGGACGTCGAGGTCTACGCCAAACCGACGGTGGCGATTCTTTCCACCGGCAACGAAATCGCCGACCCGGGCGAGGAACTTCGACCCGGGCAAATCTACGACGTCAACAAGTTCACCCTCAGCACGATCATCCAGGAGCACGGCAGCGTGCCATCGCCCTTCTCCACCGCGCAAGACACTATGGAGGCACTCGAGCAGGCAATCGATGCCTGCGCATCGTGTGACGTGCTGGTCTTTTCAGGAGGAAGCTCGGTCGGCGAGCGCGACCTGATCCTCGACGTGATCGGCCGCAAGGGCGAGATCGTCTTTCACGGCATCGCGGTGAAACCCGGCAAGCCGACCGTGTTCGGCACGGTCAACGGCAAGCCGATGTTCGGGATGCCCGGTTACCCGACCTCCTGCCTGTCGAACGCCTACATGCTGCTCGTGCCCGCGCTGCGATCGATGGCGCGACTGCAGCCGCGGCACACCCAGACGGTGTCGCTGCCGCTCGGGCAGCGCATCGTCTCGACCACCGGACGGCACCAGTTTTATACGGTGAAGATTGTCGACGGCGAGGCGATGCCGGCCTTCAAGGCTTCTGGCGACATCACCTCGATGTCACAGGCCGATGGTTACATCGAAATCGCCGCCCAGACCGACATCGTCGAAAAAGGCGAGACCGTCGACGTCAAACTCTTCTGATTGTAGAGGCGGGACTTCAGTCCCGCCCGCGGCCGATCACCGAAACACCAGCGCGGCGCCCACCGACCAGTAGTTGCCCAGCACGTCAGGAACATCGCCGGCGGCGGTCTGCAAGTCGCCGAGGGCGCCGGCGTGCTGGCTCGCAAACAGTTGAAAGCCGACGCGCTTCTCGACGCGGAAGGCCCACCCGCCCCCAACGACTACCGACAATGCCTTGGAGTTGATCGCCCCTGGTCCGATCGCATCGACCCAGTTGCGGATGAAGGCCATGCCGGCGCCGCCCTTGATGAAGAAACCATGCGTCCGCCAGGGACGAAATTGCGCGACCGCGTCCATATGCGTCGTGTTGAGCGTGCCGGACGCGGTCTCGAGCGGCACCCAGAAGATTTCGGCTCCGACATCCATGCGCGGGTTGACGCGGTAGCCGGCATTGGCGACGATGCCCGGACCGTGGCGATACGGAAAGTCCTCTTCGCACGTCTGGCAATCGCCCCGGACCGTCGCCGATGTCCCGCCCGCAACGATCCACATCCGCGATTCGTTCGTTTCTTGAGCCGCGCATACCGAGGGCGCAAGCACGACGAGCGCGCACCACACACCTGTCAAGCTCCATCGCATCATGAAATGTCCCATGTCAGATAGGTGCGGAACTGCGGATAGCGGAACTCTCTCTCGGTCTTAGCTGCGTCCTGGTAATACGTGTGCCGGGAAAAAAATTCACCAGCGACGCCGAAGCCAATCTTTCGATAGATGGGCACCCGCAAATCCAGGCGCGCGTGCTGCAGGAAATGATTGGCGCGCAGGCCGTCGAGCGAAAACAGCTGCCGGCCTTCGTAGAATGCGACCGCGAACGGCGCGTTGTCGCGGAGGAGGAGCGCGCGAACCGTGTATTTCGATCCGGGACCGTAGTCGTAAAAGCGCGGGCCTTCGGAAACACCCTGGCCGGCGTCCGATTCCGGTTCTTCCTCGGGCACTTCCTCGACGCCCAGCGGGAGTGAATCAATTGCGCCGAGCACGGTGAGACCGCCCGAACCAAGCAGCGCCAGGCTGATGCGCGATGACAACGGGTGCGTGAACGCGACACCGCCATCAAATGACTGGGCGCCGAATGCGTAGGCGTCGTTCTTCTGGAAATCGTAGGCCTGCGCAACGCTGAACTGGAACTTTCCGTTCTTGCCGAACGGCTCCCCGAGCAGCCGGCCGAGCAGCCGCGCCTCGCTAACCGGTCCGCCGCCGCCAAAGCGCATCGTCATCGCGAACGCGTCGTACGGCGAACGGCTGCGCCCATGCAGGAGGTCGCCGTAAAACAGATCCGCTTCGAGGAACGCCTGCCCCGATCCTTGGAAGGGTTCGTGTTCGGTGCCGCGCCACAACGCACCGGCAGACGCGAATCCGGAGAGCGCGGACGGCACCATGTCGGCCGGCTTCTCCGCGATCCTCGAGGCGTCACCGCGCCTGAACCTGTTGTAGCCGGTGACCGGATCCAGGACGGTGGCGCCAATCTCGCTCCATAGCCGGCCGCTCCCCGACTTGGTCGGATCGCGCATCAGCCATGACACACGGTGCAGTACTTCGCCGATCGCGATGCCGCCGAGCGTGGTGTTGATGAAATCGTTCAGCGATGGCTTGTTGGTCTCGCCGTAGAACTCCCACGTCGCGCTGCCGAATGCGGCCATGGCCGCCGACTCGTAGAAGCTCAATCCGTTGGCGCGTCCGCCGTTGTAGTAGTTGCTGCCCTGATACGGATGGCCGATCTGGTTGACGACGAAGTCGTCGAGGTCCCAGACCCAGCCGTTCTCCATGTTCTCCCACCAGGTCTTTGGCGTGACCCGCGCCGTGACCTGGCCGCGAACGAGGTTGGCGATCCCGTAGAAGACGTTCACCACGGTCACTTGCAAAAAGGAACGTCCGACGCTGCGGGGCGGACACCCGGCGCACGGGCGGGCGGCCGCGTACGGATCGGGAGCAGGGGTTTGGGCAGGCTGTTCGAACAGCGAGGCTGATTCGATGGCGCGCGCCAGGAACGAGGGTTCCGTGTCCTGCGCAGCGACGGGCGCCGCGTGGATCAGGAGCGCGCTCACAAGGGCCGCGGCAAGCGGTCTCGGACGCAGAGGTTTTCCCATCGGTGGGGCGACGTTGCATACCGCAGGCCACACCCAGTCTGCGCCCGATCAAAACTGCCAAATGATTGTGCCTCAAGGAGTTGGAGGCAGAACGACCTCCGTGAAAGGCAGTGGATCTCCGGTCCCGCCTCACAGCGGGCCGGAGTTCCTCCAATCTCAGAGAGCCGACGTCATGCGATCGCCCGTCGATCGCGAAGCCGCAACCACCCGGCCGCGATGCGGTAGATCGCCCAGATGCCGAGCACGAAGAAACCGATCGCCCAGATCGCGAAACCCACCAGGACGATCACGAGCAGGGCGCCGGCGCAGGCGATCACAATCGACGCCACCACGGCATACCAGAAGGTCTTGATCTGCCAGTCGAAGTGCGACTCCAGCCACGTGCCCCTCGCATCGCCGCGCTTCACGTAGTTGATGATCACGGCGATGATCGACGGCCATCCGAAGATGAACGAGCCGAGCACCGTGGCGGCGCCGAACGCACCGATGGCAAGACCGACGGCGTGCAAGGCGTAGGTGATGTGCAGCGTGGTGACGAGCGACGGGTCAGGTTCCCGTATGGCAGTGGCATCGGTCATTCTGTGCTCCCCTTCCGTGTAATCCGCGCAATCCGTGGACTAGAAGCGAAAGACGTTCTCGAACGACCACATCGTCAGACGTTTGTCGGTAAACCAGTGCGTGACGACCTGGCCGGCGGTCATGACGCCGGCATAGCCGTTGACCGACCAGTGCCTCATGATCGGCACGTCGACGACGCCTTCGATCACGGCGCCGAGCGAGGTATCGCCACCGGCCGCGCGACCTGAGAATCCGAAGTAGCGACCCTTGCTCGAGGTCGCGCCGCTGCCTTGATACCAGAGATCCGCGCCGCTGGCGAGGTGAAGGGCATGTACCTCGATACGCGCGTGGACCCTGCCGGGTTCAACCGAGAATTGCGCGAACGCGTCGCTGAGGTTCATCTGCGCATACGTCGCCGAGAGTCCGTACTTCCGCGAGGAGGGCAGCATCTGGAAAAAGGTGCCGTGATGATCGTCCTCGCCACTGCCGTCGCCAGATGCCCACAGGTAACCCGCGCGCAACCACGGACGCGATCGCGCGCTGGTCCATCGATAGCCGGCCTCGAGCGCCACGCTCGCCGCTCGATGCGAGCGGCCGTACCAATCACCGAACTGCGCGGCGCCCCACAAGACCGTGTCGATCTCCCCCGCGCGCATCGCCGACACACGCGCATACGACGCGCCGGCAGTCGCCAGCGTCACGTCTACAGGACGATCGAGTGCAAACGTGTTGTCGACGACCGCCATCTCGCTGCGCCGATCGCGATAAGACGATCC
>Ga0310884_10000278_pt1 | contig 12716 bp, 11 predicted proteins | sample T60D1metaG_FD_203446 | JGI IMG/M metagenome (GOLD analysis project Ga0310884, IMG submission 203446) | Lab incubated soil microbial communities from West Virginia University Organic Research Farm, Morgantown, WV, United States - T60D1 | ecosystem: Environmental > Terrestrial > Soil >...
AAGCGACGGTGCGCGACTGCGAACGGACGTTTGTCCACAACGGGTCCGCGCCGGAGCGGCTGTTCGATCCGTTGAAGGCAGCGTGCGAGCAGGTCGCCCAGCACTCCGACAATCAAACGCGGTTCATCGTCTTGAGGACGGCGCTGAAGATCGCGGCGAGCGATGGATTCGTATCGCTGTCGGAAGAGCAGGCCATTCGCATCGCCACCGACCGCCTTGGACTCAGCTCGTCGGATGTCGATGCCGCGTGGGCAGAGATCTACGGCGACTCTGCCTCACGCGCATCGGGTCGTTAGTTCGACGTCGGCTTGTACGGTGTCGGCCCCGGCGGATCGGTTCGCTTGGACCCCGCCTTCACCCACGCCTTGTAGCGCATCCGCAGTGTCTTCACCGGATTGGCGCTTTCACCCTTCTTGAGATCGTTGTCGCCGACGGCGATGTAGGCGAAGTACTTGCCGTCGTTGTGGGTGATGCCCGCCTGATCGTCCTTGTTGGCGATCGCGATATAGGCGACGTGCGACGTCTTGTTATCGCACGGGAAGTCGGGCGCCGCGTTGTTGCCGCAGTTGCAGCGATGATCGCCGCCGTTGGCGTCGGCCGCTTCCATCGCCGCCATCACGTGATCGGCGAGCGTGCCCTTGGCGCGCGTGAACGCGAGCGCGGCTTGATGGACCACCTGATCGCCGAGCAGCGTGTTGCCCTGCACCTGGTAGTAGAAGTCGCCGTACGATCCGCCGAAGTACAACGACGATCGCGAGTTGCCGCTGCCGTTGAAGCCGGCGCGATTGTTCTGCGGCGTGATCGTCTTCCCGTTCGGGATCGAGACGATGCCGAACTGGCGCCGCTCGACGTTCGGATCCTTCTTCAACATCTCGATGATCTCGGCGGGCGGGGTGCCTTTCTTGATCTCGTTGTAGACGAGCATCTGGTTTTCGCGCGTGTTGTCGACGCCGGCCTGGCACGCGGCGACGCCGATGCCGGGCACGATCACCGCCTGCACGTCCATCAGGTCGCGCGCGCCGTTCGGCTTGCGCTCGGGGAATCCCTGCTGCCGCACGCAGGTCGACGAGGCGATGATGACCTGGCCGGTCTTCGCATCGATGGCGATCACCGACCAGGTCGCGAACGCGGGCGCCGCGGCGCCGAGGACGAGCGTCAGCGAAAGAATCAGTCGTTTCATCGGCGTCTCCTATTTTTTCTGTAACAGGAATCTCTGGACGCGACGGCCGGTCGAGGCTTCGCCGACGTAGAGGTTGCCCTGGTTGTCGATGCTCATGCCGTGCGGACGCAGGAACTGTCCGAGTTGCCGTCCGCCGCGCCCGAAGTCGCCGACGATCTCGAGATCCGATCGGCGGAGGATCCACACCTTGTGGTTGGTGCCGTCCGCGACGTAAAGCCACTGTTGCTGCGGATCGGCTGAGAGCACCGGCACGAACGCCGATCCCGACGACAGCGTCGCCGGCGCGATCACTTTCTCGGCAAGGAACTTGCCCTGGTGATCGAACACCTGGACGCGGTTGCCGCGCCGATCGGCGACGTAGATCTTGCCGTCATTCGATCCGGTGATGCCGTGCGGCGTCGAAAACTGGTTCGGCAGCGCGCCGCTCATCATCGACTTCGGATCGAACTTTTCGGTGTCATCCGGCACCTTGCCGTAGGCGCCCCAATGACGAAGGTATTTGCCAGTGATGTCGAATACGATGACGCGGCGATTGCGGTAGCCGTCAGAGATGAACACTTCATTGGATTTAGGATCAACCCAGATGCCCGACGGTCCGCCGAGCAGGTGCGTGTCGGCGCTGCCGCCGGTCTTTTCGTACTCACCGAGCGTCAGCAACAACTTGCCGTCGCGCGTGAACTTCATCACGCGATGTCGGTTGAAGCTGCCGACCCAGACGTTATCCTGGTGATCGACGAAGATGCCGTGCGGCTCGCGCGGCCAGTCCGAGAAATCGGTGAACGAGCCCTGGCCCCAGCCCTGCACGAGCTTGCCCTGTGCATCGAACTCGAGGATTGGGGGCGCCGCCTTGCAGCAGGTAGCGAGCTGTACCGGCTTTGGTTTGCCCGCTTCGACGCCCGCCCCCACCTTCCAGGGTTCCTCGTACAGTTCTTCTTCGGTCAGCGTTTCGGGCAGGTGCGCGACCCAGACGTGCTGTTTCGAATCGACGAACACGCCGGTGACCGCGCCCATGATCCAGTGATTGGGCATTTCCTGCGGCCAGTTCGGATCGACTTTGAACGCCGGGGCGTTCGCCGCGGGTTTGGCTTGCCCGCCCTGAGCGGAGTCGAAGGGTTCGGCCGCTGGGCGGCCGGCGGCGAGGAAGACGGTCGCAACGGCTGCGGCAGCGAATAGGAATGTCGTGCGGAGGCTGTTCATGCGCGAAAAAATATCACGCCCGCCCCCGCCCGAGTTGTCTTGAGTTGTCGGCCTAACTCTGAGCCGTCTGTGCTTTCTGTGGCCCTGGGCTATCTGTGCCTTCTGTGGCCCTGGTGGCTGTGCTGTGCCTTCTGTGGCCCTGGTTTCTGTGGCCTACTCCGACCGTAAGGCGGTCGTCGGATCGACGCGCGTGGCGCGACTGGCTGGGATGATCGCGGCAGTCACGCCGACGACCGACATGACGATGGCGGCGGCGGCGAACGCGAACGGATCGAGCGCGGACACTTCGAAGAGCAGGCTGTGGGTGACGCGCGTCAGCGCGAACGCGCCGCCCAGGCCGATGACCAGTCCGGCCGCGATCGTCGTCAGCACGCTGCGCACGATCATCGACAGGACCTCGCCCGATCGCGCGCCGAGCGCCATGCGGATACCGATCTCCCGCTGTTGCTGGCTGACGCTGTGCGACACCACCCCGTAGAGTCCGAGTGCCGCAAGCAGGGCCGAAAGCGCCGCGAAGATGCCGATGAGCCATACCGGTTGACGTAGTCCCGACAGGCTGCCGCTCCAGATTTGCGCCATCGTCTTGATGTCGGCGAGCGCCAGCTGCGGATCGACCTGCCGAATCGCTTCGCGGATGGACGGCAGGGCGGCCATCGCGTCGCCGTGCGTGCGCACGGCGAGCTTGATCGCCATCCGTGGCGCCTGAGCGATCGGCACGTACGCGATGGGGTCGTTCGGCGCGCGCAGATCGCTCTGCACACGCTCGTTGCCGATGACGCCGACGATCGTCATCGTGCTTCTGCGATCGCGGCCGAATCCGAGCACCGGCAGATCGACACTAGCGCCGAGCGGCTCCTGAATGCCGAACGTGTCGCGAAGGCGCGCGGCCAGCGCCTGATTGATCACCGTCACGAAAGGCGTCCCGAGGCGATCCTCGGGAGTGAATCCGCGCCCGGCGACGACCGGGATCCCCATGGTCGAGAAATACTCGGCGTCGGCGCGCTTGAACCGCACCAGCAACCGTTCGTCGCCCCCTGGCAGCCGCAGGTTCTCGCCGCCGGTCCCTTCGAGGGGCACGTCGCCGGAGATCGACGCTGACTCGATGCCGGGAATCGCGCGCACCCGGTCCATCAACAGCGGATAGAACGCCGACCAGTGATGCCCATCAGGGTACCGCGACCAGGGCAGATCGATTGACATCGTCAACACGTTCTCGACGCGAGCGCCGATGTCGACCTGCTGAAGTCGAATCAGACTCCTGAAGAGCAGTATCGACCCGCAGATCAGCACGAGCGAGACCGCGACCTCCGCCCCGACGATGATGCGGCGCAGGCGATTGTGTTGCCCGCTCGATCCGCGCGTTGCGCTGTTCAGTGCTGCGGCCGCCGGCCCCGACGAGAGCCGGATCGCCGGGAGCACGCCGACGATCGCCGACACCACGAGCGCGATCGCCGAGGCAAACCCCAGCACGCGAAGGTCGAGCGAGACGTCGGCCGTGAACGGCAGGTCCACCGGCATCAGCGGGACCACGGTGCGGATCAGGATCGCCGCAAGGCCAACCCCCGCCACGCCACCGAGCACCCCGAGAACCAGGCTCTCGGCCAGCATCTGCGCCACCAGCCGCGCGCGGCTGGCGCCGAGTGCGATGCGAACGGCAATCTCCTTTCGACGCGCAGCGCCACGAGAGAGCAGCAGGTTAGTGAGATTGGCACAGGCGATCAGCAGGACCAGGACGACGGCGCCGAGCGCGATGAAGATCGATTGGCGCAGGGTATCGCCCACGAGTTGCCGATCGAACGGTTCAACCGCGACGCTCCACTCCTTCTTCCAGGCTGGAATCGTGTCGGCGATCTGCGCGCGGACGGTGAGCAGGTCGGTGTGCGCCTGCTCGAGCGATACGCCGGGCTTCATCCGGGCGACTGGGTTGAGCCAATGCGAACTGGCCGCGCGTTCCTCCGGCGTGAAGGCGTTCAATCGCCAGAAGCTTGCCGGCTCCTGGAGCGGTCGCGCGCGATGCCGATCGAACGCGCCAGGCGGCAACACGCCGATGACACGATGCGGTTCGTTGTCGAGCAGCAACTCGCGATCGAGAATGCCGGCGTCGCCGCCGAAATACGTTTGCCATGCCGCGTGGCTGAGTATCACGACGGCCGCGGCACCCGGCTGATCTTCCTCCGCCCTGAACGTCCGCCCGAGCAGCGGCTGAACGCCAAACACGGCAAAATGATCGGCGGATACGTAGCGCCCATTGAGCCGTGTCGGCTCGCCGCGCACCATGAGCGTCGCCGTCGACAGGGATTCTGCGGACATCGCCTCGAATGATCGACTCAGTCGCTTCAGTGCCTCGAAGGTGCCGGTGGTCGTGGAGTTGCGCGTCGTCGTCGTCGGCGCCTCCATGATCCTGACGATGCGATCCGGATCGGGGAAGGGGAGCGGCTTGAGCAATGCCGCGTCGACCACGCTGAACATCGCGGTATTGGCGCCAATGCCGAGAGCGAGGACGCCGATGGCGATCAGCGCGAATCCGCGATCGCGCCGCAGCCCGGCCAATCCATACCGCACGTCCTTGATCAGGTTCTCGATCCAGCGCACGCTGCGATCGTCGCGATGCGCTTCCTTCATCTGCTCGATGCCGCCGAACTGTCGCAAGGCGTCGCGGCGCGCTTCCGCCGGATCGAGGCCGCGCGCGATCGCATCGTGCTCGGCGAGCTCGAGATGCGCGCGCACTTCGTCGCCGAGCTCCCGTTCGAGGCGATTGGCGCGAACCAGCGCGAAGATGCGGGCGAGCCGGCGTCGGATCGTCATGCCTTGGCGTCGAGGATGCGGGCGACCAGCGCCGCGGCCTGCTCCCAGTTGGCGACTTCGACATGGAGCTGCTTCGCGCCGGCGCGGGTCAATGAATAGAACTTCACCTTGCGGTTGGTCTCGGACACGCCCCATTTGGTGCTGATCCAGCCCTGTTGCTCGAGGCGCATGAGGGCCGGATAGATGGAGCCCTGCGACAGGCGCAGGGTCCCGGACATCTGCTCGATGCGCCGGGCGATGCTGTAGCCGTGCAGCGCGCCCATGGTGTCGAGCGTTTTCAGGACCAGCAGGTCCAGGGTCCCGTACGGCAGATCCGCTTTAGGTTTCGACATGTCGATATTCGACATATAGCCGATTCGACGTCCGGGATCAACGGAAAGTTCCGCGGCGCGGTGCTTATTGACCGGTCAGGCGCCAGAACTGGGGCTCGCTGATGATCACGATGCGGTGGCCTTTCTGGCGCAGCCGCTTGATTTCCATCAGCTTGCGGCCGGCATCGCGGCCGGCGGCCTGCAACGCGTTCGGCTTGCCGCGGACCAGCACCGTGGTCTTGATCGACGGCATGCCGTGGACCTTGGCGCCGGCGCGCCTGGCGGCGCGTTCGACCTCGCGGCGCAGCTTCGAGAAGATGCCGGTGAACGCGAGGTGCGCGCCCTTCAACGTGCGCAGGGCGCCCGACTTGAGCGGCGCCGGCGGATTCGAGAGCGCGTCGATCAATTCATCGGCGCTCTCGTAGCGCTTGCGCCGCTCGCCGATGCAGCGATAGATGATCTCCTTGAGGTGATCGGAACAGGGCAGCTTCCGCACTTCCGGCGCGCGGACGCGCGCGCTGGCATCGCCCTTGATCAGCATCCCGAGCAGTTGCCCGACCTGATACACGTCGTCTCGTGCCTGCCACTTGGGGACCGCGCCGGCGAAGATGTCGCTCGGCGCCATCAACGGGTTGAGCGTGCGCGCCGTGATGCCGCGCTTGTTTTTCTGCCCGCGGACGATGCCGAAGTCGCCGAGTTTCAGACGGGTGTTGTCGCAGACGAACACGTTCAGCGGCGTCAGGTCGCGGTGGAGCAGCTGCCCGCGATGGAGCTGGCCGAGCACCTGCAGGATGCCGGCGATTTCGCGCCTGGCGATCGTCTCCTTCCACTTGCGGCGGTTGCGCTGCATGAACGCGCTGAGATCGCCTTGCCGCGCGTACTCGAGCGCGAGGCAGTAGAGCGGCGTCCCGTCGGCGCGCATCACCACGAACGCGTCGTAGATCGCGATCGCCCTCTGATGTCCCTCGAGCAGCTGGCCGAAGTACGCCTCGCGGATCCAGGCCTCGATGCGGCGGCTGACCTTGATGCAGACGGTGGCCGGGACGGTCGCCGATCGACCGACGCGCCGCGCGGTGTAGACCTGGCCGTACCCGCCCTGGCCGATCAGGCGATCGATCCGGTAGCGCAACCGCGTTTCGACGCTGGCCATTTCGTCGCCGCGCTCGAGGAGCGGCTCGCGCTCGGCGCGCATCGACCGCGGGCGCGTCCGCGTCGTGGCGTTGGTGGTGTGGCGAATCACCCTCGAATCGTACGGCAGGGCGACGCCGGACGAAAGCGCCCGCCGTGTATACTGTGCAACAGTTGTTACATCTCGATGCAGCCTGATCCAAAGCCCGCCGGCCGTCCGGTCGCCGCCTCGGCTCGCCGCTGGCTGATGCTCGTGCACCAGCTGCCGCCGTCGCCGTCCAATCTGCGCGTCCGGACCTGGCGCCGGCTGCAGCAGCTTGGCGCCGTCGCCCTCAAGCAGTCGGTCTACGTCCTGCCGGATTCCGCCGAAGCGCGCGAAGACTTCGAGTGGCTGCGCGTCGAGATCGAAGGCTCCGGCGGCGAGGCCAGCGTGTTCGTGGCCGACGCCGTCGACGCGGCCGCCGACGCCGAGCTCGTCGAGGAGTTCCGGCGATCGCGGCAGACCGCTTACGCGGAACTGGCGGCAGAACTACAGCGGGAGAAGCGATCCCCCAAGGCCGCGAAGCGCCGCGGCGCCTCGCCCGGAGGGCGCGATCACCTGACGCGCCATCGACAGCGGCTGGCGGCGATCGAGAAGATCGATTTCTTCGGCGCCGCGGGACGCGACCGCGTCTTCGCGCTGCTGGCGGCGGCGGATGGCCCTTCGGGCGGACCGGCGCCGGCGAAGACGGCGGGCGACACGGCTGCTCACTACACCGATCGCCTCTGGGTCACTCGGCCGCTTCCTGGCGTCGATCGCATGGGGTCGGCGTGGCTGATTCGCCGGTTCATCGATCGCGGCGCCCGCTTCGATTTCTGTGCCGACGTGCACACCGCGCCGGCGGGCAGCGTCTCGTTCGACATGTTCGGCGGCGCGTTCACGCACCGCGGCCAGCACTGCACCTTTGAAACGCTCTGCGCGCACTTCGGCATCGACGATGCCGCCGTCACGCGGCTCGCGCAAGTGGTGCACGACATCGACCTGAAAGACAACCAGTTCGGCTCGCCCGAAGCGCCCACGGTCGGCGCCGCTATCGAGGGCCTGCAGATGGCCTGCGCCGACGACCACGCGCTCCTCGAGCAGGGCATCGGCCTGTTCGAAGCGCTCTTCCGATCCTTCTCCCAGCGGGGCGCCGTCCCGGGCCCCAAGCCCGTTGCCCGCCGCCGCCCGCCCATCCGTCCCAAATAGGTCAGCGACTTGTGGCGAAGGTGATCGCGTGCGCTGCGGGAGCGTCGTAGTGTGTCGCCTTCGCGTCGAAGCGCGAGAGATGTTGCCGGCGTTCCTGGGGAACGACGGCGGTCTCGTAGTCGGCGCCGGTGATGGCCTTGATGTCGTCGAGCGAATCGAAGAAAAGGATCGTGATGAACTCGATCTCGTGTCCGAGATCGCGCCGCAGCAGGTGGCTGCCGCGATACCCCTTCTTCGTGCTGATGCCGGGCAACAGCTCCGGCTTCAGCATCGCTTCATAGGCGTCCGCGTGCGCGCGCGTTGGACAGTAACCGTGCCAGAGCCTTGCGACCATGGGTCATCCTTGGGGGGCAGTCCCCCATTTTCTCCCTGCCACTGGGATGATTAGGGACGGAGCAAGTCGCAAGAATGAATACAGGTCGTCATTTCTTGCCCGTTGCTGCGTCCCTAATCATCCCCCGGCGAGGGAGAAAATGGGGGACTGACCCCAGTCGTTCGCGAGAACCAGAGAAAGGTCAGTGCGGCCGTAGCGGCGACCAGCGCCATCGTCCGGAAGGTGGCGCCGTAGCCGAACGCCGCAACCATGAGTCCGCCGGCGAGCGGCCCGCCGGCGTCCCCGATGTCATAGATGGTGCCGAAGACGCCGTGTGCGGCGCCAAAGCGCGCCTTGGGCGCGACGTCCGTGATGTACGCATTCGTCGCCGCGGTCGTCACGGCGACGCTGGCCGCGTACATCAACACCGCGGTGTACAGCTCGGCCCGCGACATGGCGATGGAGATGCCGAGCACGCTGACGGCGCACGCCAGCAGTCCCGCGCCGATCGCTCCGCGCCGTCCGAGCCGATCGGATGCCATGCCGATCACCGGTCGAATCGCCAGCGTCGTCACCGTCTGCATGCCGAACAGCCAGCCGATCTCGATCGCGGTCAGGCCGATGCGGTCCTGCGCGAACAGCGGGAGGAACGCGTTGAGCGTGCCGTTGATCATGAAGTACGCGGCGTGCGTCACGCTGGCGACGAGGATGCGCCGTTCCCGCAGCACCTCGAGAATGCCGTGCCTTAGTCGCATTCGCGATCGAGGCGTTGCCGCGGTCGACGGCACCGCGCGCACGGCGCGCGCGATCAGCAGCGGCGCGATCGCCGCCGTGCATCCCGCGATCACGAACGCGACATCGAAGCGGCCGTGGGCGATCAGGAAACCGGCCAGCACCGGCGCGATCGCCTGGCCGGCGCCCTGGATCGTCGAGTAGGTGCTGAGCCACGTGGCGCGACGATCGGCCGGCGCGACGTCGGAGATCGTGGCCGACATCACCGGCCCCATGATCGCCGTCGCCGAGCCGTGTACGAAACGCACGCCGATCAACGCCGCGAGCGATCCGACGGCGAGGTAGGTGAAGGGCAGCAGCGTAAAGACGCCGGCGGCGACCAGCAACAGCGGCGCGCGGCCGAGCACATCGGACCAGGCGCCAGCCGGCATCTTGAGGATCACGCCGGTGACGGTCGATGCCGCCATGACGACGCCGATCGTTTCCGGCGTGCCGCCCAGCTGCCGCGCGAGCAGCGGCAGCAGCGGTGTGCGGCACATCGCGTAGCTGCCGTAGGCGAGGAATCCGGCGGCGCAGAGCGGCCAGAAAGCACTGGATTTATGATGTAACAACTGTTACATACAACAGTACGATTGTTGCCGCTGTCAAGGCGACAGGGTAGGATCAACGTTTTCGGAGGATGCCGATGCGGAAGAGCTTGATACTCGTTTTCGTTCTCACGGCCACCGCCATGGCCGCCCAGCAGGCGCCCAACCCGCGTCAGCAACCCGGCGCGGCGATCACCATGTTCGCGCCGGATCAGCACGACCTCTATGACGGGCATTACGTGATGTCGGCGAATCGCCTCTACATGGTCGGCGGGCTGAACGATCCCGAAGGCTGGGATCACCTGGACAACGCGGCCGCGACCGTCAAGCCGGTGGCGGGAACCGCGGAGATCGATGTCAACGACCTGACCAACACCGGCAAGTTCGAAGTGCGCGTGACAATTCCCGAGGGCGATCTCGTGCTCGCGCTCGATCGCGTCAACGAATTCAACCCGTGCCAGAACGGCGGCATCGTCGGCTTCCTGCACGAGCATGGCACCGATTCAGGGTGCGGCGACAACAACTGGCCGAAGACGTTCGTGTATCTGGCCGGCTGGGGATTCGGCCACGCGACGCTCAACGGCAAGCCGCTCTACCAGGACTACGAGATGCACTTCATGGTCACGCAGGGCATCCGCGATCGAAAGACACTGAAGGTGAATTACCCGATGGCCGGCAAGAAGGGTCCGGCCGGCGAGGTGAATCCCGCGGCGCAGCAGATCGATTTCTACATCCGCAGCCCGCAACAGAATCCAAAGAACAAACCGACCCGGCAGGTGTTCCTGCACTTCTTCGGCATGGAGGTCACGTGGAAGTGATGTGGCGGGTCGCCGTGGTGGTTGCTGCGCTGTTGAGCGTGGGCGTGCGCGCCGACGCGCAAACTCCCCCTGCACACGCGCCGGTGGTCCTCTTCATGTGCCCGCATGGCGCGGCCAAGAGCCTGATGGCATCGGCATACTTTCAGAAACTGGCGAAGGAGCGCGGCCTCAACGTGCGCGTCGATTCGGCCGGCACCGAACCCGACGAACAGCTGTCGAAGGGGGTCGTCGCGCATCTGCAGAAGAACGGTTATGCGATCCCGATCGAGAAACCGCGCGCCGCCACCGCAGCCGACATGCAGCGTGCCGACATCGTCATTTCAATGGGGTGCGATCTCTCGAAGCTGCCCGCGCCGACCGGCGCGCTGAAGACCTGGACTGTGCCCGACTTCAGCGCCAACTTCGACGCTGCCGAGCAGTCGATTCGGGATCAAGTCATCAAGCTCGTTGACGAACTTGCGGCTCGCCGCCAATAAAAGGGGTCGGGACCATTTAAGGAGTGCCGAAATAACCCGAGCGAGCTTTGACCGTAAGTGTCGGCTGCGCGGGCACTTGCACGACCACCGTATGCCAGCCGCTGCTCTTCACACCTTGAGCCGAATACCGCAGGATGTAGCTCTGTCGGAACTCATCCAGGATCTGCGCGAAAGTCCGGACCGCGGGATCGCCGAACCGCGATCGATGGGAATCACCTCCGGTTCGCGCGGCACTCTGCGCGACGAAATCCACTTCTCCGGCGTCCGTCGGCGTGCACCACGCCGGGATGCTTAACTGATCGAAGTCGCCCTGGTTGCTCACGTAGATCCAATGCAGGACGGCTTCGGATCGTCCGCTCGCGTCAAGGACGCGCGCCCCATCGAGCAGGCTCCCGCAATCCTCGCCATCGGTCATCGCGACGATCAAATGGCGGCGGCCCGTCGCCGGCGTGTGCGTCAACGCGACGAAGAGCGCGTCGTAGACGAGCGAGATACCCGGCACCGCCTTCATATCGAGGGAGATCGGGCTGCCGGCGCGCTGCCATGGCACCGGCGTGTCCACCGCCAAGCCAATCGTCATCAACCGGAACTGATCGTCCGGCCTCAGCATCTTCGCGATCGTGATCACGTTCGCCTTCATGCGATCGAGCGCGCCCGCGGTGCTGCCGCTCGTGTCCATGAAGAGCGTGACGTCAAGCGGAACGGACTCGATTGTGACGGCTTCCACGGACTGCGGAACGCCGTTGTCGGTCACGAGGAAGTCGGCGGTCTTTAAGTTCGCCACTACGGCGTTATTTCGCTTCACTGTTGCACTTATTGCCACTGACTCGGTGCGCGCGCGGAAAACCGCCTGTTCCCTGGCATTCGAGATAGCCGCAAGGAGTGCCACGATCGCAAAAACGAAAAATAGTCCCGACCCCTTTTTCACGGCAGCGCCTTTCGCATTGCGGCTTTCAAGGCGGGCCAGCGCAGGAAACTGCCGTAGCCGATCAGACGGCCCGGATCTGGAGGACCAGGTTTGCGATTGAAGACGCGGGTGATCGCAGAAACTGCGACGTCGCGGTCGTCGCGCATGAATTGAAGGCTCGTCAACGCGACGGTGGCAGATTCCGCATCCGGCACGATCTCCAGCGCCTGCTGATACGCGCGCATCGCATCGTCGACGCGCTGCAATCTTTCCAGCGCGCGAGCGGCGTTGAAGTAGGCGAGATACTTCATCGACGTGTCGGTCGCGATCGGTTGCGCCGCCTCGAATGCTCGCAACGCGGCGCCGAAATCACCCGCCGTGAAACGCACCATGCCAAGACGGATCCACGCCTCCGCCGCCACCTCCGGCACCGCCGTCAACGGCTCCAGCGTGACGATCGCTTCCAGTTGCGGCGTGCGGCGCGGCAGCCGGCGATCGTCCTCATCGCGCGCGCGCACGTTGCGGGTCGGTTCGCCGTCGCGCCCCCACGTCCATGCCACGACACGCGACAACTGGAAGTGCGGATCATCAGGAAACCGCTCGAGCGCGTGCGTCAAGTGCGCAGGCGGCTGGGGCTGGTTGCGTTGCATTGTTTGCGCCCAGCGCGGCACGCTGCCCGGCTGTTCGAGCGGCTTCTGATGCGGCAGCCGCGCGGACTCGCCGAGCATCCACGTCCGATTGCGTGCACGGCCGGCGAGTGCGTGCGACGCGGCGTGCCACGAGCGCTCGAATTCGGTCGGCGGGCCGGACGTGCGCAGTTGCACGCACGTCCACTCGATCAGATCGGAGAAGCGGCCCCAATCGGACTCGAGGCGAGCGGCGGTGACTTCAAGCAGGAATCCCGCGGCCGCGGCGTTCCGCCCCTCGAGGTGTGCCGGGTCCGCGTTCACCCACACCGGTGAGTCCTGCACGAAGCGAAGCCTGAACGGGCCGAGATCCGGAATCGCCGCCGCTTTTGCGACCGCCTCGTCGTA
>Ga0310884_10000292_pt1 | contig 12511 bp, 6 predicted proteins | sample T60D1metaG_FD_203446 | JGI IMG/M metagenome (GOLD analysis project Ga0310884, IMG submission 203446) | Lab incubated soil microbial communities from West Virginia University Organic Research Farm, Morgantown, WV, United States - T60D1 | ecosystem: Environmental > Terrestrial > Soil >...
GACGAGTCCGTTGTGCGCTTGCGTCAGCTTCTGGCGCCGTTCATCCGGCCGCGATTCATTGACGGCGGCACGCATTGCGGCGATGGCGTCGCGATAGATGCGTTCGTCCGGGTAGCCTGCAAACTGAGCGCGCATGTTCGATTCACGATCGCCGATCTTTTGTTTCAGCCACTTGACGAGCGCAGAATAATCGGTTCCCTGCAGCTGCTGTTCAGCGGCCAGCATCTTTCTGAGCGCGATCACGGGATCCGCCGAGCCGGGCTCGACGGTCCGCATCCGCCTCGCGTACTCGAGATGCGCGGTCAGCGCGACGACGGCATAGGGATCGTCGCGGCTGGCGAAGAACGAGCTGAGCAGCACCGTCTTGAACTGTGCGGCCGACACCGGATCGCGTTCGTTGCACCGGCTCACACCCGATTCGAATAGCGCGCGCAAGTAAGCCTGGCTGACCACGCGATCGAGTCCGATCTTCCAGGCGTTTTCGATTTTGGCAAGGTCTTTCGTCCTGCGAGCGTTGGTCAGGAAGAGAGGCAATCGCGCCTCGTTGGCCGGCGCTGCGCCGGGTGGCGGAGTCACCACCACCGAAGAATTTGGCGCGGTCGCCGATAATGAGACGCCCGCGGGCCAGGCATAGAAGCGCTGCGCGCTGTAAGGCATCGTCGCTGCGGGAACACCGCCTTCCACGAGCAATTGATTCGTTTCCGGCTCCAGCAGGAGCAGGCGGACACCGGTCTTCGCGCCTGTCACGCCGGTCACAAAGCTGTCGACGGTTGACGAAGGTTCCTCGTCGTAGATGCACACGATGTCGACGCCGCCGGCGGAGCCGCCCCGGTTGAAGGCGTCGACCATGCGCGCGGTGGCGTTCATCGTTTCAAAGGTGACGTTGACATAACCGAGGCGGCGCATGACCGCCGCTGCCCGGTCGCGGACATCGGGCGATGTTGAACCCGCCCAGCGTATCCAGCCTTTGAGAGGCAACCGTGAGTCGAGCCCGGTACGGGCGAATACATAGAGCGTCCGGCCCCAGATCCGCGGATTGACCAGCTCCAGGCCCGCCCGAGACATGTATTGCCACCCGTCCATGCTCATTAAGTCGCTCAGCGTCGCGCCATCAGTGACCAGGAAAAGGGTCTGCGATGCATCGGCACTGCGGAGCGCTTCTCTCGCAGCCGCGGTGGTGAGTGACTCGGGAGGGCTCAGCGTCAGGACGCGTCCAATACTTTCGCGAAGCAGTCCGGTCATCCGTTCAGACACGGCGTCTGGCGGAGTTGCTGTCGTGGCGATCCAGCGCACGGACGACTGCGCGGCCGCAGTCGGGTCACCACTGAATGGGTGGACAATCAGAATCAGCAGCAACAGGCACAGCAGGCCACTTCGTCGACAGTTGCCGACAACGCTGCGCCAACACCTTGCCGGCTTGATCAACGATTCGGGTGTCGACTTGGACATACTTGGGTATCTCCTCCGCATCCTGCAGAGCGGAATCGCGCACGATCTTGAAGCGCACACGGCCGCGCTCCCATGGCCACGAGGCGGCAAGGCCTTGAATCACCAACGGCTTCCGGTCGCCCAGCTTTGGGCGTTGCACCGCATCGTTGCGCCAAACGGCAGGCGCCAGCACCTGGCTGATCATCACCGAATCGAAGGGTTCGATGCGCACTTCGAGGTTCAGCGCGTCGTGCGCGTGGCCCTGTCCGATATACCAGCTGGCTTCCCGATACACGCTTTCGGGGATTCCTTCGACGGTGACGACGGTGGATTTCCACCCGGTCTGCGCCTCCACATCGCCGGAAATCTGGGTCATGCGCAGCGTCGGCGTGATCACGACGGCGTATACCGACACCGCGGCCGCGGCCGCGCCGATAGCGAGTCGAGCGCGATGCGGCCTGCCATCGTTGCCGAGCGCCAGCCACCGGCCAACGCGCGCGACCAGGGATGACCCGTTGCCGGTGAGCACGTAGGCGACGCCGCTGATGAGAGCCGCGGCGATCGATGCCAACGGAGCCACGTTTTGGATCAACGCCGAAGCGCTGCTCAGGCTCACCAGGTTGAAGGTCAAGTGCGCGAGTGCCCACAGGGCCATGCCCGCACCGAGGAAGATCGACATCAGTGTGGCAGCGGCCAGTGCCGTGGTCGTCGAGTGCGCCGTTTCCGGAGTGACCTCCGGAGTGGGCGTTTCCGATGCGGCCGGCTTCGGAGTGCTCGGGGGTGTCTTTGGGGCGGCAGGAATCGGTGCGGGTTGGGCAGGCGTGATCACGCCGGACCGGCGCGACGGCGCGAAGATCCTGGCATCGGGTGAACGCAAATACAGCACCGGCGTCGCCCATTCGAGATCGCTCACCTCGGAAAAAATCGCCAATCGCCCTTCGGCCACGGCCTGATCGACCGGCTTGCCGGAAGCCACTCCTTCATAGAAGGCGCTCGAAAACTGGATCGCGGACGCGTCGGAAATTTCGAACTGCATGGCGACGACGCACGGAATGCCCTGTTGCACCAACCGCTGTGCGACTCCCGCGAACGAATCCTTGCCCAGCGCACGCGCGCCCTCGCAGGCATTGAGCAGCGCGATGCGCATCGACGGATGGTTGTGAAGCAGCGTGCCGAGCGTGGATCCGTCAACGGCGTAACCACGTTGGTCGTTGTCTTCGAACATCAAGTGGCCTTCGCTGGCGCCGTCGGCGCCGCCATGGCCGATGAAATGGATGACGTGATAGGTATGCCTGGTGAGCGCTCGCTGGAGCTCGCCCAGCGTGGCCTTGTCAATGCGATCGACGGTGAGCTGTCCGCCCTCCTTGAGGCGGGAGACCGCCTCTTCCACCTTCCCGCATTCACGCTCGACGTCGAGCTGTGCGTAGTCGGTCGGACTGGAAACGACCAATAGCACGCGGAGTGGCGCCGCCACCTCCAGGATCTCCACCCGTTCGGCGCAATCCAGGTAGCGTACGAGCGGCGTTTCCCTCGACAGTGCGATGAACCGGTTCTGCGACGAATCGAAGAGAAACTCCCACGGCCACGTCGCAATCTCGGGCACGTCGGTCAGCCGCAGCCGAAGACGCAGCCCCTGGCCTTTCGAGGTCGACTCCGCCAGGCTGGCGCGATAACAATCGCGCACGGCGCCGGCGAAGACGGCCTCGAAGAGCCGGCCGCCGATGTCTCTCGCGGAATCAACCTGGGGAACGCGCGTGCGGCGCCCCGTCTGTCCAAAGCGGGACACACGCAGCGACATGTTCTCGAGCTCGACGCCCAGGAACGGCGCCGTGAACTCGACCGAGCCGGACCCCGACGACGATTCGAGCACGCGGGCCCGGTAGCGCTCGCCGCCCTCGTGACTCACGATCACGTCGAAGTTGATGTGCGCCACGGATCCGATCACCGACCTCCCGTTGACGATCAGTAGTTCTGCGAAACCCGGAGCGTAAAATTCGCCGTCGCCGAGTTGCCGGCGGAGTCACGCACGGTCAGCGTGACGTTGTGGTTTACCGTGGTGCCGACCGGCCCGGTCTTCGAGTATTTGAATTGCGGCGTCGCATCGCCCGACGAGCAGTTGGCGGTCTGCGTATCGCTGCACTTCCATTGATAGGACACGATCGGTCCCTTGTTCGACGAGGAATTCAGGCCGCTGAACTGCGCGCCTATTCCGACGTTGACGGTGCCGCTGGGGCCGTTGATGACGGCCCTGATAATGACCGGCTCCACGCGAGTGCAGACGGGCTGCGCTGGAGCGCCGTCGATTTGCTGAAGGACCTTCTGCACCGCGTCAGCATGAGTACATTCGTTGACGCGATACCTCGTGTATTCGGTGATCCAGACCACGTCGCCTTCGAGGTCGACGTATGTCGACGATGGCGCTGTCCTGAGGCCGTCGCGATACTTCGCCTCCAGTTGATTGCGGAAGTCGAACGGCTCATTGCGCGGCGGAAATGCGACGGTGCCCGAGGGAGCGTTGCCGCACAGCGGCTGTGGCGCTCCCCCCGAGTCAATCTGGCGCATCACCTTCGCGACTGCATCGGGATGGCTGCAGAGGTTCAATCGATACAGCAGGTATTCCGACGTCCAGACGATGTCACCCTCGGGGTCGACATAGGTGGTGCCTGTTGAGCGCCCCATGCCGCGGTACTTCGCTTCGAGCTGCAGCTTGAAATCGAATGGCTCATTACGCGGCGGGAACGTCACCACCATTGGGCCTGAGCGGCTATCGAATACCGCCAAGCTCGAGTACAACCTGGGTGCAGAAGTGCTCAGCGCCGCCGTCCCAGCTGTAACAGCCGTTGGGCCGGCCGGAGTCGCTGACCGACTGTCGCTGCAGGACATGCCTGCCAGCAGCACGGCAGCAACGAACGCGGAGATGCCGACTATTCCATTCGCCTTCATGCAAACCTCCAAAAGCGCGAAACGTCGGGGGGAGCACACACATATCAGTCTTTAACTCAGCAGATCAACACCCATTCGTGTGTCGAGTGACATATCTGCGCATTAACCTTTAGCGGCGAGCAGGAAAACGAGCGATGAACCAATCGTTCGTACGATCAAGCTCAACCATTTGGTTTGCGTCGGTGAGCCGCTGCTGTAATGACGGATCGAATCCGAATTTTCCCGAGTTGAACAGTGCGACCACCACACCGCGGGTTTGGCGATACTGAATGATGAGCTGGAGTGCAGATAAATCCGGGAGCACCATCGCGCCGCCGTACAGGCCTCGGGCCCCTCCTCGCTGATCAATGAATGAGTAACGTTCGGCAGACGTCGGGTCAGGAGGCCACCAATAGTCGACCCTGCCAAGGACCAGTAACGCAGCAAGCTCGTCGTTCGTGACGATCAGATCGTCGGGCGCGACGATCTTCCGATCGATGGTGAGGGACGAAAGCCCCACCGGCGGTGACCACTTGGCCCACCAGGCGGCGTCGGCGGCGCCGTCGCGGTGAGCGACGATGGCAGAGGCCTGCTCGGCCGATACGTAACCCACCGCAATGATCACAATCGTGGTGACGACAACGCGAACGACGAAAATCGAGCGACGAGTGAAAGGCTCCGCTGCCGTCCTGGCAAGCCAGAGAATGCCCGCTCCGGCAAAGACAGCCATCGGCGGCATGATGAGCACAAGAAAGCGCGGTCGGATATCCATGCCGGTCACGCCGAACGAAAGCAGTTCGAGATAGAGCAGCAGGGCCAGCGTTCGTGCGGGAATCGCACGAGGCATGGGCGTTCGGAAGGCACCGCGCCAAACTCCCAGCGCTGATGCCGCCGTCATCACCGGCTGCTCGGTCACCAGATACTGGATGCCGCCCCACGGAAAGGTGAAGCTGCCCTGCAGCAGTCCCCAGACGAAGCGAGCATCGACGAGCGCATTGCCGCGAACAAAGATCACCGCGATCCAGGCGACGGATCCGGCGGTTGCCGCCAAGAGCCCTGCACGCACGACCTTACCTATGTGAGACGGCCGGGCGATCGACAATAAGACGACGAGTGCCGCCACAGCCCCGTTGGCGAAGAGGGCCGCCGCGCCGGCGGCTGCGATAGTGAACAAGATGTCCGCTCGAACCGTCCGATAGCTCACTACGGCGGCAATGCCCGCAGCGGCAATGGCGAACAACACCTCGGCAGGCCTGGAATAAGCCGCTACCGGCACTGCCGCACTGGTGATGGCCGGAAATCCACTCGACGAGAGTCCCCATGTCGCGCTCTCGCAGTTCCACGCGATGCATGGAAGCCACAGCAGAAGCGTGTGCTCAGCAACGAGTGCCGCCGTCGTCACCAACAAGAGCCACGCGAACGAGCGGCGCTCTTCCCTGGATTCGGCACAGAGCCAGCCGGCCGCCGGCACGATCGCGAGTAGCATGCCGAACTCGTGCAGGCTGCGCGCGGCCACGCATCCCGCGACGAACCACGCTCGCAGACGAGGATCCTTGCGCATGCGAACAGCGCTAACGAGGGTGAGCGTACACACGGCTGCGAAGGGCATGTAGAAGCGGGCGTAAGCGCCACTGGCCACCGCGACCGGCGCAAGCGCGACGAGCCATGCCGCCACCGCGCCGCGATCGAATAGCGAGCGCGCCAGCAACGCCGTGGCAATGATGACGGCCGCCAGGGAGACGACGCCCAGCCAGCGATATGCCTCGAATTGAGCGCCGCTCACGAGGTCAGTCAACCACGCGAGATAGGAGTAGCCAGGTCCACGAAAGTAAGCGAGGCCGGATGGAAGAATCGGCACGCCATGGGCCTTGATGCCCTCGACCGCAAACCAGGTGATTTCCTCATCCGGCCCGTAGCCTGGGCGGTCGACGTACGCGGAGCAGATTGTTACCGCCGCGGCGATCGCGGCGGCCGTACCGATGCGGTCTGTGGACAGCCACGCGCGCATTCCGTCAAGGCGATTCGTCATGGCATCGCTGATACGGTATCGTAGCCCCTCGCATGCGAATGGCGAGGCCCTGGCAATTCCTGACGATCGCAGCGGTCGCGGCCGGCGTGCTATTGCGCGCCGTCCAGTACTTCGCCAACAGCTCATTGTGGGTGGACGAAGCTGCGCTGTCGCGCAATATTCTTGACCGCTCCTTCGCGCGGCTGACCGATCCGCTCGACTACGCGCAAAGCGCACCCATCGGTTTTCTGCTCGCGCAGAAAGCCTTGGTCGTCAACGTTGGCGGCAGCGAGTTGTTGCTGCGCGCGATTCCGTTCGCCGCCAGCCTGGCGGCACTCGTCCTGTTTGCCGCCGTGGCGAGGCGCGTGCTGACTGAATTCGGCCAGGCAGTTGCAGTGGCGGCATTCGCACTCGGCTGCCCGTTCATATATTTCGGGGCGCAAGCCAAGCCGTACTCGACCGATGTGGCCGTGACGCTGCTGCTCACGTGGCTGCTGTTGCGCGGATTCGACGAGTCGCGCTCGATCCGTTACTGGATCGTGACTGGCGTAATCGCCATTGCGGGCTGCGCGGTGTCACACGCCGCGACGCTGGTTGTCGCCACACACTGTGTCGTCCTTGGATGGTCGTATTGGCGAGAGCAGGCGCCGGTGTCGCGCGCGCAGTTCATCGCGGTGCAACTGTTGTGGCTCGCCGGCATTTCATTTTCGGCGTGGTGGTCGCTGAACAGCATCAGCGCGGTCGACCTGGCCTACTCGAGACAGGTCTATTCCGCCTGGTTTGTGCCCATCCCCCAAACGACCGACGAAGCGTTGTGGTTGGTGCGCCGGATCGTGGACGCGTTTGGATTGCCGCAGTTTGCGCCGCCGCGCTTGGATGGCGGACTGCGATACGCGTTGCCATGGCTCTACACCCTCGTCGCCCTCGTCGGCTTCGGCGTTTCGTGGATGCGGCAGCGATACGCGGCGTTAGCCCTGCTGCTTCCGATCCTGGCGGCAATCGGAGCGTCGGCCGTGCGAATGTATCCAATGGGCGGGCGGCACACGCTGTACCTGTTGCCCATCCTGATCGTGGCGGCCGCAGCCGGCTGGGAATTCATCACGGTAACGTTCCGCGACCGCATCGGCATTCACTCACCGTGGTTGATGTGGGCGGCGGCACTGCTGTTTCTGGCCGCGCCGATAGCAGCAATTACCAGAAATCTCCCGCCCTTCTACCTCGAACACCTTCGGCCCGCGGCCGAATACATTCGGGAACATTGGCAGGCCGGCGACAGCTTGTACGTGTATTACGGCGCGGGTCAGGCATTTCGCTATTACGCGCCTCGCGTGGGTCTGGCCGACTCGGGTTATGTGTTGGGACACTGCGCACGCGGCGAACCCACCAAGTACCTGCGCGAGCTGGACGAATTTCGCGGAAAGCGTCGGGTGTGGTCCCTGTTCACGCATGCCACTGCAGACGGTGCCGAGTTAACGCTACTGCGTGACTATCTCGATCGGGCCGGGCCGCGTCTTGATGCTTTCGAATTCGCGGCTGCCGGTGAACATGCCGGCATGGGCGCGCACGCTTACCTTCACGACCTTGGCGCCGCCGGGCCTCCCGAGGCGCTGGTTCCACTCGCGGTCGACTTGTGGCCGATGGCATGTTACGGGACGATGACGCCCTAATCGTCCCTGGACAATGTCAACAAATGGGCGCGCGATCCTGGTGCAGCGTTTCGAGCATCGCGTAGTCGCGGCGTAGCTCGGCATACATTGCGACGTGCTTCGGATTCGGCGACACGCGATTGCCGGATTGCGGATCGGTGAAGCCGCTGACCACCGTCTTCCATGAGATCGCTTCGTCGGTTGCCAGTCGATCGGCGTAGTACGCGCGCAGCGCGGCCCCGAGCGCGGCCGAATTCTCGACGTCGAGCCGATCGACGTCGACGCCAAACACGTTGGCCATCACCTGCAGGATGGCGCGATTGACAGAAGCGCCGCCGGTGGCGATGACGCGATCGATCGTGCCGCTCACGGCGGCCGCATGGTTCGCGATTGCCATCATTTGTCCTTCGATCAACCCGCGAATGTTGCGCTCGACGTCGAACCGATCGAACCCGAAGCGGCGCAGGCCGGCACGGGCGATCGGCGGCGTGCTCTCGATCTCGAGCCATGGCAGCATGAGCCATCCATCGTTGCCCGGGGCCTTCTCGAGCAGCATCGCGACCCTGTCCCAGTCGAGCCCGTATTCCATCCGCACCCGCTCGCGCGCGAGCGAGCCGTTCCTGAAGCAGACCAGGTTCATGAAGTCACCGGTCGGCGCTCGAAACACGTGCGACGACTGCCCGGCCGGTTCGGTGGTCAGCGCGAATACCGTGTCGCTCGTGCCAAGCGAGACGGCAGCGACGCGCTCGTCAATAATGCCGGTGCCGATCAGGCTCGACGGGTTGTCGCCCGTCCACGGCACAATCGCAGCCGCCGGCAACGAATAGCGTTTCTGCCAGTAGGGCGACAGCGTTCCGAATATCTCCCCTGACGGCCGAATCGGCGGCAGTCGCGCGGCGAGGTCAGGCGCGGTCGCGTCGAGCGCCTCCTGCGACCAACGCTCTTCGCGCAGGTCCATCAGGTTCATGCCGCTGCCGTCCCCCGGCTCGATCGGCGCATCGCGCTCGGCGAGAAGTGATGCGAGATACGAGCTGACAAGGTGCACGCGCGCGGTGTCTGCGTACGCATTGGGATGTTCGGCGGCAAACTTGCGGATTTGCGGCCCGGTGAATCTCTCGCACGGCGGCGAACCGGTGAGCGCGGCCACCCGATCCGCTCCGCCGAGCGCTGTTTCGATCTCGCGGCATTGCTTTGCCGTCGACGCGTCCAGCCACACCGGAGACTGCGCCCGCGAAAAGATCGTCGAAAGCTGTGGAGCCAGCTTTCGGGAAGGGTTGAGCGTCCGCAACACCTCTTGCGCCCGGGGATTCAGGTAGACGCTGCCGTGCTGCTGCGCCGAGCCGGAAATGGCCCGCAGGCCGTCGACGTCGAGTTCGGCTGACTGGGCGACCCGGGCCAGCATGCGGTCGAGTGCATCGGCCCACATCGCCGGCGGCGCCTGCACTTCGTCATCGGCGCCGTAGATCACGCCGCCCTTGGTGCCGTACTCGGGAAAATCGCGATCGAAGTTGAGCGATTGGTTGAAGACGACGCGGCGCGTGTCGCCCTCGATCTCAATGACTACGGCGGTGAGGCTTTGTGTCGAACAGTCGATGCCCAGGTACAACGGCATGTACAAACATCACACGGAAGCACAGAACCACGGAAGCACAGAAATCATTAGTTCCGCGATTCAGTCCTGCATTGTCGGCGTCACCTAGCGCGCCATTCCTGCAATCCGGCGGAGAAGCCTTGCTGCATCGATAACTCGATCCGTAGGGCCGCGGTAGTGATGGGCGTAAACGCCACCGCGTTCCAGGCATTGCGCGCGACGCCGTAGGCGCTAGTCGTCTGCACCGGTAACCAGTGATCGCCGGATTTGTAGAGCAGCCGCCACGACGCGGGCACGCGCACGCCGCCTCTGCCGGTGTCGTCGAACCAGTAGATCTCGGTTGCCGACACCGTCGACGGCTTCGCGAACGTCAACTCGACCCACTCCAGCTTGCTGCCCTGCACCGGCCACCAGTCGAAGTAGGCGGAGGAGTCCGATGAATTCGCGGGCTCCTCGCCGTCGATGATGTTGCGGGGATTCTTGTCGCGGCCGTTCGGCAGTTTCGACGCGGCGATGGTTGCGGTGGTGACGACGGTCGGGAACGGTGTCGGCCGAGCGGAAGCATCGACGCGCGCCAGCCACACCGCCATCTGGCCGCGGCCGCGATTCGCCCACGTCGCATACGGGATCGCCATGAACGGTTGATCGGTGCGGATGACTCCGCCTTTCGCGTCGTAGGCCAGGCCGGTCGCGCGCCCCTCGATCACTTGCACGCCATTCAACAGGTCGCCGCGGAACTCCGTCGTCAATGAGTTGCGATCGGGCAGCACGATGTTGCGAACCTTGCCGTTCGGGTTGTCAGGCCACTCGGCGGCGTAGACGATCGGGCCGCGCTGTAACGCGACGCGATTGCGATTCGCCATCACCTGATCGTTCGAGACGATGCGGCGCACCGGCATCGGCAGGTCGAGCGAGATGACGTCGCCCGGCGACCAGGTGCGATCGACGGTCACATAGCCCTTGTCGAGGACCCAGTTCACCTGCGAGTTGTTGACGCGGATTATGGGTTGGAGCGGTGAGTCGTCCAGGAATCGATAGAGGTCGCTCGGCACGGGCTCCTGGCGCGCCCATCCTGGAATGCGAATGTGGACCGCAATGCGTCGCGCCTGCGTCGGCCTCAGTGTCAGCTTCACCGCGCCGTCCCACGGGTAGCGCGTTTCTTGATCGATGGCGATTGCGCCGCCGGGCAGATCGATCGTCGCCGTGCCTTTGGCGAACAGGTTCACGTACACCGAGTCGCCCTTCATCGCGTAGAGGTAGCCGGGCACCGACGGCATGAAGCGCGTGATGTTGCCGGGGCAGCAGGCAACGCCGAACCACTCCTGCCGCGCGTGCTGGCCGTTCGACTCGAGCGGATTGGGATAGAAAAAAGTCTTGCCGTCGAGCGAGACGCCTGACAGCAAGCCGTTGAAGAGCGTGCGCTCCATCACGTCGATGTACTTCGCATCGCCTTCGAGCAGGAACAGGCGGTGGTTCCAGAAGTCCATGCCGACCGACGCGCAAGTTTCGTTATAGGCGGTCATGTTCGGCAACTCGTACGGCTGCCCGAACGCTTCGCCGCTGCCGGACGCGCCGATGCCGCCGGTGAGATAGAGCTTGCTGGTGACGAGGTAGTCCCAGATCCGCTTGCCGGCGGCGCGCATCGCCTGATCGCCGGTGACCGCGGCGACGTCCGCCATCCCCGAGTACATGTAGACCGCGCGAACCGCATGTCCCACCGGCTCGCTCTGTTCGATCACCTTCAGCTGTGCCTGGTTGTAGTTGAGACCGCGCGGGTTGGCGCGCTCGCCGTCGGGATATGGACCGGGACCGCGCTCGTCGAGCAGGAACTTTGCGAGGTCGAGATACGCATCCTTGCCGGTGACGCGATAGAGCTTCACCAGCGCCATCTCGGTGATCTGGTGCCCGGGCCAGATCGTGCGCTTGCCCGGACCGAAGGTGACGACGAGCAGATCGGCGGCCTTGATCGCGACATCGAGCAGTGTTCGCTTGCCGGTGGCGAGATGATGTGCGACAGCGGCCTCGAAGAGGTGGCCGAGGTCGTAGAGCTCGTGGCTGTCGTCGCGCTCGAACACCCAGCGCTCGGGACCGGCCCAGCGGTGCGGGTTCTTCGGATCGATCGTGCGCGTCGTGTAGATATAGCCGTCGGGTTCCTGCGCGGCCGCGATCTTGGCGATCAACCCGTCGACATAGGCGTCGAGCTTTGGATCAGGCGTGACGCTGAGCGAATACGACGCGCCTTCGATGACTTTGTAGAGATCGGTTTCGTCGAACGGATAGCCCGGCGGGCGCTTGTCCACGTTCGGCTCGCCGCGGAGCACGGCGGCGGCGCGCTCGAAGAGATTGACGCGTCCGGTGAGCTCGCACTGCTCGAACGCCGACGGGATGCTCGCCGTGCGATTGATCTCGATGCGCGGCGCCCAGAACGCGTCGTTCAAGTGCACTGCGGTGAACGGCACCGGCTTGATCGGATAGTCGGGCTTGGCCGACTCCACCCCACCACGCAAGCTACGCGTGGCTGGGACCCCGGGCCCGGCTTGCGCGAACAGGCTGAAGTTGATCGGCGCGCCTTCGCACGCGACCTGCCAGACTGTCGCAACCGCCGCGACGGCGACCAGTCCCAGCGTGATGCGCAACTTACGCCGCTCCGTCATTGGGCGGATGATAGCATTCGTCCGCCCACGCGCTTCGCGCTACGGCAGGACTTCGCCCATGGAGGATTGCGTGTCACGTTTTTCGGTTGCTCAACTGTCTTACGCCGCCGGCTTGAAGGGCTATCTCGACCGGCCGGCCGCGCTCGAATTCCTGAAGACGATGGACATCAAGCACAGCGTCGGCCACTGGTCCGCCGGTGACTTCTGCGATCGCTTCGCGCCGCCGGGATATCACTCTGACGATCCGGGCTTCCGCAATGAC